>ERZ1034897.6-NODE-6-length-179055-cov-195.880771_pt1 | contig 179055 bp, 177 predicted proteins | sample MGYA00520629_ERZ1034897 | MGnify/ENA primary metagenome ERZ1034897 (study PRJEB33766, sample SAMN09781789) | gut metagenome | biome: gut microbiome | host: Homo sapiens | place: Madagascar | study: EMG produced TPA metagenomics assembly of the PRJNA485056 data...
GATCCATAATAGGAACTCAGAAAATTTTACCTTTCTTGTCACAGGTTGCTTTTGTACAAGCAAAGTTGCTTACCGACTCGGTAAGACATTGTGTACCGAATAGCACGAGGCACAGAAGTCCTCGCTATAATATAATGCTGTAAAAACAGACAGTATAAATCAAGTCCAGATTACGAACAGGGTTACTGGATTTGGTTTATACCCATATGCCAGATAGTACTACCAATTTATTCTCTCTATAATCCGTCAACCATAGATTGAATAAATTCTAGTATTCCCAGCTTCTGGGATTATAATCTTGTAATCGTGGGTAAATTAAATTTTCTCTTTATTATACCTTAAAAGGAGGAAATCCTTATGAATGATTCCACTCAGGATTTCAATACGATTGATGATTTGACTCAAGATATTAACTCTGAAGAAACTACAGAAGATACTCCTCAGATGTATGGTCTGAAGATTAATTCTCAAGGTCGAATTATTGATATCACTGGATATTTCGAAGGTTGTGAAAAGAATTTCCCTATTCTAGTCGATCATCTTCCGAATGGTTCCTTTGTGAACTTTTGTTGGAGAAACGGAGACTACGTAGAAGTCCCTGTTGGATCTTTGGAGTATAAAAAAGAATCAGTTCGAGAAAAGATGTCTATGGCATGCCAGTCTGCAATTGAGGCTGGTGTTGATGTGGAGGTCTCTACTGGTACTGAGCATTTCTCTCTTGATTCTACAGATCAGATGAATCTGACGAATATGAATATTCTCGTCGCAGCAGGTGTAGCCGGTTATCCTTATCATGCAGATGGTAAAGCTTGCCGAGTTTATACTGCAGATGAAATTACGAAGATTGCTACGGCAGCAACACAGTGGGTTACTGCTAATACAACTCTGAATAATTCTCTCGTTACCTGGATCAATCGCATTGAAACTGAAGAAGAGCTGAATACTGTCGAGTATTCAGTAAACAAACTTCCTGATGATCTGAAGAAGGCTTATAATGCAATCGTTTCTGGTGCCTCATCTTCAGATGACTCCACTGATAAAAATTCAGTAACGGAATAAAAGCCATAAAATTATCCCTATAGATCAATTACGATCTATAGGGAGTTATCTTTTACCAAATATAGTGAGGCTTCTCTTCTTTGAAGACTTTCCATCGAATAAAGTCATCCATAAAAATTGCTGGAAGAGATAATACAAACCAAAGGAATGAATAGAGTAAGCAAACTTGACCCATGACATTACAAGGAAGATTCGAATAATCCCAAATTCCTAGCCCAAGCCATACATTCAAAATTAGACCGGCAATAAATTCAGTACAAGTTACGATTACTGCACTCCAAAACATTTGTGCTCGCAATGGCATATCCCAACCAACCATATTATTCAATAAGCCAATTCCAAGAAAACAAAAGCCACCAACGATTCCCATACTCCAATGAGTATGCCCACGCCACATAATTTCAATTAAGCAATAAGCAAAACCGCCAAATACAAAAAGACATGCTTCTTCAAATAATACAAAGCAAGCATGTTTCCATAAAGGTCGTTCCATGACTATTCCTCCTTCTTTTTAATTTTCCTTACAGGAATGTCATGACGAATCTTGTAGTGATAGTATCCTCTACTAAATTCAGATCCATTTTTATAAGTAGACAATTCAACTGCTTCTTCTCTAGATATTTCTTGATTGAAATATCTAGTAAAAATTTCTATATTCTTTTCATATGCAGACAATGGTTTTGACTTATTATTTATCTTTCTATAATAGGTTATAGATCCATAGAAATTTTGCTTATTTTTGAAAATCCCAAGTTTCATAATATCATCAATATCGATTTTTCTATGCAAATAATCCTCAATGATATCACTATGCTCAAGGCATTTTGCTTTCTTTCTTGCTTTTGAATCACTGAATTCTTTATGAGATTTCTTAAATTCAAGCATATAGTTATACACCGTAGGACGAGCGACATTTAATTCTCTAGCAATATCATTACCTGAATATTTACCATTTAAATATCCGATAAATAGATATTCATATGCCGGGTCATTATACGGAGCTATTTTTGTATAAGAGCCAGATCCACCTTCTTTATGAGGTAATCCTTTCTCTTCAATAAATCTCTTAAAAATATTTGGTACATAAGCAGGAGAGCATCCAAGAAATTTAGCTGCTTCTTTCATAGAAATTTCATTTCTATAATATTGCATAAGAATAGCATCCCTCTGCTTATCTTTTAAATCCTTTTGAATATATTTATATTCTTGCAACTCTGGATGCTTCTTAATATATTTAAGAGCGGCACATCGTAAAGTGGATTCTTTCATGTGTAAACTTTCTGCACCATTCGCATAAGTAATTTCACCTTTAATGCATTTAATCATCATTTCTTCTCTAGATTTTTCTTTTAGCCGAGCTACATTTTCAACCCCATATTTCTTTCTATATAAATAGATTCTATAAGTTGGGTTAGATACATTCAAAAGAATAGATAACTCTTCTCTAGTAATCTCTCCAAGAAGATAAGATTTAATAGCCGCATTAGATTCTAGAGTATCGATTCCTCTAGAATGATTTAAATAGAAATTATCTTCATGAAAATCTATATTGTATTTAGCAAGTTGACTTGCATAATAATTATACGTAATTCCGAGAGACTTCAAATCACTAATCGATAATTTTTTATCTTTATGCATTTTCATAAAGATAAAAATGGTCAATCGATCATATTTATTAGTTTGAGGTATATGACATCACCTCCATAAATTTTAATACTATGTAAAAGCGGAACCGTAGTTCCAATCATCAGTTTTAGGCATTCTATCTACTCCACATATAAGGAGCATACCAAATAACTAATATCTTTTCTACGTTCATATTAAATATAAAAGATAAGGAGAAAAATGCAAGATGAGCCGGCATTCACATTTCTTTCAATTTCATCTAAGAAGTAAAGAATATTATCCAGGCTATCTTCATGTCTTATTAAAGAAAAGATTAGGAAAGAAATATGGATCTATTAAATACTCAAGATATGTATTATTTATCATATTTGATTCCTATCTTCCGGAAGACATGGAATCCGAATATGATAAGGAAACAAAAAACTTTAATGATCACACGAAAGTCAATGTTATCACAGTATTTGAAAAAATTCAATAAAATAATACCTAGTAATCATTTATTGATTACTAGGTATTATTCCTAACATGAATACCGGCACTCCGACCAAAGGATTCATTCACACGATCCTTATATTTACTGTATAAGCACAAATTATAATTGTATATTATTTAAATAGATAGATCCAGATGATTAAATAAATGGTGGATATCATCTGGATCTATTTACGTGCTTATTAAGGCATTTAAAAATCATGAGAAAACTTAATAAGAAAAAGATAAAGAAAATCAAGCACTTTATAAAAAAACATAAAGTACTTATTGGATTCACTATTTCAATATTATTCAAATTGATATTTGACTTTAATATTGAAATATCCATATCGGATATAATCTTATTAATTATCGAAATAATTTAACTGTGATACGAACTTCAATAGCCATATTATAAGCACGGATAAAGGTATGGTACAAACATACCTTTATTTTTTAAGTTAGTCATTCATTGTAATTGTATATTATTTAAATAGAAATACTTCGTAGATACCCAAATATCTATGAAGTATTTTACGTGTCCGGAAAGGATGCTTGATGAAAAAGACTTCTAAGAAAAGATAAAGAAATTTCTGAAGAAGCATAAGATGATTATATCGTTCCTTATCATCTTATCTTTGAAAGTGTTTCTGAATCTCGATGCTGAAATTACCGTTCCAGATATCGTTCTTTTACTTATGGAGTTAGCTTCGTTACTGTAATCTTTCCGTAGCCATTTAGTTAGTCCCATCCTTTACTTCTGTGAAGGTCATCTTAAGACTTTACTAATTAAATGACTTAGGACACGGTAAAGTCATATGTTTGTTAGCATACATATGACTTTATTTTTTATGTATATCTTAAATTTAAGAAATAAAATATAGAGACGATTGGTTAGTATCGTCTCTATAAATGCAGCATGCCCGACCTCGTCTGGATAACGAATATGGACAAGATAACCAGACCACCAAAGACCAATTTGGAATCTGATTTAATTTTATGGTTACTCTCGAATTAAAAAATTACAGAGAGCTGTAAATACGATAAACGTAAGTAATTTCTTTCTTCTGCTTCAAAGAGTCATTCTCAAAGTTGACTACACTAAACAGACGAGTATTAAATGCCTCACGATAATTATCAGCACTCAGATGAGCAGTGCTATCACCAGAAGCAAGATTAACACCAGAAGTATAGTTAGGAGTCATCAAAGAAGCAGTAAACAGACCAATGCTGTTATAACGAGCTTTAGACAGAGCACCATTATTCTCAAAGAAGGGACGAATGTCCTCAGGATCAATATGAATAACAAACTCAGCAAAGCTCTCAATGCCAACACCAGAAGGGCCAGAAGAAACATCGCTATCGGAAACGATCTCAGTGCCATCCTTAGTCAAATCCGGTGCATTCTTCCACATAGACTTGACTTCAGGATCAGACTCGAATTCCTTCAGATACCACTGATACTTATAAATAGGCTGAGAAGTATCCAGAGTCATAAAATGGTACTTAGCACGCTCAGCGGCATTATCGGTACCATACAGAAGACCTGCCACATTCAGAGTAGGATTAGCAGAAATTCTGAAAGGAAGCCAATCAGAAATGCCAGTCTGCTTAAAATCAGGAGCATAAACCTGATCAAAAGTATCACCAGCACCACCCTGGCCTACGCCAAACAGGCAAATACGAGAAGTAGAATCGATGCTCTTCTCATAAGCATCATCATAATTAACACCGTTTGCATCGGCGGGATGAGTAAAGCACAGCTTATTCATCATAGCCATATTACGACTCTGAGGACGATAACTGGCAAAAACACCAGTCAGTTTTTCCAGAGCATTAATAGAGCCGCCGAGAACGACAGTATTGGAATGCTTAAAGATCAAATTACCAAACTCATCCTTCTCAAAAAGCTTACCATGAAGCACGGGAATGTGATTTCTTTTACAAATCTTCTCTTCATAAGGAGTAATAGGCATTACGTCACTCATAGAAAGAGAATCAGATAAAATTTTTGCCATGGCTAAATTCTCCTTTACAATAAGAGATTTTTAGTTTAATATAATTCAGCTGAATTGAATGTCTCAATTTACAAGAGTGTTTTTGAGCATTATTTCTATGGGTCTCAATTTGATATGCTCCTATATCTTCTTTCATTTCAATTGTATATTATATTTATGAAAGAATAGGAATAGAAATATTCCTAAATAAATTTATTGATGGAGGATATTTCCCATGAAAAATCGTACCTACAAAAAGAGCTTTGCAATCCTTGCCCGCACTATGGAAATTAAAGAATTTCCTCGCGTAAAACATGAACCCCAAGTAGATAAAGATCAAGTAATCACTATGAGATCTCATAAGAAACTTACAGGAAAATCCATGAGAAAGCTCATTCATAATCCGGTTATTCGTCAATGGCTCGAAATGCCGGAAATTTTCTGGACCGTGAATGATCGAAAAATCGAAACGCATGAATTCAAAGAGTCTATCAAAATCGATGATAAGAAGAAATATATTCTTGTCGCATATGAGATGACTCCTGGAAAGTTCTGTATTGAACCAAAAGAAGCCTAAAAATAAAGGTCCTTTAAGAAAGGAGGAATGATACCTTTATTTTTTGATATGCTCTTTTCGCAGCGGTTCCGCTTTCTTCTAAAATTACAATTCCTTAAAGATTACCTATAGGTAAAGAGAGGAGCATGATTATGACTGCTATTCAAAATACAATTAATAGCATGATTCCTGAGCTTTATGATGCTCTTATCGATATTGGTCCTACCATCGATGAAAATGCATATAAAACTATGCTGATTCATATGCAAACTCCCGATAAACTCGGCTTTATGGATATTCCTATCCAGATTCATTCTATTCATAATGATCATTATCTCGAGATTGCACTAAAGCATATTGAAAGTAAAGAATCAGCCAAAATTATTCTCGAATCTCCTTGGAAAGACAAAGAAGCTATGACGAATCGGCTTATGACTTTTATCAATAAAGTCATGAGTTATGTGCTCTTGAATGGAGCAGATAATAATATTAGCCGTTACAGCGATATGAAGCAGACTAATATTATCAAGGTTTGCTGCTGTTCTACAAACTATGTAGTTTCTTATAAACCTGATCTCGATGGAAATTATTTCCGTCTTCATACTTGGACTACAGATCTTGCTCTTCAGAGATCTGGGTGTCTTGTATGCAATAAATACAATACTTTCTTTAAGAAGGTATAAAAAATAAAGGTCTATACTCATAAACGAGTATAGACCTTTATTCAATGAATTCCTTTAGGATATACAAAGATATCGGAAACTGATACAGATTGGATATGATCTTTATCATAAATGATAAAATACTTTTCGAAATTTTGGCTATAATAAATCGTTCGGCTAGGAGCTTTTACAGGAGGATCTGGAGTTTGAATTATTCCACCATAAGTGAATCCTTCTTTGGTCAAAAGATTTACAATAGTGATTACTTCATGCTTCATATCCCGTTCTCTTTCAGCATTGAGAAAATTCAATTGAGCATCTCGACTCATAGCATCATGCTCATATTTCAGCTTCTGATATTTCTTAGTAAGTGAAATATATTGTCTATGCTCTTTCATGAGATAACGGAATAAGATGAAATATGCAATAAGAAGTAATACAAGAAAAACCCAAGTATGATCCATTTAATCGCCCCTTCCATCTTCAATTGTATTAAAATCTTTATAACTAATTTTAGTCCAATTAAATCCTTCTTCGTCGATTCCATATACATATATATCGCCAGTGGATTCCATTACTTTAAAATCACCTTTAACTCCGCCTCCCAGTGATCTTATATCGGTAATTGCACCACAAAATCTAAATCCAAGATATGAAAGCAATGTTAAAAATGCGGTCTCTCTATCAAAAGAAAAATATTCTTCTCTAGTTGGATTAAGTGCCGGATATCCATGCTTTTCTAATTCTTCTTTATAGTAACTAACTTCGAATCCAAGATCCGCATTTTCACCGATTAATTCGTTCCTTCTAATATCACTTTTAGAAAGCTCCGCATTTTTACCTAAAATACAGTCAATAAGCTCAATGATAATTAGAACGCATATTGCAATAATACTAACTGGAATAATCATTTCTTTTTCGCCGCCTTTACTTCTACACGCAATTTCTCGTTTTCATTCATCATATTTATCATAGTTCGATTCATAATCTCAAGGCAATCTTCATGAATCTCATTCTTTCTTTCAGCTTTCTTAAGTTTACTACTAAGAACCGCATTAGAAATAAGAGAAATTCCAAGGGCTCCAATAAGCAGATCATTCATTTTATAAGTCATTTTAATTCTCCTTTGATCTGGTTCCGGTAATCCGGATTGTATTTGTCATTTTATTTCTAGTAATTTTAATATCAGTCATTCCTTCTACTTCAACTAATTTCTTTTCAATTTCTTTCTCTAATGCATCAGTAGTCTGCTTATCATATAAATAAAGCTTGCCACTCATTTCACAGATCTTCTGATTCAATGATTGAATTTGATCCAGCAATTGATCATTTTCAGATTTCAATCTACGTACTTTTTCTTCTAGTCGAACGCATTCTCTTGCATCTGGGTCAAATGCTTCATAATAAATAATGCAACACGATTCAATTCCCAGCATAAGCAATAGAAATATTTCACTTGGGCTCATTCAGCGTCTCTTCCAATCTCTTTAATTCTTTTGCAAGTTTTTCATATCCATTTCTATTATCTTGATTTGCATTATAAAGCTTCTCAATCAATCTATTGATTTCTTTATCCTTTTCATCATTTGCTTTCATTTGATTATTATAAAGATCTCTAAGAATGACATAATTATGCTCATAAGCATCAATCTTTCTTTTATATGAAATTACTTTAGCCTCAGCAAATAGCCAGAGAAAGAATAAGGCAAATACTAAGATGGTAATTCCAGCGTTCATTTTTCTTCATCCTCATCTTTCAGGAATTCATTCATATATTCCATGTGAAGAATTTCAGGTTGCTCTTTAGCAATTGTAAGAATGGTGATCAAGGATTTATTTCTTTGACCAAGATACCAATTCTTTTCAGCCATATCTAAGTATTTATCATGCTCTGTATTAGTATTATCTTTCTCACGTTTGATAATATCTTCATATTTCTTTTCTTGCATACCAATTACTGATACAAAGATTGCAATGATACCCATCTCAATTAATGAGATAACTGTCCAAACCATAATACTCAATCCTCCTCTTTACTTCTATAAAAATCAATTTGCTCTTTCATTCTCGTAATTGTATCTTTTTGTGTTTCATTACGCTTAATGAGATCAATATTATACGATAAAGAACCAGCTAAAGCCAAGATTAGAATGCCGCAAATAACAGTCATTTTTTATTTTACCTCTTATTTCATAGAATTCGTTCTCTTCATTACAATCCAACCAATACCATTATATACAATGACTTTCAATAAATCACTTTGGACCAAGAAATAGGATCCTCTTTCAGGATCAGGATATCTCTCATTAATTTCAGTGATATTTGCTTCTGTAATGGCTCGCATAATACCAAGCTTTTTATAAGTTGGAATATCATCACCAAAAATATTATCTTCTGTGGGTACGTAATCTTCCATATATTGAGTTCGTTTCAACTCTTTATATGCGTCAAGTATCTGATTCAATTTATTTTGAAGATCAGAAATTTCTTCTGCACTTGATTCCTTCAAATTATCATAATTAATCGTAATCGTATCAAATGCATCATTTGCCATTTGAACTTTCTTTTTATAAGACTCAATTTGATCATTCTTAATCATAGAATCTTTCTTAGCAATGTCTACTTGAGATAAAGTATTCTGATAAAACTTAATCAAAAATACAACCGCCATCAATCCAAGAAGAGCTAAGAAGCATACCATGATCATTTTACCAGTAATCACTTTATTAATTACCAAAATTACGATCAATAATACGAGTCCATAAATCCATAGATTCTTTTTAATATTTTTCACAGTCAAATCAATCCTCCGGTTTTTATAGTAGAAATAATCATAAATACAGAAAATAACGTTATAACGACTATAATTAGGAAACTAGCATAATTCATTCTATCTCCAAACATGGAAATGCCAATGATACACCAGATTAGAATAAGAGCATAAATAAAAATCAAAAGCATTTTAAATCACCTATTCATTAATAAAAGAATATATATTAATTCAGATAATCCAAAAGATATCCAAGCTAAAATTTCAGATTGCTTATCTAATCTCAATCTTGGAATTTTTATAAGCCAATAAAATTGGAATAATAGCAAGCCAAATAATCGTAGATGCCATATCAGAATTCCCACAATCTTTTCAAAAAATAAAAAGAGAAGTAGAGATTAAATTCTCTACTTCTCAATTTTTCATGATTCTTTTTTCTTAGCAGTACTTGATTTAGAAGTAGCAGGTTTAGTTTCCGGCTTTTTCTTAGGCATTCTTTCACGAATATCAGCAATATCTTCTGCATTTCGATCAAGTTTAGCCATAGCGTTAATCAGAGTACTTTCATTAGCAGCATTAATTTCAATTTCCTTGTTAATTTTAGATTCAAAAGAATCTAACTTATCCAAGACATTCATAAATGCTGCAGAAGAACCATCCATCGACAAAGCAGCGTTTTGTGCAAGGGTTTCAATTCGATCCAGAGTATCTTTATTAACTTTCTTAATGTCTTCAAGATCTATATCGAATTTCTTTTGCCGATTAATCAAATCTTTTACGATTGCGTCTTTCTTTCTTGACTTATTTGGGATATTTACTGCAAGATAAGTAATGAGAATAATCGTAATGATGCCAATGACGATAAGAATCCACGTCATAACATACTGAGTCTGAAGATTTACTATCAAATGGCCATTATCATGCATAATCATTATCCCTCCCTCTTAATTTAGTAAAAGGATGCATGATTATGAGTAAGTTTTACACGTTATTGAACTGATAATAGCCAACGACCTCATCCTTAATAGGAATAAAGTCACGGTTAACATTACCATTGATATGGTCAATATACATATTGTATCGAGGGTTCATATTCTTAGCAAAACGATGGCCCAGATCATCACCAATGACTCGGAAAACGTTAATCTGATCGCCATCGAAGTCAGCAGCCATAGTTTTGATAACACGAGTATTCAGACGGAGGGTCTTATCATAGATATCATTTTTAACATGCTTGATCTTCATTGCTAAGAAAGAACCGTAGTTGATGGACGGGTTACGGTTAATGATAACCGTAATATGATCTTTTTCTTTTTCACACAAAGTCTCCATGATCTTATACATAATAGGATCATAATGACTCAATGCGTGTTTCCATTTCTGCTGAGCCTCAATCGTAGTACACTTATAAAGTTTCTGAAGTTCATTGATGATTTCATAACGGAAAAGCTCGGCAAATCCGATATAGCAAATCTCAATTTCATCCGAACGCAACTCACCAGAAGATGCGGAAATAATAGAACGAATCGAGAAGTTATCCATTCTCACTGTTAGACTATCTCTTCAATATAGATATCTCAAATGGGAGTATATCTATAAAGCCTGCCGCTTGGGTACTCTAATTACTTATTTCCCTACTCTACTCGCTTCTTCATAATAGAATCACTTCTATTACTATGCTTTCGATAGTCGTTGAACTTTATCCTCAAATGAGAGGATCTTAGCTGCGGATTCTCTGCTTTTATGCAGCATTCCCGCAATTCAACAGGTTTAAGGTCGGCATAACCTTCTTAGTCCACCGACCGCTAATAACACGGGAAGCAATAACACCTTTCTTGCCATTCAAGATATTAAATACTTCCGTAAAAAGATTCATAATATCTAGATGCATCTGATACAGATGACGATCTACGATATCCAAATCTACTTCAGTCATATCAACTGGATCACCCAATTCATTGATTGCATTAGAAGAGCGAATCAATGACTGATAAATTGTATTGATACGAAGTTTATATAGTTTTTTGTCTTTCTCGCCAGGCTGCTCCAACCGAAGTACGGAAGAATATACAGGAATGCAATGCGTAAAGAGTTTATCACTATCATCATAAAGCTCTTTAAACAATGCAGCCTTATTCGGTTTCTTTGCCGAGTAATAATCCAGTACTTCTTTAATATTATCAGCAAGCCAACGCATACCTTTTCCAATAAAAGGATGCTTCTTTTTCAGTTCATTTTCTTTTTCAATCTGGTTAATAGGACGATCATTATCCTCGTATTCTACATGTACGATACGAGTGAGAACTTTCTCGCCTTCCACAGTACCAAGAGCTTCAGCCAATTTCTCAGCATAAATAGGGCTCAGTACTTTAAAATGATCGGTAATAACCCAGCCAGTTTTATCGATTTCAACATCGACATATTCTACAGGAGTACCGCATTTAGGGCAAATCGTATGCTCATACATTTTACCAATACGGTCTCCACATTTACATCTAAATCTTTGGGAATAACTTTCTTCATCGGAAAAGTCAGATCCAAAGAAAGGACTTTGCAATCCGTCTTCAACTTTATCAGACTTACGAAAAGCCTCGGTAGATTGAAGACGGATTCCTTTTCCATTTGCTAGATCTTCTTTACAGATATAATCAAGATCCAGCTTGACCACTCGAGCACCGCGAATGATACTTCTTGACATAATCATTTCCTCCATTTCAATATGCCATTAATTTCTAGGGAAATTGTGCTATCTCACGTAAATATAATATTCGCATTCAAATTCTATTAAGAGTAGAATAAGAAGCGAGAATATTTATAAGGAAAGTCATCAAAAAGATAGGAAATTACTCATGTTTTAACCCATTTTTAAAGCCTTTATCAGTCGAGGCTCAACGCGAAATGAAGACAAATGATGGAAATGAAAGAATAAATTTTTAGATAGGAGGTGTCCATTATGTCTTATATGCGTTCGGAATTCAATTTCAAAAAATTATTTCAACGTCTGTCTGAAATTGAATCCTCTGGTATATCCGGTACAGTAATTCTCAACGTTTCTTCAGTTCTGAAACAAGAGCACTCAAAAATTATTCGCACAATTTGTAATTTAATTCCTGATATTCTTGGATATGAAGAATTTGTAAATTCTCTTCCTCAAGGAAAAGAAATTAATGAATTAGAAGAAATGAATGAAGAACGCAAAGCTGGATATTTAAATGAAGTAATTCGGCAGTATGTAGCATTTTCAGATATGAGTATCAATTTAGATGTACTTGTAAAAGAATATAATCATACTAAAAATACTCACGATTCTTATAATCGAGCATGGCTTATTAAATCCATGAAGGGAAAAGATGTAAAAATTAAGAAAATTCTTCAATCAATCCGAAAATACATTTCTAGTACTGGACCTTCTATTGCTTGGTTACGAGAATATTTCTATGATAATGGTCCGAAAGGTGGTCATCTTACTGGATCTTCTTTATTAACTTACATGAAATCTAAACGTTATAAATATTCAGAAATCATGCTAGCTTATGTAAATTCAGCTCCAAAAGACATGATTACGTATATTCAAGAGAATTTAATTAAAGGATCTAAAAATGCATTTGAATTAAATGATATTCTTATGAGACTTTCTCCAAAGACTCTATCCCCGACAGATCTTTTGAATGCAGTTGCGAATGATGATCGTAATATGGAAATTACAAAAAAGATCGTTGACCGTTATAAAGAGCAAGGATTAAACTTTGATATTCTGAATTCAATTACTCCCAATTCTTTGGAGTCTTTTGATTATATGATCGATCATGGTTATGATAAAACGGAAGATACTAATGTATGCGTATCTCGTATTTGCCAGTTACCTGCTTCTACTGGAATTAATAAAAGACGTAAAACTCTTATGACTTTCATGAAGAAAGGGCGTAGACTCTCCTGTCCTAGTGTAGTAGCCATGATTTGTATGTCTAACAATGCACCAGATTTATTTGAATATCTTCTTTCCATTAGAGCTTTTGGAGATTTAAATAGTAATGCAAATCTTTTGATGGACATTGTATCGGATCTGATGAAATTCGAAGTATTTGATTATTTTGATCTTATGGAAAGATATTATGTAATTCCAGTTGGCACATTGATCAAATTTGAAGAAAAATTGGATGGATACATGACATTACGCGATACTTATTCCAAAGAAGCACAAAAATGGCTTAGAGAAACCATTGAAATTATCAAGATGGAAGAATATACAATCAAGTAATGAATTGTAAGGATATAAGATTATACGTCTTATATCCTTTATTATTTTACGGAAAGGATATTGGCGTTATGAGTATTAGAGTTGTATTGCCTTTATTTATTGATCCGGCAGAATTGGAAGAAGAAATTGGTAAAGATCAACTATGTGCATGGAAGGTTGATCTTGTCAATGGTGATTATGAAAAGAGAAAAGAAATGAGAAATAAAGAGGAAGCATATTATTGCTTCACTCCTTCTATTGATCTTTATGATAATTTCCATAAACCTACTAATTATTGGTCTTCTGTGATGGACATGCTCACTGAATATAATGCTATCGCAATTTATGAGTTTAATTCAAAGAATATCGTATCCGCATTCAAAGAAATGATAAAAAATATTACCAACCCAGTAGAAAATAAACTCGAATATAATCCTACTCAAAAGAGATATACTATTCCTTGAGGTGATTCTATATGGATTTATTCGATAAAATTATCATGGAAGCTGAATTATCAACAGAAGAAAGAAATGAATTAAAAGATTCGGATTTTGGACTTCCAGAAGATAGAAAATTTCCTTTAATTGATGCAAAGCATGTACGCTCTGCTATTTCTTATTTTCATACTTGCCCTGAAAATAAGAAAACTAAACTTGCTAAAAGAATTAAATCTGCCGCTAAGAAATTCAATATCGAAATTAGCCCAGATTCTCCCGTTGCAAAATATTAAAATTAATCCCTATACTCATTTTAGAGTATAGGGATTTTATATTTAGACGGAACCGCTATATTCATATCCTAATGATGATACTAATCGGATTTCCATCCGACATGTATCCACCAGCAAGAAGCATATCAAACTAAATCAAGTTTAAATTCCATAAGAGCAACTTGCTTTGTATTAACATTATACGGAACGGTAAATTCCAAATCAACAAGCCAGCCAGATTCTTCATATTCTTTTTTAATTTCAAGAAGCAAATCCTGAATTTCTGCTTCACCACCAGCATAGTCTTTATCAAATTTTGTGATATCGACATAAATGGGTTTAGAATTCAAGAAGAAATTAGGATTTTGATTATCAACTACTGCAGCGAAAATAATCATAGCAGATTCTCTCTGCATTGCATTATCAATACGCTCACAAATATAATCATGAGCAGACAAGCCAGCTTTAATTCTTTTGAGATAATTTTCCATCGTAGTCATGATATATTTATCTCCTTTAAAGAAAGATTTCTTACTGGTTTGTCTTAGCTTCTTTAGCATCCCTAAAATGACGCTCAAATACTTCTTTCTTAATAGAAGTATGAATTTCAGCTACGAGAGTCTCAGGAGGAATATTATCCATTCCAATAAATTCACCATGATCGCCAGCTTTAGAATAAACAATTTCTACTTTAAAACCACCTTCAGAATAATGCTTAATGATACTATCCAGTTGATTTTTAAATTCTTTATCTTTAAGCTTAAGATAAGGAGCATTTGCAATACTAAAAGAAAAATGATAGCATCTCAAATTCTCAATAATCTCTTCTTTATAGCTCTTACCATATTTCATAAGAGTCTTACACATAATTGCCGATTTCCAAAGATTCATTTCAATTTGAGAAATCACTTTTTCTTGAAGATCGAATTCTCCAAGAGATGCATTCATAAAACGATCAGCAGTCGTCGTACCAATAAACGGAAAATTAGGTGCAGGAACCATTTTAATCAATCTCCTTCATAATTTACTATTAAATATTTTTCTCTTACCATAAAAGAATCTACTTCTATGATAGAAGTAGATTCTTATTAATTCATAATTTACGGCATCACATTATTCATCTTAGAAATGCCTTCAACATCCAAAATGCCATTATCGAAGCTATTAGTATCTTTACACATAGCAATATATCTCGCAATACGATATTTCTGCTCATCTGTAAGATAATCAGCATATTTCTTGATAAATTCAGATACATTACCAATTCCTTGCTTCAGATTTAAGAAAATATCACCATTATGCACAGCTTCATGATTGGTTTTAGAAAGCATAACACATTGGACTCTAAGCTGAAAATGTTCTTCAATAACGTCATCAGCAATAGCAAACGTAGTAATCGGAATATTATTATCAATATACTTATTCAGAATAACTGAAACGTAGTCATATAGCGTAAAAAGCGGGCCATGATGCATTTCAATTTCAACATTATCAGATTCAAAAATTGAACTGCAGACTTGGCAAAAATTCATGCCAAGGGTTTTCTTAACCCAGTTGACATAAACTTTATATTCTTGAGAAGAACGAACCTGTCTCTCAACAGCTTTGACAAACTTATTGTATACGGTAATATCTTCAAAATACGTTCCATCTTTACGAAAAGAAACGCATTCTTGTGGATCACTACGGCTTTCGATGTATTTCAGATAATCTCCAGTATATTTAATATTAGGAAGATCCATCATATACTATATACATCTCCTTACCCAGTTACTTTTAATAAGAGGTTCGAAGGTATTTGATATGCTCCTTGCTGGTGGAAGTGTTGGTAATACGAATAAATTTGCGTATTTCTATTCAATAATGATAGTTTATTATCTTGGACATATTGGAGTTGCGGTCCCGCCTTTAAATAACGCCTTCAATCAATTGTATATTATATAAATAGCTAGTATACGGTTTTATTATCGACATTTTTTCATGTTTCCGTATACTAGCAAATCTCTAGTCGAAAGGAATGCATCAATGAAGAATCGTAAATACTATAAAGATGAACTAAAAACGATTCGATCTATTATTAAATGGATCTCTATTGTTTTATCCATCTTTATGATTACGGTTACGATTGTCATTTGTGTACGCAATATTGATAGTATTGCGATTACATATAATGATATTTCGATTTCCGTAAATAATTGATTCTTTGATGTTTAATAACCTCCTAGAGTTAAAGATGAAGGAGCAGGAAATTGTATATATCCTATATACAGTTGACTGATATTCCTGCGCTTGTACTTCATCTTTATTTTTTGGTTTTATAAGCCATAAATCCTCATAGAATATTTGATTATTCTATGAGGATGATGATTTACATGCCAACTACGCCAGAATGTATTTTAAGTAGAAAATCTAAAATACTATGAGTGAAAAAAGAATCTATTATTGACGTATATAAAAGAATCTCTAGCGAAAAGTGTTGGTCAGCTTCTCGCTTTAAAATCTTATGTTCTTTTGAGTTTTATAGTTTATAGGACAAGCCTTGTAATCGTAAAATAAAGCATCTGGAGGCGAATGAGACATGGAACTTTTTACACCATATCTTTTAATTGTGAGATTTTGCAGTTGGATCGAAAATGTATCCATCTGGCATGCTATTTGGACATTTATTAAAATTGCAATTGTCCTGTATCTTTGCTATGGATTATTATATATCATTCTTTCAATCTTTAATGATTTAATCGATACACTTGATGAATGGAGAAATAAGAAATGAATTTTTGGATTATTTTAGAAGTGCTGATCATTACGGTCATTATCTGCAGTGCTATCATTATCACTGCTTATATTTTGACTAATAAAATTCTGATTAATTATAATCAAATGAAGCAGCCTATTGCTCCAAAAGAGGTATTAGAATATATTACGTATCTTATCGATGCAGAATTTAGTATTTATGAAAAAGATCTTTTTACTACGCAAGGCAATGTATTGGATTCTGCTACGTTTGACAACTACTATAATACTCTCTGCTATACTATTTTGGATGATCTCTCGGATCAATTTATTCAAAGAGCAAAATATACTATGACTGATAAGCAAATTGCTGATCTGGTTGCTAGAGCAACTCGTTCGTATCTTAGCAATAAAATTGCATCCGGTGGTATCGTTGCTCCTACTCAGCAAGAAGAATCTTTATAAAAATAAAGGCTATACCCTGATTGGTATAGCCTTTATTTATCATTTATTATTTTTTATAATAATTTTCTAGAATCTCCCAATTATTTCTTTCAATATCTTTTTCTAATCGTTCATATTGCCTATACAAACGGCAATATGAATAATACATCACAAAGATATTTTTCACTTCATTAGGAGATCCTTCGGTAATTGGAGCAGAATCACGGAGTAAACTTCTTAATCTTTCTATATGTAACTTCATGATTTCTTTTTTCGATGCAATTTCTCCAAAATAATCTAACCAATACTTTGTAAATTCATCAGTGAATAAATGAAATATATCAAAGTAATGTAAGAATTTTGACATCCGTCTATGAGATTTATAAATCTCATAGACTTCTTTTTCAATATGCAAAAATCTTTGAGAAAACCATAAGATATCTTCACGACATTTTTCAGCTTCTTTTTTTGTAAGATAATTACGCATTGTCATGTAATACATTATAAATCATACTCCACAGGTGTTTTGATATTCTCAAGAATACCAGGAATTCGTTGCGGCTTATAAGTAGTAGATGGAATATTTCGACCATCTACCATAGTCATTTCAGTAACTTTCTTTCTTTCATAATGACCACAAAGATTTTCTTCGGAAAGAAAATCCGTAATCTTAGAAGGAAGTCTCTTGAAATATTGCTCGGTATCAGGATAATGCTTGGTCATATCATCATAAGTAACAAACTCAAGATGAAAATTTACTTCTACTCGTCTATCCATAGTAGAACCAGAAGAACTCTTAGGAGTATAATTCCGAATATTCTTAATATGCTTATAAGCAGGATTGCTCATTTCCATGAACCAATCCACTTTTGCATTATTTCTACCAGGAAGACTAATAGAAACCGCTGCAAGAGAATCCATTCGATTCAGATCGCATTCTCCGCTAAAGCATTCCTTTTTAATATTATTCTCCCAATCAAATACAAAGTATACACGAAGATATTCAGGCATCTGAATCTTTATCTTATTATCCCCATAACCTTCATAACTAATCGGAGAGATTTTCTCAATCGTTTTAATTCTACATCCATTCTTAGTAACTTCAGCTCCTTCAATTAAAGAAGGAAGAACTGCATTATCAAACGGAAGTGCCTTTTGAAGACGAATAATATCAACCATCTGTGTATTCCAAAGATTATTGGAAAGCTGAGATTGAATAAATTTCATATCTTCCGCATTTCTTAAGTCAACCATTTATTTTCATCCTCCATTAGAAAACGAGTCTTATGATAAGAGAAATGAGAGAACCTACAATCATGGATGCATTTAATACAATCGTAATTTTCGGAATCCATTTCTCTAAAGTATTTGCTCTACCATTTGCTATCATAACATTTTCAATCCAAGTTAATACCAATTCAATATTAACTTCTTGAATAGCAAACATGTCACCTTCAATGGCAGCTTTAATTTGATCTTCATTAACACCTTTCATGATACCGGATTTAATAATCCCATAGCAAAGAATGCTATAGCTTGCTCCGACTAAGAAAGGAATAAAAGTAAATGACATAATTGAGCAAATAATACCATAGCTGCATGATACAATAATAGATTGCAAAAGATATTCTACAGCTTTTACAGCATGAGGAATTGTATCATTATATCTTCGAAATAATTCATCAAGAAATGCATTCCATCTATTATTCGGATTTGCCGCCATAAATAACACCGTCCTCTCTTAATCCAGAAAATGCATCAGGAAGATCATTCTTCCTGTAATTATTTTTGTCTTGTGAATCTTTTTCGGCTTTTTCACAAACCATTTTTACATATTCTTCCATAGATTCCATTATCATTTCCTCCTTTTATCTCTTAAGTTAAAATAAATTTAGAATTTGACTTAGAGATAAAGTCTACCGGATATTTCTGCTTTTATTTCTTCATAGAGTTTAAAAGTACTACCCCTATAGTGATAGGGATCTATTTCATCTTTTGAGGATAAAATAAAATCAATATTATCAAACCTCAATACAGACGACTTCAAATTTACTCGAACTGAGATGGAATCCATTCCATCATTTAAAATATCAAGAATAGAAATGATATATGGAGTATAATAAATCACTCCAAATATATCAATAAAACTTTTCTCATCAAAAGTTAATACAGATTCTTCTCCTCGATAATTTAAAGATACAATAATACTCCATTTCTGATAAGAGAGTATAGTAGTATATAACCAATTTGGAATAATCATTCCATCTCCATTAGACGGAGCACCTTTTCTATACAAAATTGGAATCCATTGATACGTTTTATCAATTGGAATAGGACCAAAATGAATATCTTTACTATAAATAAAATCATATTCATTCTTTAAAGTTTCTCTATCAAGAAATTGAGCATTGAAATTAATTTCCATCCTAAAATTAGCATAGAGAATTTCACTAATAGCATTCATCCTCTGAATAGTTTGATAATTATTCAAACTTTCTACCTTTTTAGAATGAATGCTAAGATGATTTGTAAAACGAATTACTTTCAACCCATCCGCAATAGGACCATGATCAATTTCCATTCCGACTAATTCAGGAATAAAATCAATATAATATCGTCCGACATCACACATGACAAGTTCATTTCTACTACAAATCAAAAGAGAATTATTTTGATAATTCTCTGGACCTTGACAAAATACATAATTTGGTAATTGAGAGAAAGCGTAAAGTCCTTTATAATTTTCCAATTCAAAGAATTCTCCATCCATTTCAATTATCCTTTCTATCGAAACATTTTGTCGATTGCTCTCATAAATTCTAGAAATCCAGATTTTTCTGAAAAATCGTTATCTGTTATCATTTTGAAATTAAGCATATGACTATTATCACATTCTCCGTGAATAAAAAATGCTACATTTAATTCATTTGGATCTTTCTTACCATATCGAAATTCAATAAAATCACGATCATTCTCTTCGAAAGCTTTTTCGAAGAGAATCATGCTTTGTGCAATAAAATGAATATCGACTAAGAAGGGAATCAATGTAGCAATATCAAAATCAGAAATCCTAAAGAAATCGATAATTCCATCTGACGTAGGACATTGACCAACCATATCAATATCTTGAGGCATTACTCTAGATCCATTCGTTTTTGTAGCATCATATATTACAACATCTCCAGTCAAACAAGGATCATAGAAAATTTCACGTTTTCTTTTTTGCGTAAAAGATTCTAGATATTGATAATCACATGGCTTACAAAGAATGCATGCACCATTTTCAGAAGGAAATAATGCATCCATATCTTCTACATCATACATAGATTCTGTGAATAGCCATTGTTTATTAACGAAATCACAAGCAATAGCTTCCATATAGTTCATTCCATTAGATGGTTCATACATAAAATTCTCATGAAGAAGATCTGTCATAATTTCATCTGCTATCAAATATCTTCCATGAGTTAATTCAGATCTTTCTTTAAATTCATAAAAAATATCTCCTTTATTAGATCCTTTGATTTCAATCTTAAAAGAGCAAATATCGAGAATTCGGATTGTATCACCATTAATTCCTAAACTACCCGGACCGCTATCATTGTCTTTCCCGCTATCCATAATTTCAAACAAGAATCGAATTCTATCAATATTCCATAATGCTTGGTATAATTGATAAGCATTCTCAATTTCCATTTTAATAGGATCGAGAATAATAGGCTCTACTTCTTCATCATAGAAATACTCGATTTTTAATCTATATTCTATTTTTGCTTTCTTAAAGAAATAAATCAAGTTAGATTCTTTAATCACAATATATTGCGTAATACCCATTGGATCAGCTTGAATAGGCATAAGAATCAATCTAGGTTTATGAATCGTGGGATATTTATCAGAAAATTCACTCGGGGATACTTCTTCAATATCTCCGACATCATAATATTGACTATAATCTTTCAATACGTAAATATTGCGTTCTTCTTTCATAGGTATCATTTCTCCTTTCTATCAAAATAATATACGTTTTGACATCGTAATAAAAATTACAAACTATCACGAATGGAGGAATCCTATCTTATGGATATGCATAAAAAATCTAAACTTGATTTTTCTCCTGTAGATGTAGCAAATTTAACATTTAATAGAATGGAAATTTTTAAATATCTTAGAGCTTCTCTAAAATGCTATAAACCAGATATGAAGCTTCTTTATGGATATTTAAATGATGGACTAGATGCTAATAAAATTATCCAAATGCTATCTAATTCTGTTACCGCTTACGATTCTTTTGAAACTAAAATTGATTATTGCTTTGCCTATAGCTTCATTGTAAGACAAAGGGATCCCCAAACTGGTGAAATGGCAAATCAGGAAATGGTTTGGTTAGAAGCACCTATGTTTTATACTCCTAAATCTCTTAATACTTTTGCATATTATGTAGATTTGAATAGAGAAAAAGAATTCTTGGATGATTATGTAGATAGACCCACCTTCTTTGGTAAATGGATCATGGATGATTATTTAAAAGAAATTATGGATCTTGATCTTATTCATGAAAATGCTCCTAATTATTGGAAAAATCCAAGAAATGCTGGTAAAGTTATGAAGGCATTTGCAGAAATGTCTAATATGTATACTCCTAGACAATAAAATTACTCCCTAATACCATCTTTAGGTATTAGGGAGTAATTAAATTGTATCTCAAATTCGATGCAGCTCCTTTCTTATATATGAAGAGAAGCTACAGGCTGAGATCTTCATTATTTACAGGATCATTAATACAGAAATGATGATGACCCCTGCCAAGAAGGAATTCAAGAGACGAGCACCATAAACCAGACTGATGCAAGTCATTCCACTCTTCATATATTCTTCAATTTGATTCATGTTACCATACGTCAGATCTGGCTCTCCAGACGTACTAGAAATAAGTAGTGACTCAAGATCTTTCATGTCGGAATCACACCGTTTGTATCGATTCATCATGATGCATCCGAGCAGGATGACTACGAATGAAACTACAAACATAGCCGGTCCTTGTACGATCGAATTACTCTTCCAGGTATATAACGAAATTAAAGTAATAATGAAACCGCAGATAATAGTAATCTCTTGTGCATGATTACTACTATCATGCACTTCATCCAATTTTTCTTTAATTTCGTTAAAGCTGGTTTCAAGTGCAATGTTCGCTTCCACTACATATTTCCTCCTTTCACGAATTTCTTCAACGAATCATGCAAATGTAGCATTCGTAAAAATAATTCGAGGAAAGAATAAAAAATTCTAATTAAAAACTTCAAATATGTACTTCACTTTACTGATTTGTTTAAAATCTACATTTCGTCAAATTTCCAATGAATAATATAGTAAAGATAAAGTCATTAAAATCCTCCATTATTTTATATAATTCTCTAATGTGATTAAATTCACATTAGAGAATTTATTTTTAGAATAATAATGTAATCGGATTGAATTCCGATTGAGTATATTTCCCATATTTTTTCACTTTCTTTTTTATCTACTGCTTTTCTGTTTTTGTCATTCACTTCCTGTTTCATTTTTTTTTGTTTTGCCTATTTGGTTATCCTTTCTATTTGATTTTTTCTTTTTGCTTTTGACTTCTTTCTTTTTAGTTAAAATCTGAATACTTTCTGTCGAGTATTCAGATTTTAAATTTTAAATAACTTATTATTTAAGGGACGATATAAAAGGTATACGCTTTCATAGGAACTCCTTTCAAAAAGTAAATGAGATATAGATTTATTCTATATCTCATTTATAATTTTAAAATTTTTTGAATAAATATGTAATCGGGAATTACAAATGGACGTGTGATTTCTGATTGCTCTGTACATAGCTTGGTAAGTGAGTAGTTACGGTGTTTTCTTGTTGGCACCGGTCTGCATGTTCTGCTCTTTGTCAAGCGTGAGGTTTTTCGCATTTTAATTTCTCCTATTGCATAATATACGTGGTAGATGGGTGGTCTACCACGTATATTACTTTTATTTACAAAAAAATATAGTGATATGATTTTTATGTCATATCACTATTTAATTTTAGGTATAATGAAGATCAAGGTATTGATGATATTCTTCATTCATATCTTTTCCTTCTCGAAAAGATCTTACAGATTCAATACGATTAATGAATGCTTTTATATCTCCATCATTATTATATAATTCATGATTGCGAATAAAAGATCCATACAATTGTGTATCCATATCAGTATTATCCATTCGATTGATTTCTGAAGCTATTTTAATCCAAGCTTGTTTACTGCTTAAAGATAATCCATCTATAATGGTAGAAATAATCTTTACTGCGGAATCTGCTTTTAATTTAAAAGCTTCATATTCTTCATCAATTATTTCCCATTCTTCTTGAGTAAATACAAATCCTCCAAAAGATATAAGCTCCAAATTCTTAAAATTTCCCATATAATAAGAATTATTCTGTAGAGTATTTTCTATTTGGATAATATTGAAATATTTCTTTACATTTTGATTCAAATGTAAAGTTTCATTTAAATATTTTTGAATTCGTTTCATTTTCTTGGAATAAGCTATAATACATGATATATTTTGATAGCTAAATAGTAAACCATAAAGCAATTTCATATCGCAATTTACCAAATTCCTTTCTTTCTAAAATTTATTATTTCTATCAATATAATATATGCTTTCAATTTAATATCTATAAAGATTAATCTTTATAGATATTAAATTTGATTTAGAAAGATAAGAATTATAAATACTAAAAGATATATTTTATAAAAGTAAAGGATATATAAAAATTATTCTTTACAGAATAATTTATCTTTTAAATTTCTATCTTTGAATTTTAGTTTAATAAAAATTTTAGTTTAATAAAAAATAAAGGTCTTTTACACCTCCTTTCTAGGAAGACCTTTATTTTTTATCATTATGCTAATCCATACTTCTTTGCACATTCTTCAATAAGGAGACCGATTTCTTTATCGGTCTCCTTAAATTCTTTGGAATGCTGGGCCATAATCCGATCATTAACATCGAGCACCAAGTTCGCATCAGTAAGATCGTCATCGGACTCATCATTATTTATAATAACTTCATCCCAAATGTATGAATAACTATTAATTGCGATGAATTCATTTAAAGCATTATCTGTAGTAATACTTTTATTCTCAAATTCACTATTCAGTTCATTAAGAAGATCATTGGGGTTTGGGAGAATGATGAAAGAATAATCTTTTCCATCAACTCGAGCAGATAGTCCAAATTCTCCATGCCCTTTCAAATTACAGTTTAGAACATTATGAATGACTCTAAAATCAGTAATTTGATTTTTAGGAAAAATATTATCTCGGCAAATGGACTTTGCTTTTATAACTCCTTCATCAGGATCACATTCAAACATAATAATTTTGCGATCAAGGTCAGAGCTATACATTATAAATTTCATTTCAGTTTCCTCCTTAAAGTTTAAACTTTATCTTCCCATTTAACGGATCTACCCAATCTCCAATAGAGATTATTCCGATATCTCTCAGGCAAGAGATACCCTGTTTTGTCTGCAATCATCAGATGAGCATAAAATTCAGTAACCCGAGTTTGAATATTTACTACTTCAGGGATAAACTTATTGAGCTCATCAACGCTCATGCTTTTTAAGTTCTCTTCAAACTCATCAAAGAACTTGTCGTAGGCAATAGCTGTATGATCAAGATTAATGTTGGTACATCTCTCGATCATATCATCCACATAAGACCAAGGTTCAGGAATCACATAGAATGATTCTGCTTTACAATCATAAATAGCAGTGATCATGAAAGGACCATGACCATGTGCAGTCGTATTACAGAATTCGATATCAGATGTCACAGAACCTTTAGCGATATGCTGATGCCTGAGGCATTCTCTGATTTGGATGCTCGCATAATAGTAATCATCTCTCGGATCAGAGTCAATGCCGCATGCTAGCGAAGCTACAGCGCTAGGATATTTTTCACTGAATTCCTTACTTGCAAGAATAATGTAATGAACGTTCATTTTTAGTACCTCCTCAGATACTTATGATTCAAAATATTTTAGAGATAAAAATTATCTCTATCTTTCATAAATATAATATACATTTATTTCATGAGAAAATACGGTCAATGAAACGAAAAAATAATGGCTGGATTGAAATACGATTTTTATCCGTTTAAATATTTTCACTAACCCTCCAGCCATCAAAAACTTCATTAGGATGATTATTTAATATTAATAAAGCTTAGTGACTCCACATATGTAAGCAAATATAATTGCATTAATATTAGAGCCATTATTGACTAAAATATCTGTAAGAATGCAGATACCAATAATACATGTATAAACTCCAATCGTTATTGATTTACAATCATCAATAAAGCCAAGAAAGTTTTTGATGTATTTGCCAATAAACTTTATAATATCAATCATCCTAAGTATTCATCTCCTTTCACTTGGAGATAATTAATGTCTGATATAGTGGCAGCTATATCAGACATTAATTTCATACATATAATATACAATTATTATTTGAGGAGAATAATCAGAGATAGGTAGTATTGCCTATCTCTGATTTAATTTTATTTAAACCGATTTACTGTAAAATATAGATGCATATCATCCGTATTATCACTATTTCTAATAATATAATGAATTCTCATAATTTCATCGGCATCATTAGTCTTAATAAGATTATCTCGTTCGAATTGAATAGATCTAATCCGAGAATAAAATCCGATGTTAGATACTATATTATTGACGATTAAAAATCCTCTTTGAACTCCATCTCCATCATTAGAGGCAGTGTATTGGATCATAGAAAATTCGTCAGTTTTATGATCAGTATCTTTATCAGATGAGGTTACAAAATATGCAATAGCATCATCGTTTTTATTAAGTCTTTCTATTCTTTTCTCATTGAGAAAATCATCCCATAAATTAATCTCCACATTCATTTTCAACATCACACAGCTTTCCGATGTAGCTTACATCCCAAGTGCAATATTTAGACTCTAAATCTTTCAAGAAAATAGTACCAATCTGACATACTTCATTTTTAGAAGGAGCTATTTTGATATCAAAAAGAACCAGATCTTTTGAAATGATATTTCTGATATTATTTAACAAGCATGCTTCTGCATGAAGTTTCGCTTTCTCATCAGAATCATCAGAGAAGTAAAAGCCTTCATTAATCCATTTATCGGCAGTAAGAAATTTAATTGCGTCTCTAGTATGAAGAGATACTTGATAAAGTCGTTTATTGGGCTTTATCTCGGGAAGTTTCTTAGTAATTTTAACTTTCTTCTGAAGCTCTTTTGCACTAGTAAGAGTCCCATTATTTAAAGCACAATTATATGCATCTTTAGCGATAAGTGAAGAGATCATTTGCTCGACATTATCTTTAGAAGGAATATTGGGTTCTGCAGCATTATTTATACTTTCTTTGGACTCCTTATTAGCATTCTTACATGTATTTGAAGTGATTTCAAATGCTTCACGAAAACCATAGTATCTTTGGATTAAGTCAAATTTGATACTAGTTATTTTATTCTTTTCATACATGGTATCTATTCTTTCTATATGATGTACATCTGGAATTAGTACACCTTTACCATGGTTATCAAAGATATCAGACATTACACAGGAAATTTTATATTCATGGAAATAATCACGAATTGCAATAACTCCAGATTGAATAATGTCAATAGCAGTAAGCTTATACGGCTCTAATTCAACATTTATTTCTGCCGGCTTAGTTTTAAAATAGATTTCATGGGTTTTAGTACAATCGGTATTTCGATCGTATACGGTTACACTCACTTTATAATCTGCTTCCATACAGCTTGTCATATTATCTCGTCTCCTTTCATCATTTTAAACACGATGACTATATTGGATTTAATGGTAAATCCAAATACAGCACAGATTCTAGAATTTATGTTTGAATATCTTCTAATATTCAATTGCTCGTAACTCATGCCAATTAATGTTAGATAATCATTAATCTTACTTACAGCTACACCAATTGCATGATCAATATTATTATCAATAAAAGAAATATCAAGTTTAGTGGAACTTAATATCTTTTTGAATTGATCTAAATGATTAGAATCAAAAGGATCCAAATAAATAGAATATTTTGTATTTTTAAGTTTCTTATCATTATTGGCTATAATTTTTTCTCGTATTGCCATTGCATCAATATATTCATCTTCATCAATATAATCATCTGGATTGGTGGATATACTTTCTGCAGTAACAGTGCGATATTCAACAGCTTCAATTACAAAAATTTCATTGTAATATTCAGAATTATAGGTAAGATTAAATTGAATATTTTTAAATCTATCTTTATCTTTGATATAATTGAATCCATACTCACTATATTGAAATTTAGGTAAATCTATTATACCTGGTTTATGATTAAGCATAATATCAATAACATCTGCTGTTTTAGTATGAATATCCTCTTCTTTAAAATATTTATCCATGGCTTCTAATCCAGTCATAATAACGAGATATCCTAATTGAGCTATATTCAGCTCATCACTTTTATTCCGATCCTTTAAAGGATCTCTAAAGAATACAGTATGCCAGCTAGATCGATCCTGTTTGTAATCGTAGCAGGAGAATCTTATGCAATACATTTCTTCCATGGTTTATATTCTCCTTATACTTCTTCCAATGTAAAAATACCTTGGAGATAATCATAATCATCCTCTCTAAAGAAGATATATCTTACTGGTCTATCAAGAGCATTTTCTACACGAATATTTCGAATCATAAAATTAGATGTTTTTAGATAATCCATAATAATACAAAATGCTTGCTTAGTAGCAGATTCAATATCATCATCTAAAAAAATCTTTTCTAACATGGGAACTAAATCTGGATTACCATTACACTCAAAATATTTCATCCAAATAAATTTGTCATTGAAATTAGTTAAACGAAACTTTTTCATTTTTATCACATATCCTTTCTATATTTAATAAATATAATTGATATTATCTATTAGCCATACACATAATATATTTTTATTTTAATTCATAACATATACATATGGAGTGATTATATCATTTCACACATTCTTTTTTCTGGGGACTTGTTTTCTGGGTAACACGTAGGAAGCGACGAGACAAGAAGAAGGGACGACGGACTAGAATCAAACTAGGAAGCAACTACTACACACTACTCTACTGGAAACAAAAAAGTTGGGTGGAGCGGAGCGGAACTGGAACTCATGATACTAGACTTGGGTAACTTAAAGCGAAGCGTTTAGGGGTGACTCGGGGTATATTTCCAAGGGGTAAATAAAAAGAGAATTAGGTGAAGACCTAGGGCCGAAGGCCCTATAGAATTTGCTTAAAAATTTAAACAGACGAACAATATAAATTTTATTTTCAATTATATAAAAAAAATATAAGATATTAATCCAAGATAGGATTAATATCGTTTAAACTCAATAAATGAATCATTAAATATAAATAACATAATTTTTAAGTAAGAATCACATACATATCAACGAAATCAGACTGTCTTCTAAAGTAAACTAAAGTGATTTTCAATAATTAGTAAAGTTGATTTAGAATAATAAAATTTCGTTGAAAGTATCATATGGAGTTTTATAGTCTTAAAATAAGCTATATAAATACGAAGAGATAAAAGTTAGAATCTTACAGAATTTGGATAGTATCGAATATTATCCAACCTCTATCTGGATAATATATCTATCTTAGACTTAGATTCAAAGTCACTACATAGAAAGATTCAACGATTGCATCTGAATATGAAAAAGATAGAAATGTGTAATCCACAAGTAATAGAATGAGAAATATTGTAAGACGTTTGATCCCAATCATATAATGACTATTACAGAGTCAACGAAATTCTTATATATTTAATTTCTATTATTTTACATGAATTTTATCTAAAGTAATATTTCTAGTAGTATTTATATTTCAAAGAATACTTATAATTACAGACGTAAAACTATTTTAGGTATTTATAAATAATAGATTTACATGCCAAAACGATCTATTTTATGTTTCTTTTAATGCCGAATGTATAAAAGTAGACGATTGGAATAAAATCTAAATATACTATGAGAAATGAAACATTGGGAGAAATAGAATCTCTGATTTGACGTGTATGTGTTTTGAATATATGGATTTATATATCCTAGACTTAAACTGCAATATGATCAAATATCATAGTTAGCATTTGTAAGGAAGTCACCAGGTCTAGGATATATAAATCTTTAATTTGGTATATATTCTACAGCAATGAAAATTGCTGTTTATATAGATAAATAGACTAGATAGAATAAAACTATCTAGTCTATTTGATTTTAACGATTGAATAAAATAATTTTTAGAAAAGTGAGATGATATTTAGAATGGAAATTGTAAATGAATCTGCTTGGGTAGAAAGTGAGAATGGTAAAATTAATATTAATAATTTTGAAATTAATATTATTACGCCATTTAGTGATGATATGAGTAATGATGAAAAGAAAGAATCTGCAGAAATGTTAGTTTCTTTATTAGAGAAGCAATATAAGTTGGATAAGAAAGATCCTATTATTGAAAAAGAATTAAAAGATGCTTGTATTAAATATTGGCATAATAACGATAGGAGATTAAGACATTTTAATTTGTCTTTAAGTAATTTTGATTTTTATAAATGGGAAGTTATCCCGAATAGAGTAAATGATATTTATAAAAATAATAAGCCATTATTGGTAGGATATTCATCTGTAATTAAAAAGAATATTGCACAAAAATGTGCATATGGACAAGTAAATTCTAGAAATGAAATTTATAATGCATTACGAGTATCATTTGTATGGAATCCATTTGAAGAGAAACCTGAATTACTTTTGAATCCTTACAGATTGAAAGTGGTTGATAATCCTATGGGTAATCCTATTTTAGATAAGCTCATTGATGTTACGAATGCATACGTTACTCATTATAAAAAGAAGTAAAAAATAAAGGTATAGAATTTAGATTGATTCTATACCTTTTATTAATCCTCCTAGTAACAGTATCCTATAATATTCGAGGAAAACTGTTACTGTAGAATATGCAACATTTTACCGGAGTAATTATTTATGTAATGTGATAAATGAATTAGCAATTGCTATATCATTGAAATTGATCATAGCAATTACCGTGAGAATGAAGATAATTATCGCAATGAAGACTATGAGGTGCATAATCTTATCGATCAACTTATCAACATTTTTCACTTTATTAATTACTAAAGTAATTATTGATAAAATGTCCATGTAACAACTCCTTTCCGGAGGATGAAAATAAGATAGAAAGTAATATCGTATACTGCACCGATTGGCTTTCTATCTTATTTCTATGAATATTATATACGTTTATCACGTATAGTTAATAGAATACCCTATACTCATATGAGTATAGGGTATAAATTTTATTTACCGAGATAATCCTTCTTAATCTTGCGCTTCATTTCAATCATTACCTTATTGGAAAACATTGAAATGAATACAGAAGGAGTTTTACGAGCTAGAATAGCACCAGGTGCAATCATAGTCGAAATCTCTTCATCTTTACGGAATTCAGAATAAGGCTCATATCCAGGTTCAATAACATTAGATACGACACCTTTCAAAGCTGTGTAATTCACATTACGTACCCTTCATGTCTCCATGAAGCCTGACTATATCTTCAGTATTATAATCTAAAAAGTTTAGACTATAATAAAGCCTACCATTTGGGAGCAAATGAGACTCCTACGATACTCGCTTCTTCGTAATAGAATCACTTCTATTATTATGCTTTCTCTAGTCGATGATCTTTACTTTCTATATAGAAAGTCTTAGATGCTGATTGTCTCTATCTATTGAATTGTCACTGCAACAAATGAGCTACGAGTATCAATAGCCTAACGAGAGATTCCAGCAGTTAGATAGGTTTAAAGTCACCAATTCACAGCTATCTTCAGTGACTTTGTCACCCTTCTTTACCAAATCTTTATGTCTGATAAAGAAGCGGACCAATACACCGTCTCCAACCTGTTCACCAAGAATTTTACCGAATTTAGTTTCGATAGGACCAGCTTCTTCCGTAATAAGCTCGCCGCATTTATAATTCTTAGGATCGGTAGGATTAGCGTATTTATCAAGAGTTTTCTGCCTCTTAGTAAGTTTCTTCCAATACCCTTCAACCAGAGGACGAAGAGTTTCGGAAAGTTCCTCACCAGATACAGCAGAATAGAATCGAATATCTACGATTTCACCACCATGTTCTGCACCTTTCTTAGCAATAGCACTAGAAAGAATTTGCTCATCAAACGTATTCATCAGAGAAGCAAGCAGATCAGCATAGTTTTCATCATTGGTACCATTATCATAGGTAATCAAAGGATCCCCTACTTCAACATGGTCTCCTACTTTGACAATCTGCTGAATAAAAGCAGTTTTCTTTAGTACGACAGATTCTTCATTAACAATCGTCGTGCCAAGTCTTTCTGCAAGTTTAGCAGTAATAGGAGCACTATCTTCATATTCGTCAAAGTTAGGGAAGATAGCAACTTTAGACAAGACACCAATGTTCATAGAAGCAGTGATATCGTTTTTATTCTTAGTAAAAGCATTAGGATTCCATGCAAGAACTTGTCCTTCTTTAACAGTGTCGCCTACATTGACATCAGTTTGATATCTGGTTTCAATATAGAATCCACCGGCAGAGTTTTTCTGCTCTTTAGGATCAAGACTGAAACTATCATGAGAACTATCATCGTATTCGATAATATAAAGATTACCTTGCTTATCAATAATCTCGCCGTTACCTTTAGCAGTAACTACAAATTCTCTACTCATGTAGTAGGGAACTGCTTTTTCTACTTGGTTACCAACTAGAACCGGAGATGCATCATCGACAAGCACCATGTACTTGGATTGCTTATAAGCCATAGAAGTACGATGGGCATCATCATGCAATGCACCAGGAGGAGAAAGTAACTCAGCAGGAGACATCAAGTTTACATTATTTTCGTCAGCAAGAGTATCTTCATCTTGAGGTTTAATATAACCACGAGTAGAAGTAATACCAGGATCAAGAGTAAGCTGTCTCTGAATACCAACATTGGCATCAGGAGAAGTAGAAACTGCAATTGTACCAGTCATAGAAGGATCATAAGATCTCTTCTGAAGATTCATAGCACGTTCCATATTGATACCTGAAGGACCTCTAAAAGAAATAGCACCCTGTTTCTCGAGCTCCAGAACGGGATTCAATACAGAAGCATCTTCGATCATTTGACAAGCAGGCATTTTCTTAGAAGATTGGCCATAAATATGATTCATGATCAAGTTCTTATTGACAGCTACTTTAGCAGGATTCTTTTTCATAATAGACTTACGATATTCAATGTAAGCCATTACGATATCCTGATAAATAAACTGAGCGAAAATTTCATTAGAACGAATACGCACATTCTTCATATCAGTTGCATCCTGAGTAGTACGAGAATTAAGCATCAGAGCTGCAACGACAAGAAGATCGACAAAGTTGGTAGGCATATTCATATCACGAAGAACTTCAGCAGATACAGGATCGATCATGAAGTCCTTAAACTGATCAATGGCTGCTGCAGTATCAGACAGAGATTTACCTCTATAGAAATCACTGAGCATACCGACATATGTAGACTTAGAATCGCACTCTGCAAGAGTATAATCACTAAGTTTCGTATAATCAATACCATTAAAAATCAAAGAATTGGAATAGGGATATCTTTCCCAGATAATCCATTTATCTTGAAGCTTGATAGCTGCCTGATTAAATGCATCGTAATCAGTACCAGGATCAACGATCTGATACTTAACTTTAGCTCTACGGAAAGTCTCCGTAAGACCAACGCAATACATCATCAAGAAGACAAGAGGAATCTCATTACCAAAGATTTTAGCAGTAGCATACATGAGTTTATTACCACTAAACTTTTGAGTTTGAAGTTTCTTTTTGTCTTCATCAGGAAGAGCTGCAATAATAGTATCCAAAACAGAAGTATTGTCATCTTTGTAAACGATTTCTTTAGTTCGGACATTGTATCCGATCATCATACCATTTGCATTATGAATAGACTGAATTTCTGGATCACCATTCTTGGCTCGAATAGCATTTACTTCACGAATTAGTTTTTGTGCATCGAAGATATATTTTACGCTACCGATCTGACAATCACTCATACTACGAGCAATAACATCAAAATCCAAAGGCGTATTTTGACCTTTATTGCGGAGCATGGAATTACCGATATGAACTTTATATTTCTCGATGCCTTCATCAGACATAAGAATCTTCATCAAAGACTGAGATTTAATATCCATCTTTTGTCCATGACGTTTAATAAAGATCTTATTATAAAAGGTAACGATCTGAACTTCATCCGGAGCAGACTTAATGATAGGCTTCAAAAGCATCTGATTCTGGATAATCTTTTTATTACCGCCAAGGTAAATATAACGATCATCGATCATAATAGGCACATCAAACTTCAGAGTATGAGTTCGACCTGCCTGATCTTTCAAAGTATACGTATAAGTCTTCTTTAGATTCATCGTATCAGAAGAATCTTCAATCTGTTTATCAACGATGATAAGAGGATAATCAGCTTTGCTAAGAATAGCTACAGCATGATCGATATCATCTTCCATTTTTTGATCATTATACGCTTTATAAAAATTCTTTGCCTTAGGTTTAGCAAGATTTTTATTTGACGTATTGATCACTTTACCAAGATTAGCCGGAGGGATAATCTTGGTTTTCATTTCATCTACGGATTGCTTGATAATTTCATTCTGAGTTCCCATATATTCTGAGATGCGCTTTTGATCAGCATCAGAAATATCAGGTTTAAACTGAGTAATGAGAACTTTTTGCTTTACCTGTGTTTCAACTTCATCAGGATCAACGGTTTCATCAGAATTTACCATGGTATCGATTTCAGAATCAATCTGAGTATCAATATCATCAGGAATATTCTCATCAATTTCGTCATCATTCTGAAGTTCTACATCCTCAGGTTCTTCGGTCTTCTTACGATCTTTCTTTTCAACTTCTTTGCTAGATACAGAGAAGCGATTTTCTGGAATCGTTTCATCCTTAGAATCATCATGAGGAGGTTTTACTACAGAAGGAGCAGTCGAATGAATATCATCCGTAGTTTTATCTACAGCCTTAGTAGCTTTTTCTTGAGGCTTAACAGAACGGGTAGTGATCTTTTTAGCCGATTGAGCTCTAGCAGCTTGAGCTGCAGGATCGAACTGTTTAGAATCTTTAGGCGCAGTAATAGGAGCAGGAGAAAGATTTGCTTCCGGATTTGCTCCAGATACATTACTATTGATCTTCTTGGCAACAGCTGCTTTCAATTCATTATTTTGAGGATTCTTGCTAGCAGAATTAGGAACTGCTTCAATCTGCTGAATCTTTTCCTCATTAAGTTCACCATTAGAATCAGTCATGATCATTTCAAGTTGAGCTTCTTTGAAGCTAGTGAACTTCTTAAGCTGCATCTTGAAAGAACCAAACTTTTTCTTGGTAAGAGTAGTTGAATCTACACGCATAAATTGACCATTGGTCGAATCAACGATGTAAATATCAATATTCTTAAAAGGCTTAATGATAGGCTCAAAACGATAAATGCCACACATTAGAATAGAAATAGGATCATCAAGGTAATCCTTAGTGATGCCAAATTCACCCTGTTGTGCCCAAAGATCGATCGGAATAATTAAGGTTTTATGATAATTATCCAATGCAGGATCATTAAAGCGAGTAAAGAGGAAGTTTGTATATCCTTCCGTCATTTTCTCTGCATTAATGGTTCTACGATACTGAAACCAAATTTCATTCCAATAGGAAATATCATAAATCATACTAAAGCCACGTTCTGTAGCATTACCAAACATGGTACCAACAGCCAAAGTTATGTCTTTAGAAATGGGATTGGAATTGAAGACCTTTTTAACAGTCTGCAATTTAGCTTCAATTACATTTTTAGAGCCAATCTTTTGTCTGTATTTGGTTTGCATAGAGTAGCGTTTATAACCATTTAGATACCAACGGTTAATTGGATTATTAATGAATTGGAGTGATTTTTCCCAGCTCGGAGCACAGATAATTGCGAGTTCTCCATAGTTTTTCTTAGCACCGATTGGATAGTTAATAACACTCTGATTCTTATAAACTCTACCCTTGGAGATAGCATCATATAACATTTTGATGAATCACTCCTTCATATTTTTATAAGATTAAAAGCTTACAGTGATGTTTTTGAGGGTTGAAATATGGGATTATAATTTATTTTAATTTGGAATACATACAATATTTGTAATGACTTCTTCAAAAAAGTCCACAGGCGATCTAAAGTAAGTGATTTGCTGATTTTGAGATTTTATTAGGGAGAAATAAGGAACCCTTTGGAATAATTGGGTAAAACGGAATAAGAGACTCGGATATGGATTATCCTTACAATCTGTATTTGGCGAGTACGCCTTTTATCATGTATTATTTAAATTGGATATTTGGTTTCTATTTCTTGCCGTTGGTGGAGGGTGCAAAAACCTTTGTGCTTAGAATCAGGCTGAAATAGAGGTATCATGACGATCGTATGTTAAATGATCCAGACAGTTCCGGGGTGCGTAATGAAATAGGTACGATCCCTGTTCATCCTGAGAGTTGATCGATATGGATCGTTAGTACTTGCCACTTTCCTTTTGGCTCTTTCTTATAACTGCCGATGACTCGTGTAAATATGTGCACATTTATTCGATGAGGTGTTATTTTTAGTAGAAAGGCCACTTTAGGACTATGAAGAAGTCAGATATTTCTCGTCACATGTAACCAAAGAATCCGTTTACGGAAGTTTCAAGTAGGTTTCGATGTGGCGCCCCAAAAACAATGCGGAGATTTCATATGTCTCGTGCATTGTATGGAGTATGGTAATTACCATACTCCATTTTTATTTTATATGCTAATGCTATTGAATATAAGGGCATAGTAAATTAAAGAACTCGGATTTCATTTATATATTATATTAGTGGATATACAGGGAGCAGGTTATAGAATAGACGTAGCGGTCTATAGTCTGTGTCATCTTATGCTACATGAAATTCGAAAAATTGAATAGTTTAATTTCGGGAACTAAGATTGCTTAGCTTATACAAATAAAGCAAAAGGAGATCCCAAATGGAAGTAACAATTCGTCAGTTGTCTAAGACTTGGCTTTGTGCTGGTCTTTTGACTTCTGATAAAAAGAATAATCCGGGTGCATATGTGAAGTCTGCAGACCGGGTTTATAAACATATTTACGGTGTCCCTGGCGAAAAGTTGATGACTCGGCTTTATAATGCAAAGGGTCCTGTGGATTTTGTTGGTATTCTGAATAACACCGTTGGCTATAATTCTTTTCGTCTGTTGGTCGAGACAAAAGAGTACTCTGATGTTATTCGCGAACTAATCGAGATGCAGGAGCGTTCTCGTAAGATTGAGAGTAACTATAAAGCTCGTATGCGGAAGTATAAGAAGCTGAAGAAAAAGGCCGCAAAGCAGCGCGCTATTATTTCCGCATCTTCTACGACTGATGTTCAGAAGAAAGAAGCTTCTGAAAAACTGCGCGATATTGAACGGGATATTGCTCAGTATAATAAGAAGTTTAAGAAGGAATCTAAGGAGTCTAATAAGATTTATAATCTTTATAAGAAGACTCTGAAAGTTCTTCGTAATGTCACTGGTATTCAGAAAGTGAAGAAGACTAAGACTAGTACTTCTGCATGTAAGAATCTGATCAAACGTGCAACTGATCCGTTTGAATCTATGGGCTATGATGATCTGTGGGGCTCTAGATTCTTTAGTCAGGCGTCTAATGGATCTATTCCGGATATCAATGACTATTGGACCGATGATGGTCTTGATGTAGATGCTTACAATAAGGCAGTCTATAGCTCTAATTCTCGTCCGTCTAATAAACATCTGAATGATAAGGTGACGATTGCAGATAATCCTAATTATGGTGCATCTCAGCGTTTCGGTGATAAGCAGGCGTCCCATTCTTTCCAGCAGAATGATAGTGATGCCGCAAAGTTGGAAGCTGAGAATCGTTATCTTCGCCAGCAGTTGGCAAAATATCAAAATCAGGATGATGACGAGGAAGACGAAGACTCCGATCCTTCTTTCCAGAGAGGGTTAACTCCTGAAGAGCTTGTTGCAAATTCTCGTGACTACGATGATGTATTGGCGGAAATTAATTCTGCCGACCAGTCTAAGATTGTCAAGCCTGCTCCGGCTCAGGTACAGGATGATGAAGACGAGGATGATGATTTCGATGAAGATATGGACAATATGAAGCAGGCAATTCTTAATTTGGCTGACAATCAGAATAAGATTGCTGGTGCATTGTCCGAAATTGGCAATTCTCTGGAATCGATCAATAAACGAATCAATACTCTTGAAGGGAATCCTCTCATTGAGGAGAATGGTGAACCTGCTCCTCAGAAAGTCGTTGCAGAGGTGAAAGAAAACAAGAAAGTTCCTCTGGAGCCTGTAGATGTTGCTGAGGATCAGCCGAATACTCTTATGAAGAGATCTTCTGACGATCCTGAGATCAAAGCTCATGCTGAAGAAGTAAAGAAAATGCTTCCGATGTTGGATCTTGATCCGGAAACTCATAAGCCGTATAAACCCAGTCATGTGATTGCTGCACGTGTGTCCAATCCTCAGATTGAAGAGAAGCTGGTTCAATTCCGTAAACTTTTGAGACTTCAGAAGAATACGGAAGCTTCTAAGCTCAATAAAGAGATTGAGAAAATGAAATCTGAAGAAGCGGCAAAGCAGAATGCTGAGTTGGATCGGCAGTATGAGGAAGCTTTGGCTAATTGGAAGAAAGAATATCTTCAGTATCAGTAAGAAATAACCTAGTAGATACTTAAATCTACTAGGTTATATTTTTATAAGGCGTAAAACTATAGGATGTAAAGGAGCCTTTGAATGGAAGGTTCTATAAACACCCTATTACAAATGGAGGAAAAAACTATGTTTACGATCGACGAATTCGATTCTTTCATCGCTAGTAAGAAAGCAGAGGCTGTTGAGAAGAAGTCTACTGCTAACTCTACTGGCCTGCAGGCTGAGATCTTTACCAATCTGGCTAACACTCCCGATTATCAGAGCGTCGCTTATGTCAATGATGGCGAGACTCCCGTTAAGGATGACACCGTCAGTAAGTTCCGTTCTGCTATGACCAATGCTGTTGGTCGTGCTCTGCATCTGGATAAGCAGTCTCTGGCTGAGGCTAAGGACAAGGTCGAGTTTACCAAGTCTGAGGGTGATGCTATGGCTAAGTTTGCTCAGCTGGGTACTCGTAAGTATCTGGAGACTGGTCGTCGTCTGACTCTGGAGCCCACTACTCCTGATGAGGCTCGTATGAGCATCATGTATGAGCAGGTTCCTGAGAAGACCGCCGCTACCACCAAGATCGAGCAGCAGGCTGATGGCAGCTATAAGGTTGTGCCTACCGGTAAGGAGGTTACTACTGCTGCGCATATCAACCTGAAAGCTGGCAATAAGACTCGTCCCTGGCATAAGAAGATCAAGACTCTGTAAATGAGATTCTGATCTAAACATTAAAATCCATTAAGTCTAAGGCTACCGAATAAAATCGGTAGCCTTTTTTTTGATATGCTCATTGCTGGTGGATGTGCAGTCATCACTTATGATTTTGGTGGTGCGCTTACATTTACTGTGAATAGCCTTTCGTCATGGATAGGTTGGGACTATGGTTCCGCTTCATCAAAATAACTTGAGACAAACATGATTATTAAACTCGCTAAATTATTAGTGATCACTGTATAAGAATATCACAAGATGGTAGTTTAGGATTTAATAATATCCATATTGGAGTGCTATGCTGAGTTTGAAATTATGATTTGAAATAGTGATTGAATCATAGCTAAATTTCGTATTCCTATCGTAAGCCAAGATGATGATAGATTAATATAAGATGGTATTTTATAGTAATCTTGAAAGAACTGGATTCATGGACTTGGTGAGGTAGTAATATCTCTTTATAACTGTGCGATAGTTCACTATCTATGAGAGTAGAAAAATATCCTGAATTTTATTTTAGCTATATTATTTTTAACAGCTTTATTCTAGTACGAAGACTTCACCCCATGAATTTATTGAAAAATAGATATATGGGTAGTTCGGGTTATAAATTTGACTCATTGAGTAAGGTATAAATATTGATTTTAATATTCCAATTATGATTCTAAATGAATTTATGAATTTCGTAAATGATTTAAGGTTCAATGCGAAATAGTAAGACTGATTAACTGTAAATCGAATTACCATGAAAATCTTTTGAGTATGCTAAATTTATCTATTGAATTCGAAAGTGCATGATTTTACTCTGTATTGACTAGAAGAATATAAATGGATTTGTAAGACATATAGATGAAGAAAAATATTGTTTATTCGTAGAATTATCTGTCCGAATTAGTATATGAATAAAAGTCATAAGAAAGGATAGATTTATTATGGGATATAGGATTGGTGACAATCATATTTATATTTGAAATAGAATGATCTGTTTATAAAACGAATCTAATATTTATTTTGATAAATTCTTTCTTAACGAAGTCCGAATGGAATGGATAAAGCTTTTATGGATTAAGAGACTAAGTAGTTTAAACTACTTAGTCTCTTAATTGTATATTATTTGCATAGAAAGCATCTTAAAAAATGGAGGATTATTAATGAAAAATACTATTGAATTCACGAGTGATTATATTACGGATCATTCTACTGCAAAAATAGCTAATATGAGAAATACTATAATGCTACTTGGACTTATTTATGGATATTATGATGAATTCAGTTGTCTTAATATGGTGCATGATGGTAAATGGTATACGTTTATTTTACTTCAACCTGATTTTCTTAAAGATAACGGTTATGATGCTAATAATCGTGATACTGATTATATGGAAGCAATTGATATGATGAGTGATTACATGTGCGAAAATTTTGGTCCTTTTATAGGGATGAATAAAGATACCGTAATTTCTGTCACAAGTGAATATTGCTCACTCTGTATAGTTGCACGGTGCCATATTAGTGAATTAATAAGTTTTATTATCTTCACTATCTTTATGAAAAATAAACCTAATATTGGAGCACTACCCACAGCATCATTTGATGAAAGTATTCAACCATTGAATCGAGATGAATTTTATATTTGTGAAAGATTATTAAATAATTGGAAATTAATGGTTTATAAATTCTATATTGATCATAAAATAGAGCCATTAAAATCGGAGGTGATGCGATATTTAGAGTTTTGGAATGCCAAGTATGAGAAAATTTGATAAAAGGAGAAAATAAAATGAAAGACAGGAATGTACAAGTTGTATCTATGGAAATGGAAGAATACATCAATACTATGAAAAATGATTTCGAGGTTGACGTTCTTTATTTCGATGAATGGTTTTATATGACTCATAAGATCCTTGCTAGGATTGATAATGATTATGTTCATATTAAAGACTTAGCACGAAATATCTATAATAACAAATTTGGCGATTCTCAAAATTATTTTGAGAAAGAGTTTATTCGTTATTATTCTTACCTCGATACCGTGTATTCCATCGTGGCATCTATGGCTAAGGAATACGAGGCAATCTATACTACTGATGGAAAGTTGAACGATGGTTTGATGGCGAGTTATGATGAGTCTGTTGAATCGTATTATAAAGCTTCCGGAATCAGAAAGAGAAACCAGGATTATCATGCAAGACTTTTGAGAAATAAGACAATTAAAGCTTTGATTACTCAATTCAATTTAAAGAATTTGAAGGAGAATTGAAATGAGGTATTTTATTTATGGCACAATGTGATTTAGCGTACGGGCTTATTTGCATTTTCCTTAAGGACAGTAAGAAATTAGCGCAGGATTTGAATAATTTTATGAATTTAGACCATCCGATAGATATCAATCAATGGCTAAAAGATGCATATGTCATAGATGGTTTACTTCCGCATATAGTTGAGGATATGATTAAAAGATATAATCGGATTAATATGTCACAAGAAGCGATCACTACAGGTAATCTAGACTATAGATATATGTGCGTTGACATTGATTCAATAAATTTATTCAATGATAATGTCCACTATGTGTCAGATAAGTATATATCCATGGCTAAAGATGAATATGCAAAAGTTATGCTTTCATATATCGATAAGCACGATAATATGATTCAGGAAAATAGAATATCTGAATGGATTAATAAGATTAATCTCATTAAAAATAAAATAGAATAAGAATTGAGGGATACAAGATGATTCTTGTATCCTTCTTTTTTTGTATAGGACCCGTAAATCTAGGGTCAAAAACATCTCTGTAAGCTAAGTAAGCTATTTCAATTTCATACAAAGCGAAAGCGTGGTGAAACGAAATTGCCTAATTTAAATAATATTGACTACCGTAAATGGTTGGTCAATTTCACAAAATCAGTTGCTTATTCAACGAAGGAAGTTATTTTGGATGAAATTCCAAATGCGACTGAAATTGTGGATGATATTAAAGACGCAGTTAGTACTGCGACTGATAATGCTCGAGATGCTATTAGTAATGCATCTTCTGGTATTGATTCAAAAGAATTAAAGAATTCAAAGCCTTATAAAGAGGCTATGAATGTCATCAAAGGAGCTGCTCGTGATATTAAAACGGGCGACTTTGCTCATCTTACAATGGATGAGGATGAATTTGGTGATGACATTGGAATTGACATGGGCTTTAGTATTGATGAAGTCTCTGTTGATGACGATGATGAGAATGGTGGTACAGCACAAGTTAGTGTTACAAATGATGCTAAACTTACTGCTACTGCTACCATCAATGCATCGAATCGTGAGATTATGGCATTGAGCCAAATGTCTGGTCAATTACGAAATTCACAATTAAAATCTTCTAAGGCAATTGCTAGCGCTGTATTTCAAAGCACTAATGTTGCAGCTAATATGCTTCATAATGATATTACTGCAACGAATCAGAGATTGGATGTGCTTAATCAAAATATCGTTAGTTTGGTTAAGTTTAATACTACCCAATCTAAAGCAAATGAAGCAGCATTGAAGCATTATGCTCGTATGGAAGAAGCCATTGGTATGATGATGGGTATGTATCGTCGTGCTAATGGTGAAACTAATATCGATCGTAAAGGGAAGAAGAAATCTGGTCAAAACCAGTCAATGAATGATTTGGTTAATTATGGATTTAATTCTTCCGTTTATGCAGATATGATTAAGGAGAATTTGAAAGCTCAAGGTGTTGATTCTATTTCTGAGCTTTTAAAAAATTCTGCGGGAATGGTTGGAGACATGTATGGGATGGGTATGAAAACATCCGATATATTAAATCTTCAACTTCCCATGAAAGCTGGCATTAAAAAGCTTCTTCCCAAACGCACTATGACTGCTCTTAGCGGTTTCGATAAGAGACTGCCTAGAATAATTAATACTGCTCTTGGTACATTGGGTGAGAAAGCTGGTACTAGCTCTCCTCTTAGTGCTATTGCAGAAGTTCTCGGTATCAAGATTAATAAGACTCCTTCTATTAAACTTGGTGATTATGAGAAGGGAGCTATGCAATGGTCCGGTACTTCTAAGAAAGCACTAGAAGAAGTTATTCCTGGCTATCTTGCATCCATTGAGAAAACTTTGAAAGAAATCAGAGATCCCAATGGGAAATATGATGAGCGCCTATATGATTATGATAAAGGCGTTTATCGTGCTTCTAGCCAGATTCGAGAAGATTTCCGTAATAATATGGCGAAGCAGCGTCAGAAATATTATGGAGATTCGAAATCTACATTAGAAGGATATACCACAGATAATAGAGGTAAATCCAGACTTTCTGATAAATCTCAAAAGCAATTGCATGATGGATTGCAAGATATTATCAATGATGCTATTTTTAATGATCTTTCTTCTTTTGAAACGCATAAACGTATTACATCCCTTCTCCAAAAAACTTGCGGAACTATTTTGAGTCCTTTGGAAATTTCCGACATTTCTCTTGCTTATCTTAGTGATATTAATAAAGAGAGAGTTGGAAATCAGACTGTTATCAAAGAAACGGTTCATGGTACAGTTGGTTCTGCTTTTAGACAATATATGTCAAATCAGCAGCAAACTGGATACAATGATATTCGTCGAAAAGTCTGGGATTCCAAAAAGCAAAAAATGGTAGAAGTTAGAGAAAAGGGCAAAGATACATATGGCCAGATTGATATTGATAATAATGATATCATGGCTGATATTTATGGTCAGAGTGATGAGGCTCGTATTGCCATTTCTCAAGCTCAGGCAAAGAAAGCTCAGCAGAAAGATGCTAGAAAAAATACTCGTAAAACTGCAAAAAGTTTTATTCCGAAATCTACTGGTTTTTCTTCTATCATTGATACTTTTGATAATCTAAAAGATGCTTATGAGAATTATGATGGATTGCTTCCTCCTGAAATGGATCAAGCATTTGCATCATATTTAAATGCTGGAACTATTTTCCTTCAGAATGCTTCTACTGGAATGTATAATCCTAAAAAGGTTGTGAATCAAGTAAAAGCTACTGGAGTAAAAGGTACTGCAAATAAAGTTAAGCAGAATGCTCAGAATGCAGCTAGAGCAACGATGGGCGGTCAGGAGAAGAATCAAGAAGTATTTATTACTTCAAAAGATTTTAGAACTGCTCTTTCTCGCTGGAATAGTAAATATTCTGATCAATATGCAAATAAATTGTCTATCGATGATTACGATATTAGAGAAACTCGTGGTAATGGCAATGGTGGGCATTTTATTAGTGCTACTTTGAAATCATATGCATATTATCCTGGTTGGCCTAAGAAAGTTGAATCTAAGGATATAGATCCTCAGAAATTTTTGATCTCTAATAGTGTATCAATTGTATCTATTGAAGAATATGATAAAATTAAAAATCCTACAGATAATTCTACTGTAGGTCATGGCACATTCAGAAAATCTTATGGTGCTACTGTAGTTGGCTTTGGAAAGAAGAAAGCAAAAACTGGTGGTATTCATAAGAAAACTGGGAATAAAGAAACTATTGAACCAAATGCATCGAAAAAGCCTTATACTTTTGACGATGCGATGAAGAAATTGAATGATACATGGGATAAAATTACTGATAAGCTTGGTGGCAAAGATCAGATTAAATCTGATCTGAAAGGTGCAGCAAAAGGAGCTGTTACAGGTTCTATTGCTGGTGTATTTCTTCCCACTGGACCTATTGGTGGAGCTCTTCTTGGTGCCGCTGCTGGTATTATGAGCTCCCGTGTAGATTTCAAGAAAATTCTTTTTGGTGATAAAATCGTTAATGAATATGGTGATGTGATTGGTATTAAGAAAACTGGTCTATTTGATCAGTGGAAGAATACTATTCAAACCGCTTTTGTAGATAATCTCCAGATGGAGAAAGATGCTACGAAAGATTACATTGCTGAATATTTCAAAAACAAAGTTGAACCAGAGATTGATTACTTTATGAAAGATCGATCTCCGAAGTTTAAAGCAGCACTTGATAGTGCTGGTGATGTTATCAATAAAACTGTTAGTACGATTTTGCATCCCATTCAAGCATTTAATGATGCCATGAATAGATTGGCAAATAAAACTCTGACCGCTGGTACTAAGCTCGCTGGTATTGCATTAAGAGGCGCTAGTAAGCTTTTAATGGAAGGAATTGCTGCACCTTTTAAGATTGGCTCCCATATTAAAGATAATCTTGCATATGGTAAAGGCAATGTAATTAAAGGTGATATTAGTAATTTCATTCATGGAAAAGCCACTGGTTTGAAGTTTGCTGCTGGTCGTTTGTCTGGTAAAATTGATTCTGATACTAGTTATGATTCTTATCGTAATAGTGTCGGTGCTGCGGGTATCAAATTCAATAAAGATGGTTCTATTGATTACTCGGATATTGAAAATGAACGCGATCAAGCTCTTGCTGATCTTGATAATGATAAAGAACTGAATGCTTTGAAAGAATCTAATCCGAATGAGTATAAGAAAACTTATGAGGAAAGAAAAAATAACATTCTTGCTCAATTTACCAAGAAACAGCAAGCGATGGAATATCGTCAGAATGCTTGGGATAAAGATACTAAAACTGGTGTGGCCCATCGTAAAGAGCAAGCTGAGAATAAGAGACAGTATAAAGCTCGAGCAAAATTCAATAAGACGATTAATAAATATAACAAAAAAGATGCTGGTAAATTTGTCAATTTGACGGAGGAAGAAGCATCTGAAAGATATGAAGCTCTTAAGGCAACGATTTCTGATCAACCTGAAGATATTCGAAAAGCATTTGAAATGATTGATCCTAAAAATGCTGCAGATATTCAGAATTTTATCAATAATCGTCAGAATTTTGTAAAGATGAAGACCGCTGAGAAAGCTGCTGATGAGGCTAAGGGTAATGAAGAAAAATATAGGGCTATGGTTACCAATGGTATTAGTTCTACAAATAAGCTTATTGCTCAAGGACTTAACTTTATCTCTGGCGGTGTACTACATCCTGAAGTAAACGAGCAGGATAACAGTGTTGATGGCACTCAGCAAATGTCTGAAGATCAGGTTACTTCAGCTCAAGCTACTACCACTGCTAAGGTATCTAGTAAGGTAGCTGCTGAAAATAAAGATCCTGAAAATAATGCTGCTAATACTACAGATAGCAAGGATGCCACTGGAGCGTTGGTTGATAAAAAAGAAGATGATAAAAAATCTTCTGATTCCGATAAAGAATCTAAGAGTATATTTGAAAAAATCGTAGATTTCTTTAGTAAAGATAATCTTACTGGAATTTGGGATAAAATTAAAGGAATTGGCACCACTATCAAGAGTATTGGTTCTGGATTGGTTGCTGCGGCCGGAGTAGTTCTTCCGGTTCTTGGAATTGCTGCTGCGGCTAAAGGAGCTCTTACCGTTGGAGCTGGTGTTTTGAATGCATTTGGCATTGGTAAAAATCAAAAGACCAAAATGAATGAAGCATTGGGCAATGTAGATACCAATGGTGATCGAACTGCTTATGTAGATACTGAAGGTAATTTGACAACTGCCGATGATCCAAATGCTACTCAACAGATTTCTGATAACTCTAATTTTAGAGAAACGCTTCAAAAAGCTGCAATTACTGGTACTGCAGGAAGAGCTATTAAAGGATTTGGAAATATTGCTGGTATTGTCAATTCTAAATTCTTGACTCCAGGAATCGAAAAAGCGATTGCTAAAGGTGGCATTCCTGGTGTACTTGGTAGGATTGCTAAAAATGGCCAAAATGTAGTTGGCAAAGTAGCTACTCCTCTTGCTAAAGTTGGTAGTAATGCTATTGAACTTGCTAAATATGGTGCAACTAAAGCTGTGAATGCAACGGCATCTGTAGCAAGTAAAGGATTTAATGCTGCTAAAGTAGCTGGTGCTAAAGTAGCTGATACTATTGGAGTCTCTGATATTTGGAAGAAAGTCGTTGGCACTATTACTGGGGCTATCGAAAAACTTTCAAGTTCTAAAGCGTTCAAAAAGATTGTCGGTGAAAATGGTACCGAAGTAATTGATGCATTAAAATCCAAATTTGATGATCTTTTAAAACTCGGTGCTGATAAGTTGGAAGCCAAGAAAGCTGCTATTGCCGATCTTGGCCAGAAGCTTATGGGAAATAATGCATTAGGCGTTATCAAGAAAGTAGCATTTGTTGCTACTGCAACTTGGGATGTAGTTAGCGGTGTCATGGATGCAGCTAACTTGTTTAGAGTTAAATCTGATGACGTTGATATGCTTATGAGATCAATTTCTGTTATTTTGAAATTGCTATCTGATTTGTGTCCTGTTGCGGATGTCGTTATTCTTGTGGCTCAGATTGCATCTGAGTTGCTTGGATATGATTTCCTGCACGAAGTTGCTACGTTCCTTTATAATACTCTCTATAAAATTGCACATTTTGGTAGTAATAAAGGAAATAAGTTAGGTGAGCATCAGCAAGAGCTTATGGATGAATGTGTTGCGTATAATGCAGCAAATGGAACATCTTTAAGCGTTGATGCATATAATGATATGACCAATAAGACGCTTGGATCTAAGGTTCTTGGTGGTATTAAAGGTGCTTGGAACAAGCTTACTGGTAAAGATAAGAAATCTAATACTGAGGCTTCCGAACAGCAAGATACTACTGCATATGTAGATCAGAGCAATTGGTCTATCCAAGAAAATGACGATTATAACGCAGATGATGTTGGTCATGGATCTAAAAATAAATCTAAGGCTAAGACATCATCTAAAGATAAAAATAATAAATCTGAGAAGAAGACGTCTTTCGTTGGAAAGATTATGAATTTCCTCACTGGCAAAAATAAGAATAAAGATAAAAATGTCGGTCATGGTACCATGGTGTCTCAGTACGATTCTGATATTTCTAATCTTTCCATGGGTGATGGATACAATGTCTCCAATGGCGGATGTGGTGTTGCAACTATGGCAAATATGCTGGGTATGTCTGGTAAATCTGCCTATGATGCAACTGCTGGTCATCGTACCAAAGGTGGCATGACTTCTCAAGATATGCTCGATACTGTCCGTAATGTTTCTGGTTCTTCTTCCGAATTGAGTGATATGGATTCCATGAATTCTGCTCTTAATTCTGGTAAGAATGTAGCTGTACTTGGTGATGTTGGTCGTGGTGGCGATAATGCTCACTGGATTAATGTTACTGGTAAGAATTCGGATGGTACGTATAACTGGCAAGATCCTGAAGCTGGTGAAGTTTCTGGATATCTTGATCCGAATCAAATTGATTCCGCTGTAGTTGGTAGAGCATCTACTGATAAACTGGATGCTCGTGTACAAAAGAATTCGTATGCTAATTCTAGGAAGTATAACGCTTCTCGCAGAAGAGCTACGAATGGTAGCACAAGACCTTCTACTGCTAAAAATAAAAATACCAATTCTGCTTCTACGGAAGGTACTGGTGTTAAACTGGTTGACAATGGTTCTACCATTCAGAATGGTTCTTATTACTTCGCGCAAAATAATCAAAGTTGGTCTAATCAGAACCTTAGTGGTTTCTCAGGTTCTCCTGTTAATAACTATGGCTGTGTTATGACCTCTGCTGCTATGGGTGTCTCTGATCTGCTTGGTCAAGCAGTTGATCCTGGTACTTTGAATAGTCAGTATGGTAACGGTAACGTTGGTCAAACTAACTTCAAATCGCTTGGTATTGACGTAGAGAGACTCCCGCCGAATGCAAACTCTAGTTCTTCTACGGATCCTTCCCAGGTTCAGAGTCAGCTTATTACTGCGCTTAAAGCAGGTAAACCTGTCATGCTTTATGGCACAAATGCACCTGGTAAGGTATTCCATGATGGATATAGTACTTCTGGCAGCCATTGCGTACTTGCAACTGGTATTGATGAAAATGGCAATTTGATTGTCAATAACCCCTATTCCGGTGGTCAGACCAAGTATGCTAATACTCATTGGCCTATCGAATCCCTGAATGGACTCCATTGGATCCAGATTATGAGTAAAGATGGTAAGGGTGCTAGTGGTACTGGTGTTATGCCTGTAGGCAATTCTACAGTTGCTTCTGTTGGATCAACAACTGCTTCTTCGTATGCAGCTGCTTCTGGTAATGCAACTAATGTAGCATCTAATAGTGCAGCATCTAATTATGCTGCTTCTTCTCAGAGTTCTGCCAATCAGGGTGCTGCTACACCTACTGGCGTTTCTGGTCTTGCTGATAATGGTGATACCATTCAGCATGGTACATTCTACTTTGCCCAAAACGATCCCAGATGGGCTGGTAATACTCTTAGCGGATATGATAGTTCTGTCAAATACACTGGTTGTGTTATGACCTCTGCTGCTATGGGTGCATCCGGCTTGGCCGGAAAATCTATCAATCCTGGTACATTTAACTCGCAATATGGTAATGGTAACGTTGGTTCTACGAAGTTTAGTGATCTCGGAATTGATGTTACTCGTTATCCTTCCAATGGTAGCATGAGTAAAGTTAGTGATCCTAGTCCTTATTTGGATACTATCAGAAATGCTCTAGCCAATCGCATGCCTGTCATGCTTTATGGTGATAAGACTGCTAGTAATATCTATATGGACGGTAAAGCTGGATCTGCTCACTGTATTATTGCAACTGGCTTGGATGAGAATGGTAATGTTGTTATCAATAACCCCTGGGATACTGCTCAGAAGAGTTATGCTCAAAAGACTTATCCTCTGACTGCTTCTTCTCTACAACCTTTCCATTGGGCTCAGGTTATGAGTAAAGATGGTAAGGGCATTGATGGTACTTCTGGATTTACAGTTAACTCTGATGGTACTGTAAATAATGATGGTACTACTGGAACTGCATCTGTTTCTAATGGATCTTCTGTATTGGATGCAATCAAGAATGGATTTAGTTCGTTCAGCACTCTGCTTGGCAATCTTGGTTCCACCTTGCTTAATAATGTCTTTAAGAATGGCGGCAATGGTGATGCCGCTTTGTCTGCTACGGCTAGTGATGATTCTTGGAAATCCACTGGAGAAGAAACTAGTAATGGAGACAGTGTTGGTGGACCTATGCCTATGCCTAGTTTGCAGCAGTCCGCTCATAATAAGAATTTCGTTTCTGACAAGACGATTGGTCGTGGTACTTCTAAGTCTAGCTCTGTTATGGATCAAATTCCTTCGCAGCTTGATACTATCACGAGTCTGCTTACTACTATTGCCAAGAATACGTCTTCTTCTGGTCACGGTCATGGAGATTTCGGCGGTTCTGGAAAGACTGGTCATGGTACCGGTTCTTCTCCTCTCGTTACTTCCAATAAGACCCAATCTCAGAAAAATCAAAATAGAGATGCGGCTGCTTCACAGTTGATCAACTCTACAAATAGTACCAACTTTGGTACCAATTCTACAAGTAGTCGTTTACGTGCAAATCATGAAAAGATTGCTTCTGGATATCGTGGTACTGTAAGCTAATACTATGAGAATAATACCTGTATCTATAAAAAGATACAGGTATTATTTTTACATTTAAAATCATACATGTTATATAATGAGATTTAAGCCATGTCTCATTACCTCACTTTCTAGGGATTATCTCCTAAAGGTGCACAATAGGATCTTGAACGTTGTTTCTTCCTATTCAACTGAGTGATGCCATATACCTATCCAGCGGTATATGGCATTAATTTTAATTATAATAAAAACCGTAAGGGTAAGGTCTTAAAAATAGACCACTTATCATTTCCTTCATTTCTAAATGAAATATATTTTATGAGAATCAATCCCTATACTCATTTTAGAGTATAGGGATTAGATTTTTTATTTAGTCCAATAGAAATAACCAGAATTATCAGTAGCAATATCAATACAATATTTCTTGAAATCCGCATCAGATTCAATTAATTTATCCATCATAGTACTCGTGGGAGTACTAGTGAATACTTTATCGTATTGCTGAAGAGAACCGAGGATTCCGTAGTTAAATCCATCAATGATATCATAATCATCATCCAGAATCAAAATCTTAGTCGGAGTAATCCAACGAATTTGATCACTAGGAATGCGTTTACCATCAGCAAAGAATTCCCAGAATGGAGATGCGTTATCATACGGGATATTATAAATATTATCAGAAGATACTTTTGTATGAATGGTATGATACATACGATAGGGAAGATGCTCAATCAATACAGATTTATCTTTAAATGCAGGGAGATCGTCACTAAAATCGATATACATATCTTCGCCATATTTTTCAGGGAAGTTACATACATACATTTCAGGATTGATCAAAGTACCAGCACGAACAGGATCATCAGGCTCGATCAACCATACACGGATCTTTTCCTTAACTGGATCCCATTTCCATACATGGAATACAATTTCATCAGTACTACTAACATCTTCCAGTTTATAACTATCATAAACATCTGTAGCTTTAACTCTGATAGAAGTATTGATATATTTATCATCTTTCAAAGCAATTTCAAGCTCAGGAGTATTACGATAATTATGCCAATCGACAGGATCTCTTTCATCTGTAATAAGAGTTTCAAATCTCAATACAGAATCTTTGTTAACCATGTCAATAGGAATATAGACTAAAGCAATATCAGTATTCTCTACATTAGTAAAGAAACGATCTACTCGATCCATATCAGCAGGCTGCTGATCAATATAAAGAGTAAATGGATTAGAAGCACCGTCGGGACCAGCATAGAGAGAAATCTCAATACGAGGATCATCCCATTCTTTATAATGAGCTTCATCTGTAAACCAACTACTGTTATTGAAAACGGGTGCATCATAAATGGAGCTATTTGTAGCAAGTCTCACAGTCTGGCTCAAAACACGATTCTGGACGATCTTACTATTGGATTCTACAGGAATACGAATGTTTGCATCTGTATTATCTTTATCGAGACCAATTTCAGAAGGATGCCAGAATTTATCCAATTCATCTTTATGAATATGGACAAGGTAATTCAATTGAATTGAATTACCAGCACCAATTGTCAAATACTTAAATTGATTCGGACCATGAGAAGATACGTATGCAATAATATCTCTAGGATTGAATTCTTTAAGATAACTAGGTATAGGTTGATCACGATACATATCTTCATTGCTAAATTGAAGTTGACCATAACGAATTCTACGACTATCTTCACTCAGAAGATATTCTTTATCCTTCGTCTTAATATAATATCCAAACGGATAAGTATTGGGATTAAGAGGATGACCTGCATCGTCAACCAGACCACTATCGGCAATTGTATCATCGTCTACAGAATCGTGTTTACCACCAGCAACTGCTTTGATACGTTCATTCCATTTCGTATCAATATACCAATCGTTATTGGTTTTAACATAATAGCCAGTGCCGTCATCGGTGAAGATAATATCAATTGGATTATCATTAATATGAGCATTAATGAAAATCGTAATATGAAGGATACTATCTTCCTGAACCAAAGCAGTAGGGATGTAGATATAATGATTGAATCCTTCACGATAATATTTCTTGGCAGTGACATAATCTTCATCTAGATATACTGTAAACTCAGAAGCATAATCACTTCTTTGATTGATATTGATTACGTACATCTCTTGATCGAATTCTGCCCACTGAGTTTTGTTAGTAATCTCATTATGGTTATTCATTACAGGAGTTTGATCCATAAGACCAATATCTTTTACAGGCACATCATATTCATGAATATATTTTAGATAAAGATCTCGCAGCTGTCTAAAATAATCGATCAATTTATTTTGATTCTCGTTCATGAATTTATCAAACTTATAATGCTCATAGTCTAAGAAACTTTGATCATTATTTTTATCATAAGTTTGATAATTTGCCCATCCAAAATCGTTTCGAATGGGTTCATAAGAATCGAGAGCAGAAATCAAAGTGCCGTTTACACATTTCTTAGCATAATCATTACCAATGAATTGCACGTAGGGCATGATTTCACAATAAAATTCAGGTTCAATTCTATCTTCATTAATATCAATGGACCGATAATGGCGCATATTAGCCATGAAAAGAACTTCTCGATTTTCATTATCGGTATCAAATTTTTCGCCAGTAAGACGATAAGCATTTGGATAATAAAGAGATGCTACCGTATCCGGATCTAAAGTAATACGACCAGTGTTTTTATCATTCTTCCACACGATTACGTTTTCTGGAGGAACGATAAAAGTTCTGCGATTCATTTTATCCGATCCAGTAAGGAATTCAAGAGTAAATGGTTCTTTATTATCACCACGAGATACAATAGAAGCCACGTTCTGGAAATTGAAAACGACTGTATCAATTTCAGCACCAGGAAAAGCTTTCATCGTATTAGTAATTTCTTGACCTTCCATATTGTAAATAAATTCACCTTTAGAAGGTTCAGACAATTTTGAACGATGAAAATTCATTAGATTTTTGGAAATAGGCATACCTTTTCCATCACTATTGATATCATCATAAGATGTAGTGCCAATAAAGAAGAAATTATCTTGAGCAGCATATCGAGAACCAACAGAGTCTTCTTTATTAAAAAGAGAAATTGGAATACCGCCATCTTCAAAAATAGTATTTACTGTACCCGTATGAGTATAGTAGTTGCTATGAGGAGCAAGCATGAGTTTCCAATCAGTATCACTTTCGATAAAATTCTCAATTTGATCTCTAGTTAAACCATTGACTGCATCGGGAATAATAACGAAATAACAAAAATCTTTGAAAGGAATAACTTTAATTCCAGTAAAGAGATATTTTCCAATAAAGAAATAAAGTCCTCTTTTAAAGATACTAGTATAATAGTGCGTATCCATCATGGAGAAGATTCGATTCTTTCCATTATAAGAATACACACGAGGAGATTTAAAATCTTTAAAAGCAACTCTAGTTTTTGTATCTACAATGGCATTTGCTTCTTTATCATAAGCAGCTCTTGCACTATTATCGAGATACTTGGGAGCATCAGAGGAAACACCATCAGGATAGGTGTATTCGCTTTCGCTAATGTCGTAATTACGAAGAACGAATTTATCGACATAAAGATCAAGAAAATCGTTCGTAATACGTACTGAATAAGTACCATAAGGAAGTCCTAATTTAGCATTGAACCAGAAGTCCGGTTTGAAATCCTTCATTACGCCATGCATAAATCTAAGATCACAGCGGAAGTGCTCTCGATTCAATTCTTCCATATAGGTCTCAGCCCTAAGCTGAGGGTCCATATGACTTTCGATAATGGCATTATAGTAAGGATTTGAAAGAATTTCCTGGCTACCACCAAATCGTCCATCAATATATTTAGAAAGTGAGGACATCTAGATACCTCCTTTATACAGAGTCTAAAAGCTTATACGTCTGTTTTTGAGGTCCTATTTTGAAGAAGACAAATAAAATGAGATAGTGTAATTTAATACACTATCTCATATAAAATTTACTTGCAGAGCTCAAGCATCATTTTCTCATACATGCGAGGCTCAATCATGACGTCTTCAAGAATACGACGGTTAAAACCACGATCCTGGTTATTAGCAGAAATAATAACATATAGGAAGTACGGGAAAGTAGCCAAAGTATAGAGGCATTTAACATCATACATACGAATGAAAGAAGCGATGAAAGTAGTCATATTCATAGCTGCATCCGTATGAGCACCGCCTACGCCAGTAACTGAGTTGTCAAAGAGAGCATGACAGAAAGTCTCAAAGGACTCATACATGTTGATTTCTTTAATAGCCAGAGTAGCTTCGATATCCTTAATAAAAGGATTCTTACCATTTTTAAGGTTAGCTACAGCTGCGGGAGTAGCCAGAACAGGATCAAGACCCAGAATATTCTGAAGATAATACTGCATGGCAAAATACTGAAAAGCGTCATAACGGTCTCTATTAGTATTCAAAGCCAGAGAGCGGTTCAGAACTTTACAAAACATCATAGCCCACCATTTAGCAGTAACCTGATAAACCATGGGAGGAAGCACAGTCTGCTTATCCATATCAAGAACCAAATAACAGGTAGTCATGATAGAGAAAAGCTGACGCAGATCGATATCAACGGTTTTAGCACCGCTACGATCTTCCTTTTCTGTATATGTAGTATAACTCAAGTCAAAAACAACGTGGGGCATACCATCTTTTCCCTGATACCTTACGAAGGGCATAAACGGAGGAAGCATGACATTAGGATCACCATAGACAAACTGAATGAGGCCTTTATCAATAGCTTCCTGAGCTTTAAGAGCAACTACCTGATTTCTATATGCACGTACAACGGCATCAATTTTCGGAGCGAGATCTGCAGTCACATTTTTACCAGCTTTACCAGTGAGCACCTGCTGGATCTTTGCAGAGACCTTGTAGGATTTCTCGGTGATTGCATAAATCTCGGTTTCAGTAATCGTTTTCACTGGTTAATTACCTCCTAAAACGGTATTGAAATTCGAGGTGAAAATCTTTATACCTCTGTTTTTCGCATTTAATGACTAGGGAGTTTGATTGTATATTATATTGATAGCAAATATATGTAAATGGAGGTATATTATAATGAAATGTGCTATTGAAAAAGCATCGTGGTCATGTGACAACCATACTTGGAAAGGTGAGCATTCCGATCCTAATACAGCTCCTTGCAAAGAAGCATATAAAGGAGATGATGGTCGCTGGTATGTTGATATCACTTCTATGGATCAGCTTAAAGATCTTATTAAAGAAGTAAATGAGGAGATCATTGTTTCGGTTAATGAATCCGATGTCGTTGGTAATGATTATCTTTGTATTAGGGTTTATGATCAATATATCGAATAAGGAGGTATACTATAATGAAATTTAAAATTTGTGGAATTGGACGAGATGAATTTGTAGATGTAATATCTGATCCAAATTCATCTAATAGTTCTAAATATGCAATGTATAAAGACGTGTATACTCTCGAGCAAATCATTGAAATGAGTAATGGCTCTAATGCGGTTATTATTCTTCCAGAGAATTTCAATTGGGAATATAATACCGGAGTTCTTGTAATGCGTCAATGTAAGGAGGGCAACAAATGAAATTTAGAGTAGGTAAATTTATTGCTGAGAAAGTGGAAGTTATCCCTAGAATATTCTCACCACAAAGAGATGAGAATGGTGAAATTGAATATACCGTGAACGATAAAGAAATTACTTCAATTAAAGATTTAATGGCATTAGTAGATGATGATAAAACTGCAATTGTAATTTATCCAAAAGGATTTCCGTTAGGGCAGAAAGATTATAAAAATGCGATATTGATGATGCCATTATAGATAGAATGCTAAATAAAATGGAGGAATAAAAATGAAAAAGCACGGATTTATTATTTGTGGATTTCCTGGAGTGGGCAAGACAGAAGCTGCACGTAGATATGGCGAGCGAGTACATGATTCTGATTCTTCAAAATATGCTAAGTTTGAAGGATGGGAAAAAGGATATTGCATGGATTTGGCTAATATGGTTTTATCCGGAAAATATGACTATGTCCTTTGCAGTACGCATCGAAAAGTTGTAGAGACTATGAATGAGCTCTATAACGATATTCCGGAACTTAAAGATGATCGTTTCTTTATCGCTATACCTGGCAAAGATATTCCTTGTGAGGAATGGATGAAACGATTCTATCATAGAAATAATGATCATATTAAAAATATCAATGACTTTTATTCATTTCTTATTCAAAATTGGGATGATCTTGTAAACCAAGATTATTCTATGCTCAATAAATCTATGATGATGTATCTTGGCCCGGATAATTATCTTTCAGAATATCTTTATTAAGAATGCAAAAAATAAAGACTACCATCAAGGTAGTCTTTATTTTTATTCAATTTTCTCATGCTGAGACCAGAATTCAAAGAAGTGCTTTAGTGTAATGAATGCGTTTCCATATTTGATGAGAGCATCTTCATCAACGATAGTAGGTAATGATGCTTCTGGATGTATTCTCAATATACATCCATATTTGGGAGTAAATCCTTTCTCTTTTAAGAGATAATAATAAGCTCCTAATTGAAGCCACATAATTTCTTGCACTTGCTTAGCAGTCTTTAAATCGATTATACAATCATCATAGTGCTTGTCTTTATAATCAAAAGATCCATAAATATCACAAGTGCCACCTACTTTAAGCTCATCACTAACCATTTCATATTCAGTAACGATTGCCTTAAGATTATGAAGTTTTTGGAATTGCATAAAAGAAAGAATTACATTCTTTAGCTTAGCTTTTTCTTCTAACGTACATTCATATGGCTCTGGATTAGGTGCAGAAGGATCAAGTACTTGTCTACAAAAAGCATGGGCAGCTGTACCGAAATTAGCAGTTCTTAGCAGTTCTTTATCAAAATCCATATGCTTGAATCCAAGATAATTTGCCCAACGTGAAATTTTCTTAGATCCGAGGATATGAATTACGGTGGTAACAGAAGGATAGAATTCTCCTGTAGAACCAGTATAGCCTTTCATAAATTATATCACCTCACACTAATAATATGTGGATTAAAAGATAATGGAGGAATAAATTAATGGATAATAAAGTAAATTTCGCTATAAATGGATATAAATTTGATAAATCATCGTTTAAATTGGATGATTATATCGTTTATAACATTACTCCAAGCACAGATTTGCAAAATTATATTATGGCTAAAATGACAAAAAATATTGTGCCACAGTTTGAAAAATCTATGTCTTGGATGGATAAGTATATTACTTTTCCTGAAGAATTAATTACAGAACTTCAGGATCCAAATTCTCTCACATATAATCGTATTGCTACGATCATATGTGCTTCAACCAAATATGGTATCGAAAAGATTGAGCCAGGAATTGTCATTAATGATAATAAAAGTATCATGCAATTGAAGGCGAGTTTTTCTGCAGATACTCCCGAAGATGATGCTACTTTTCATAATTATAAGTTAACTGATACCAATGGCTATGAATATAATGCTGTTTGGTTTAATGAAGATGGCAGTTCTAAGCTCATGATGCTTCCAAATAAACCAGAAATTTCTGTAGATGAATTGAAAAATGAATATGGATATGTAGAAAATAGAGATACCCTACTTCATATTGATATTAATATTCATCGTTATTCGATTCATTCTCATCCGGAAAGTCATAAATTTGAACGCTATGGAAATATGTGGGAAATTATGTATCATATTTATCGTTCTGGCGGAGAAATTCCCACTAAAGAAAAAATCATTTCTATGGCTACGATTATTCACGATATCACAAGTCCTAGTTGTGCCATTTGCTTCACAAAAGAATTTTCCGTTCTTTATAATAATCAAAATCATTTTCATAAAGATATTCTCAGATGCGAAACTCATTCAGATTCTAATGGGGATTTGGCTCAAGTAAAGATTCGTCTGTACACAAATCAATTTGGGAATACTTATTTCTACGGGGATTCTAGTGTAGGAATTATCGATATGAATTATACTCCTACTATTGAGAATGATGAGAAAATGAATTTTTCGAATTGGGACTATTTAGGGCTTGTCAATACTTATGGACTTGGCAAGCCTAGAAATCAGTATATGATTCCATTTGGAATTGAAGTTGATAAAGATTTTGATCATGACATAAATAAAGCTCAGCTTATCGTAGAAGGAGCTAGAATTTATGAAGTAGGACCAGCAATGAGATTCAAAGATATTAAGAAGTATCGACTTGCCTATTCCAGGATTGAATATATGCTGAATGGCCTTATTTTCTATAAAGTAAAATCCGAATATTCTGACGATCTATTTAAAATTGATAAATTCTTGGACATTGATCTTTATAATTCTGAGCTTAGAGGAAAGAAAACTTTTGATGAATACGTTAAATATGTCTTTAATAAATTTAAGGCATATTATACTAAATTCAAAGATAAATATTACTTTATTCCTTTGGCAGATTCTAAAGCTCAGGAAATTATGAAGAAAGAAAATTTTCCGGAGTTGATTGCTAGATATCCTAAGATTGCATTTGCGCTCGTCCGAAAGGGACAGAATTATAACGGGCACGAACTATCGGAGGGTTTGGCATGGTTCCTCAGTTAATCATCGGATGTTTGCTCGTGATTTTGGCCTATATTATTCCTCGAAACATGACGCGGGCTATCGACGATGTGAATGGAATTTGTCAGTCAAAGGTTTATATCGTTGGCTATGAACTCATTCCCAATAGTCCCCATGGTCTCGTTTCCTGTAGAGCGATTGATGGCCGAATTGTAAAGCTGATTGATGCCGATCAGGAACTGAGACAAAGTCTCACGTGTCGGACGGCGGAACCAGTATGGATTTTATTTCACGTAGAATCCAAATGGGCCATTTTCATTGATGTAGATATTTATATTGATGGAATTAGAGGCTAATTTTCCAATGTGAAAGGGCCCATACCTATTAAACGGGTATGGGCCCAAATTTTTTATATATTTATATTTTTAATTGGAGGCGAGAAAAACATGAATCCTTGGGAATTTGCTCAGAGTATTGGTCTTCCGGAAATTCTTGTAACCATTGCTTCTTTGGTAGTTACTTGGATGCTTACTCAGCTGAGTAATTACATCAGTAATAAGAGTGAAGAGGTCAAGAATAAGACAGATAACGATTCTATGAAGCGTTATATCGAGATTGCTACCAGTACCGTAACAGAAGTCGTAGATTATTTGAATCATAGCGTTGTTAATGATTTGAAGATTGCTGCTTCTGATGGTAAGCTTACTCAGGAAGAAGTAGATCAGATTAAAGCTACTGCTCGAGTACAGGTTCAGAGTATTTTGAGTGCTGAAGCTATTCAAGCATTGCAGCAGGTTTATGGTGATATTAATGCACTGATCGATACTTGGATTGTTAATGCTGTTGCTAAAGCACAGTCTGATCCTGAAGGTTCTGGTATTACTTCTACGCAGGCTATGCGTATTAAAGAGAATAATGGTACCAGTAATCGTGAAATTGATATGAGTGTATTGGAGCCTGGTATTACTTATATTAATGAAGCTAAGCAGGAAGAAGAGACTTCCACTGAAGAAGTCTCCGATCCTAATTCTGATGAGATTCCGAATGTAAATCCTGAAGCCTAATTTTTTACCCATATACTATTTCTAGTATATGGGTATTATATTTTGCCACTCAATGGAACTTTATCACTAAAATAGAAAACTAGGTAGTATATTATTTTTACGAGTCGTATGTGTGAAGCATATACGACTCTGATAATTACTAGATGGAGTATTAAAAATGAAATATGGTATTATTACTCTTGGTGATATTCATTGGGATGCTTTTGATATTAATCGGCAAAAAGAAGAAATGAAATTCCCTTTGATGGTAATCCAAGAAATAAAAAATCTCCAGCTAGTCGTTATAGCTGGAGATTATTTTGATGCAAAATTGTCTTTGAATAGTAAAGCAGCAAAAGCATCTATTGATTGGATGGCCGCTTTAGTGCAAATTTGTAAATATAGAAAAATTAAGATTCGAATGATTAAAGGAACGAATTCTCACGATAATAATCAATTAGAAGTATTTCGTCCTTATGAAGTAGAATCAGAAGAAAAAGGAAATGATTTCTTTAGAATTTATAATGAAGTTTGTATTGAAGAAACTCTTCCTGGAGTAAAAATTTTGTATGCTCCGGATGAAAATATGGCTTCAGAAGATTACTATAAACTTTATGGAAATTATTTCTCTCAAAATGCTCCGATGGATATTATGTTTTTCCATGGGACATTTGATATCGTCGCACCAAATATTGCGGTGCAAGAATCTGAAATTGAAGGAATCAAATCTATTATATTTAAATATGATTATTTTGCAAATCGAGTACGGCTAATGATAGGTGGTCATTGGCATGATGGAGAAGAAATCAATGATACTTCCCATATGTATTATACTCGATCTCTTTCCAGATGGTCTTTTAATGAAGAAAAGAAAAAAGGATTTCTTTATACCGTATTTGATACGGATGATAAATCTTATTTTATGGAAAGAATCGAGAATCCATTTACTGATACCTATCAGACAGTATTGCTGAATACAAAATCTTTGGAGACTGTACAGGATTATCGAAACGTGATGGATTCTGTAGAGTATATGCTTAGTGATCCAAATTTTCATGTGAGATTAAAAATTTTACTTTCTGATCAAAAGATTTTGAATGATAATGGCATTGATCTTCTTAGAAAGAAATTTGCTGGGGAGAAGAGATTAAAAATCGTAATCAAAGATATGATGAAGGATAAAAAGAAGAAAGAGGATAAGCAAAAGACAAAAGAAATCAAAGATCGATTTGCTTTTGTCATGGATCCAAATCAAAATCCTGCTAATATCATTCACGAATTTATCTTAATTACGAAAAATAAAGATATTGATGTGGATATCATTCATAGCTTTATTGACCAATATTTAAATAAAGTGTAAAGGTGAGAAAAATGATTGAATATATTCGAGGAGATATTTTCTCCACCGATTGTGAAGCAATAGTATGCCCTGTGAATACAGTGGGTGTTATGGGTAAAGGATTAGCTTTAGAATTTAAAAGAAGATATGCTCCCGATATGTTTTATGCCTATCGTCAGTTATGCTTTAATGGTACACTGAAACTTGGTTGTCCTGCTATTTATACCAAATATAATCCGGCTATTATTTTCTTTCCTACGAAAGATAACTGGAGAAATGATTCCAATATTTGGTCAATCGAAACTGGATTGGAATCTGATGTAATGCATAAAGCTTTAACTCTCTATCATTCCATCGCATTTCCTAAATTAGGATGCGGCTGCGGAAATCTTTCTTGGGATGAGGTAAAGCATAGTATGGAAAGTCATCTTTCCAATACTAGTAATAGAATCGTAATTTATGTGTAAGGATATGATCGAATGGAATTAGATTTGAAAGCCTATGCTAAGCAATTAATTTCTGAAAAGCCAGAAGCAATTTTGGTTATTAAGAAGAAATATATTGATGATGATGATTGGGAAGAAGCCATTGAGAAAAATCCTACTTTATTGGCAAAGTGGGATGATCCATCCTACGCTTCTTGCTATCATGCGGTCGAAATGGATGGACGAGCTATTTTAGATTGTCCTCCTGATATGATTGACCATCGTTTACTTGAACGAGCTATTTTGACAACTCCTTCAGTTGCACTTCTACTTCCTGATAATTATCTTACTTTGGAAATTCGCGAATTGGCAGTAGACCATGATCCAACGCTGATTGGTTCTATAGAAAATTTACCCATAGATTATATTAAAGGAAAGCTTAAATATAATCCATCTTTAATTCGCTATATTAAAAATCCATCAGATAATTTAAAGTGTTACGCTATTGAGCAAAATCCTAATGTAGCGTTATACTTCCCGAAATTATCTAAAGCTATGAAAAAAGTGATTGATGAGAAGTATCCAAATTTTCGAGAGGGATTAGCGAATTATAATAAGTAAGAGACTGAAATGAATGGAGATAATTCGAAATGGCAACCCTGAAGAAAAGAAATAGCTCAAATGAAAAGAAATCTTGCTGGACTTTTAGTTTGAGCACTGTAGAGATGTATTGGAAATATGTCGTTTCATGTCATGTTACGATAGCAGACTTGAATCGAATGATGAAATTCATGAATTTGCTGGATATGGAAGCATATAAATTCATGGATGAAATCTTTCCAAGACTTCAATTGATCTCTTTGTATGTAAACGCAAGATGTAATGAAGTATTGGAAGATAAAGATGTTATCATTTCTTATATTAATGAGAATGATTCCTATGGTGTAGTAGCCGATCTTCTTCCAACTTTGAATTGGGATCCAAATCAATTAAAGCCAGCAGAAATTCGTCGTATCTCTGAAGATGTGTCGAATAAGATTAAATATAACTATATCATGGTCGCAAAAGACCAGATTGAAGAGGAGTATAAGAAATTATCGAATAGTGATTTTTACTCGGTTGAAAATGAAGTAAATAAGATGCGTGAGATTTTCTCAACGACATTGATTTCGATTCAAAATGCAAATGCTGCAAATGGTGGTATGATTCGTGAATTGAATATCTGCTCTCCAGAAGCTCATGATCTTATGGAAACGATTGTAGCAAAAGCTCATAGACCAAGTGCTACATTGACAACTGGAATTCGTCAATTGAATGCAATTCTTGCAGGTGGATTTCAGTCTGGTCGTCTGTATACATTCTTAGGCAATACCGGTGGCTTTAAATCAGGTACTCTTTTGAACATGGCTGATCAAATCCGCAGATTTAATCCTCAGCTTACAAGAGATTGGCCTGGTAAGAGGAAAACGATTCTCTTTATTACGATGGAGAATAGTATCGATGAGACAATTGAACGTCTCTATGATATGTATAGTCCTGTGTGGTCATCTGGTATTCCTGGTGTAAAGAATGGTGCAGAGATTTCTCAGTTATTGCATGATGAGGGTGGATTCCCGTATGAGAATGAACCTGGCATTGATATTGCATTCCGTTATTATCAAGATATGGAAATCAATACAAACGACCTGTATAATATTATGCAAGAATATGATGATCAAAATAGAGAAGTCATTTGTGTAGTGCTTGACTATATCAAACGTATTAATTCTCCGAGACCTTGGAATGGAGATGAACGAATTAGACTTGGATATGTTAGCAAAGAGCTAAATAACTTCGCAAAATTCTTTAGTATTCCAGTAATCACTGCCATGCAGACAAACCGTGAAGGTAATACAATTATTGATGCTGCAATTCGAGAAGATAAGCAAGATGTTGCAAAATTCTTGGGTGCATCAAATATTGGTAGCTCTTGGGCAATTATGGAGGATTCTGACTGGGTGTGCTTGATTAACCGTGAGATTCGTCATTCAGATAAGCAGATGTTTTTAACATTTAAGCGTCTGAAGATCCGTGGTAAGACAGATGCAACAGTTGCAGATTATTTCAACTATCCGTTTACGAATGAAAAATATATTCGATTAGAATCGGATGTAAATGAGCCGTTCTCGAAAGCGATTCGTAGTTTGGCATCTGATTTGGAGGCGGCACCTGAAATGAATCCAGCTGTAACTCAGAATCGTCCAAAACTTGGTGGTAATGGAAAACCGAAGACTGCACAAGAAATCCTTGCTAAGGTAGGCATGGATGACATGTAAATTTAAAGAGAGTATGAAGACAAACTTCATACTCTCTTTTTTTTATGACATATTAACATTAATGCTAGAAGTAGCATATCTCTGATCTGTTCTCGCTTCTTCGGCATACAAGTTATATACAGAATAGTCGGAACGAAGAATCATGGGAATAAGTTGCTTAATAGCAGATGCGCTAAAGTATTTAACCGTTCTTTTATTGAATTCTACGGCAGAATGCATTTCATTTGCTTGAAGCAAAAGCCACCAATAATCAACGGTACCATAGAGATCATAACTCATCATTTTAGGATTAAATTTATATTTATCATATAAATCTTCCGTCAAAGTCATAGTGGACTTATATTTATTTAAAGATGAAATGAAATGATCTAATCTAGATTCATAATTTACGGTAGCTTTGATTCCAAGTGTGGAATCATTTAATACTTTAGGATAGTGCAATTTAGCAATTGTCAAATCGCCTTGTAAGGATTCTTCGAGTGCTTCTTTAATATCCAAAGGAAACACCACCTTTATTTATCGTATTTTGTGCCAGTTGATTTATCGACATGATTTGTCATAGTGAGTTGATCAACAGATTGACCAACACAACGAATTTTAACTTCTGACCCAGATGATAGTCCAGAACGCTTAAATTCCTGATTATCTTGGGTTTTGACAGTTAAATAATTAGCAGTTTTTACATTACCTTTACTCTTAGGCTTACATTTTGTGGAGTTGCAGAAGCATGAACTGGAAGTAAATTCTGATTTTTGCTCTGCTACACCTTTATCCACAGCAGGCATCAACTTAGGGACATAACATTTGTATGATTTAGAAGTCTTCGTTTTAGCTGTCTTTGAATCGACATAATACGCTACTTCTTCCTCATTCATATGCCAAGGTTGATTGGAAGGACGACTTCTAGCCATAGTAAGTTGATTCCACCCTTCAAATATTAGTATTGATTAAAGATTGGTTTCAGGATATACATTATCACTAAAATTAAGGAGTTGATATAGTGAGCGAATTTAGTTTAACAGACGAACAGCAAAGTTTGATCCCTAAACTAAAAGATTGGTATAACAATTTCCACACTTCGGGAAAGAAATGGTTTTCATTATCTGGTGCCGCTGGTACTGGTAAGACTACTGTCATTCGATATTTCATTGAAGATATGGGATTTAAATTAACAGATATTATTTGTGCTGCCTATGTTGGTAAAGCTGTTACTGTATTAGCAGCACATGGATTACCTGCTAGAACGATTCATAGTTTGATCTATAATATGGTATGGAAAAATGTTTATGATGGGCATGGAGATATTGTATTGGATCAAAATGGAATGCCTAAATTAGGAAGAGCTTTTGAATTAAAAGAAAGATTGGATTGGGAATATAAGCTCATCGTAATCGATGAGGCTTCTATGGTGAACGATGATCTCCGAGATGATATTTTATCCTTTGGAGTACCAGTTATTTTCATTGGCGACATGCATCAGTTGCCTCCTATCTTTGGAAAATCATCTGTTATGATGCGACCTGATTTTGTATTGACGAAGATTATGAGACAAGCAGAAGATAATCCCATTATTTATCTTTCTCAAGGAGTTCTTCATGGTCGTGCATTGACTCCAGGTCAATATGGAACTTCTAAGATTATTACACAATTACCATTGAATGAATCGCTTCTTACTGATTATGATATCATTCTTACTGCAAAGAATTCTACCAGAGAAATGTTTAATAACTTCATTCGATTTCAATTATTAAAAGCTCCATCTGTTAAACCTTGTATTGGAGATAAAATTATTTGCAGGCAAAATAATTGGAATATTGACTTAGGAAAAGGATTCTTTCTTACGAATGGATCTGCTGGAGTTATTGAAGATATCTATAGACAATCTATTACAGAGAATTCTTGTAAAATAGATTTCTTACCGGATGTAACAGGAGAAGTGAAGCAATCTATAGATTTGGACTATAAATATATTCAGTTACCATATTTGGATAGAAAACTATATGGCATTTCCAGATTCAATAAATTTGAATATGGATATGCTATTACAACGCATCTTTCACAAGGTTCACAATATCCAAGAGTATTATTTATTGATGAATTTTTCCATAGTCCAGAAGATACTAGAGCGATGAGATATACGGCTATTACCAGAGCAATGTATGATCTCACAATTGTCGTAAAAGGCCCAAGATATTGAATTTATCGAGGGCTATAATTGTATATTATATTGGTAGTAAATATGAGAAAAAGCTCATATTTAAATATTGAAAAATAGAAAGGATAAATGACAATGTATCATGTAATCAAAATCAAGACTGATGAGGAAACTAAGAAAGTGCTGTGTGAGCTTTTGAATTCCATTGGAATTATACCTCCGGAATTCAATGAGAATAACATGGCTCGTCTTCACATTGACGATGAAGCCATGTATAAATATGCTAAGATGGCAAAGATGGGTGCTCCTCTTGTGAAGAAGGGTGTCCGGAAGAATGAAAATATTTTGAATCTCTTTGGTTTGGAGGTAAAACATAAATGACGTGGTATATGAATGCCACGCCAAACAGAAATACAAAATTGATGAATACTATTCGAGTCGAATTTACCGATGAGAATGAATTGATCTTTCGTAAATCTGTATTAACTAAGCATGACTATATTGAAAATATTGTGCGATCCAGAGATATCTTTACTATCTTTACATTGCATGTATTTATCCATGATTGGATGGTATATCATATGAAGATTAAAGGTGGTACATATCATCTGGATATCAATAATAGAATGCTTATGTCAATTTATAATGCTTGGAATATCGATGGGATAAATACAGCCATTAAAGAAAACGAATCTTTAAGCTCTATGAGCTCCGATGAAAAGATTAAATTCTTGGAAGGAGTGAACTCCAATGGAGATTATGAAGATTCGGATTCAATGGTTAGGTCTTGAAAAGACGAAAGCCTTTAAAGTGGTTGGTGATGTAGTGAAATCTACATTCTGGGATGAGGATAAATTCCTTGTACCTGTAGCTACTAAGAAAGGTTTTATTTCCTATTGCCAGAGTAAAGAAATTACTGTAGCTACTGAAGATGTAGTTTCTCGGTATATTAAGCAGCAATTGGCTAGACTTTGGAATGGGCATATGAGACGTTCTAGCACTCTAGAGATTCCTATCGATACTCCGGATGGAAATGATTGGCATGCGTTTATGCAAGAAATCATGCAAGCGTGGCAGTAAAAAATAAAGGTATTGGATGCAATTCCAATACCTTTATTTTTTCTTTAAATTACTCATGAAAATAATTATATATAATATAAATAGAGTATAGAAGACAAGTCCTTCTATACTCTAGATCCTCCTTATTGAAAGGAGGTGAGCATATATGAAAACTATTACGGTTATTGAAAATGGCAAACTTCTTCACAAGCATGCTAGTGATGAAGAGTATGCTAAAATCAACGCTGCACTGGACCCTGATGGAATGTATTGGTTCCATCAAATGTGCAAGCTTCCTTAGTAATATAGCTTAACATAAATAGCCCATACAAGACTTGTTTGTATGGGCTTTATTTTTTATAATTTACTGTATTTACTCAAATTTCAATTGTATATTATATTAGTGAAGTAATAGAGAAAGATTCTCTAAGTTTGTCTGTGAGTCCGTAGTAATATGGATGCCATCTGGGACCACCCACAATAGTCATTACCAAGAGGTAATGAGATGGAGCGTAGGTTAGCATTCTGATACGCTCGTAAGATCACGGGAACTTCTGAGGATTGAGTAACTAATACTTCGAGTTCGCATATGCGAGGCGCCGGGGGGCGTTTAAAGGATCGTGAAGAGCGATCCGAGTTTAGGGGAACCTGGGGAGGGGAATCTATCGCATAAGTGAATAAGAATATTCCATCTTCGAAAGAAGATGTTACTTCAAGAATTGATTGTGAGATATAATTAGTTTCAATGGAATCACCTGGAGGAAAAGATCTGAAATCTCAAATACAATCATTACACGATGCCCAAGCCTTATGAGGCGTGAAGGTTTAGCAAACCGGTTAGGGTAGTCATAGAATGATTGTGAGAATCTAGATCCCTGTATATCCATCCAAAGGGTGAGGAAGTTGAGATTGATTATATCAATCTTTCAATTCTTTTTTTTTTGCTTATAAAACGCTAGTAAATGATGCTCCGAACAGAATACTTAAATAGCGATAGATATACATCTATTACTGTCTTTTATGGGCATAAACTTATTACGAAAGGCGGAAACCATACATGGCTGAAAATATGACTAAAGCTTCTTTTGATGCAGTTATGTCACAGTATGGAGATAAGATTTGCGCTATTTACGTAGATAACGGTGTTAAGATTTGCCTTCGTCAGTCTGGCGAATGGTATGATAAAGAGAGTGGCTGGATTACTTCTAAAGATATTTCTACAGTCACGATTGGAGACACTGATTTTATCCAGGTAAAGCGTTGTTATCGATCTCAGGGCACTAAGCCTCTTCATAGCGTGGTTCTCTATCCTCTTTCGGTTGTGCAAGGTTTCGCCATTTGCGATGAAGAGCCGGAAAAGGTTAAGAAGTATAACCCTGTTACGAAGGAAACTGAAGAGGTAGAAGTATTTTATCGCCTCGATCCCCTTATGCTGTAAATAATCACATTAAAGAGAGGTGAAGATATCATGGCAGATTATATTACCGACTATTCTGGTGACCAGATTAATGAAGCGATCGGTATTGCCTTGAATATGCAAGATCGAATCCTCGAGATGAATATCTTTGGTAGTACGAATCTTACTCCGAATGAGGCATCTGATCCTGTTGATCTGTCTAAATTGGAAACTCCGGGTATCTATACTGCTAATAAGTATACTAATGGTCCCGATTTTACTGCCAATTCCACTACTGGTTCCACTCCTATCCAGATTCAGGTTGCATCACATCATAATGATGTGGGTACTGTGGATAAGATTTTCCAGACGGTCATCTCTGATGGTAAGACTGCTTATCGTTATAAAGAGCCAAATGGCATTGAATGGGGTAATTGGATTAATTCCTCTGAAGTAATTCGCGTTGATGGTACTAGACAGGCTTCTAGTGGTGATTACGTTTCCATCTATAAGGTTGATTCGAAAGATATCGTTCCTGCAGATGGCGCTCACTTTATTATGAAGGTGCCTGGTCCTAACGCAGAAGATCCTCAGATTATGATTGAAACCACCAAATATAAAGTTCGTACAATTACGAATGAAATTCTTGGTGTTGGTTCAATGGGCACCAATGCATATGTGGAATTCTATTTTAGTAAGGATCCTACGAATCCTACTGATATGATTCTTTTTGCAACTGGTGTTACTAACTCTGCAGATAAGCAGGATAGTGATACTACCCTTTCTAACATCTTTAAAGGTGTTGAGGGTAATGGTCCTGGTGTTATTGTAAATACTGCTGCAGCTGGTACTAAAGCTGTTTTGAAGTCTACTACGATGACTGCTGAGGAAGCTGATGCAATTCATGCACTTACTAAGGATGATGCAATGAAGTCTAAGATCGCTGCAACGGATTCTACTGGTAAGTTGACGGTTACTAAGCTTACTCTTGCCGAAGCAGAGCAGTTGCATAATCTGATTGATCCTAATTCTCAGACTGGTTCTACTACTTCTGGTTTGGTTACCTGTACGGATATTGGTACTGCACCTATTACGGTTGCAGCAATCACTGCTGATATGCTCGGCTAATTTTTTTATTCCACGAAATTGAAGTGGCAGTATAGTATTATAAGCTATACTGCCATTTATTTTATGTGAAGGAGATGATATCATGCCTTTACTGAGAAGATCTGTTAGTGCTACGACTTCTAATAGTACAGATTATGTTTCGGTCGGCCAAAGAGAGACTCAGAAATTAACTCTAAATCATTCTAAAGGTGTAGTTACCAATGAAACATATCCTGTCGTTATGAATAGCACTCCAGTGTATATTAAATTGATGGGTGATATTGATTGTAGTAGAAACCCTCCTTTTCCTGAAGCAGAAAAAGGGGATACATATCGAGTAACTGGTGGTGGTATGTTTGGTACTATGCTAGTTCCCACTGGAACTATGGTAGTTTGCCTTGCAGATACTAGTCCAGAATCTCGTGAACCCACCATTGCATTTAATTGGACTATGTGGACTACTAGTATGGGAAATGCTACTTTTGGTGGAAAATGTTGTACTGGTACCGGTAGTGATGTTAATGATTATACGGTTACCGATATTCCCGATTTGGATAATCCTTCTAATAAGGTATTGCTTACTGAAAAAGCAATTGCAGAAACGATTGTGAATTATATTCAGCAAGGTAATCTTTCTGCAATTACGGATACACTTACAAAGGATTTTAATATTCATTCCAGAATTGATGATAATATTATTGTAATTAGAGTTACTTTAGTAGTATTTAATCGAGTGGATTCTGATTTTAAGATGACATTGAAAAATACCACTTCTGGTGAATCTGTAACTTGGGAAAAGCCTCCTGTAAATACTACGTATACTTTTGATTTTGGTCATAAATGTGAAGAACTCGAAATTATGATTGAGAATTGTGATAATACTAATGCTAGAATCATTACCGAATTTCTTGGTAAGAGATTGGCTGATGGTACCGATCCTTCTTGTAATTGTGGTCCTATTGAAACTGATGTTTTGGACGAGATCATGGGCGTGGAGTAAGGTTCAAAAACAGTTTTATTAAAGGATCTCTTATCCTTTTTAAGGTATAAAAGGAGGTACGTTCCGCCTATGGTTTATAGAAATTTGAATGGCACCTCTGCTTCCTCTCTTGAACTTGCAAATGGTCAGTCATCTTCTAAGAAGATTGAAGCTACAGATCGTGGTCTTAGGATTACCGGTTCTGATAATCTGGTCCCTCTGGAAGTTGGAGACCCGGAAGAAGATGTGGATGCCGTCAACTTGAAGTATTTCAAGAAAAACACACCTACTGAAGAAAATTATCTCCCTGTGCTTGCAGTAAAAATTGCCGATGAGATTGCGGATAATCAACCTATGATGGAACGTAGAATTATCGATGCAATCGATACTGCTCATCCGAACCCTGTTAAGGGTGATGCAATGCCTGTCAAAATTACCTTTGATCCTTCTGGTACTCGTCGTGAAGTTGTCTACACTTTTGATGGAGAAGAATGGAAATATAAGACCACTACTACAAGTGATCTTCTGCCTGCTGATGATGATGTCGCTGGTCTTGTTAGAAGCTCCAGCGATATTGATTACGATGCAGGTTTGGGTAAAGTCCTTCATTCTTCTGCTAGTGATAGTGTTGGTGGCCTTACGGCTGATGAGATCGCTCGTAAAGATGAAGTTATTCATAAGGGCGATGTCATGACCAATGAAGAAATTGATAAGATGATGGGTATGTAACTATTCTTTTTATACTCCGAAATATCTTATTTATCTCAATGAAAAATATTTTCAACGGATATTTAAGATAGAAACCAACGGTTTATACTTTTCGTATTAGTCGTTGGATATCTTTACTCTATTCCACCATAAACTTAAGAAAGGAGCCTATTTATTATGGCTACTGAAAAGTTTGTATCACAGTCAAATCTTCAGCATTTTTGGGACAACCTGTCACCTATGCTGGACAAGAAGGTTGACGTTACTAAGATTGCTTCTGCTACCGAGCTTGGTCTGGTCAAGGTTGATGGCACGACTATCAAGAATGATAATGGTCTGATCAGTGTTGTTTATGGCAAAACTGCTGGTACTGCTGTTGAGGGTAATGATGCTCGCCTGAGTGATAAGCGTGATCCTAATGCTCATACTCATGGTAACATTACCGATGATGGCAAGATTACTGCTGCCGCTGCTACCATTGCTTCTGGTAATAAGCTGGTCATCACTGATGGTGACAATAAGATTCAGGCTGCTCTGGCTTTCGGTTCTGCTACTAACAAGTATCTGACTGAGGCTGGTACCTGGAAGACTATTGACGTCATGTCTGGTGCTACCGCTTCTGCTGCTGGTGTTGCTGGTCTGGTTCCTGCTCCCGCTGCTGGCGATCAGACTAAGTTCCTGACTGGTGCTGGCACTTATGCTGTCCCGACCGATAACAAGGTCCAGATGACTCCTAATGCTGCTGCCAAGGCTTACCTGCTGGGTACTACTTCTGCTACCGAAACCACTGGCACTGCTGTGTTTGATACTGGTGTTTACATTGACACCGCTGCTGGTTCTCTGGTTGCTAAGAGTGTTACTGCTGATTCCTTCACTGGTCTGGCTTCTACGGCTACCGCTGATAAGAATGGCAAGGACATCACCGAGTATCTGTCTGCTCTGAGTGCTAAGGGTACCACCATTACCTACACTAAGGGTGATGGTACTACTGGTACTATTACTACTCAGGATACGCAGTATGTTGATTTCACTGGTGCTACTGCTGATGCTGCTGGTAAGAATGGTCTGGTTCCTTCTCCTAAGGCTGGTGATCAGACTAAGGTTCTGACTGGTGATGGCAAGTGGACTGCTCTTCCTGCTGGTACCAAACTGAGCACCATCGCTTATAATGGTGACGGTAATGGTGTTACTGCTGCTGCTGTCTCTGCTGACGGCCATACTCTGACTCTGACCAAGGGCCTGACTTTCCTGACTGAACATCCTACTATCACCATGGGTAAGGATACCGCCAAGACTGCTACTCCTGCTTTTGGTGGTAAGGTCTCTGTCGTTACTGGTGTTACTGTTGATGCCAATGGTCACCAGACTGCTAAGGAAGTCACTGAGATCACCATTCCTTCTGCTGTTGCTACTGCTGCGGCTGACGGTCTGATGGCTAAGGGAGATTTCAGCAAGCTGGCCGCTTTCCAGACTGCCGACAAGTATGCTCTGAAGAGTGATATCGTTGGTATGTACCGTTTCAAGGGTACTGTTGCTACTTATGTTGAGCTGCCTTCTGATGCTGAGGCTGGCGATGTTTACAACGTCACCGGTGAGAAGGGTCAGAACTACGCTATGACTGATGAAGGCACCTGGGATGCCCTGGGCGAGGTCTTCACGATCGATGCTATGGATAATAAGGAAATCGATAAGATCATGGGCGTTGCTACTGTCTAATTAGGTTTCCGATTTAAATAAAATTACAAAAGGTTAAAGTCTTAAAAGATGACTTAGCCTAAAATCCAGGGGATGACCGCTAACGTCATCCCCTGGTTAATTTTAGGATTAAAAATTTATATAGAAAAGGATGGGACTACGATATATGGCTACAGAAAAATATGTTTCGCAAGCTAACTTCGAACATGTTTGGTCTAATTTAAGCGCCATGCTCGACAAAAAGGTCTCAACCAACGATTCTCGTTTGAGTGATGCTCGTGTTCCTCGTGCACATACGCATGGGAATATCAGCAATGTTGGTGCTATCACTAACAATGCTGTTGCCGTAGCTTCAGGCGATAGTCTTTTGGTCGGAGATGCTTCCGCGAACAATACGATCGTTAAATCCTCCATTACGTTTGGTAATGGCTCTACGTTCCTTCGCAATGATGGTACTTGGGCTACTCCTGCTAATACTACTTATAATGATTTGAAGGGTGCTACTGCATCTGCTGCCGGAGTTCATGGTCTTGTACCTGCTCCTGCTGCTGGTGCACAGGCTAAGTTCCTTCGTGGCGATGGTACTTGGCAGTATACACCTAATGATAATACCACTTATGAAGTATTTAGTGGCGCTTCTAGCACTACTGATGGTTCCACTGGTCTGGTTCCTAAACCGGCTAAAGGTGATCAGAGTAAATACCTTCGTGCTGATGGTGTTTGGGCTTCTCCTGCTAATACCGATACCAAAGTAACTACTACTTTGGCTACTACCACTAAAGCATACATTACTGGTACGTCTAATGCTGCTACTAGCACAGGTTCACTGGTTTTTGATTCTGGTGTTTACCTGGATACTACTGCTGGCAGTTTGGTTGCTACCAAATTCAAAGGTGCATTGAGTGGTAATGCCGATAGTTCTACTAAGGCAACTAATGATAGCTTGAATAATCCTATCACGGATTATGTAAAGTCTCTTAGTGTCAATGGCCGCACCATTACTATTACCAAAGGTGACGGTACTACTTCTACTATCACGACTCAGGATAATGATCACACTTACAATGACTTTACTGGTGCAACCAGTACTGCTGGTGGTAAGAATGGTCTGGTTCCTGCTCCTGCAGTTGGTCAGCAGGGTAAATTCCTTCGTGCTGATGGTACTTGGGCTACTCCTACCGATACTAACGATAAAGTTACCAATACTTTGAATACTGCGGCTAAAGCGTATTTGACTGGTACCACTACTGCTACCACTAATACTGGTGCTCAAGTGTTTGATACCGGTGTTTATCTGACTGAAAATCCTGGCGAACTTCATGCCGACAAGTTTGTGGGTGCTGTTTCTGGCAATGCTGAAACTGCAACTTCCGCTACTAAGGCTACGAACGATGCCAAGGATCAGGCTATTACTGGTTATATCCGTAGTCTGAGTGTTGCTGGTCGCGTTATCACTTATACTAAGGGTGATGGTACTACTGGTACTATTACTACTCAAGATACCAATAATACTTATGACGTATTTAAGGCAGCCACTGCTTCTGCTGCTGGTGGCAAAGGTCTGGTACCTGCACCTGCTAAAGGTGATCAAGCTAAGTTCCTCCGTGCTGATGGTACTTGGCAGGTTCCTAATAACACCTGGCGTCCTATTCAAGATAATCTTACTTCTACTGCAACTGATCAGTCTTTGTCTGCCAATCAGGGTAAAATCTTGAAGGGTTTGGTAGATGGTAAAGCTGCTGCATCTCATACTCATAAGTATGCTTCTGGATTCTCTGTTTCTGGTACTACCGTAACTGTCACCTATGGTGATGGATCCACTAGTACCTTTAAGACTCAGGATACTAATAATATTTATGATGTATTTAAGGCAGCCACTGCCGATACCGCAGGTGATAAAGGTCTTGTACCTGCTCCCGCTGCTGGTGATCAAAGTAAGTATCTTCAGGCTAATGGTACTTGGAGCACTCCTCATGACACCACCTATGTCAACTTTGGCGGTGCTACTGCTGATGCTGCTGGTACTTTTGGCCTGGTTCCTGGTCCTGGAAAGGGCGTTACGAATCAGTATTTGAAGTCTACTGGCACTTGGGGTCAGGTTGCATGGGGCGAGATTAGTGGTAAACCTTCTACTTATCCTCCCGCAACTCATACTCACAACTATGCTGGTTCTGCCTCCGCAGGTGGTTCTGCTAATAGTGCAGTTAAACTGGATACGGCTACTGCCGGTTCCGCTAATCAACCTGTATACTTTACTAATGGCAAGCCTGCTGCAATCAGCTATACGATTCAGTCTAACGTTCCTGCGAACGCTAAGTTTACTGATACTACTTATAATGATTTGAAGGGTGCCACTGCATCTGCCGCCGGTGTTCATGGTCTTGTACCTGCACCTGCTAAGGGTGATCAAGCTAAGTTCCTTCGTGCTGATGGTACTTGGCAGACTATTTCCGATAATAACACTTGGCGTCCTATTCAAGATAACCTCACTTCTACTGCAACTGATCAGTCTTTGTCTGCCAATCAGGGTAAAGTACTGAAGGGCTTGGTTGATGGTAAGGTTGATAATACCGAAGCTGGTGCTAATGGCCTTCTGTCTACTTTGACCACTTCTTGGACTGCTACTCCTACTGACGATACTTATTTTGTGCGTCAGGATACTGCCGGTGGTGATACCTTTGGACGTGTTAAGTTCTCCACTCTGTGGTCTTATATCAAATCTAAGGGTGATTCTACTTATCAGGCTAAAGGTAGTTATGCTGCTGCATCTCATACTCACAATTATGCTGGTTCTGCCTCAGCTGGTGGTTCTGCTAACTCTGCTGTTAAGCTGGATACTGCTACTGCTGGTTCTACTACTCAGCCTGTATATTTCATTGGTGGTAAACCTGCCGCTATTGGGTATACGATTCAGTCTAACGTCCCCGCAAATGCTAAGTTTACTGATACTACTTATGATGACGCAACTCAGTCCACTCATGGTTTGATGAGCGTTAATGATAAGAAGAAAGTAGACAACATGTGGGATGTTGTCTCTATCTCTAAGTCTTTGACTTTGAAAACTGATTGGCAGGATACTGGTATTGCTGGTAATAACCTTACCTCTGGTACCTATATCATCCAGGTTAGTGGTCTGACTACGAATAGTACTGGTTTCTATCAGGAAGTCTATTCTGGTATCATGACCTGGTTTGCTGATATGACGAATTCTACGACTGCTGATGAAATTCCTCTGCATAATGCTGGTCATGCAGACAATGGTAATGAAATTTATCTGCGTACTATTAGAAGTAATTCCGGTACCGATAATTCTGGCCGTCTGAAACTTCAGATTGCTGCTAAGACTGCTGGTACGAAGGCAGATACCATTGTCTTCAAATTCAGACGCATGATTTAAGGAGGGATATAATTATGCCGATGCGTTTTAAAGATAAAATCGAAGGCACTATCACAAACGCAGATTATGCTGGTAGTGCTGGATCTGTGGCTTGGGGCAATGTTACTGGTAAGCCTTCTACGTTTGCTCCTTCTTCTCATACTCACAATTATGCTGGTTCTTCTAGTGCTGGCGGTTCTGCTAATAGTGCAGTAAAGCTAGACACTGCTACTGCAGGTTCTACTTCACAGCCCGTCTATTTTGCTAATGGTAAGCCGGTAGCTATTGGATATACGATTCAGTCTAACGTTCCTGCGAACGCTAAGTTTACTGATACTAATACCACTTATGATGTATTTAAAGCAGCTACTACCGATGCCGCAGGCGGAAAAGGTTTGGTACCTGCTCCTGCCGCTGGTGCTCAGGGCAAATATCTTCGTGCTGATGGTACTTGGTCCTCTCCACCTAACGATAATACCACTTACACAGATTTTAGTGGTGCTACTGCGGATGCAGCTGGTACACATGGTCTGGTTCCCGCTCCCGCTAAGGGCCAGCAGAGTTATTTTCTTCGTGGCGACAAGACTTGGCAAGCGTTGTCTAAGTCCTCTGTCGGACTCGGCAATGTCGACAACACTGCTGACTCCGCCAAGAGTGTAAAGTATGCAACTTCTGCTGGTTCTGCAAATTCTGTTGCATGGGGTAATGTTAGCGGTAAGCCCACTACTTTTACTCCTGCAAGTCATACACATAAGTATGCTTCTGGTTTTAGTGTTTCTGGTACTACTGTTACTGTCACGTATGGTGATAACACTACCAGTACTTTCCAGACTCAGGATACTAATAATACCTATGGTGTATTTAAGGCTGCTACTGCCGAGGCTGCAGGTGGTACTGGTCTGGTACCTGCTCCTGCTAAAGGTCAGCAAGGTTATTACTTGGCTGGTGATTCTACTTGGAAAGCATTTTCTAAGTCTACCGTTGGTCTGGGTAATGTTGATAATACTGCAGACTCTGCTAAGAGTGTTAAGTATGCAACTTCTGCTGGTTCTGCGGGTAGTGCTACTTCCGCTACTAAGGCTACGAATGACGCCAAGGATCAGGTAATTACTGGATACGTACGTGGTTTGAGCATTTCTGGCCGTACGATTACGATCACTAAGGGTGATGGTACTTCTAGCACCATTACTACTCAGGATACCAATTCTACTTATGACGTATTTGCCGGTGCTACTGCCGATGCTGCTGGTGGTACTGGTTTAGTACCTGCACCTGCTAAGGGTGATCAGGCTAAGTTCCTTCGCGCTGATGGTACTTGGCAGGTTCCTAATAACACTTGGCGTCCTGTCCAAGATAACCTTACTTCTACTGCAACTGATCAGTCTTTGTCTGCCAATCAGGGTAAAGTGCTGAAGGGCCTTATTGATGGAAAGGCTGCATCTAGCCATACTCACAACTATGCTGGTTCTGCCTCTGCAGGCGGTTCTGCTAATAGTGCAGTAAAGCTGGATACCGCTACCGCTGGTTCTACTTCACAGCCTGTTTATTTCACTAATGGTAAACCGGCAGCTATCGGGTACACGATTCTGTCTAACGTTCCTGCAAACGCTAAGTTTACTGATACTAATACTGATACTAAGGTTACTCAGTCTGCGGTTACTGCAGCTGATTATACCAATTGGCGTCCTCTTGTCTGGGGTTCTTCTAATAGTACAACTGAAGGATTCTCTCCTACGACTGTTACTGATGGAGTATTCGTTGCTTCCTCAATTAGCTGCCAGCCTTCTTCTGGTACTATTAAAGCTACCACGTTTAAGGGTAATCTGACTGGTACTGCAGATAGTGCAAATGCTGTTGCATGGGGTAATGTTAGCGGTAAACCTTCTACTTTTACTCCTGCAAGTCATACTCATAAGTATGCTTCTGGATTCTCCGTCTCTGGCACTACTGTAACTGTCACTTATGGTGATAATACTACTAGTACTTTTACGACTCAGGATACTAATAGCACTTATGATGTATTTAAAGCCGCTACTGCATCTGCCGCAGGTGGCAAAGGTCTGGTACCTGCTCCCGCTTCTGGCGCACAGGGCAAGTATTTGCGTGCTGATGGCACTTGGCAGACTCCTCCTGATACGAATACTACCTATGATGTATTCAAGGGTGCTACATCTAGTGCTGCAGGTGGAAAAGGTTTGGTACCTGCTCCTGCATCTGGTGCAATTACTCAGTACTTGAAGTCTACTGGTGCATGGGGTGCTGTTGCTTGGGGTGAGATTTCTGGGAAACCTAGCACTTTTATTCCCGCAACTCATACTCACAATTATGCTGGTTCTGCTTCTGCAGGTGGAAGTGCTACTTCTGCTGTTAAGCTGGATACCGCTACCGCTGGTTCTGCTACGCAACCTGTGTATTTCAGTGGTGGTAAGCCTGTTGCATGCACCTATACTCTTGGTAAGAGTGTGCCTTCTAATGCTGTATTTACTGATACTCATACTCTGACTCTTGCAGATCGTGTATCTGGTAAAGTTGTTACTTGCACTGCTATTCCTACGACTTAATATAATTTAAGACTATAAATATCCCATACACTCAACAAAAGAGTGTATGGGATTTATTATTTTATCTATATACTGACATTATGATTAAATTCTATAAACCTCATTTACAAAAACAAATGAAAGGTGAGTATTAATTATGAAATATGATATGAATGCTATGATGAATATGGTTGACACTCTGAGCGCAGATGCACGAAAAGAATGCACTGCTAAGGCTCAGGGTTATGCTGCTCTGTCTGAGTCTGTTGATGAAATCAACGAGAAGTGTTCTAAGAGCCCTATTATTATGGATATTATGGGCCGTTACGTTACTTCTAAATTTGTGGAGACTCCGACTGCTGAGCAAATCAATGAAGCTATTAATACTGGTTATATTGTAAATTCTATCATTAGCGGTTATCTTGGGCATTGCTTTGCTGATCAGGAAATCAATAATGCATATGTGCCTTTTGCTAATATTATTTCTGAAGGTTATACTGCTCTTCAGAATGCAAAAGTTTTTGCTGCTATTTCTGCAAATGAGAAAGATGAGATTGCTAATTCTTATCTGTCTACTTTGACTACCGATATCGAAAATTTGATTCGTCAGTTCACTATTGATTTTACATCTGAAGGTATGCTTCCTTCTGATTTCGAGAGTTACGCCAATGGCTTGATCGATAATGTACATTTCCGTACTTATGCCATGGCTGATAAGAATCAGACTGAGGAGCAGCATCATATGTTTATTCGTAATCAGGCATATGATGAGTACATCAATTTGTGTATTGTAATCACTGCAATTAATATGGCAGCAAATAATGTTTTAGTTTCTACTGATAATTCTAATGACGAAGTTGCAGCTCCTGCGGAACCTGAAATGATGACTCCGACTGTTGAAACTGAAGAGGCTCCTGTTGAAGTTCCTCATGCTGAAGAGACTGCTCCGGATGGCGGTGTTCCTGCTGGTGAAGGTGGCGATCCTGCTCCGGATAATGCAATTGAAATTCTTGAGTAATATATAATAAATTTGGGTCTATAGAATTGCATTTAAAATTAAATTATGCAAAATCTATAGACTCAAATTTCATTTGCATATTATATTATTGCCATAATGAAAGTGTGCAAGTATAGTTATGGTTGTAGAAATGGAGGATTTTTGATAAATGATTGATATTAAAAAATTAGCTTATAATATTAAGAGCTCTAATACGTCTTTGAGAAAGATGAATGGAGTTCTTGATAACCGCCTCATTATGAATCAATGCAAATGCATGCATCATGATGGTAATGGCGGTGTTCCTCTTTCGGCTCTTGATGATGAAGAACTGAAGAAAGTTCCGACTCCCGGTGTTGGCATTTGGAAAAAATGTGCTATTTGTGGCAAATATGTTCGCATTGATCGTGTTTCCGATGATGAAGTCCTGAAGGCTTGCTACATTTTGGATGCATATATCGATCAGCAGAAGATGATGATGAACATGAATAATTCTACTGAAGAGCAGGTTGAAATTCTGTCTGGTCTTCAGACTGACTACAAGTACACTGCCCGTATGAACAAGGTCACCCGTAATAGATCCGAAAAGAAGAAGAAAAACGCTCAGGAAGCTCAGCGTAAGTCTAATTCTGGTTGGAACATGAACGGTGTCGGTGGCTGGCACGAATAATTGAAAGTGATCTACATCTAAAAGAGATTGTGGATCACTGCAGAATCCATAATCTCCAATAAAGCTTGCACACAAGTGTAGGGTCAATAGGTAAATTCTATTGACCCTATATTTTTTGAACTTGTATATTATATTAATGCCGTATATCCATAGGGACTACTGTACATATTAATATGGATAAAATATAAAGGAGGAATATAACTGTGGCACAAAAACTTACTGGCACAGAAGTTAAGGAATTCCATGATGATGAATATATCCAATTGCAAGATGAATTTGAACAAATTCGAACTTGTATTGGTATGTATATTTCTTATCGTGGCACAAAAGCAGCACTGCATCTATTTAAAGAGATTTTTAATAACTCTTTGGATGAATGTGTTAACCAAAATTCTCCTGCTAATCAAATTGAAGTCTTTTATAAAGAAGATATCAATGAGATTATTATCTCCGATAATGGTCGTGGCATTCCTTTGGAAATTTTGAAGGATGCTGTTACCAAGAAACATACGTCTACTAAGTTTGGTCGTAAATTCAATGTTGACTCCGCTGGTGAAAACGGCGTCGGCTTGAAAGTAACGGCAGCTTTGTCAGATGTATTTGAAATTACTACGTTCCGAGAGGATAAATCTAAAACCATCAAATTTGCAGATGGCAAGATTCAAGAATTTCCTATTAAGAAAGAAAAGAAACCCAAGCATGGCTTGGTAGTTCGTTTTATTCCTTCTGAAAAATATCTTGGCAGAATCAAGATGACTGTAGATGATATTTGTGAGTGGATGCGCTCCATGTCTTATATCTGCCCTGCAGGAATTAAGATGAAACTATATGCTCAGAAAGGTAAATCTGATGCTATGATCACTCGTACTTATACCAGAACTGGTTTAGGTGCAGATGTTGAATATATGGCATCTTCTTTGGAAGTTCCTCCGATTGTTTTGTCTGTATCTCAATTGGGTGATGAGATTGAGAATGAGATGAAACTTGAAATGGCATTCTCTTATGATAAAACTACGGATACAGAAGTAGTTGATTCCTACTGTAACTATGTGCATACTATCGAGAATGGCGAGCATGTAAATGGTTGTGAATCTGCTATTTGTAGTTATATTGTAAAAGAAGCTAAGAAAATGGATCCTTCTGCAAAGTATGAAATTATCTATGAAGATTGTAAGAAGGGTTTGATTCTTGCAGTTAACTGTCGTTCTGTGCAGCCTCAGTTTGGTGGTCAGACGAAAGAGAAAGTAAATAATGCAGCAATTCGTACAGATGCTCGTAAGTTGATGAGCAAAGCTCTCGAAAAGTATTTTGTAGAGAATCAATCTGTATTGAAGAAGATTGTAGATTATCTTCGTAAGATTGCAAGAATTCGTTTGGAAGCTCACGGTATCAAAGGTATCGATGTTAAGAAGACTACTTCTTGGATTGATGATGCAGATATCAAAGAGTTTACTCCGTTGGCAGATAGAAATTCTAAAGGATATAAAGAGTTAATCCTAACTGAGGGATTGTCTGCTGCAGGTGGTATTGAAGCAGTTCGTAATGCACAATTCCAGGCAGTATTTCAGTTGTCTGGCGTTGTTGATAATGCATTTAATCAGTCTCTTGCAAGAGCATTGAAAAATGATACTCTTCGTAAGCTTGTAAAGGTTCTTGGATGTGGTATTGGTCCTGATTTCAATATTGCTAATCTGAAATGGAATAAGATCATTATTACTACCGATGCTGATGTTGATGGGTCCAACATTACAAGTCTTCTTTGTGCATTCTTTGCAAAGCATATACCTGAGATTATTACAGAAGAGAGATTGTATAAAGCTGTACCTCCTCTGTATTCGTTGAGTAATGATAAGCATAATGCAAAAATTCTGAAAGGAAAAGAATTTTTGTTTGATAAGAATGAGTATTATGATATTTATCATAAAATCATTGCTGAGAATGTAAATGTACAGGATGTATATCCGACTTCAAAGAAGCGTGCTGAGTATATTAATTTTACCAAGAGAGAATTATATGCTTGGTTGAAGAAGAATCAAATGTATAGTTATCATCTTACGAATCTTTCGAAGAAATCTGCATGTAGACCCGATGTTCTGGAATCTATTTGCTGGGAACTTCTTCAGCCGAATTGTTTGTTTGATGAGAAAACTGGTAAACCTTTGGCAGGTTATAAGTGGGAGCCTAAGTTTAAGAAAGCTATTGAGCAGGATTATCCTGAAATGACGTATGATATGGAGAATCATAGTCTTTCTGGTTCTTTAAATGGTGATCTTGTCACTGTTATTATCGATAGTATTTTCTTAAAGAATGCTACGAAATTTATGAATGTTATGGCACAGAATGATACGATTTTCGTTCGTTTCTGTAATAAATCCGATGGTGATATTCCGAAGGATGCTCCGATTATGACAATGGGACAATTCTTTGATTTCACTGGTGAGAAATATGACATTGATGTCGAGCAGCGTTTTAAAGGCGTTGGCGAAGTTCCTACTGACTTGCTGTTTAGATCTACTATGAATCCGGCACTTCGTAAATTGTATAAAATTACTATGGATGATGTACCGGAAGCTATGCGGATTCTTACTATTCTTCACGGTGACAATGCTTCTCATGATAGAAAACTCTTGATTGAGAATGATAAGTTTACTTTGGAAGATATTGATAACTAATAGGAGGAAGCAATGGCTAAGAAAGAAAAGAAACTTGACCGTTCTATTTGGGGTCAAGTTGATATAAATGAATTTGAGAATGATGACAATATTGAAGATCAAGATATTGGCACATATAATCTCAAAAAAATGTCTCTGTTTGCATTGAATATCAACTGTGCAAGACAGTTACCAGCATTGGAGGATTCACTAAAACCTGTTGAGCGTCGTATTTTGTACGTTATGTATCAGATGGGTGCTTATAAAGGAAAGAAAGCAAAATCTTCCGAAATTCTAGGTGCATGTTTGCGTTATCATCCTCATGGCGATGGTTCTGTGTATACGACTCTTTGTGGTATGGCTCAGGGATTCAAACGTGGTCAGAAGTTGATTCGAGGTATCGGCAACTTCGGTACTATTATGGACCCTTCCAAGTGTGCGCATTATCGTTATACAGAAGCAGCTTTAAGTGATTATGCATATGAATGCTTCTTTGAAGATTATGATCAGGATTGTATTGAAGTTAAAACTGCAGCAAATATGACGAATGATGAGCCAGTATTTATCCCTGGCAAATTCCCGAATATTCTTGTCAATGGTGCAACTTCGATTGCATATGGTTATAATGCAACGATTCCTCCGTACAATATTCAAGATATTATCGATGCTACAAAAACTTTGATCAAGAATCCGAAAGCAAAGAATATCGTGATTATTCCGGATATTCCTACTGGATGCGATATCGTTGATACTGGATCTTTCCCGGAAATCTGTGCAACTGGCAGAGGAACTCTTACCATGAGATCTCATATTGAGATTTATGATGCTGGTAATAACTGGGTTTTGAAAGTATCCTCTATTCCTTGGCAGAGTTCTCTGGTTAAAATTAATCAGAATATTCTGGCCCTTGCTAAATCTGGAGAGATTCCGGTAAAGGATGTCCATGATAACTCATATCCTATGAAGAATCCTCGTGATAAGAGTGAGATTATCAATGTTATTGATTACGAATTGGTCATTGATAAAGCCTATGATCCGATCAATGTTCGTAATAAGCTCTATAAGAAAGCTGGCTTACAAAAGACCGTGTCTGTAAACTTCCAGGTTGTGCAGAATGGCCTTCAGGTTCGTTCTTATGGATTAGCCGATTTGATTCTTCAGTGGATTGATACTCGTCGTGAATATCTTCGTCGTCTCTATAATAAGAGATATGCAAAATATAATGCACGTATGAGCCTTTTGAATATCTTGATTGAGCTGACTGAGAAGACAAATCTCCAGAAAACTGTTAAGATTATTCAATCTTCCGATAGGGATCAAGTTGAAGCAAATTTGGTTTCTATTTATGGAATGAATTCTTTCCAGGCAAAACGTATTGCGGATATGCCTCTTCGTACATTTACGAAAGATGCACATGACGCATATGTGAAAGAAGCAGAAGATCTTCATGATAAGATGGAAAAACTTCTGGAAATCGTTCAATCTGAAAAGAAGATTGATAAGATTATTATTGATAATTTGGATGATCTGAAGAAATATGGTACGGACCGTAAATGCCGAATTGTCAATATTGATGAAAATAATGAGGCAGAAATTTCTGATACGAATCATATCATGGTATTTACCAAGAAAGGATTTGTAAAGAAACTTCCAGAAACTTCTCCTGGTCGTACTAAGACATATGGTGCATTTGAAGCTGGCGATTATCCGATTAAGAGATTGGCAATCAATAATAGAAAAATGATTACCATCTTTGATTCTAATGGTAAGTATTCTGTGATGCCTGTGCATGAATTTACAAATACTTCTCATAAGGATCCTGGTGATCGCATCTTCAAGATTGCTCGTTTGGATGGTGAAGTAATTTCCGCATTTGAATCTATTACAGATGCAGATGCAAAGTATGTCCGTGATACGATGCATAATGATATTTTCATTATGACGATTACTAAGAAAGGTCTTATTAAGAAAACTCCGATTGAAGAGTTTAATTCTTATAAGACATTGAAAGGTATTCGCGGTTTGAAATTGAAGTCGGATGACGCATTGGTTACTGCATTCCCTCTGATGTCTTCTACGAATATTATGATCTATACGAAGATGGGTAATTATACGTATCTTCGTGGTAAGGATATTCCTCAGATGGCAAAAGATACGCAGGGTGTTATGTCCGTAACTCTTGGACCTGGTGATGAAGTACAAGGTTTCTGCGTCGTTCCTGAAAAGTCCGATTTCATTGTGGTATTGACTGCAAAGGGATGCATGAAAAAGATTCCTATGGAAAGTGTCGGTCTTTCTAAGAGTCGTAGAGATAGTGCTTATCTTACGTATCTTCAGAATGGTGATACTGTATTCCAATGCGAAGCTACCACATCTAAAGATAAGATTTGGGTATGTACGAAGACGAATTATAATGAATTTGATTTGAATCAGATTCCCGATGGCTCTCGTAGATCCAAATGCGTTAAGATGGTTCCCGTAGCAGTCGGTGATAATATCATTACAATGATTCTGGCAAAATCTTAAAAAATAAAGAAGGTATACCATAATTGGTATACCTTCTTTTTTTATATAAAATAAAATGGATGATAAGATCGCGGTATCTTATCATCCTATAAAGAGAGCATAGTATATTGTAAGCGTCGAAAATAAGGAGGTGCTTTGAAAACCTTTATGCAAAAAATGGAAATCAAACCAAAAGGACTCTTGAGAATATTTATGTAGCAAATACCAGGAGGACTTATAAATGCAACCAAATGTCGAACTGATATACTCTCTTTATATTAATGGTTAAATGACTCATGAAAATAATTGTATATAATATAAATAGAGTATAGAAGACAAGTCCTCCTATACTCTAGATCCTCCCATAGAAGGGAGGTGAAGACATATGAAGGTTATTGCTGTGATTGAAAATGGTAAGCTTATTCATAAGAAAGTCTCTGGGCAAGAGTACATGGAAATCATGAATAAACGAGATCCAGATGGCATGGAATGGTTTCGCAGATTTGCGAAAATGTCCTAACTTTCTCTAATTCATATGCCTCTATTAGACTTGTTGGTAGAGGCTTTATTTTTTACCGTATTTCCTCAAAAAATATTTGTATATTATATTTATGAATGAAGATGATGAAATAGTTATCAGAATTCAAAAAATATTTTATACAAAGGAAGTATTTAAAATGACTAGTATCGAAATGGTAAACCGTAATCACAAGAAAGTTAAAGCTCAGGAATATAAAATTCCTGAAAATTATACGGATCATGAGATCCGTATGGCTCAGCTTGAACGTAAACATCAGGTTGGGCAGGAGGCTTCTAACAAAGCAGCCTTAAAGTATGGCGCTATTATGGTAGCACTTATTCCGATCATGATTATTGGATTGAAAGTAATGATCGATCTCGCGTGGATGTATTCTTACGCCGTACGAGGCTTCTAAGATTTAACTTCTTCCTTTGTACTTAAGAAAGGAGGGAAGTTAAATGGAAGAAGTTATTAGTAATGACGCTCATAGTTTTGGATGTGTTGAAGAAGACTAATCATAAGGAGGAATTTATATGGCTAGGCGCAAGTATTTGCGCATTGTGCTCATTGAGAAATTGATACATCAAGCAGATATTGTGATGCAATATCTGGATCAGAGAAAAGTTTTGACGAGGTGTATGCTTCCATACGGAATAAATAGAATTACTAAGGCTCAAGAATCCTGTGTTTATACGAAAAAGATATTAAATATACAAAAACGTTATGGAAAGAAATTTACTATCATACAAGATAGCGCTGAGATTTCCATTTCTAATTGGAATGCCATAAAATGGTAATTTAACAAGGCACCGCTGAAACCGGTGCCTTCTTTTTTGCCCTAGAAAACAGAGGTTTAAAGTCAGAATATTATTCAAACTAATCTGGAGGTGACTCTAAGTGCGTGATTTCTTCCAGAGTGTTACAGATGATACTTTAGATTTTTCCATTACTAATGAGGCCGTTACCGCAATGCGCGCTAAAAAAGAAAAGCCTAAATTTAGTGATGAAGAAAAAGCTGCGCTTAAAAAGTTGAATGATGAGCATAAGAAGAAACTAAATAATTCTTATATCATCAGGGATTTCTGTGACAATCTTATTTCTAAAAATTATGTACGACATGAGAAAGCTCTATTCCGTGCTATTACAATTTTTCGTGATAAAAACGTACAGAGATTCTCTAGTCCGTATATTATGGAAAACATTTTCTTCTGCCAATCTGATATTGATATCGTATTCCAGGTATGTGAGACGACTCAAAAAGAAGTTTCTGATATGCTGGATCAATTGGAAGATCTTCCTATCAATACCGATCAATATTTTCAGGAAAGACTTCAAGGTAAACAGATTCAGAAAAAGAATGTTATTCCATTCCGTGTTTTATTGATTATGATTTTGCGCTATTATATCATGAAAAATGATAAGGATAAAGCAGATCAAATCATGTTCTATTATGCTGCTTCTCAATTTCCGAGCATTTATAGTGCTCAGTTTAGAAATGGTATTTATAGAAAAGAAGCAATGATTTATGCTGTCGATCATATGACGCAAAAATTTATTCTGAAAAAAGAAGGCTCTGTAGAAGGAGCCATTGTTTATCCTATCCGTAAATCAGCAATGGAAACGTATTATCATGGATTGATTGATGGAAGTGATTTTTGGATTCCTTATATCATCGATCAGTTTAAGTCTCGTACTAATGAAATGATGAAATCAGTTCGTGAAGCATACGAGACTGCCTATATTGAAGGTAATATGGCATATACCGATAATGGTTCTATTTCTGAAGATGGAGAGCAGATTGAGCGTGAGACAAGTATGAGCAAAATCATTAGTCTCGCGACTCAATATACGACAGATTTCTATTCTAAATCAATTAAATTAAATCTTGTTAAATCTGCATGTAGTTGTGCTGGTAACGTATCTCCTACTGAGATTCGAGCAGCATTGGAAACTATGCAGCAAGATCAGCATTCAAATGAATTGCAAGAATTTTACGAGTGTCTTTTTAATGCCTATAATCAAAATATGCCTAATTTTACAAAAGCAGATTTGAAGAGTGCTAAATTCTTACAAGTTGCTGATGCTATTTATAAGAAAGGCAATAGTAACGATTATAATGTGCAAAGAATTAAAAAGATTACTCATACTTGGTTGGTAAGAGGTAGTGCTTCTTATCGAGCATCCAATAATGCTGGTACATTAAATTACTTTAGAAAAGCAATTTATATGTATTTTGTATTTAACGTAGTTACGTAAAGAAATCATCGTATAAACTCAGGTCTATAATTGTATATTATATTAGTGGATATACAGGTTGAATGTTTAACCAGCATTCCATGAAATATGGTTAGAAAGGACCTGTGATATAAGATGAAAAAGAAGTTTAAGTTCTTTGAGATGATCTCTGAAGGATTCTTTGGTTGGTGCCATAATGCTGGTATGTGGCTAATTAACCATCATGATACTCCGGTTGCTGGTGGTGTTCTTCTGTGGGTTGGTGATAAGCTTGAAAAAGCTCATATTGCTCATGAAGATAAGAAGCTCGATGATGCCAGTGAGTTTACTGTTGAGGATGGGGATATCGTTTTTGATGATGATATCATTGATAATCCCGATGGCGTTGAATTTGAAGAGGATGAATATGATCCCGAATTCGAAGCAGATGAACCTCCTGTAGAAGAAATCCCTGAGAATGAGAAGAAACATAAGGCTCCTCATTTTGAAAAGGATCATTCGACTTGGTTGTCTGATCGATTCGAAGATATTCAGGAATTCTTCGAAGGAATCGGCACCAAAATTAAAGATTTCTTTAGTGGAATCATTGAATTCTTCAAGCCTGTTAACTATTATGAGGTCTATGGCATTACTGTAGTTGCCTGAGCCTCTTTCTAAAAGATCTTTTAAAAGAGGACTCATTAACCGTTAAATGAGTCCTTCTTTTTTGTAAAGGAGAATAGCTTATGGCGACTTTAAAAGAAAAACGTAAGCAATTCATGGATACCCTTTGTGATACTTTGGATATTTTGGATCCCACAAAAACGAATTCTAAGCGTTATCATGAAATGCTTGATCCCATGTCTGATAAAGATTTTGATGCATGGGCTACTGATTTTTTGAATGATGATAAACAGCAATTCTATCTGGAAATTATCGAATATGATAAATCCAGAGAATTAAAATATGATAATATTGATAAAGCTGCAAAATATTTAGGAGTTCCTCTCTATGAACGTGTATATGTCCCATATATCAATAGAGATCCCGATAATATTGTCGTTACTCCCTATCCTGTACCTGTAGGATATATTCATGAGAAACGAATGATGCAGACTCTGGAAAAGAAGAACTCTGGTTCTACATCAATTCACAAGAGAAACCAGCTTACTGGTCAGGTTACCGGTGATGATAAGAATGGTCGTAACTCTGACGTTGAGACGTATTCTATGTTGGCAATTGGCGCAGAGAAAGGTCTTCAGGAATTTATGGGACCCCGTGCTGATGATGATGTCGCACGCAGAGCTATGGCGAGAGATATTGCTAATAATGGATATGTATCTCTTGCGGATCTTCCCAATGATCCTCTGAATAAAACTTCTATGAATACTCTGGATACTTATTTCATCATGCAGGGTTTGAAGACAAACCTTGTTAAGGGTGGAGATATTCTTCCTCTTCCTGATGATATTAAGGAAACTCAGAATCCAGACGAATAAAAAATAGTAGGGACTATGTAGATTGACACTACATAGTCCCTTATATAAATGGAGGAGAAAAATGAAAAAGAAAGAATCCGCATTGGCAACCCGATTGTTTCCAATGAGAGATAATCGCCCAAACTATCTCTTACGATTTTGTAAATTCTTTCTTTTGATATTTTTAAACCTTGTCCTTAAAATACATATTATATTTGTGAAGCCAGATACAAATCTGGTAAGAAACATATCAAATCCATAAATAAGGAGGAAATGATTTTATGGAAACGATTAATTCTCAGACCACTGTTGAAACTCGACAGGTAGTAAAAGAAGTTCCTCAGGTTGAGATTCGTCAGCAGAAAGATACTTCTCTTAAGTATTTCATTATTGGCATTGGTAATGCTGGTTCTCAGGTAGCTGCCGCTGTTAATGATATTGAGAAGCCAGAAGTTCGATGCCTTTTGATTAATTCTTCTGAAAAAGATCTCGATGATAATGTTGTCAATAAGGACATTCCTGCTTTCATTATTGGCAATCATCGTGGTGCTGGTCGTGATCGTGGTACTGCAAAGGAGTTCTTGAAGGATTCTTTGGCAACCTTGTTTGTAACGAATGAGTTCATTGTACCTTTGAACGAATCCGATATTATTTTCGTAATTGCTTCTACTGCAGGTGGCACTGGTTCTGGCTGTGGTCCTATGCTTGTAAATCGTATTCAGAGAATGTATCCGGATAAGACTGTAATTTTCTATGGCATTCTTCCTAAGCATTCTGAATCTCCTCAGGCCCAGATGAATACTTTGGAGTGCCTGAAGGAAGTTACGAATACGAAGTTCCCTATGACTTATATGCTGGCAGATCTTCATACGTATGAAAATGAAACTTCTGATATTGCATATAAGAAGATTAATAATTATATCGTTGAGACTTTGAAGGTACTCTTTGGCGATTATATGAATAAGTCTCCTTATGGTATGATCGATGAAAATGATCTTCTGACTATTATTAGCGAGACCGGATACATGGCAGTATACCATATTCCTAATCTGACACAGACGGATATTGAGCATAGGACTACTCAGTCTATCCTGATTGATGAGATTTCTCATGGTTCTGCTGCTCATATTCAGGCAGATAAGCATGTTATGAAGATGGGTGTCATTATCAATACTCCTTCTAGCGCAGAAGATCCGTCTAAGAATAACAATTTTGAAGAATTGGAAGCATACACTGGTGTACCTCTGGATGTCTTTGTTAATTACGCAATCTCTATCGGTAGTCGCGGCAGTATGTCTCTGATTATGTCTGGTTGCTCTAAGCCTATGGATCGTATTACGGAATGTACTCGCATCGCAGATAAGGCTCGTGCTTTGTTTGAGAACGAAGATACGGATGAAGTTAAGGATGAACTTGAAATGCTTGATTTCATGTCTTCCCGTAATAATTCTAATATCACTTCTAAAACTCGTGGTAAGACTTATAAGAATACCTCGTTCAATGTTACTGACTTCAGTGACGATGGTGGTATTTTCTAATTAAAAAGATAATTATGGTTATTCGAAAGAATAACCATATATTATTTTAGTAGAATCTGATGACTTGATCAACCATCGGATTAAATTCATCTAATGTGTACACAAATGGAGGATTGATAATTATGGTGAAATTTACCTATGATCGATTCATTGCATTCCTGAGGGATATTCGTGATGGGCGGTATTCTAAAAATGAAGCCGTTGATACGATGTATGATTATCTTCAGGATCGAGATTTTCTGAGAGCAAACTTTCTTCCGAAAGATTCGGATCTGGAAGAAGTTCAGAAGTACTCTAAAGAGATGTATAAGCTCTTTGGTTCTTTGGATTGCCTGAAAGTCTTGAAGAAATGCCTGAAAGAGAATCTTGGTGACTTTGAGCGTTCTCATGCAGCATTCGTATTTACGATTGCATTCCGAGTAACGAAGAATTGTAAAACTCGTGAAGAAAAACTTGCTCGAGTAAAGCCGAATTATTCTGATAGCGATATCGATCGTATCGAACGGGATATTGCAGAACATTCTCGTCAGGCATCTAAGTTGATCGAGTTGTGCTTTAAGATCGTTGATAGTCAGGCAAAAACGATTGCTGAACGTTCTGGAGTGAATTCCGATTTCGTTCATAATGCGATTTGTTATGTGCCTGATCCTCGATATATTCGTCGTAATACGGTAGGCACTCAGTATATGGATATTCTTCTGAGCGGTCTTCTGAAATATATCTATCGTGAAAGAATTCCGACTGAATATATCGTGAAATGGGATGAGTTCTTCGTTCCGATCATTGGTCGTGATAATCAGTATGAAGTTTCTGTGAAGATCATTTCCGATGGTAAGAAATATACGAAGAAATATGTGGATGAATATGGTGCTCTGGATTCTTATGTAGATGAAGCAATGGCATCTATGACCAATTATGCTCTGTCTGTTCTTGAGAGAGCTCCGTTGGAAATGAAAGACCATATGTTGGATTTGTATGCCAAGAAGATTGGTCGAATGGTTTCCAATGGTGATAATACTCAGGATATGGTATCTAGCATTATGCATCTGGATTCCAATAAGTATCCGACTTTGTGGAATGCTTTGTCCAAATATAAGAATAAGTTTATGGAACTGATGGGTACAAATATGAATGTACCGATCGTTCCGACAGATAGTACTCCTGCACCAAGTTCTGATGCAGTAACGTTCCCGGATTAAGATCAAATGAGGATAGAATAATATCTATCCTCATTTTTTTTTTTTTGATTGTAATAGGTCCCTATCGCAACACTAGATTATTCCATATAATTTTATATGGAACGTAACCGTTTGTTTAAGCGCGTCTGTTAAGGACGTAAATGAAAGAAATATATTTGATTTATGTGAAAGGAACATGTTACAATGCTGATTATTTTTCCTGAATCGCTGTTTACCGTTGCTCATAAAGACGTTATGGATCGTAATACCAATAGCGTCATGGAAGGTGTATCTGACAAGATCTATTATCCCACTGACATGATCAAGTCTGATAATGAGCGTGGGAATTATCCCTTCGTTAGCGTTCGCGAGTTTGATAAGGATGGTAATCTGGGTCTGACTGTCACTGCTGATCCCAAGGGTCATAATAGCATTCGTATGACTCTGTCGAATCGCATGAAGTTTGATGCTCCTGTATTTATCATCGCTATGCCTTATCATGGTACTATTGCTGAGGTTACTACCAGCGAGAACGTTAATCTGTTGAAGGCAAAGAGTGTTCGTTCTACCGAGTACTCTATTGAGTATGAAGGCCAGAAGTACAATAAGGTTCTCTATCTGGCGGTTAGCCTGAATACCCGTTTCAATAAGGAGATGGAGTCTGAAGAGAATCTGATCTCTGAACTGGTCGTTACTTCCTACGCTTCTAAGACTGTTTATGATAAGAATCAGAAGAAGCGCGTTCCTGTTGCTGATCTGCTTCGTAAGTTTACTAGCAAGTATACTTTCGTAGTTCATGACGGCAATCAGGAAGTTTCCTGCGATTCTAACGAAAGTGATGCACCTTCTACTGAGTACACTTTCCCTGATAAGGATCATCGTCCGCAGGTTTTCCATTTCTACGTGCCGAAGCCGGCTCCTAAGAAGGATTTCCGTAGCAGCAAGAAAACCTTTACGAAGCCCAATGGTTTCAATAAGGACAATGATTATGAGGATCGCAAGCCTTCTTATAACCGTAATAAGAAGTTTGATAACGCTCCTAAGAAGAATGACTATGGCATCGATATGTTTGGTAGCAATAAGCCTAGCCGTAACAATCGTCGCAACAATGGTCGTCGCAACGGCTAATTAAAACAAATCACCCTAGATAGATTGATTTCTATCTAGGGTTTATGATAATTTTTGAATTCATATATTATATTCTCGTACGAATTAAACTATCCAGCAATATCGTTAAGAAAGGATGATTTGTATATGAGCTTAATTGATTCATTGAGAAAAGCCGATAAGAAAGGTTTGTTTAAATCTGCTGATAGTTTTGCAGCATATTCAACAGGCTTTCTTCCTCTTGATTATGCAAATGGATTTATGTATAATCGAACCAATGAAAAGGGTCAACTAGATTCTCAAGAAATTCTTGGAATTATGGGTGGTACCTTTACTACATTCATTGGTTATTCCGGCACTGGTAAAACTACTTTGGCTGATCAGATTGCGTTTAATATTATTTCTCCTTATCCAAATGGATTGATGATTCATTGCGATATTGAGAAAACTGCTATGTATGAGCGTATTCTTCAGGTTACTGGTGCTAAAGAAGATGATCCTCGTATTATTTTAAATAAGGATCATGTAGCTATTGAAGATGTTTTGGAAATGATTGATGACATTTGCAAAACGAAAGATGAACTTGGAGATGAATGTAAGTATGAGCTTCCTTCCGAGTTTAATAAAAACGGTAAACCTGTAAAGGTATTTGAACCTACTGTTATTATTCTTGACTCTTTGGCAGCGTTTAACTCCCGTGATGTAAAAGATGCTGTTCTGGAAGGACAGATGAGTACGAACCGTGAAGTTGGACAAATTTCTCAGTTTTATACAAAGTGCTTGAATAAGATGAGCCGATATAATATTAATATCTTCTCTATCAACCATATCAAGTCTAAGGTTGATGTGAATCCGTATCAGGCTTCTCCTCAGCAGGTTATGATGCTTCGTCCTGGTGAGTCTTTGCCTCGAGGCTTTGCACCTATCTATTATGCGCAGAATATCTTCCGTACCAATTCTACTAAGTCTAATATCTATACGATGGAAGACAATGGTTTTACTGGTTTTAAATGCGCTGTGCAGGTTGTTAAGTCCAAGACTTCCTTCATTGGTTCTACGGTAAATCTGTGCTTCAATTCAAAGATTGGTTTTGATCCAATTTATACGCTGTATGAATCTGCCGAACAGATGGGATTGATTGAAGGTCGTAATCCGAATCTGTATTTCAAAGGTCTCGATCAGTATAAATTTAATCGGAAGCGTTTCCGTGATAAGTTTATTGAAGAAAGAGCTTTCCGTATGGGAGTTCTGGATGTAATGCAGCCTTATTTCACTGCTATGCTTGGTGTAAAGAATGGTGACGCTGATACTACTTCATATGTTACGATTGCTGAATTGAATAAAAGCAATCGTGATGAAGAATATGTGGAGCCTGTTCTCGCTTCTGTTGAAGTTGATAAAGCAAAAAACTAAGCAAATGCTGCAAAAGACGAATAAGTGATAATAATCCTCTAGATGTAAAAATCTAGAGGATTTTATTGTTTATTATAGGATTGACATTTACCATAACTCTATGAAAGAAAGGTGATGACTATCGTAATGGAAATTAGCGGTATCAAAAATGAACGATCATGCTGGTCATGTGCTTGTGCTTGCTGTGTTAAGGGATTTAATTCTCGTAATACTTGTGAGAAAGGTGCATGTCATGGTGATCCATCCTCTCCTTCTTGCCACTTTACTACATTGGTGACAGGAGCTGGAAGACAATGCTATGTGGCTCCGGATTCTTCTTCCGGAAATATTTGGCATACGTAAGAATGGCTTTTTGATTAAATGGAGGAAATGAATTATGGCAAACACGTCTGCAGATATCTATCGTCAAATGGACGATGAATATGGCGACAAGATGGAGCATCTTTTCGGTCCTGGGCTAATGTCTTGGCCCGAAGACTGCGACTCCTCTCGCCTGTACATGTTCTCTTCCAATCTGAAGCAGACACTGACTCTTACAGAACCCGAAGTACCTCATATTATGACTGGCTATGAGAATGTATTGGGTAAATATAACCATGCATTCAAGTGGTTGGATGGTTTGTGGGAAGTGAAAGATGTTATTCCTAAATTCCATACCAAAGATGTCTATATGATGGTGCTTTATAACGCTGAGACGGATACCTATGATATGGTAGAAAAGCAAGCAGCTGAAAATCTGACTGAGAAATTTGGCTACTCGTATAATACCGATGTTATGGATTCTCTCAATGTAGGAGATCATATTGGTGACACGGCATTGTATAAGTCTACGTCTTACGATGAGCATATGAATTATCGTATGGGGCGCAATGCAAATGTCATGTATATTACGGATAATGCAACCATTGAGGATGCCATCAAAGTTCGTAAGGGATGGGCTGATAAAGTAAATACCGTTGAAGTTGATGAGGTGAAAGTCCATGTCAACTCCAATGATATTCTTTTGAATCTCTTTGGAGATAAAGATCATTATCAGGCTTTTCCTGAAATTGGTGGTATGGTAAAAGATTGCACTGTTTGTGGTGTTCGTCGTGTAAATCTGTCTCATGTGCTTTATGATTTCCAGGAGAATAATCTGTCTACCATTATGGATACCGATACAGAATACGTAGCTCCTAAGAACTCTCGTATTTATGATATCGATATTTATTATAACGGAGATGAAGATTTTCCGGATAATGTTTTCTATTCTCAGCTTAAGAAATACTATGATATGGAATGTGAATATGCAAATCGTATCGTAGATTGGGCTAGAACGATCAAAGCATCCGGATCCAAATATTCTCCTCAGGTATCCTATTATCTGGCACGCTTTAAGCGTTACAATGATCGTGAATATAAATGGAAGAATAATGATAAAGCATTTGCAAACTTGATCATTGTTTTCCACACGAAAGCCGATGTCACTCTTCAGGAAGGCTTTAAACTGACTGGACGTTATGGTGATAAAGGTATTATTTCGAATATCACAGATTGTGATGCTCCGAATTCTCCGAATAGAAATACTGCAGAAGCAATGGCAAAGCAGGTTGTCGAATCCGCTTTGGAAGGCGTTGATCTTTCTGAAGATGATAAAAACAAAATGCGTTCAAATGTCGTTGTAGTAGAAGACTGCGATATGCCCTATTTGGATGATGGCACAGTTGTTGATATTGAACTCAACAGCTCTGGTGCTATCCGTCGGTTAGCTAAGAAGCATCAGCTGACGTTAAACCACGAGAATTGCTGGAAGTTATCGTTATAAAGAAATCAATACGAATTGCTCATTTGTGATTCGTGACAATTTGATTATCTAGATATAATCAGCAGCCGAGCTCTAGTGATATAAACTAGTGAAGGTTCAACGACTATCGAAAGGGTAACGAACCGAGTAGAGTAGGGATCTCATTTGTCCTCAAGCACGTGGTGGTTATTTCATTAGGCAAGAAATAACTGAAGATATAGTCTATCGAAGAAAATGTGAATGCTGGACAGCTATATGAAGTTGAGATTAACTTCGTAGGTGAGAATCTGCGTAAGTATATCAAGACTCTTAAATCTGACGAAGAAAAACTTCAAGTGATTTTCCGTTTCTTGGAGTTGCTCAATCAAGATCAGCATGATTTTTATTATAACCTCTATCAGAGCTTTGATAAGGTTGTGATGGTTGGTAAAGAAGAAATCGAGTTGATCGATTCTGAATCGAAGCATACATTCATTTCTGATATTGAAGAAAATGGATTCTATATTGTGAAACGTCCTGATGCTAAGATTCGTTATGATGTTCTAAAGTCTCTCTATGATGAGTGGCCTTGGATCAAACCGTATACAGCATATATTGATCTCTTTGGAATTAAACATAAACAGATTATGCGTCCTGTGGTGATTGGCTCTAAGTATATGCTGGTTCTTAAGCAGACAAGTAACAAAAACTTCTCCGCACGTTCTACGGGCCGTCTTGATAAGAAAGGTCTTCCTGCCAAATCCAATGACAAGAAAACCAATCTGGCTCCGTATAACAATAACCCGATTAAACCAAAAATCTTGATCGGCTTGCAGGTAACTGCATGAAAATAATCCTTCCTTAACTGCTGGAAGTTACCGTTATAATGATATCGGTACTCGTGATTCATTTGTCACAGTGACAATCTGATATCTAGGTATAATCAGCAGCCGAGAACGAGAACTAAATAAAGTCTTCTTTCATTAATGAGAGGAGATGCATTAAAATGTCCGAAATGCCTGAGATTATTTATAAAGACGAAAATTGCTTTATTACGGATCAGCAGAAACTTTCTGAATTTCCAAATTACTCTATTTCTGATACCGGTATTATTGTATGTAATTCTGGTATACATGATCATCATAAAGAAGACTTTTGGAATATTCAAAAGAAATCAACCATTTCCCTTTATGATAGAAATGGTGATAAAAAGAAAGTTGATTTGCTATCATTAATGGCCCGTGAGTTCATAGGAGTTGATACCACTGGAACTTATACTGCTATGATGAAAGGACAAGCTGGATTAATGATAGCATCAAATGTAACGTATCATTATACTAGTCTTAAAAAGATTTCTAATAAAGCAATTGAAGTAGATGGAATTAAATATCGTAAGGTCTCCAAATCTAAGTATACGTATATCTCTAAAGACGGAATTGCTTTTAATTATCGCACTAAGGATTTTCAAATTCGCCGCATTCAATTCAATGGAGATTGTGAAATTAAATTGGATCTGACGAATAATGAAGTCTTTTCGTATGAAAAAGTTCAGTTCATTGTATTCGATACATATCATACTAAATTTGATCATACCGTTGGTATTATTCACAATGATGAAGATAAGAATAATAATTCCTATATTAATATTATTATGAGTAATCCTCATCCTGAGTATGTACGAATTATGCACGATGAATATATGCCATCGAAAAGAAAAGATGTTCCTTACAATTATCGCATTTGGCTATCGTATGAAGCAGAAATAGTTGCCTATATGATGTCAAAAGGATTTGGCTATAAAGATATAGCTGAAATTTTAGATGAAAATAATTTAACCAAATGTGATTTTAATGATGAAGCTGTACGTATGCTAATGAATACTTTTAGACGACCTCCTCAAAAGAATAGAAATGGATTCTATATTTGGCTAAGTGATAAATATGGCCTATTAGGAATGCCGATTCATTCTAGAGGAAATCGAGTTATGATCATTAAAACAATTCCATCTGCACTTAAGTTTTATAAGCAAATAAAAGGTAAAGAATATAAAACTAAAAAGTGCTAAAATATACTGGTGCGAACTTCGGGGACTTGGTAGGCCCAATTTATAAAGCCGCACATTCCCTGAATTTTGCACCAGATTCAATAAGAGATTTTATTTAGTTTTGCATAGTGGTTCAACGACTATCGAAAGCATATATAGATATAAAGAGTATCTATAAAAGAAGCGAGTAGAGTAGGGTCTCATTTGCCCGAAATTGGAAGCTCCTTAGTAGAGTTATTGGATATTTACCCTATTAAGGATGAAGATATAGTCTACATCTCGTAATATGTTTATGATTCTTCGTTAATGACATGCCTCTAGACATCATGATTTATGGACATCTAGACATATTACTTGTTACATTAAGAAGATCGGTGAATCGCATAACTTGTTTGCTGGAATTACTGGTGAAGATTTAGCAGAGCATAATATCTTTACTAGATCGAGTCCTATTGGCAGAAAATCTCTTAAGAGAATTCTTTCTGCCACTGGTGATCCGTTTGATGTAAAACGTCTTAAGATTGAAGATAATTTTACAAATCAGAATGCTGATATTCTTCAGGCATATTTGAAAGCCATTGGTCTTCGTCTTGAGTTTGTTACTAAGGATCCGCTACTTACAGATCTTTCTGAGGATATTCAGGAGTTTGTAGTGTATGGCCATCGTATCGTAGATTATGGATATCGTAAGCCTGTTTATAAAGCACTCTTTGATAAGTATATGGAATACATGGAATCTCGTGTATACATTGGTCTTGATAAAGATGCTAAGAGTACTTTGGCATGGAATTGGGTATTCGAGCAGGAAGATATTAAATCTATGGATATGAAGGGTCTTTCTAAAGATGATTTCTTGGAGATTATTACAAATCCTGATGTTGATATCGAGAAAGAGAAGAAGAACATCCGTATGACTGATGAAGAGGTCGTAGAAGATGAAGATGATAATCTCTCTGAAGAAGATGAGATTGAATCTGAAGCTATGTAACAGTAAAGATAAATACTTTAAGAAATTGAAGTATTCAACTTGTTCATAGTAAGAACCTCCTAAGGTTATTAACGGACACATAAAAGACGTATATAGATTTGATAGTCTATATACGTCTTTTATTTTTTGTAATTTAACTTCATAATCGTATATTATATTATTGAATAAATATCAGGTAAAAAGGATATTTATAAATTTTACTTAGAATTGAAAGGAAGAATGACAAATGGAAGAAAATGTTAAAAAAGAAGTACAGAATATTACTGATGAGGAATCTGCTTATCCAGGAACTCTTTCGTCCGATATTATCGAGGATCGAATAAAGGCAATGATGGAGTTTCGAAAAGAACACGAACTTGAATCAAAATATCCCCCGTTTCATTATGGATATGGTCATATGTCCACTACCCAACTTCTTGCGTTGGTCAAAGCACGTAAAAGTGTTACCATTCCTAATCCAAATGTAAATCCGCAATGGTCCGAAATTACGGATGATGCGATTAAATTTGCTACGGCTATCTGTATGGAAGAAGATATTCAAAAGATTCAAGATGCATTACATGAGTTTATTGATGTGGAAGATTCTCATAGTAAGTTCATTCGTAAGGCATTAGCTCGTTCTATTTTGAAAACTGATATGAGATGTCGTGTCAAATCTACTAGAATTGTAATAGATGAAGAAAAATTAAAAGTTAAGATGGATGATCCGGAAGATAAAAGTTTAAAGGAATATTTAAATGATACTTTTGGAAATCCATATAAGAAGATCCTTCCGAATATGGATTCAAATAGCAAATATGTCAAGTATGAAGGAGATGAAGATAAATGAATCAAGATTCTGTCACTATCGTTACCTATCCGGATAAAACAGTTATTTCTTGCAATGGAGTAATACAAGAAATTCGTTCTATCATTTCTGAATGTAGTTCTAGTTGGACTATTTATTTCTCATAAGGAAGTGAATTTACTATGGAGAAATATACAGCAGTAGATATGTATCGTGCATGCATAGCATCAATTGTTATGACTACAGAAAATCTTATGTCTGTGAGTGCAGATTTACGAGATTTTATGATGTTTATACCATTGAGCGGATTTGATCTTAAAGTATTTCATAAAATTCAAGAATGGGAATATTTTAAAAGTGTATTTGGAGAAATTGGATATACTTTTATTGATATTTCTGATGAGAATATCGTAGATGATAAAGATGAATATTGTATTGCAGTGTGTGATACAAATAAAACCGCAAAAATTGTGAAAGTAAAAGAAATTGGATTTCCGGAGGGATTTGATCATGAATAAGGATGAAGTAAAAGAAGCAATGACTCCTAAGTTAGATCCGATGTATGATCCTCTTGGTGCTATGAATGAAATGCTTGATGCTGCTAGTGAACTTTTCAAATTTGAACCAAGTAAAAAGAAGTCAAAGAAGAAAAAGAAAAAGAAAAATAAAAAGGCTGAAAAGAAGCAAAAAGTAAATATTTTGGACCAGGAGGATGGTATTGAGATCGATATGGATCTTTATGCAAAAGATTTAGAATATCGAAATGCCGTTGATAAATATAAAAAGACTAAAACCGATCTTGCTATTGCTGATTTGGTAACTAAATCAACAAATCTGCTTATGAAAGGATTACTAGCTTCTGTTAAAATGAAAGAAGATAAGGAAAAGAAGAAGTCTAAAAAGAAACATAAAAAGAGTAAAGAGGTTTATGTAGAACCTCAGAAAGTGTATTATGATGTGTCAGAGCAAAAAGTCGATCCAGTTACCTACGGAACATCTAGCTTGTAATATAGAATAAATTTAATAGGTCTATATCCTAAAATGGATATAGACCTTTATTTTTTTTACTCAATCCACATATCATAAATCATAAAGAGGACATTGAAATTGAATGTGGATCTACACATAATTTTTCTATTATGATCTTCTTTATTGGATAGCACAAAAGCATTCGTTCTAGTCTTAATATATTGAGGTTGGAATTGACTAGAAATAATATCCAGTACACCAGATGCTGCAATATATTCTTGATTTTTAGTGCGAATCAAACGAAGATCATTCGTTCTAAGTCTAGAAAGACCAGTTCTAAGAGAAGCAGAAAGAAGAATTTCAATATATCCTTCTTTAATACCATCAATATTGATTTCTCCTCGTTCTCGTACACAGTTCTTTTCTGCACCATCCCAGGTACGAATTACTTTGAAATCTTTATCAAGCACTCTAACTTGAGCACTTTTCTTAAAGACATTTTCTTTTCTACCAAGATTGTCTCTTGTAAATAAAAAACGAAGCCATTTCAATCTTTGAAAATCAATCATTTTTTCAGTACGAATAGAGACAATTTGTGTATTTGAAGTAAGTCTTGACACTTTTAGATATAAAAGAATATTACCTATTACATCTTGAGGAAGACCCCATGACTTATGAAGAGTCGTTGGAGTAAATAAAGCCGTGCACACTTTTTCCTCATCGGCTTTAGAAGTTACATCATTATATTTCCATCCACCAGTGATATAGGAATGATCATTGAAATTTTGATAAAGCCAAATACGATGAGGAGCATGAAAACTATATTTCATATTGAAGTTATCCTCCTCCAATGATAGTTTATAAGATTACCTAGGTGTTTTTATATAGAAAGAATATCTCTAGACTCCATGAAATAAAGGGTCTAGAGATTTAATAACTCGTATTTCGATTATATATAATATTAGTAGATAATAAAGAAAAATAAAAGTGAGGATGATAGACACAAACTATCATCCTCTAATCAATGCTTTCTTTATTATCAAATATCATTTTAATTTGAAGGAGTTGTTTTATCATGAATAACAACGAAAATGTATTGACTCAAAATGAAAGCACTAATTCAAATAAATGGAAATTACCTAGCACCGCTACAGCAATTGGATGCGCTGCCGTTTTTGCAGTTGCTGCAGCATCAGTAGCATGTTCATATATTATATCAGAACATCCAAACTGTGAGGCATCTTTCTCTGTTGGTGGTAAAGATGGATTATTTAGCGCTAGCTTAAAATCTATTTCAAATGAAGGAAGTGAAGAAAAAGTATCTTCGTAATTCCTTTACATAATTACGTTGCTACTAATATTAAATGTTATATTTTATCGTAAGGTATTGCAAATAAAGTCTGTCTGATCCAAATGGGATATTTCGAGAAGAATTGGACTTTATTTTTTATATAGACATATCATATTAATGAAAGGAGGCTATGAAAATCATGGCTAAAAATAATATTTCTGTGGATGATGTTTGTAATTTACTAATGTGCGGATCTTTTGCTGCAATGACTGGAGTAGCAGCATATGTTTTTGTGAAAGCTGTAAATTTACCAAATCATGCAAATGTAAATTATAATTCATCAAATAGAGAAAATAGCAATAGTACATCTTCAGAATATCAAAATGCTGTAGATTTCTTTGATGATTTTGTAGATGATTGTGTGTGATTTTTAAAGGCTATATTCTTAGAATATAGCCTTATTTTTTATGAAATACTTGAAATTTTGTGTGTTCCGAAATGTGATATTTATCAGTATATACTATTTTACCGTATTTCCTCGAAAAATAAATGTATATTATATTCATGAAGAATAAGGAAGAATATCAGCTTCCTTATAATAAATTTTATAATGTACTTAGGAGGTACAAATCATGAAAGCTATGGATAAAAAGGTTATGTCTATCACCGCTGCTGTTGCAGTTCTGTCTGCTTCTGTCCTTACCGGCGGAATCACCGGTTATCACCTTGGCGAAGCTGAGGTTGAAAAATTCAATGCTAAGTCCGGAAGTAATGAGGAAAAGCGCGCTAAGCAGCAAGTCAATTTCTGGCGCGCTATGCGTATCACCAGTGATATCATGGCTGGCACTGCAGGTTATGCCGCAGGTGTCCTGATTAAGGATGCCTTCAATCTTGGAAAGAAACGCTAAGAATTCTAAGGAGGAATTCAAAATGAAAGAGTTCATGAAAACCGCAGCTAAAACCGCGATTGCTATTACCGGCATTTATGCCGTAACTGCAATCACTACCTACACCGGAAACTACATTGGCGATGTAGTTTCTGATCTTATTTCTGAAGGGATCGATGAGATTCCGGAAGAGACGAAGTTTATCACCGACGTAGTCAAAAAGGTGATTCACAAGGAAAAGCTTTTTCTGAAGAAATTTAAAGAAAAGCTGAATCATGATATTCCCGAAGAGGAAATCACTCTTACCGATGAGGCATACGAAAACGAGATGAAAGACATCGAGAAGGAGGATGAAGAATGAAAAAGATTGCGATCGCTACGATTATCAGCGCTATCTGGATTGCTGGTTGTGCTGAAGCTGGCAAATTCACAGCGAAGGTTATCAACAAGATCATCAGAAGCTTCTGATGATCTAATCTTTAGGGAGGGCAATAGTCCTCCCGTTTTTTTTTTTGCATTCTTTCGTATTTCCTTTTATACTTAACATTAACTAAATTAAGATAAAAGAGGTGAGATCCTTTATAATGTCTGAATTAACTATCAAAAGTTATCTGGATAATCCTATGGGAAAAGGAGTTCCTATAGCTGGAGATCTTTCTGCGATCAAGTCTAATTACTTAGAGCAAGAAGAAACGATCTATATTACCATTACTAATAAATGGTATGAAATGAAAGATAAAAGTTTAATCGCACATGTAAAGATTCCCTCCGCTTCTAAGAAGAATTCCAATCTTCTAGTATATTATGACGTACTTCTTGAATTTGATATTACGAATTGTAATAAAAAGGTTACAATTTCTGAGCTCCCAATGAGAGTTTATTCAAATTCGCCTTCGTTTGTATTCACCTATGCAAATGTCTTTTATCATAAAGATTATTTATGCATGTGGACTAAATCTAAATATAATAAGGAAGTATTTAAGTCTGAGCCATCACAAAGAAATACATATGGATTAGTGGGCTTTGAAAAATCTCTATATACTGCATGCTTGTATATTTCCAAGCATGATGAAATGATTATTTCTAAGATTCGAGAGAAGGCAATCATTCAGAAAAACTATACTGACATTCTGAAAGATACACAGTCTCAAGATGAAGTAATGAAGAAGTATAAAGAGATGAGCCAAAGTGGTGGGATGGTTCAGGTAGCTGATAAGAAATCAGGTAAAACCGTTGCAGAAGTAGCTAAAAAGAAATTTCGTACAAAATCCAATCCTACTGGTAATACTAAAGTTATTAGCAAAATTCCTGCAGCGACTAAGACCAAGAAGATCATACATACGCGAAAATCAAAAAAGATCTGATGAAATTCCAAAGATAGTTTTTTACGAGATATATTATCTTCGTAGACTTCCGGAATGAAACCCTAATCAGAAGCTGATTTTGATTATATGAAGTGGAGGAAATGAGTTATGGCACGCCCGAGAAAAGTAAAATCTGTAGAGGAACCTGTAGCCGCATCTACAGCTGCTCCTACTACCGTATTGAATTACGGAGCAATGGCAAGTGGTGAAAGAATTAAAGCTACTATGGCACCTGTACAAAAAGAGCTGGATCATCCACGTTTAAAAGAATGGATTCCTGGTAAAGAAGATGCATATCTTCTTTATGTGGATAAAATTGGTTGCGTGGTTGCGGACTTTTCTAAATGCCTCGGTAATCATTATGAGGAACTTGAGACATTTCAGATTAAGAAAAAACACTACAAAGAGCGCATGGATGATGTAGTATTTCATACAAATTATTACATCAAATTCTATGACAAGGAAAAACAGTTCTTCATTTCTTTGATGACAATTAAGCATCTGATTGATATGGATCCCAATATGAGTCAGATGGTTTTCAAAGATTATATCATTTCTCGTATTGTAACGAATGATTTCGTTAATAATATGAAGCAAATGGCTAGGGATTTACAGGTAGTTAATATTAATACTGACCTGGAAGGAAAGTATAAAACTACTCCAAAAATTACTAATGAGCATGCTCGAAACATTCTTGCTTTGAGTTTTGCTCTTCGTGCAGTTCTTCCTCTTTGCATTCATTTTTCTAATATTAATAATACCATCGTTGCAAATCGAGATTATATCAAATGCTTTGATAAGATCTTTATGGCAATTCTTCATAGATTCGAAGAAAATGATGTTCCTATTTATGTGCCTCTGTGCAAATTTGTAGGATATCGTATTAAGAGAGCTTATCAGGCAGATGCTATGATCTGGGATAAGAAAAAGCAATTGTATGGTACTACTTATGAATCCGAATTTCAGAATTTGATCCATGAAGTGATTCTTGTAAAATCTCTTTATAAGATTGCATATGATCGTTCTGTCGTATCGTATATCGATGGCGTTGTGACAAATAGCTATAATCACTTCCGCTTTGAAAACTTCAAATTCAAGCCTGTTGAGATTGAAGCAGATACTGGTGGTGGTGATTCTGATGACTATTTGACTCATGCAGAATCTATTGAAATGTCTATGTACCGTATTGACGAATCGAATCAGATCATTAATGAAGTCAATAATGATGAAGTTATGAATCAGATTCGTAAAACTTTTACGGATTTTGGCATTACTATTTCGGATGATGAACTCAATTTCTATATGGAGAATATGAGATTTAATCATGTAACCGAATGGCTGATTCATGCATTCTTTAGTCGTTATTTTCATAATAGTCAATCTGTCATTACGATTAAAAAGAACGATGCAATTACTCTTGCAGTCTATTTAAAGAAATATCTTCAGGCTGTTGGCATGGTCATTCTTCCTCAGCTTTGCACTGCAACTATGCGTGGCAAGTTTAAAGAAAATATGATCAAGAATTCTAAATTTACCGAAAAATTCCAAACTTCTGATGTTTATCAGCAGATTGTAAAAACTAAGTTCCGGTACGTTTCTGCCATCAATCCTAAAGAAGATATTCTGATTAAGAGATTGAGCACTATTATCAATTCCGATTTTACATTCGTGGATATGGATCCTGAGATCAATGACATGGTAGTTACAGATATTCCCAATGATACTATTATTGATGAATATCTCCGCTTCTTGTCTATTATTTAAAAAGCATTAGAGCTCCTATAAGACTATAAAAATCTTATAGGAGCTTTATTTTTTATAAGGAGATGTTTTATATTTATGAATGATACTAAAAAAATTACATTAATTGGAGTAGATTATAAAGATACCGCATTTAAATTTGGAATGGACTATCTTTATGGACTAAAAATTGTCGTTATTAATTCCATTACAAATCATGCTTATGATGTGGAAATATCCCATCCATCTTTTATGGAAATGAGTATTGCTCATAAAGGGGTCAATGATATTTTTAGGGATTGCCAAATTGAGAATTATGATGTAGCTTCTTTCATGGATGATCTTGATCTCATGAGAAGAAATGGTCATGATTATAATAAAGATGGAATTCCTGTCATTGTAATGATGGGCTATACGAAAAATAATCTTCGTAATTATTTTAGATTTGAAGCTACGATTATGATGGCATCCACAGTACATATTCAGCTTAAGGGTAATCAATTATATGCTTATAAAGTAGATACTCATTTTAATATCAATGATTATCCTGTATTTTATAATATGATTCAGAAAATGGAGAATAATTAAGATGAGCGTTACAATTAAAAATAGTCCTGAATTTGGAGAAATCGGATTGGTTGATTTTCAAAGTGCATTTAAATCAAATTATGTGAGTAATGATGAATTTAATCATTATGCACAAGAGACTACTCAAAAATTTGATAGGTATAAATATGATTTCAATCAGCTTCAAGGATTGGTAGATTGTATCCGACGTTATTCATATACAGATCATATTATGCATTGTGAATTATTGACAGCTCGAGCAAATGTACCAGTTAATCTTACGGAATATACTTTGTTAGTTTCTCCAGATGGAAGAGCATATTGGGCAAATGATTTTCCGGTTATTTTGCATGAAGGTATTAGAATGCATATGATTCGAGAGCAGTTTGTAAAAATTCTTTCGGATGAATATGAATACGAAAATTCCGATATTAAATATATTCCATATTGGCAGATTTATTTAATGCAGAAATATAATGGATTTTGGGATGTACGTTCTTCTTATCGAATTAGAAACATGCATCCTATTGATGGAATGTCTGCAGCTACAACTTTTATTCAAAAATATGAGGAAAATGACTATCCTCTATTCCCTTTTGAGAATCCTCATATGTCTAGAAAAGAAGTAGAGAAAATTTGTAATCAAATTTTTGATAATAAACTTTATAGAGAAGAATCCAAATATAATGAATCTAATAAATCTGTATATTTGTATTTTATGACACGAGATACTACAGGATTTCTTGAGGAATATAATTCTGATGAATATCATAAAATTCCTATTGGACCTTGTAATACAAGCATAGTATTTGATTAAGATTAAAAAGGTATTACTCATTACGAGTAATACCTTTATTTTTATTCGTCGGTAATATTTTCTGATTTCTTAATCAATACATCTTTGATTCCATTTTTATTGATTACATCATGGAATCCTTCACTAAATACTTTTTGATCATAAATATCATCAGTATCCCACATAAGAGACAAGCCTTTATCACGAAGATCTGTTTTAACCGTATGAGATGCAATTTCAGTTCTAAAAGTGGAATTCATACATCTCATGAAACGAACAACGGTATCCATTTGATCTTCCGGTCTATTATTTTCAATCCAGAATTTTAGATGAGATTTACCGGGAATCATTATTTCCGGAGATAAATAATTCACACCAGGATCAATGTGATATTTTAAAATTCCAAGACCATCTTGCTCAATATGAAGTGTTAAATATGGATTGTATTCCGTATTAATATTTTGAATCAAAATATTATGAAGTTCTGTAAGATATCTAGGCGTATAGATATACGGGTATGCTGCAGTATTATTTTGCATTGCACCAATCAATACATCAGTAGGATAATAACTCATTTCATAGATAGCGAAATCATCATACTGATTCTTACAGAAATTAGAGAATTGATTTAAATATTCCTTATTGGAATCAATCTTTTGCCTCATTCGAATGAGATAAGAAGTTTCATCTTCATTTTCATAAGGAGGAAGATCTTTCTTGTATTGATCCATTTTAGTTGAATCATAATCAAGCCAATAATTTGGAATATAGAAATAGAGAATATCACCAGTTGCATGATGAGTTGCATTTAATTGATGCATAGGGCCAACTTGCTCTTGTACATAATATTGCAGCCATCTAGAAGTAGCGGGATTATTTTTGGAGATCTTTTCCCATTCGGCTTCGTTATATACTAAAACCTGTCCATAGGAATCACTACTATGCATTCCATCATTGACGTAGACTTTAGCGCCTTTCTGCCGAATGTAATCCATAAAGTGGAAATCCATTTGCCTATCGATCCACTTTACTAAAGCAGAAGCATGATAGATTTGATCACTCATGAATAGGTAAGCAAGATCTTCATCAATATATACTTTATGAACTTCTCCATGAATTTCATCAAGAAGTTTCAAAAGATTCTCGGTTCTGGAATCAATCTTAAAGATAACATTGAAATCCATAAGATCAACTTTGGCAGATTTAAAGAATCTCAAAAGTCTATAAAGATATTCTGTAATGATTTCCATATCCAAAGAATCGATAAATTCGATGTACTTCAAATCATCACAAATTTTTCTCAATTGGACGAGAGCATAGTCCAATTCTGTAATCAACTCTGTTTCAGTCATATCTTGTAATAGGACATACAAATCTACATTACGAGATTTTAAAAGTTCTGCATAAGTAGATGCGGTGGTACCATCGCCAAGATCATAAACAGAATCAATCAATTCAGTAGTAGTAATAATTTTTCTCAAATGAGAATATGCATTAAACTCATTTCTATCTTTAGACGCAAGAATTCGATCATCAATAAGATGAATAATATCGAGCATTGCATGATACGCTTCTTCCATCTCAGAGAATTGAGTAATTTCTGCAAAATCTGTTTTCTGAAGAAGATCTACTAGTTTTGTATAAAGTTCTTTACCTTCTTCAGTAGACTGGAGCCATTTATTAACAGACATCCAGCTAGACAATTCTGAAGGTTGAATAACTTTACCATGCCAAATAAGATTCGTTTGATTGGAATAAAGAAGAAGATCTCCTTCATTGAATCGGATACCAGAAACCAGATCCGTTTCGAATTTGACATCGAAATGAGTAAATTCGTACTCTACATCTCTAGCAGGTGTATTCTCATCAATGGCATCATATTGTACATGAAGTCCAGTAGAAGTAACTGCTGTTACAATACCTTTACTTTCTGCACGAATTCCATAGCCTGTTTTACAGAGTTCTTCAATAATCAGTTTTCTGGTCATAGGATTAATTTCATCAAGATTATCTGTATTATTGAAGTCTTTTTCAATACAGAGACCTTGCAGAGAAGTTTCTTTCAATTTCTCAAAGAGACCTTTGAAGTTCCAACCATAGATTCTTGCAATAGAAGAAGGAGTAGAAGGAATAGATCCTTCATAACCATTCTTTTTACAAATCATGGCAAAGATATATACGATAAAATCGAAAAGATTTACATCGATATTTTGACGAGCGTAATTAATACCAATACGAGAAGTAGTATCTTTATTATCAAGAAGCATTCTCATAAAATATGCACTTTCATAAAGAAGCTCCGTAATACTAAACATAACCTGGACACCAATATATTTGGTTTCGATGTAGTTATATTCTTCTTGCGTTACTTTCTTAATGGTATCATCATCGTCATCAAACCAATATTTATCAGGAACAGCAACGACTTCATATTTCTTTTTATTATTATCATCCATCAATTGAGGGAATGGATCTTCATTGATATTACATTTCAAGAAATAGAAATCATACATCTTGGAATAGTCTTCGATCATAACAGGACTGCCATATTCATCATAGACGATATGACCGCCTGCATCTAGTTTAGGAGTATAAGCTGTAATAGGAATATCATTATCGTTATATTTTCTCTCTTTAACCAGATAATATTGATAAATGCCAAGAATGTCGTAATTAAAAATTTCGCAAAGATCAGTAAAGACTTGCTCACATCCTTTGTAGCAAATCAGCTTATTGATCTTTTTAACGACTTTTTTATGATATTGAATAGGAATGTTATTATAAAAAGGAACTCCATATGCTTCATAAATAACTTTCAAAGATTCCAAATCGAAGAAGTTACGATCAATATCTACATCCAAGTATTTGAAATACATTTGATTGATTGCCATAAAAAGGATACTTAAGCCAATAAATCCTTCATAGTAATTACCTTGTGTATTTCTATACGCATCTGTATAAAATACTCGGATAGCATACTGACGACATGCTTCGTAGCAATCTCTGAAAGTATCGGCCAATACAGCAGGATCTGAATTTGCTAGATAAAGAAGTTCGAATCTTTCAGCTAGTCTACCAATATATGGATGAATTTTCTTTCGTCCCATATATTTTAGATAGTAAAAGTTTTTATCTCCTTTATGAGCTTCTTGGACTGCAGTAAAATCATCGGAAGCAACGTACAGAGTTTTCTGTCTATAAGGCCATTGATGCAGAGGAATTAAGCTAGGCTTAACTTCTTCTACGCCATCAGGAATTCTATTACCCCAGCTATCATAATTATCATACGAATTCTTACTCAGCAAATCTGCTCTTTTGATAATAAAAAGAGAATTTGTTTTCTTGACATAGATATGCGTGCCTTTCATTTCTTCAATAGCAGCATTAAATTCATCGTCGGAAGAAAACATTGCTCGAGTAATTTCATAATCTGCCATATGAGTATTGGGATTGAAATTTTCTGTATCGTCAAAAGGATCAGGATCTCCGCTTAAAATGATTTCTGCTTTTGTGACATCATACGTAAATTTACAATTCTGCATGACATCACGTTGCGTATTATAGTATCCATCCGGATAAATAAAATCATCTACAGTAGCTTCATCATTCGGAAGCCCAAAAAGACAGCGATAATAGTTATTATGCTCAACGTAATTGTGCATAGTAACAAAGCTCTCTTTAGTTTTACTAGTCGTATTACCATATTTATCTTCAGTGAGGTCAGTAGATTTAGAATTGACAAATGCTTTATTACAAAATTCATCAAATTCTTCAGCTGTATCATCTACATGCTCATTGAGAATATTATTCATATAACTAGCGGAATATCTAGATCTTAAATACTTAGCAGCTGCTAAGTATTTATCAACTTCGTAGTAGTAAAGATCATTTTCACCTTGTGCGGCTTCGTAATGATTTTTCCATACACCAGTTTTGACAAGTTGCTTTAATGATGTATTAAAATCATTAGCACTAACGGTTGTGCTAGCCATATTAAGCTTCACCACCTTACTTTACGATTAATAAACTTAAACTCGTGTTTTTGAGCATTAGATATCAGTATCTTAACTCGATGAAATAGTTGTATATTATATTACTGAATAAAAGTAAGAAAGGAGTAAATGACCATGGGATAATGTTTTAAAAATCACGTCGCTAACCTATTCAATTCATATTTTAAAATTAAAGGAGATACTTATCATGGATACTATCAATACTAAAGAAGTTAAGACTGTTTGCGATACCGTTATGGGTAAGATGAATACCCTCACTTTCGATCATGGTTCTATCAAGGCTCAGCTGACCAAAGATTACAATACCATGAATTTGGATGAAGCTCGTGATCTTCGCACTTGGCTGGAGAGCATCATCCGTGAAACCAATACTTTGAAGGCCATTATTTCTCCTTTGTATGCTCGATACAGTGTACGTTTCGTTGGTAATGTTGCTGATGATCCGATGGCATATTATGCAATTCTCGGCGCTTTCAAAGAGATCGAGCGTTTCGGTGTTGCTACTGGTTCTACTTTGAGTCGTATTAAACGGAAGATCGATTCTTTGCTCCGTATGGAAGCAGAGGTCAATAAAGTTAAGGAGGGTAAGTAATATGGAAAAAGAAAAAGAGCTCAATCGTAAAGAATGGTGGCTTTCTCATTTTGAGGAAACTACAAAAATGACTTTTGATCAGTTTAAAGAAAAATATTTTACGCATTATGCAAACTTTAAGAAGTTATCTCATGCATATGGCTTTATTAATTGCCATATGTATGATTTCTTCGCCGATAAAGATCCTGACGAAGCCTTTATCGATATGATTAAATCTCTTCAATATCTGGAAGAAGCAATTTCTGTTGAAAAGCAAGCATTTAGTTATATTTATACTACGCTTTGGGGTAAATGGGATACTGATGATGCTCAGCTTGATAATGAAATCGAGGCATATTACGAGCTTAGTTTCGCATATAATAATACAGCGAAAACTTTACAGGAAAAGATCGGAACTGTTCGTTGTGACCTTATTGAACTTTATATGAGAAAGAAGAATTATAATATGGAAGATTGCTATAATTCATTCTATAAGACCCTTGATTTCGGCCAGTATACATTCTCCATTCCCAAAATTCTTAAGAACCGTTTCCGCTATATTCATGGAAATCTAAATAATAAAGAATAATCTGCTAAAAACTTCTAAGGAGGGATAAAAATGGAATTGAATGAATTCAAGTTGTATCTTACGGACAAGAATCTGGAGGCTACTAAGCTTCTGGATAGCATGACGTCCGAGGCTGATCGTCTGAAATATCTTGATGACCAGATCCAGAACATGAATGGCTATGAGCACTTCCTGAAAGCTGCCAAAGCAATCGCGGATGATGCTCAGGGCGATATCGATCATCTGAATCATCTGTCTGACGAAGTGTTCAATCATGAGAATCGTGATGAATTCTATGGAGATTGTTACATGGAGTTCATGACGATCAATTTCGCTTTGAAGTCCTGCGCATATCAGGCTGCTCGTATTGAGGAGACTGCTAAGCACATCGCTAATAAGTATGGCGTTCTCTTCCAGTATGGGCATGGTATGGAATTTGGTAAGATCATCGTCAATATTCCCGATTTCGATGATATTATCAATTTCATCACCGAGTGTGATAAGAAAAAGAAAGATCAGATGGTTACGCCTGAGGATACAAAGCTCATGGTTGAAAAGGAAGCTGAGGATCTCGATATTCCTGATGGTGAGCCGTATTCTGTTGATGAATCTGATATTCCCGATCATGATTCAAAGTTTGATGGAAAGCAGATCCGCTTTGCTAAGAATGATGGGTCTGCTGATGAAGATGATTATGATCACGTAATAGGCGTAGTTGATGGGAGAGAAGATCTTCCAAAGCATCCGTATACCAACGATATTCATCAGGTGTATGTGAGTTACAATAAAGATACCAATATGGTAACCACTTGGTATTTTGATCATCTTCTCATGGATTGGAAAGGTGTATTTTGGGAGTTAAAAGGAACCACCTTTGAGGACTATGTCCGGTCCGTGAAAGTTGATACCGAGTACACTCAGTATGGCTTGGCAATCTTTGGATTCGTTCGTGAGGTGGCTGATCTCCCTATTCACAATAAATACAAAGGAACTATCTGGGCTGTTCGCAATGGTTGTGACGCCGAGTTCAATCCTTTGTACATTTATTATGCATGGGATGAAGCAGAAGATGGTACCCCGTTTTACTGCGGCTTTACCGGAGATCATGACATGTATGGTGGAACTCCTATCCATACCGTTTCTTGGAACGGTTCTGTGTGGGTTGATTCAGCATGCTACAATTACAACAATTGCCAATTCATCGATGTCGTTACGGCATTTAATCAGTTGGATGATCTGGATATTTCCGAAGCTGTTGCTGTCAGAAAGGTTCCGGTTGCCGTTCTGCTTCTTGATCATGAAGATGGAAATTCCACTATTGAACCATTCGTGTACAATGATGGGACCAAGAAATGGGTTCATGGCATTTGCGATAGGAATGCTATGGATATAAAGAGTACCAAAGAATGTACGGAAGAGTTTGTCCATGATTGGAAAGAAGCTCACAATAAGTAATCTCTGAAAATATACCCTATACTCATAATCGAGTATAGGGTATTTATTTTTAGAAGTATTGCATATAGTCAAGATCTAGAGAAGAATTATCATCCAAATCCTTCAACAGATCTGTGTGGTGAAGCTTGTAGCTGCTGCATGTCAGATACTGCGACCTATCCTCGTAAATATTTCGGTCATGAAGAAAAATGATTTAATTCATTTAAGGAGGAAGCAATTAATGGAAGAGAAAAATAAAGCGTTTAAAGAATTCATTATCGAAGCAAGTGCTGATGCAAAGAGATTTCTCGACAGTCTCACATCTGAAGCGAATCGCTTGGAATATCTGAATTCCAAGGTAGAATCTTCTAACGGTAGCTGGCAGACAATTCTTAATACCGCTAAAGGCGTTTTGGATGATGCAGATGGTGATGTTCGCCAGGTGAATGAATTGTCTGAGAAGATCTATAAGCATGAAGGTATTGATGAAACATATCATGAATGCTATGCTGATATTCTCAGTCTGAATCTTATCCTGAAATCCTGCATGCTTCAGGCAAAGCGTATTGAAGGTTTCGCTATGGGGATTATCGGGAAATATGGTGTTCGGATTGAGGGCCATACGTCTGGTATGGTCTTCGAGCATTATATTCTTGATATTCCAAATTATCAGGAAGTAATTGACTACATCACGAGTGCACTGATTCCTAAAGAAGATAAAAAAGATAATCTTCCCGAAGGAGAAGTTGCGTCTGAAGAAGATGTAGAGCTCATGGAAGAAAAAGAAGTAGAGCCTATCGGCAACGATGATGTCGATGAAAAAGAATACGTCGTTGGTGAAGTGGATGATATCAATGATCTTCCGGCCAAGCCTCAGTTCAATAATACTGAATATGAATTTGTGAAATATGATGAAGAAGATCAGAAAATGATCACTTACTACTGGGATACGTATGGCGAAGAATGGACCGATATCCAACGCCAGTGCTCCAAAGAGGAATATGATGAATTCCTGATGAATCATCTGCAGAAGCAATATTTCACTGGACATGGTACTAGTGTATTTAGCTTCGTTGAAGACATTCAGGATCTTCCTAAGCATAATAAGAAACCTCATGCTGTTTGGGGTGTTCTCTGTCCTTCTACAAAAGATCATAATTATGATTATTATGAGTGGAAAGACGATGCCGAAGATGGGACTCCTTATTATGCAAAGATTCCATTCTCTGCTGATGAAGAAGAAATCTTTGTGTACTGGAATGGATTCAGCTGGATCAATGGTCATCCATTCAGCGTCGACAATTGTGACTTTATCACCGTTGTGAAGAGTTATAATGAGCTCGAAAAGATTTCTATTCCTCATGAGTATCCTATTAAGAAAAATCCTGTCGCTTTCATTACATATATGCATGATGATGGAAATGAAACCTGGGAAGCTTATGTATATTCCTATACCGATAAAGGATGGGTTCATGGTATCTTTCTTCCTGGTGATGGAAGAAGTACGAAAGAATGTGCAGAAGAGTTTATCCATGATTGGAAGACTCATAAAGACTAAGTAAATTTATACCCTATACTCATATGAGTATAGGGTATATTTATTTTAGAAATACTGCATATAATCCAAATCCAGACTAGAATTATCATCCCAATCCTTCAAAAGATCTCTCATCTGTTGATATGCATCGGCAAAGTCATCCATCTTCAGGTTGATGGAACCGATACCAACATCAAGATCTTGAAGTCGCTTATATTGGTTATAAATATATGCCTTTAGATCCAAAGTAGCTAATTCTCTAAAGTTTGTAAAAGCTGTAGGAGGAATGGTTGCAAGGGAATCATCGTGTCCAAGCATAAGTTCAGCTTCATAACTACCAGCAAGCCAGCCATTATAAAGACGAATTTTATTGGGAATCATGAATTCCCATGTCATTGCTTTGGACATAGATGCGCCCATAGAAGATGCAAGCTTAATATCGGCAATAGAGCCAAGCATAGAAACTGCATCGTAGGAATAAATAGAAGGCACATAAATATCATTAAAACCAGTAGAGGCGATAGGATCAACTCTCGTTACACCAAGAAGATACGTGCCATAGTATTCCGAGATAGGAATTTCATAATCAATACCTTGGGTAGTATTCTTAGCGTTAGCAGCACCACCTACAATTTGATCATCATTGAATCTCCACTTCTTCTTATAAGGGCATCTTTGGGAGAATTCTTTAAGAGCAGATTGTCTGAGGCGCTCTAAAAGATGGTCAGTACCAATCTTTTCAATGATAGGAACATCGGTCATGCCAATGTCATCAATGATAAGATTCATTAGTTCTTTAAGATTATAAAGGGCCATCGTTATTCACCTCGCTTTTAACGGGATGTTTAAATCTATCCTGTTATCAACCCGTAAAATAAACCTGTAAAAGAAAAGGAGCAAAACTATGTTTAACGAAGAAAAATTCATTCAGGCCATTTCCGACATGGGCATGCGGAAGTTATTTATCCGCAATAAGATCGTTGTTAATACCGACACTCAGCAGGATGGACTGGTTGTGAAGAAAACCCATAGCTATGTTACGCTGATGCCTAAGGCATTTCCGAATGGCATTACTATGCGTGAAGAGGGCTGGATCAACGATGTAATTCGCCCCGCTATGTCTACAGCATTTGATAAGCTCGACTTTGATGATGCCGCTAAGATCCCCGTTCTCGTTCAGAATTTCCCTTCTGGTAAGGAAAGCACGATTTCGATTCTTCAGCTTGTTTCTATCGCCATGTGCATGCATCCTTTGGCATATCAGCTGAATGATCGTTCTTGGACCAAGAATGCATCTGTTCTTGTTGGCCAGTGCATCGACAATATGTTGGCTGAAGGAAACTATGTGCTGATCGGTTGTCATGCTACCAAGTTTGGTCCTATTCTTGGACCTACTGATATTCTGGATCTGACGGAAGAAGATCTGAAGATTCCGGAGGCGAAGGGCTAATGGTTTTAGCATTACTCATAATGAAAGATATTGGTCTCTGGATTCTTCTGGGAGCAATAGGTTTCATCGTAGTAATGCTAATATCGATACATATCGATAAAAAATATAAAGATGATCAGAATACCAATCACAAATGGACAAAAATAACTTTCTTAAGCTATAAACTCTATTTAGTATTATTGGCATATCTGCTCGTCTTTTTGGAAATTCATCGATAAAGGGGTATCGATTTACATGGCGATTACCGATGAAGAAAGAATCAGAGTTGCGAGAGATTGCACAATGATTCTTAACATGAAGCTTTCTAAAGAAGAAAAGCAGAGGCTTGCAAATTTGTATTTGAATAAATATTCTCATGAAGATAGAATGTCTATTTTGAATACAAATATAACCACCATGGATGAAGAAGATTATTATGATTTCCTTATCGAGTTTTATGGAGATGGAATCATGGATTTCTTAAAGCTAGATAAACCAAGCAATCTTCATGAAACGAAAAATAATTCTCGTAAATTTTATGTGATTTCTGATGATAGTAGATTCGGAGATTGCTGGAAGCGAGAATTCATTGATAATCTCGCTATTGGAATTATCTCCATGGCAGCAGAAGATTATCGAGAAGCATTAAAAACTAGAAGTCATCAATGCTCTAGATTTAGTGTAAAAGAAATCGAGACTTTCTTCAGATCACAATGGTTTGGAAGATTAACAGATGCTGATCCAGAGTATATTATGGAACGAATTCGAGATGAAGTAGATTTTCCCGATCGTTCAAGAAAGCAATATACTTGAACGGCATTATTGCGCTAATTAAAAGGCTATACCTTAATCGGTATAGCCCTTATTTTTTACAGATTCTTCATGTAATGAGAAATCTCACGAGCAAGCTTCTTTTCCGTAGGAATAAAAAGTCTGCCATCGTTCTTGGTATTTACAGAGAACATACCATGATCATCTACACTCATAGAAGAAGCAATAGGATCGGTGCCTTCCATAGCGGCAGCAACACGATCAGACTTTTCGTAAGCATAGTTTACAAGAGATTCCATGAGCTGAGAATAACCAGCGGAAGTGGTAACAGATTTAACATCGACACTTTCATCGCGATAAGCTGCTTCATGAGAAGGCAGGAATACGCGATCATAAGTCACAACACGACCACCAGGCATAACATCAATGGAGCCATCTGCATTTTTTCTCTGAGGAACGACAGAGCGAACACTAAAAGCAGGTTCAAAACCCTGTGCAATATTCAGAGCAAAACGAGCACCAGGACCATCAATATCGCATACAGTTTCCACATCGGAATATACACGATCTTCGCCTTGCCACTGGAAATTCAGAATTTTGTGAGAAATATTATTAGGATCAATGGTCAGAATTCGAGACATACTGGCTTGACCAGTAGGAGGAACGGGATGACCATTCTCGCCAGGGAATCCTTTTCTCAGCAACTCCAAAATATGAGGAGCATTTAGAAGTTCCTTCATATAACGACCAGTCCACAGACGCCCATTACGGTTTCTGTGCCCAAAGTCTTGCATGCAGGCACGAAAACGGAGACGAGAAATCGTACCGTTAGGATTCTCTTTCATATCAAGAATCTCGTGCTTAACACCAACCGGAGAGCTGGATTCCATCACAGCATAGAAACTAAAATCTTCCATAGTGATTTACCTCCAGTACTGAAGTATCAATATTGATTATAGACGTTGTTTTGATATGCTCATTGCTGGTGCATGTGCAGTCACAACTCCTGAATTTGGCGGTGCGCTTACGTTTACTACGAACAGCCTATCGTCATGGATAGGCTGGGACACCGGTTCCGCCATTTGAATAACGTTATCTATCAATTGTATATTATATTGATAGAAATAATATAGAGAATAGCTACACCAAAAATAGCTATTCTCTATAATTTCGCATAATTATCACCTAAGTTTGGAGGTGAAATAGTGCTTGTCTCACTCTTAAAATTTCTTAAGAAAATCGGAATAAATGTCGATAACTTATTATCGTTTATTTCTGATTGCAAGTATATAGTATGTGGCGCATACTCTTGCATGATGACATTAGCGATAATACTAGATATCGTACATAATAATGGATCAAATATATGGTCCATTACGATGAGCTTTTTGGTAACCCTTAAAGCTTTATATTAAGAAATGATTAATAGTGAGAAATTAAAATGCGAATAAGGCTATACAAATTGCATGTGATTTGTATAGCCTTTATTTTTTATGTAGATGCGATATTAAATATCTGCAATATCTACCCAGCCAGAAACTTTACTAAGATCTTTGCCAACCCAGTTCAATGCTTGAGTTACACGATAACGACCATTATATTCTTTACCATCATAAATATAGCAAGTATAACTTACTTTCATGAATCCAAGATCACCACGAGAAGCGCTGTAAAGTTTCTTATTTCTCAAGACAACTTTCTGGCCTACAGTAACAGTTTTCTTTTCAGGAACCTTTACCTCAGTAGAAGATTCGTCTTTAACAATATCGGACTTGTTTACCCAACCAGATACATACATTAAACCACCATTGCAATGTTCTACTAAATTGGTTACGCGATAACGACCATTAATCTCCTTACCATCATAAATATAGTAAGTTGAATTGATCTTCAAGAAACCAGTGGTAATAGTAGAACTAGCATACAGATACTGATTCTTAAGAATTACTTTAGCGCCAATTTCGGTACCCGTAGGTTCTTTTGAAGTATCTGGTTTAGAAGGAATAATTACTTCTTCTTTCTTTGGAGGTTCAACGGGAGTTACCGGAGTTTCTACAGGTTTTGCACTGAAATCCTCATAGCATTCATTGGTATCCAATTTAACACCAAATCCAGCAATCTTAAGAGGGTTATTATTTGCATATTGCCACATAATAACATTCGTTTTCCATGCACAAGAACCACGATAATCGGCAACCCAATATTTATAGCCAAGAAGTTGAGCAGGAATCAATTTAGTTTGAATCCAAGATGAAGATGCATAAATGCCAGGCTTGCCGCCAACTGCAGTAATTCTATCGCAAAATGCTTTAACAGCAGCAGTACGGTTTGCATTAGAGATCATATCCGCACGGCCAGCACCTTTGCTAGCAAGTTCTGTATCGCAGAATACTCTTTTTACATTACGAACGTTAATCTTGGATGCAACTAGATTTGCTTCTTCTGTGCCTTCGGCAGCATTAATTGCCTGAGAGAAGAAATAAACAGAAACAAGCAAACCATATTTTTTGGCTTTATTCAAGTTATAAGTGAATCGTTCATCAATCTTGAAAGTTCCAGAACCATAACCACGGTAACCAAGACGAATTACAACGCCTTCAATTTTCTTTGCTATCATAGACTTCCATTGTGCATCAGTAATGATGCCCTGATATTGAGAAATATCAATCCATTTTGTACTCATAATAGAAATATCCTCCTTTATGAGATAATAATTTACATGTTTACTCAAAAGTTCGCATAAGAGAAAATAGCACCCTCTACCAGAGAGCACATTCTGGTAGAGGGTATAATGAGAAGTGGAAATCAAGTGTAAAACCTGTTTATTATAAGGACACCGTTACAAATAGCAGACAGTCGATCAATATGCTATTCCTGGACAAGATCAACCCACATCTTTAACCCAGGGCAAAATACGTCAAGAAACCGTAATTGCACATAGAGACTTATCTAAAGCATTATGGAGAACTGTGTATGATCAAGATACCACCGCATTGATAACTTGTTAAGGAGTAAACTGACTATGCTACGTGATCAAGAAAGAAATCACGTACAGGGGGAGCATAGGAAAACCACTTGATTTCCTGTGGCGCATGAGGAGGGATTCGAACCCCCGGATCCTTGCGGATCGACAGTTTTCAAGACTGTTTCTTTCGACCACTCAGACACTCATGCATAAACACTCATATACAATTGTATTGACTTTGATAAATATTTCCAAAGACAGGAATTTAAAGACTTTAATCTATTTTATGAAAAGGAGGTAATCCAAAATGGCAAATTCGCAAGGTTATAATTCTTATCAGGTTGATGAAGATTCTAGAGCTTCATTGCTTGCTGATATGACTATGACTTCTAGAATTTTTGGAGGCCCTTTTATTTATACAGATGCAGTTGATCCTAAACTTTCCTTGTCTGGTACGGGTAATAAAGAAGTAATGGGTAGAATGACTGCACAGAGAATTATGCATGATCCTACCGTTATTTCTCTTTGCCCTGGTAAAGTTAAATTTTCTACCGGTATGGGTAGTGATGGTTCTAGTAAGATTATGAATTATGTCCAAAATGGTGGCGGATTGGATAATCTTACTGAAGATGCATTTAAGAATGATAAAATGCTATTCACTTTCAAGCAAGATTATAGTAACTATATGAACTACGTTAATCTGATTGCAGGTGCAATGGCATGTTATATGAAGATCGGGGACGAAAATGTTTATCTCCCTTCTAATGATGGTACTGCCAAAGATTCTGGTATTAAATTTTCGAATATGGATTGGCGCAAATATCAAATTGTAAATGAGAATCCTGCTGGTCGTAAGAATATTCTTGAAACTATTACGGATGATCTTGTTAGTACGCAAAGATATGTCCATTTCTATGGTCAGAATAACTCTCAGTATTCTGAGGATATGAGTACATCTACTCGCCAGTCAAATATTGAATCTCAGGTCAATAGTGGATTTGGCGGAGGCGAATTGAGAGATGCTACCTTCTTGGCTGGTTTCTCTTCTGATGCATCTACACAATCTTTGATTGATTCCCTGTTTAATACTTCTGGTCTTGGTCAGAATACTGCGCTCGGACAAGTATTGAATTTGGCTGGTGATTATTTGAAGGGTGGACACATGGTATTCCCGCAAATGATTGATGATTCGTCATTTGGCAAATCTATTAGTCTTTCTTTCAAATTTGTGTCTCCCTATGGAGATCCAAAGTCTTGCTTTATGAATTGCTATCTTCCTCTTGCTTATTTGATGGCAATGTCACTTCCTAGACAGCTTGGAGCCAATACTTATACTTATCCTTTCTTGGTTAAGGTTTATTCTAAAGGATGGATGAACTGTGAGATGGGCGTTGTAACTAGCTTTAGAGTACAGCGTGGTGGCCAGGAAGATACACAGTGGACTTCTGATACTCTTACGACTGAAATCGATGTATCAATGGATGTTACACCTCTCTATAATAGTCTTATGGTAACCAAGACTTCTAATGCTGCAAACTTCTTTAAAAATACTGGACTCCAAGAATATTTGGGTACTGTTTGCGGTGTTGATATGAAGGGTGATATCGGCAAGATTCAGATGAACCTAGCAAAGATGATTGGTGGTCATTTAGTTCGCGATATTCCTGCTAACATTGCAGGTGTCGTAAATGACTGGTTTGCTGATAGAATCAAATCTTTTGTCAGCATTCCGTAAAGGATTTGATATTATAATTATGAGTAAAAAACGTTTATCAAAACTTGAACGGGAATATCTTGATTTATATGGAAATCTTCCAGATAAAAAAGATGAACTTGTTGCTTATATACGAGATGCGTATAATTTATCAGAGAATTCGATTTCAGAAGAAATTAAACGTATTGAGTCAATTCCATGGAAGCATATTGAGTTATTGCATTATATAGTTCCCAAGCCTACGCCAAGACCTAGATATTCTTCTAAATTACAAGGATTCTATGTTAAAGGAGCGGCAGATAATAAGAAATATATAAAAGCATTCTTAGATCAATATGAGATTATTTGTACAAGAACGGAATTTATCATAGAAGTATATCAACCCACTCCTAATTCCATGAGTGCTTATGAGAAACTTTTAGCAGAAGAAGGATATATTCGTCCTCTTATGACTGCTGATTGGGATAATCTCGGGAAAGCTTATTCTGATATGCTTCAAGATGTATTACTTATCAATGATTGCATTATTACTTCTGGAAAAGTTGAAAAATATTTTTCCATGAAACCAAGAATTCAGATTATTGTCAACTATCAAGCTGGATTTGATTGTCATTATAATGCAATGCGTATGACACATACTAAGGCTTATGAAGATTTGCAAGAATCTGAAAAGCATGGTACAAATACAGACTTAGAATTTTCAAAAGAAATATATGACGAAGAGTTATCAAAGCAACTTCGTAAAAGAATGAAAAAGAAATAAATACTAAGCCTCCATATATTTAACGATATATGGAGGAATTTTTAATAATTTTTTATGATGTATATTATACTTGTGAAATATAAATAAGGAGGACGATTATGAATGCGAATATCATAAACGAAGTGCCTTTAGATAAGTTAAAATCGCATCTTTTAATTCAAGATTGGATTACGAAAACCCATGAGAATTTTAAGATGCTACTTGGAGATAAATATGATCCTGTGAAGGTTAATAAAGTAATCGATAAATCATTGGAGCATATTTATCTTCCCAAGATGCGTTTGGTAAATAACTACGAGATGAAAGAGTTTCGAGGAACCCTTTTGGATATGTATGATTTTATCAAACTTAGAAAACCGATTATTTCTGGTAATGGCGTTCTATTTATGCAGCATGGCATCAAACCGAATCCTCAGCTGAAATGGATTGCCGATTTGATGGCAAAGCGTAAAGGATACAAAAAAGAGATGTTTAAATGTGAAGAAGACAGTCCTGAGTATCGTCATTACGATCTTCTTCAGTTAAATACTAAGATCAAGATTAATTCTCTTTATGGTGTCTTGGGTTATGCAAAATTTATGCTGTATAATATCTTCTTGGCACAATCTGTTACTGCAACAGGTCAAAATATTATTTCGTCTGTGGCATGTGGTTTCGAATCATTCATTTGTGATGATTTGGGATTTGTCACCATGGGAGAAATAAGAAGATTTGTGAAGAATTGCACAGCAGAAGCAAATGGTCAGAGAGAAGGATTTCGAGCAGATCTTTTGTATGATGATGTGCATGTTCCTCTTCCGAATGATGAAGATGTTGCTTTACGAATTAAAAAAGCTTGTCATTTCCAGGTATCAGATTTGATGGCAAAAGAAATTGATATTATGGTAAATCAAGCAGATACCTATACAAAGAAGCTTATGTATTATAAGACAAATTTGATGGGTATTGCAAAGATTCCATATTTCACGAATATGATTCGTGATTTCGTAGAGAAATCTGCAACTCTTCTGGAACCAGATATTACAAAGATTCAATCTGATGAAGCAAAAGCATTGATTGAACTTTTCTGGGATTATCTTCATACTTATGTCATTTATGAATATCCGGTATATGATCGTGTTAGACGAAATAAGTATGAAATGAAGAAAGCAGTTCTTTATGAAGATACGGATTCTAATTTCTTGTCATTGAATCGTTGGGTTCGATTTGTACAGAGTTTGTTTGGTGGATCTCAGGATGAAGGATTACGATATACAATCGTAAATACTTTTGGTATTATTCTGGGTAGAACTGTGGCATTGACTTGTAAAGTTTTAACAGATTCTATGAATATTCAGCCTGAGCAAGGCAAGATTCTTCAGTTTAAGAATGAATTTTATTATAGTCGAATTCTGTTTGTTGATACCAAAAAGAGATATATCGGTCTTCAGAAGATTCGTGAAGGAAATCTTCTCAAAGGCGATGTTCGTAATATGGATGTTAAGGGATTTGATTTCCGTAAGTCTGTAACGAAACCTACTTTGAGACAATTTTATACACAGCTTTCTTATGAAGAAATTATGATCAAAGATCCGATTGATACTTCGGAGATTTTGAGAAAGATTGCTGGATTGGAGCAAAGCATTCGAGATAGCCTTCATTCTGGTGATACGATTTATTACAAGCAAGCTCAGGTAAAGCGTATTGTAGAATACGCATTCCCGTATAGAATCCCTGGCGTTAAAGCAGTTCTTCTTTGGAATACTTTGAATCCGGAATATCAGATTGAACTTCCGTCTGATGTAGATATCGTTCCGATTATTCTGGAACAGGGTAGAAGAAGAACGACAAAGGTTCTTCCGAATGTGGAATGTATTTATGTTGGTGATGATATTCATGGCCAGCATAAATATGTGGTAAATGATACAAGAGTTTTACTTGAGTTTGGTAGAAAATATCCAGAAGCTTATTCTAAATTGGATAGTAAGATTCTTCGGAATGAAAATATGAATATTCGAGATTTAAAATTGAATTTCATTGCAAAGCCTAAGAATCCTGCAATTCCTATCCCACCTTGGTTCTGGGATATCATTAACTATGACCAGATTATCAATGATAGCTTAAAACTATACAATCCTATCTTGAGAACTCTTGGTGTTAGAATTATGAAGACAGGACCAAAAACTGAGCATTATACAAATATGATTTCTTTGTAAAAAGAATTCTATAATATATCCTGATACGATTATGGCAAGAGGTCGTATCAGGATTTCCATTTGTAGGATTTTATTCAAAGTATCACATTTGTGTAAGAAAATAAAAATCTTAAAGATTTTAGGAGGAATATTTATTATGCCCGATCAGAATACTAACAATGCTTATCATGTAAATACCAATGGTATTGTCATGTGGTCAAATGATGATCAGCTGAAAATTTCGTTCTATGATAACTGCATCAATGTGCAGATTACTCATGCAATTACTGATGAGAATGGTCGTAAGAAGTATCCTCGGGATATGGCAAAGAGCGCCCTGTTTACTCAGGATCGTGCTTATGCATTCTCGGATATTATGGCTCGTGAGATTATTCCTGCCGTTCTCACTGGCGATACAATTCAGCGTTCTATTTCGTTGAATGCCAACTCTACCAATATGGCAAAACTGTCTGTTGGCGATGATGGTATTGTAACGCTGTATCTATTCTTGGATCTGGAAGAGCGCATTCCTAAGACGCAGGCAAAATATCAGTTTGCTGTACTTCCTGGCATCTTTAATAAGTATGATCCTGAGACTGGTGAGTTCGAGTTGATCGATAAGCCCGTTCAGGCTCAGCTTGCTTTGTTTGCTTCTTCTTTCAATGAATTCGTTCATGCTTGCACTTCTGCTGATGCTCACTTCATTCGTATGAGTGGCCAGCAGCGTATGAGCTATCTGATTGGTCAGATTGCGATGAAGAATGGCATTGATACAAGCAATAACCGAGTTCGTCCGAATCGTACTGGAAATTCTTTCCAGAATCAGAATGCTCCTCAGGCTCCGCAGGTTCAGAGCGTTAGTTCCATTGCTGACATGATGGGTGCTTCTGATCTTCCCTTCGATAATTAATGATGAATTAATGATCGATACAATATAATATGGCTTGTCCATTAAAAAGTATACACAAAGTGACAAACCATGTAAATTCCAAATGATGAATAAGTCATAGAATCATCCCAATTCTGTGACTTTTCATAATAAAATATTTTATTTATTTAATCAAAGGAGATCTCTATTATGAACAAGACTACTGCTATTACCGTTGCTAAGGCCGCCGCCTGCATCGCTGCTGGTGCTGTGACTGTTATGACTGGCGTCGAGGCTGCTGCTCCCATCGTCGGTGAGACCCTGGATACCGTCAAGAGTAAGTTCACCAAGACTGCTCCCGAGGCTGTTGAGGTTCCCGAGGATGTCGTTGTTGACGCCGATGCTGAGTAATTGAAACCTTACAGCGATTAGCAAATTAAAGTGATCTAAAAAGAGGAGCAAGAGTATATCTTTTGCTCCTTTTTATTTTTTATATTTAAAACGAGGAAATCTATCATGGCTGAAAGAAATCCTGATTACATGCTTCCTCTGGATAATTCTGATCGCCCGGAATATATCCTGGTTCCTTTTAGTAATATTATTCGCAGTATCAATCAATCTATTTGCATTTTTATGATTCGTCATCCGGAGGAATTTCTTAGAGTAGAATATCCAAAGTTGAATGAATTCATTATTGATGATAGAATTGATGGTGATAAACTCTATAACGAAGTTTCTCGTATTCCGAATCGATACCTTATTTCTTATTTAAAAGGAGATAAGATACTAGAAGAAAAGAAAGAATATACGCGCATTGTAGAATCTATTCGCCAGAGATATGATATCTTTATTAGCTATCATACTAGAATGGAAGCTGCTTTGGCTAGATTGTCTCAATCTGGATTGGTGCGAGAAATTTATATTCAGGATGATTATATCCAGCAGGATAAATCTATGCAGACTTTCATTGATAAACTCTTCGATGAGAATATCATTCATAGAAATTGCTATATCGAATATGCTGTATGTGATAAAGCTTCAGCACTTCGATCTAAACCAAAATTTACCACTGTATATTTTGAAGAGATTGCAGAAGCAATCTGGATATTGGAACATCTTGAAGATAATATCTTGGAAGGAAAAGCTTTCTTTATTTCTACTGGACCATGCCTCAATGGTTATAATGATCTGGAGAAAACTTCTGAGCAAATTAATACTTTGAATAAATTGGCCTTGAAGAAAAAAGTTCAAATTAACTATTTCTTCCCATATCGATATGGAGCATTCGGAGAATGAAAGATAATAAGCGACTGAGAATCGATATTTATCCAGATATGGAGTCTAATGATGTTATTGTTAAATTTTCGATCCCGGAAGAATATTCCGAAAGAGAATCTAAGTCACTTGTGGATGCAGCTACAGAAGCAGCCAGAGGAATGGAAAAGAAGATTCGTTATAAACACGTATTTAGACGTTATGGGAATAAATGATTGGAGGAGAATGAAAAATGGACAAAAATTCTAGTGGACTTTCTACTTATGAAACCGTCAAAGCTGGCATGAATATTGTCAGTGGAGATGAATATAAAGAAGCATTTGTTGGAGTATCTCATGCTGCTGCAGATGTTTTGAAGAAAACTCTTGGACCTTATGGTCACACTACCGTTATCGATGATGGTATTAATCGTTATTCGACAAAAGATGGTTGGTCTCTGGTTCAGAGAATTAGTTTTGGCGATCCTCTGTATAACACCATGTATGGTTTTATTAAAAAGATCTCCTTTAGCCTGGTTACTCGTGTTGGCGATGGTACCACGACTGCTATTGTAGCAGCTGATGCATTCATCCATGAGATGATGGAAAATGAAGCATTTAAGAAATATCGTCAGAGAGATCTTCTAAATGCTATGCTGGATGTTAAGAAAATTATCATTGAAAAGCTTTATAGTGAGAAGTATTTTCATAGTATTCCCGATGATGGTAAGTATGATGCAATTTATAATATTGCGTATACTTCTACCAATGAGAATGCTGAGATTGCTTCCATGATCCAGCAGATTTACAAAGAGACAATGAACCCAAATATCTATGTCAATGTAGGTCCTAGTAAGGAAACTTCTATGACTATTGATAAGGGTTATCGTTTGGATTGTGCCCCTAAGGGTCTGAGTGCATTTGCCAATAATGATGAACGTGAATTTACTTCTAAGAATGGAGTTTTTATTTTCTTTATTGATCACAATGTTACATATACCGATCATTGGCAGATCCTTCAGGATTTGATCAATTTTGCAATTACCAATGGTCGCCAGATTATGGTATTTGCGCCGTATTTTGACACTATGGTCACGGATCGCATTGGTGCATTTACTGATTCCGTAGTTCGTCAGAATAAAATGCCTCCTCTGATGATGGTACAAGTTCCCTGCTCTAATACTATGCAGAAGAATATGTTTAGTGATGCTGCTATCATTGTAGGGGCTCAGGTATTTAATGCTGGATGCTTGGATGCTTGCTTGCAGGCATATCTGAAGAAGAACCGCGATGGTACAGATGCTCCGGAAGCTACTATGCTGAAAGAGCTGAATCCGAGTTATGAGACTCCGATGGATCTAATTCGTGATTATTATGGCGTCAGTGCAGATATCACTGCATCGGATGAATTTGTAATGTTTAATACTTACAATACGGAAAATCCTTTGTATAAGAATCGCCTGCTCGAAATTAAGAATACCTACGAACAGGTGGTTGCTGAGACCGCTGATCAGATTACTGCTGTCAATAAGAAGCTTATGGAAGCTCGTCTTCGTTATATTCGTTTCTATGGTGTCATGGGTACGATCAACATTGGCGGTAGTTCTGAAGCTGAAAAGCAGTGCCTTAAGGATTCTGTGGATGATGCCGTATTGGCGTGTCGTTCTGCATATGAGCGTGGTTATGTGAAAGGTATGAACCTAGCTACCCTTGGTGCAATTCAGGATGCTATTTACGATCATTCTATCGATACTGAAGATAAGTTTATGAATCAGCTTTATAAAACGATTTTGAAAACCCTTTTCAAGGTATTTAAAATTGTGGCGAGAGCTGTTATGGATAATAAGTATCCTGATGCAAAGCCGGATGATAATCTGTGGTTGCATCATACTACCAATTCCGATGAAATTATTCAGACTGCTATTGATCAGAACTGGGGATTCAATATTGTAAAGGATTCTTTTGAAAAAGATGAGCTTCATGTCGTGAACTCTGTAGTTGCTGATGAAGAGATTCTGAATGCATGTGTTTCTATTCTTACTTATATTCTTACTTCCAATCAGCTTCTGTCTGTGAATCGTACATTTGATACGAAGGCACAGGAGCAGATCGTAGAGAATAAGAATCGTAAGAACTTCAGAGTTGCTGCAGAAGAAATCGTCAAAGTTTTGAAAGAGAATGATATGACTTTAGGGTTCTCTACAATTCCAGCAACTACTAAGTCTAGTCCTTATCAGCCGAATATGACGATCACTCCTCTCGTTCTCAGTAATGATGGGACCGTTATTCCTAATAAGGATGTAATGATTTCAGAAAATCCTTTGTCTAGGATGATGCAGTATACCGCATCTTCTGATAGTGCCGGTATTAATCCTAACAATATTCGCAAAGATTAACTTATGGAAGCATTAATTATAATCCTTTTGATCATCATTATAGATATCATCTTTAGTAAAAATACTTCTTCTTATTACTGGATGAAAATCCCGAAGAATAAAGGAATTACAAAAGACGAATATCTTAAGAAAGGTAATAATTCTTCGTCAAAGGAGTGATTCCATTTGCCTTCATTCTATCCTTCAGAAAAAGAAGAATTACATGATCAGAAATCAATCTTACCATTATCTAAAGAAAATGAAATATCTAAAAGATCGTGGCAAGAATTTTGGAAGACTGGAATCCCTAGTTATTTGAATCTTATTCTCATTCCTTTTGGATGGCAAATTGCTGCTAGACGAGATGAAGATGGAGAATTAATTGCGGTATATCCTGTAAGAACTTCCAAAAGAAATACGAAAGATACAGGTATCAATAGGACTTATCATACACTTGGAAAATATCTTCAGAAGAATAGTGGTTCATTGTATGATGAATCTTATACGGATGAAGAAGAAGTTTTTGAAATTAATCCTTCTATGTTTGAAATGAAACAATTGGACGATTTTAATATCCCAGATCTGAATGATCCGATTCCTGGAAATATTGAAGCGATTGATTCTTTAAAAGGATCTATTGATATTTCTGATCTAAAGTAAATTTATACCCTATACTCATATGAGTATAGGGTATTTATCGTATTTTCTCTGATAATAGAGGTGTAAAATACCTTTATTTTTTTATAACTTCATTTTTGATTGTATATTATATTAATGCCATAGATATGATAGAATCCATATGGATACGCAAACTATTTATATCTTGGCTGGTCTTCGTTGGCTAGGCGGATTATACCAAGAAAGCCTTTTACTTCACCGCATAATATGCTAGACCAAGCTAGTGATCGGAAAAGTCACATCTGCTCGTAGGAGGGGCGTAAGTCCCTTGACTGATATCAATACGGGTAAGGTCGGTCGCGATAGTGGCGAGAGATACTTTCTAAAAGCCGGATGCTGTTCTATTCCATGTTGAGAGGAATATTATTTGCGTAATATTCTCGTGGATAGAATTCGATTATTTATTCGCTGTATTGAGCCAGCATACTATTCAACGTATTCCCAACCAATGCCACTAGGTATACTCAACTATCTGGGACTCAATCTTCATTTGCGTGAATGGGATGTACGGAATACAAAAAGAATGGTTTGACTAAAATAATTCACACTGAGCCAGTGGATATTTGGAACCCTGGAATTACGTAAAGTAGATTATAATGTCGGTGGAGTTATTTTATAGAATGAAACACTCGAGGGTTAAAAATATATGGATAAACGGATAATCCATATGGAAGGCGAGGGCAGATACCGCATGGTCATTACTAAATACGGCCGGCTCGGTGCTCTGCGTGTAGGGTGTAGTAGTTCGATGGTTAGTTTAATAACTAACCATTCTTTTTTTTTTTTTTTTGATTTTTTTTTGATATGCTCTTTGCTGGTGGAAGTGCTGGTTATGAACTTACTATTGGTAGTGCTTTTGTATTTTATGTAAAAGATAATTCATTATGGGTATTTTGGAATGCCGGTTCCGCCTGCATGAAAATGTCTAACTCGAACTTTTCTATAAAGCCTTCAAAATTAATATAGAAAGGAGACTATAGCATGGATGATTGTATGGCTCCTGTTGAAAAAGAATTAGCTTCCATTACAGTAAAAGATTTACATACGGCATATTCTCATGTGCTTGATCTTGCTGGGGAATCTGGTTCCAATGCGGCTATTCGTGGAAAAAATCTAAATGCTAAGTTGATTTATAATCTTTATAAATTAACTGATCAAGGAAATTCCGTGGATGACCGTGATTCAATTTGTGAATCAATCAACTCTTTGGTTGAAGAATATAGCAAGGGTTGGCTATTACATCATAATTATGATGAAGATAATTCAAAATATGGTGGAGCAATTCTTCTAGGTACTCAGTCATATAGTTTTTCCGCTTTTCTTGCGGAAAACGCAAATATTCCCAATACTGCTATTGCTGAATATCTTTATGATTTGCTTTCTACGATCAACTCTTATATTCCCAATACAGAAGATTTCTATCTTTCTTCTAAAGAAAAAGAGAGTTGGATGAATTCTGCTATTACCGATATTTATAAAGTATTTTATAATTATCACGATCTTTGCTCTGCTAAAGATGTTCCTGGATCATATCTTCGTGATAATATTGATAAGCTTTTGTCTACTGTGGAATGGAATAATTCTGATATGAGAAGTATTGCTATGAATGCAATTCTTCGTTATTGGGATATTTTCTCCAGACAGTGTGATCCTGAAAATATTGCGAAAATGATTCTGAATGATTGTAAATCTATCATGGATGAAGATCAAGATCAAGCTATGCTTTCTCTGGCATCTAATCACAAGCTTCCTGTAGAATATATCCGTTCTATTAAAATGGATACTTATGCAAAAGTGAGCGCTGCTCTTAGAAGCGATAATGATCTTGATCCAAAACTTACGGCTACTCAAATTATGCAGGCAGTTTATTGTATTTTGAATACAGTTAAACCTGATGATGAGGGTACGTTAGTTTGTGATATTCTTCAGCATTCTGTTATTGAAACTCTTTATGGTTTGAAGAAAGAATATACGAATTCTGAGGATCCAAATAATAAAGCATCTAAATTTATCGATGATCTGATTGCTGTTTTTGATAATGATGAAGATAAGAAATCTTTGGATGAATTACTTCCCATGGATCAAAGAGATCAATTTCAGAATCGAGATTATGATGCTTATTTGATGCTTTGTGCTGGATTGGATCCTGATAAAGATCTTGGTGATGATACGGAAGATCTTCCTGCTACTGAAGTATCTTATCAAAAATCTGGTTCTTCTATTCAGAAGATTGATGTTCGTGCTGGTTATAAGCTCGTGCAAGACAATATTGTCAAGTTTAATGAGCAAGCTGGTAAGATGCTGAAGGCATTGAAAGAGATGGCTCTTGGTACTGCCAATATGGATTCTGTAGTTATTGAGGGTAAGAAATTTACTTTTTTTGGATTAGTAAAGAAATTGATTGGTGGCGTAGCCCTCTTTTCTTTTAGTAAGATTGGTGCCGTTTGCGTATTGATTATTCGCTGGGTAGCCAAATCCAAAGCTTCCAAGCAATCTAAAAGAAAAATGCTTTTCCTTTTGAATGAAGAAATTGAAATCGTAACTGAAAAAATTGATGACGCTAGAGCTGCTGGTGATAATAAAGCCAAGTATGCTTTGATGCGTTCTAAGAAAGAACTTGAAAATGCTCGAGATCGTATTAAATACAATCTTGGCGCAGAAGTCAAGTCGAAGACTGTCGATGATCTTGTTAAGCGTGCTAATGGTCAGCCTACCGATGGTAGAGATCGTATGGGACGTTATGTAGAAGGTCATAATAAGAAAGGGAGCCGGATGTAAAATGACTTCATTAGAAGCACTTCTCGAATCCCTTAGTCCTGCAATGGAACTTGACCTTATGGCAGGTGGAGATACCTCTCTTCCTCCTGAGCAAAGAACCGTTGATGATACAGGTGCTGCCGGTGCACAATCTCCTGATCCTAATGGTGCTGGTGGTATGGATGATGAATTTGGATCAGGTGGTGCGGATGACTTTGGAAATGATGATCCTGCGGATAGTGATGGGATGGACGGTGGAGACGACCCTACTATGGGTGGTGATCCAACCGATCCTATGACCGATAATGGTTCTACTTCCACGGATACCCCTAACGAACTTGAGGGAAAAAATAATCTTAGAATTCAAGCTATGACTCTTTCGGATGTAGTTGATGCAGCTATTACTAGATGCCATCAGATTGAACCTCCGAAAGACGATGATGTTCGAATTGCTTTCTATGAAATTACTAAGAGATTGGATGAATTAAAATCATCTCTCCAAAATTTTATGGTTGAGGTTATGCCTAGAGTCAATTATGTAGATTGCCTCCGTCGTTTTACCGCAATGAATAAAGTATTTGATCTTATGATTTCTGCAATCGACAAGTTGATTCCAGAAGTTAAAGATGAAGACAATAAATCTAAGAATTCCGACACAAACTGAATTCGTAGATAAAAACACGTCAATAAAATATTGAATACGGTCCGTAATATTAAGAACGGCTGAATCAACATAGCTACAGTATTTTAAATACGAATTAGCTATGCATTAATATCAGTCGCATAGTCTAGTATTATCCGTTTTAAATATTTAAACTAAACTTCATTAGGAGGTTACTAAACATGAAAAATGTTTTGAATAACCTGGTCCAGACCCACGTGGTTGGTAATGACTACGTGTCTGATTCTGATCAGGGTTTCAAGAGTGAAGTTAAGGGTGTCTTTGAGTCTTATATGTCTCAGGGCATCAACCTGGCTGACAGCTTTAACAGCATCATCACTAGCCCCACGGAGCGCGAGGAGTTCACTTCTCAGCTGCTGGAGAGCTTTCAGAGTGATCCGATGTTTACTTCTTCCAAGCTGCAGAATGCTCCTTTCTACAACAACTTCACTGACCGCGTTGGCCAGCTGGTTGAGAACAGCATGAACACTGTTGCTTGTGAGGCTGTCATGCAGGGCTACGCTCCTATCGTTGCTTACAACCCCTTCTTCCTGAAGAAGCAGTGGGTTAGCTGCGTCTTCAAGGATGTCCTGATGACTGAGGTTCCCACCTCTCCTGTTATCAATCTGGCTTACGAGAAGCGTTACATCAAGACTGCTACTGGCGATCGTTATGAGATCCCTGAGATCTTCTATGACTCTGCCAAAATGAAGTCTCTGGTTAACGAGTCCATGGGTCTGACCTTCGATTCCGATGCTGCTCATGATCTGCCTCTGAAGAATGAGGATGTTCTGGTTGAGAAGTATGTTCCCGGTATCGTTGTTGCTCAGGACAAGAGCGAGATGCTGACTCAGGAGATCTATATCTCTGCTGTCTCTACCGATGGCACTGAGTGGGTTCCCGTTGACATCCGTGCTGATGTCACTACTCATAACTGGCTGCCCAACAAGACCAACGTTGGTACTGCTGAGGCTCCCGTTTATGATACTCTGGTTGGTGCTGTCGATTTCATGGCTGGCACTGTTACCGTTATCGCTACTGCCGATAAGATTACCAAGGTTAAGATCTCTGGTCGTCTGGCTAACCGTTTCAACGAGCGTTCTCTGGATGTTGAGCGCCGCGTTGAGCAGATCCAGCACGTCATGCCGGAGTCTGGCCCCCGTTTCAACACTCCTGTCACTATCGAGGAAGCTGCTGATGCTCTGGCTCTGCAGAAGATCGATATGATTGCTGATAACGTTGATGTTATGGGTCGTTGCCTGGCTGAGTTCGAGGATCTGGAGATCCGTAGCTTCCTGCAGGATAGCTATGACCGTCAGAAGTCTGCTCCCAAGGCTCTGTATGATCAGATGTCCTCTATTGTTGAGGGTACCTTCAACATGATGCCTTATGAGCAGTATTCTCGTAACATCAGCGACTGGATGACCGATTCTCGTGAGTACTTCGAGCGCGTTATCAACCAGCTGAAGCAGAAGCTGAAGACTCCCGAGGAAGTCATCGTTGCTGTTGCTCATCCTTCTCTGATCCGTTTCCTGCAGAATGGCATTGACTGGGTCTTCACTGATGAGACTCAGATCTCTGGTATGAAGATTGCCTACAACTTCGGCATTCTGACCTCTGCTCAGGATCGCGTTCATATCATCACTTCTCACTACCTGAAGCCTGAGGATGGCATCATGTTCGTTGTTATCCCCACGACCAAGGAAGTTGTTACCTTTAAGCATTACAAGTACGATATGGTCATCGATCGTGGTTACCGTAGCGCTGTTCATAGCCTGGTTCCCAACATCATGGCTACTCATCGTACCCTGACCTTCGAGGTCGATCCTGTTCAGGGCCGTCTGTTCTTCAAGGGTCACGATTCTCTGATCAGCCCTGACACCCTGAAGCGCTAATTATAAAAATTAGTGATTACGCTTCTTAGGAAGCAGAAGATTTGAATAAAATCTTCACCTAGTTGGATTAATAATCCCGATACTCATATGAGTATCGGGATTTTATATTTGATATGCTCGTTCTGGATAGCACCTTTCTTTTTTATCTCCTCTCATTTCAATTGTATATTATATTGATAGAAATAAAAGAAGAAATAAAACGTGGATATAGGATGACAGATCCATCCCATACCCACGTTCTTCTTTAGAGAGGAGGTACAAAAACCATGACATATACATACAATAATGGATCTGATAAGATCATGAATGTATATAGTGCTCATGATAGTCATATGATTGCTAATTATATGAGTCAGTTTAATCCTGTTCTCATAAAGCAGAAAACTCATAGCTCTAATCAGCAGCATAAGGCATATGTTAATACCGATATGTTAGTTCACGACCACTTCGGTATTGATGTTGCTTTGGCTCATCAAGCAGGAATTCGATAAATAATTCCACCCTCACCCTCTACTAGACTGTTAGTAGAGGGCTTATTTTTTATTAGTTATTTGATATGCTCAATTTTAGTGGAGATGGATCATTCAATTCCGCTTTATTCAACGACACCTTTTTAAGAGGTGAAAGTATCATGGTTGATATTACTATTACATTCGAAAATGAAATTTATGGTGTTTATGGAAAAGAATTTGGTAGATCTATTTACGATTTCCAAATTCTTCCTTATATTGATATTGAAGCATTAGCTGATGGTCATCAGGATTTGTCTTTAATTTTTCCCGAAACTACGAAATATTATTCTTTTAGCTTTATGCAAGGTTTATTTAATCCTCTTATGAAAATTACTGGATATCGAGGATTTGCCGAACATGTTCATTTTAAAGGTGAACGTGGTCAAATGTTAAAAGAGACGGCTATTATTGCTTGTCTAAATGATAAAAAGAATTAAGGAGGAAAATCATGCTTAGTCCAGCATATGAATCATTTGTAAATAGTACTGCATGTGAACTTTTTGGATTCGGTAAAAAGAAAGAAGAATCGAAAAAAGATGTAAAGGTCAAAAAGGTTCCTGATAGTTATGATGTAAGATCCATTAAAGGATTTGATTCCGCTAAATCTTTTATGATTAAGAATGCAGAGTTGATGAAAAAGAAAGCTATTAATGCAGCATCAAAAATGCTTCCAAAATTTGATTCATCTTTCTTTAAAAATCTTTATAATAGCGAATATGAGAATAGTGATAAATTCTCATCATCTAATCAGCTTCAGTTATCTTATAAACCTATTAATAGAATGCATCTTAATGCCGATTGCACAGAGTTTCCTTGGATCCATACTGGATCTAATAGATGGTGCGTTGTAGTATACGTATATCCTGATAAAGAATATGAACGAATTTTTGACGATATTCTTCATATTGATCCAGGTGACGAAAAGTATAGTTGCTATTACACTTATGCATATGAAATTGGTACAGAAAAAGAATATATTTGGCGCGGTGATGATAAAGATCAAAGGATTCTTGCTAGTAGATTAACTAAAGCTGAATATGATAAATTTGCATCTGCAAACGATCTTGATTCAGCTATGGAATTCTTTGGTTTTGGAAAGAAGAAAGAGCCAGAAAAGAAAAATCCAGAGAAAAGCGAAAGTCCATATAATCCCTCATCGAAGGAAATTAACGAAGCAGAAAAAGAAATTATTTCCGAATATTCTAGTTTATGGAAAGAATTAGAAAAGTCTAATTTGAGCAAGCTTTTAAAAGGTACTAAATTTTTGACTTTTGATAAAGCAATGAAAATTACTTATAATTTTGATTCTGGCCTGACAGTGGATATTTGGTTTGATTTTGATGTTACGCCAGAGGCGCAAAAGATTATCAATAATAATTCCAAAGATACTTTTAAAGGACTTACATCTATTTCCGCTGTACATGATTTGAAATATGACGATTGGGAAACCCATGATAATTTACAGTAAATAAATGAAAAGAACCCTGTAGCTTAATTGCTACAGGGTTTCTATCCCAAAAACAATCTAAGGAGAAATCGTTATGGATACAAGAAAGCTGACCCGCTTAATTGCATCAAATTTCTAGATCGTCTTTATTAAGATTGTTTGCTCCTACGCATACCCGAGGATATAAACCTCAAAAACAACATGTTAAAATTTAGCAAGTCTCAATCTCCCACATACAAAGGAGTGATTATTATAATGATTTCTCTTGCTGAACGCTTTGAGAAGCTTTCAACAATCACTGCCTCTTTTATGAGCAATGACATCAATATGGATGTTTATTGCCAGGAAATGGCAATGGTTTTGAATTCTCTGGATATTCATAATGATGAAAGTATTCATACTCCTTGTGAGCATAAAGAAACTACTGTTATGATTGTCCCTCGTAAAGACCTTGGCTTTATGAGCGCTGATAAACCTTTTGGTGTTCGTGTAATGCCTAGCGTACCTTGTCTTGTTGATAAGAATGCTATTGCTGAAGGTTATAGTAGAGCATATACTTATGCAGCTAATGTTTTTAAAGAAGGCATCATTAGTAAGTATGCGATCAATGAATATCATTTGATTAATGATTGGACCGTTGAAATTGATGGTCCTATTTTTGATCCGAATTATGGTTTCAATCCTGATGAGATTGCAGCTATGATTATTTTTGACTATATTAACGTAGTCTTTACGGATGATATTCCAGAATTGCTCTTTGATGCATTTAATGCTGTTTATATGGATCCCAGTATCTATGCGATTACCAATTCTTTTATGAATCGCTTGTTTATGATTCCTCTCATTGATGCTTGCATTATGAAGAATTGGATTCGTATTGGTAATGCTGAGCATGTTAAAGCTTCAAATGCTATTTGTGTAACTGAATTTGATTGCCATGATATTGGTACTTGGTCTTCTCATTTGGTTGATGCGCTGAATAAAATGGTTCGTCATTTTGGCTCTCAGTGGATTGCTTCTGATGAAGAAAAGTATCAGAAAATTATGGCTGATATGGAATGGGTATTCCGTCGTAGTTATGATTTTACTTCTCGTAAATATTATCTGCGTGATGAGCTTATTCGCTTCGCTATGCAATCTTGCTCCGTTACGTATCGCCAGCATTGCAAGACGATTCTAAATACTTTGGGTATTGATTGTCATGAAGTATATTCTGGCGCTCTGATTGAAAATTGGGATGTTTCCCTGTTTGACAATCGGAATCTGATGCAGGAATATCGTTTTGATTTCAATGCTAAGAAAGCAAATGCAATGGAAGCATATATGAGAAATAATACTTCCAAAGTTGCTATGGAGTCTGTTTTCCACAAGAATCCTATGCTTCCTTCCGATAAGGAAATCGATCTTTGCTTTGTATCCATTGATCAGATGGTAAATCAGAGTGATCGTAGATGGGTCTTGGATAAGATCTATCGTATTGAAGATGAAATTAATAAGTTCGAAGAATTCTATTCTCATGATGATTCTGTCATGCGTAGATATTCTGGTAAGATTGCAAATATGCGTCGTCGTCTGAATCAGGCTCGTGAAGAAGTTCTCGAAAAGAAGTCTTTTAAGAAGAACTATCGAGTATTCGTTGAAGTTCCTGATGGATACGAAGGCTAATTTCATCTAAATCCCAATTCAATCATAAAGGAGGACGCTAATTATTATGCGTACTGGTTTTGTGCTTTGCACTGTACATGCATTTGGGTATATTCCTGAATTGCAGCGTATGGGTCCTGTTATTCCGGCATGTAATTTTCCCGCTGGAGTAATCTTTAATCTGGTAAAACGTGGTTATACTGTTTATGAGCATAATCCCATTGACCAGAAAGTTAAAGTTCTTCTGACTTTGGAAAACTTTAACGATGCGAATAAATTTGAGGGTCAGGTTCATACTGAACCCGTTGCTCCTGCAGCAGAAAAGAAGGTTGAAACGCCTTCCAATGCTGAAGTTATTGCTGAAGCTGCTATGGCTGCAGAAGTTCATTCTGTTGAGGAAGCCGTGGAAGAGCCTCCTGTAACTGTAGAGCCTGAAGTTGTCGCTGAAACCGAAGAAGCTCCTGTTGAAACTGAGGCTGCTCCTCAGCTGTCTCGTAAGCAGCGTAAAGCTCTTGCTCGTCAGAAAGCTATGGAAGAAAAAGCTGCTCAGGAAGCTGCCGAATAAATTTTATCGATCTATGCTAGTTAAATCTAGCATAGATCTTTTATTTTACTGGGTAAGCATACCATACTTTAATCTTTACGATAAGGATGTGACATAATGCTTCCTAGTACTTTTAAGAAAACAAATTCTATTTCTAAAATTATGCTTACTCGTAGGGAGTATGATCCTTATGACGGAGGATGGAGATCTTATGCTCCTATCCTTATAGATATTGAAGATAAATTAGACGTTGATAAAAAGATGTCTATTGTCATTGATAAGATTTCTGATCTCTGGTCTATTCAAGAAAATGATTTGGATATCGATTACTTGAGGCTATTCTTTTTATTTAATCATACTTATTCTCAGATTCTTTGTGATGAAAGAGAATTTAAAAATGATTCTGGAGTATGGTTGAATATTAAAGATTATATCTGGATTCGTAAAGTGGTCGAATAAATGACCTCAGAAAACAGCCCATTAAAGATTTTAACATCCATAATTTGAAAAGGATGGTGGCAATATATAATGCGAAAAGTAAATGTATATCGCTGCCCTATTTGTAGAAAGCCTTACAAGACTTTGTCTGGCTGGGCAGCTCATATGAATCTAGACCATCCGGAGAATAGACCGGAAGGCTTTTCTGATTCACGCTATTTTTACTATGCTATTACTGGTAGAACTACCGGGCACTGTGTTGCCTGCGGAATGGAAACCACTTGGAATGAAGAAACTCAGAAATATAATCGTTTCTGCAGTGATCCAAAATGTAAAGAAAGATATAAGGATGTCTTTGATAAGCGCATGATCAATAAATATGGTCGTACTACGCTTTGTGATAATCCTGATCAGCAGCGTAAGATGCTGAAAGCGCGTAAAATTTCTGGATCATACAAATTTGCCGATGGTGGTAAAATTGACTATGTCGGTAGTTATGAAAAAGATTTCTTGCGATTGCTTGATACTTTCTTTCATTTTAAGTCTTCTGATGTTATGGGTCCTTCTCCTCATACATATTGCTATAAGTATGGAAATGAAGACCATTTCTATATTCCTGATTTCTTTATTCCTAATCTGAATTTGGAAATTGAAATTAAAGATGAGACGAATGCGCATCATAAAATCGTTGCAGTAGATCGAGTAAAAGAAAAACTCAAAGACGATGTCATGAATTCTATTGAAGCGATCAATTACTTCAAAGTAACTGATAAAGACTATCGTCCTTTCTTTTCGTATCTCCTGAAATTGAAGGAATCTATTCCAGATGAAGATTTGAAAGCAGATCCGTCTACGAAATATGATCTTGCTACGGAAGCTACTCGTATTTTCTATGAAAATCATCCCACTATGGAATCTGCTATGAATGCTTGCTATGGCACAACCAATACAATGGAAGCTGCTGAAGAAAGTATGCAAGATTTGATTCCTATGGAAGATGATACTCCTTCTGCTTATGAATCTTTGCTTCCTGAAGAATATGATGCTTTGATGGAGCAGTTTGATGATTACAGAGTAGAGAATGATGTAGCGCAAGAAGCAATTGATCCTATTACTGCAACTTATGGTGCTCTTATTTTTGGCACCGTCATTCTTCCTATGGCTGCCTTGAAAGTAAGTCAATGGTGGAATGATGAAGTAGTTCCTACTACAGCATATTCCAAATTTAAGTCACTTTTTGTGCGAGTAAAAGTTAAAAATAATGAGATTCATGTTAAAGGTCTCGATGCTCGTAGACTTTATACTCGTATCGATGATACTTATAAAGATCCTTCTTTGGTTCATATGGCAGAAGCCTCTTATTCTGCCTACGATACTTTCCTTTTTAAGCATAAGCAAATTAATCGACGTGATATGAAAATCACGGAGGTTCATACAAGTGAGTTCTTTGCACCTGAATTGATAGCGATGTTGAAAGAGCTCTTTGATGTTTATAAAGACTATACTTATGCTAAAGCGGCTAGATTGATTTATGAAAAGACTTGGTTAAGTAAAGCTGATAATAATATTCCTCCAGAGGTAGATACTTCTGTATTGAATGGAAGATTCAATGAAAAATATAAACTTCTTCCCTATCAGGATGAATTTATTCGTGCTTTTAATCAATTGAAGCATAAACTTAATCTTCGCGGTTATATTCTTGCATTTGAGCAAGGCTTGGGTAAAACCTTTACGGCAACAGCTTTGATGGAATGCTTGAATAAAAAGAGAGTTTATATCGTTTGCCCTAATTCCGTTACAGAAAACTGGGCTAATGAGATTAGGGGATATTTCAAATGTTATAATGATAACGATGATAAATGGCATGATGATGTAGGTATCGTTGGTAGTAAACGATTCCCTATTGGAAAACATGCTAAATACATCATTTGTAATAATGAAGGTTTGGATAAGTTGATGCCTTACATTGACGTATCCGGCTCTTCTGTTGGACTTATCGTTGATGAATCTCATAACTTTAGAAATTATAAAGGTGCTCGTGTGCAGCAATTGGTTTCTGCTGCGAAGAAGATGGACTCAAACGATATTCTTCTTTGCTCTGGTACACCTATCAAAGCTGTGCCTAATGAGATCGTACCTTCTTTGATGCTACTCGATCCTCTTATGACTCCTGAGAATGCAAAGCTTTATACCAAATGCTTTGCTTTGGATAATATGATTGGATCTAAGATTGTTAAAGCCAGATTCAATAATGTTATTTATCGTAAGACGAAGAGTGAGCTTAGTCTTCCTGAAAAATACGTCATTCCGATGTATTGGGAGATCAAGGATCCTACTCCGTATTTGATGGATACTGTAGCTGATCAAACGAAAGAACTTTTCGTAAAGAATTACGAAGAAGCTAAAGATAGTAACAAAGAATGCCGTGAACGATACAAAGAAGTCGTTAGAAAGTATTCCACTGCTGGTCCTATTAAAAACGATCATTATTTCAAATGGCTAGTTCGTTATGTAAATACGGATAAGAGCATGCGTTATCGTATGGATGCCGATATGGAATTCCTGGATTCTTTCCTGGACACCTATGTCTATCCGAATCTTACTACAGATGAAGCCAAGAAAGAATTTAATGATGCATTTCAGAAGTTTATGATGATGCGTCAGTCTTGCATGGGCAAAGCTGTTGGTGCTATTGTGCCGAAAGCCCGTGCCGAGATGTTTAAAACCCTTTATCTGGAGAATAAAGAAAAAGTCTATGCAAAAATTAAAGATTCTCCGAAGAAGACTGTTATTTTCTCTTGGTATCTTCCCGTTGTAAATACTATCGTAAATGATCTAAATTCTACTTCCGATATTAAAGCTGTAAAAGTTGTCGGCGGTATGAAAGATCGTTTCGATGTAATTGATCAATTTAAATATGACGATACCGTGGATGTCTTGGTTGCAACTCCTCAAACTCTTGGTACCGGCGTAACTTTGACGGAAGCAAATCAAATGTTCTTCTTTGGCACTCCTTGGAGATCTGCCGATTTTGATCAGTGCTGCGATCGTATTCATCGTATTGGTCAGACCTCTTCTGTATATATTTTCAATATTCTTTTGAAATCTAAGGATAAGAATTTGTCTTCTCGTATTGATGAGATTATGCAGTGGTCTGGTGATATGTTTGGAGCTATGATCAATGAAAATGGTCAGAATACCTTGCAAGAAACTGTAGCAAACACTTCTGAATCTACTATTGAAGTAGCTGATGAGGTTACGAATGCATATCTTCCTTCTATTCTCGAACCAATTTCTGGTGAAGCAAATGATGATACGCAGGATTACGATGTAAATACTCATAATGAAGTAGCTACTCCTGATCCTGAAACTCCTCCTGTTGCACCTAAAAATGATAAAAGAGAAGAAGCAGAGCGAATGATTCGTAAATTTGCTCTTGTTACTCCTGGGCTTCGTAAGCAAAAAGCACAAGAGATCTATAGCTTTATTATGAATAATAATATTGATATTGATCTTAGTAAATATAAATTGATTGCTCCTTTGCTCGATAGTCCAATCACTACAAATAAATCTTCTGATAAAACATTTGAAGGATTCATTTTTACTACCGATGAAAAACTTCCTCAGAATCTTATGTATGCTCCTTCTATGGAGTCTACTAATCGTAATTATAGTAAGAGAGACTATCAGGCTGTGTATGTAGTTTGCATGCATTCCAAGTCTGTGCTTGCTAATATCGTTAAAGCTTGGACGCATGATGAATTTTCTCATGCAGCACTTTCCCTTGAGCCAGATTTGAATCCGATGTATACTTTTGGTAATAAATCTGGTGGTGGACATGGATTTTCTATTGAGACTCCGGATAATCCTTTCTTTATAGCTAGACCTACTATGCCTTGGGCAGTTTATGCTGTATTTGTAAATCCTGATGAAATGGCTCTTATTAAAGAAAGACTTCTTTACTTTATGAAGAGAGATCCTGTCTTTAGGTTTGATCTTCTCGGATTGGCAAATATCGCATTTGGCAAAGCTGTAGAAAAAGAAACGAAATATTTCTGCTCTGGATTCGTTGCTGATGTACTGCAAGCTGGTAATAAAGCAAATGATAGAAGTTATTCTCTTTATAAACCACAGGATCTTGCTGATAAGTTTGCTTCTTATGAAGTGGCTAGAGGTAAGGGATTGCAAAATATTAATCCTGAAGAGGTTAAGAGAAATACTGAAAAAATGCGGGATATTTATTTTAAGAATTTCAATAAATAAGAATCCTATGTAATTCAAAACATTAGACTAGATAGCTTTTTAGTGCTATCTAGTCTTTTATTTGTATATTATCTTTATGGATAAATATAAAGAGGAATCTTTATATGAATATAAATGAATGGAGCATGTGACAAGAAATGACTGGGAAAATGATTATCGTATTGGGTGTGCTTATTGGGGTGCTAAGCTTTGCTACGAAACTAATTATGGATTCAATGCCAATGAATCGTAATACGCGAAAAGAAGTAAAACAACTTTGGCTAGGGCTAAACATAGGTTTTGTAATCTTTTTACTTATGGTAATTGGAATCGAAATCTATTATTGATCTGACATTTAATTTAACAAAGGAGAGAAACTAATATGGAAATGATTAGACCTTCCCGTGATGAAAACTTTCTGGAAATTGCAAAATGCGTAGCAAAACGTGCTACATGCATTCGTAGAAAGTATGGTGCGGTTATTGTGGATGAAAATAATCGTATTGTATCTACGGGTTATAATGGATCTCCTCGAGGATGCATCAATTGTGAAGACACTGGTAGATGCCTTCGTAGAGTATTGAATGTTCCTCATGGTGAGCGATATGAACTTTGTGCCGCATCACCGACTCATGCTGAAACCAATGCCTGTCTAAATGCAGGCGCAAATAATGCCGTAGGATGCACGTTGTATCTCTATGGGCTTGAAAGTGCAACAGGTGAACCCCTGGATGCACCGGAATGTTGTCTCATGTGTAAGCGCGTTCTCGTCAATTGCCAACTGAAAGAAGTTGTGCGATATAATAATGGCGAGATCGAGCATATTCCTGTGGAGCGTTTCAAAGATGCAATTGATGCTGCATGGGATATGAATTACGAAAACGCATGAATGAATAAGGTTCATTTTATTAATTCCCATCAATAAATGGGACAAGCCTTATTAGACAATATATGAGCTCAACGATGAATTTCGTTGAGCTCTTTTCATTTGTATATTATCTTTATAGAAAGGAGTGACGATAAATGGATTATTCGTCAATTGAAAAGAATATTATTAGTCTTTATGCAAAGATTAAAAATAAAAAACTCAAATTGAAAGATCTTCCAGTTCATTCTGGTATGATTAAAGGATTCGCGGAAGCAATCATCAATGGTAATTACGTTCCATCTCAAGAAGGATTGTATGCATTATTGATGCTGAATCTGGATCAGTATTCCTATGGTAATAATGGTGATGTGATTCTAAGTGATCATGAATATGATCTTCTTCATATTCTATATATGGATCATGGTGGAAAGCAAATCATTTATCCGGATACGTTTGAATCTCAATGGAAGTTGGTTCCTCATAAAGCAAAATGGATGGTAGGTTCTGTAGCAAAAAGTTATACCGTCGATGAGATGTATGATTTTATTGATGACATTTGCAGATCTACCAATAAGAATGCTTATGAGATTGAATGGGTAATTAGTCCGAAATTTGATGGTATTTCTGCATGTTTGGAAATTAAGAATCATCAATTGATTCAGGCAATTACTCGTGGTACTCGAGCAGAAGGACAAGATATTACTGCGGTAGTAGCAAAGGCTGCAAATCTTTCCGATATTTTGATGAATCATGATACCGGATTTATGAAAGTAGAACTTTGCGTGCCTCAGAAGTATTTTGAACCTTTGAAAATGCAAGGATACAAGAATCGTAGATCGGCAACTTCTGCGATTGTAAATAGTCCTAAGAATCTGGATAATGCTCAATATATTGAAGCGGTTCCGCTGCTTTGGTATGAGAGTAGAGATGACGAATATGGGTATCATATTGATTATAATCCTCCGGATGCAATTACGATTAAAGATGTAGAAAGCAAACGGCAGATTATGGATCAGATGTTAAGACTTTTAGCAGCATTGAAAGATCCAAAGAATCATTATGAATATCGAGTAGATGGCGTCATCTTATTTCCAATGATTCTATATAAGAATCTGAATGATGTCATGGAAAATTCTATGGCGTTTAAGATCAATACTGCAGAAGCACTTACTACGATCAAATATGGATATGTGAGTATGGGTAGAACTGGTCGAGCTGTACCCATGATCAAAGTGGAACCTTGTGAAGTGAATGAAACCATTGTAGAAGATGTAACTCTTGGTAGTTTTGCATTGTTTAAGAGAATGCATCTCTATGAAGGAGAAAGAGTCGTTATTTATTCTGCAGGTGATGTAATTCCGGAAATGAAATTCCCTGAGAAAAGAATGATTCCGGATGGAGCAAAACTTCTGAGAATTCCTGAAATTTGTCCGTATTGCGGATCGGAGTTAGTAGACGCAGCTTGTCCGAATCCGATGTGTAAGAGAAAAATCACTGGTCGTATTACAAACTTCTTGGAAAGAACCGATATTACTTCGGATATTTCCGATAAAACGATCGAAGATTTGTATGATGCAAAGAAGATTCGGAATATTGTGGATCTTTTCAGATTACAAGTTAATGACATTGCAAGCTTGAATGGATATACGGAAGCTGGAGCAATGAAGATGATTAATCAATTTAATACTCTTCGCACGACTCCAATTCCTTATTCTAGATTCTTTGGTGCTTTAGGTTGTCCTGGTATTTCATTGAAGATTGCTGCAGGCATTTTTGATGTAATGACAATGGATGAACTTATGGGGCTCAAAGGATGGGATCGAGTTACTCTGCTCATGAGTGTAGATAAACTTGGAATGACGAGAGCACAAATTATTTCGGATTTCATTGATCAAAATTATAGAGAAATTTATGAATTGATGGAGATTATGAATCTTACGAAAGATCGTAAATATTTCGGTAACGTAGTATTTAGTGGATTCCGAGATTCTTCTTGGGAAGCTAAGTTTGACCAGATTGGATTCCGAGTAGGTGATTCGGTTACTAGAGAAACTGCAGCTTGTATTGTAGCCAATATGGGTACAACGAAAGCAAAAGCAGCTTTAAAGAAAGGGACTCCTTTGTATCTGTCTACGGATATTGAGAGAGCCTATGCTGATTGTAAATTGATGTCGGAAACGTTGGATAAGAATTTAACTAATATATCATATTATCGGTTCTGACTCAAAGAAATAGAAAGGAAGAAACATTATGGCTGATAATAGTTTTGAAAATCTGGATGTAGTAACTCCTGGTTATGAGAGCGATTCTACGAAAGATTATGCTCAGACGAGAGAGATTGAGCGTATTGCTCGTCAATTCTTGTATGAGTATTGTGGTGTGGATATTCGCTATGATTTCTACATCAACACGCTGTTTCTGCGTTATGTGAATGCATTGTGTGGAACGATGGGTATGATTGCACGAGATAATGCTGCAGAAACCGGAGATTTCACGTCTAGTATTCGTGTTGATATTCATTATCATGATCTCTTTAGAGTATATTTAAGCGATCGTGAAAATGATGATGCAGAAAAAGAAGGAAACGTAATTCCGGAATTCGAAGTAGATCCGAATTTCCCGATTGCTGTTGAAGGCTTGAAGGATATCTTTGATCTGTATCGTTTGAATTCTGGTAAGGAAGTTCTTCGTTATCGCCTGGATGAAAAAGATCGCAAGATTGGAAAGGTGATCGAAGATAAGACCGCTCAGTTGGTTAATAACAACAATAATGTCATCGTGAGTAAGGATGCAGTTCCTTATATGACGATCTTTATTGTATTCCTGGTTGCTTCGATTCAGTATGCAATTCAGTGTATGGTTGATACTGATACTCGTCGTAAGCATCTGGTTTTGGAAGGTTTGGATATTTATGTAAAGGCAAAAGGTAAGTATCCGACTCAAAGTTATATGATCAATATCCAGCCTGGTGTGGATGCAAAGCTTGATGCAAAGCATGATATGTCCACTGAGGGCAAGGATATTTAATAGAAAGGAAGAATCATCATGGCAGTAAGTCAAGAAACGATGGAAAAGAAAATCTTGTATGTTTACAAGGCATTCTTTCCTAAACCTAATGAACGTCTTCAGATGGATGTTAGTGGTTGTGAGTTTTACCGTACTGAGAAAACCGCAATCGCAGCCTATCTGAAAAGTGTAGAGACCGATGAAGAGCGCGATGCTCTGATTGGTCGTCCCGTAACTGTGTTTAAGATCAGCATTCCTAAGGATGTCTTCTTGAATAAAATTCATGATGCAGATATTGAAGAGCATGGTGATTCGTTCACCATTGTCTTGAAGAATATTATGTATCGCATGAATTGCGAAGCTTATTATCTTCGCGGATTCCTCGTGAAGCGGAATAATGATGTGATCGAGGGAATCACAAACATTAGTATCGATAAAGAGGGCTAATTTACAAGAAGAAACCGAAATGGATAGACCATGGCTCTATGCTTAGGAGATATTGTATCTTCTAGGCTGGAGCCATAGGTCCAATCCATTTTTATTTTAGGAGCACAGAAAATTATGCTTGATACGATTCATTTATTCAAAAATGAAGCGGAGAAAGATTTTAATATTGATTTCCTCGCTTCTTTAAATGATATCTCAATTCCTGATCTCGTAGTTCTTTATATGAAAGAATATGAAGCAATTGAGAATATCGAAATTCTGTCTTATGATATTACTACAGATCCTGATGAAGTAGATATCAATGAGCACAGTATCAATATCAACTATAAGCGCAAAACTGATACCTTGGATATTCCGAAATATAAATATATTTCTACCAATCGTGTCGGTGAGATGAGATTCCGTATTCGCGTTCATACGAATATTAATGAGAAGATCATCACGAAAAAGATTTTGATTCCTTTGGAGTATGATGGCTTCTATTATATTAATAATAAGAAGTGGAAAACTCTATGGCAGCTTTGTGATGCTTCTACATATAATCAGCGTGGCAAGATTACCATGAAATCTCGTATGCCGATTATCATTTATCAATCCAAGCATCGTCCAATTATGGATATGACTGGTTTGATTCATGAAGTATCTACGTATAGTTACGCATTGAATTCTAAAGCTCGTCGTGGTGCATCGAAAGTTCGTGTGAAATTCATCAATCCGATGATGATCTATTCTGCTAAGATTGGATTGGAGGAAGCAATTAAATACTTCTGTGCTGGTCCCGATATTGCGATCGTTCCTCGTTCGAAAGCTCAGAATGGGGAAGTATGTGACGATGATCGTTATTACTTCTTTAACATCGATGAGGTGGTATTCAAAGTTCGTCGTGAAATGATGGATAATAATAAATATATCGCTTCTATCGTTGGTATGCTGAAGAATATGGAAAGTGCAGAGTTCCCTGTTACTTATGATATCTTGGCAGATCTCCAGAATCAGAAAGATTACTGGCGTTGCCGCATTGGCTATATCGGCTCGGCTAAATCTAAGAATCTTCTGACCTTCCTGGAGAAAGGTCGTACTACGATTTATATGGTTGAGCGTTTGCTTGATACTATAACTCGTATTGATCTTCGCTTGGATGATGTTTATAAAAACGATATCTATGCTTTGATGCGTTGGATGATCTTTGAGTTCGATAATTTGAAGACTCGTAATAATATGGATCTTCATAATAAGAGAATTCGTAAGAATGAGTATATCGTTGGTAGTACCTTGGGTAAAAAGATTGCTGAGAATATCAATAAGATTATTGAGAAGCAGTCTAAATCCAAGATGAATACAATGGATACTCTTCTGGAGTCTTTCAACTTTGCTTCTGATATCATTGTAAACGGTATGAGAAACAATGGTGACCTTGTTAAATCTGATGAGCTTGTAAATGATTTTACTGCTCTTCAGGATATGTATTTCAGCGCTAAAGGACCGAATTTGATACCTAAAAGAGTTCGGTATAAACTTCTTCGAATTGCGGGAACGATTGCCTGTTAAATTCTAGCTACTAAGTATGAGTGGCGACATTCATATGGCATCTAGACTCGATCTAAAGAGGACGTTATTCTAGATGGAATAGTAAAAAGGCTAGAAGTAGGGCCAACCACGCAGCCGAGGTTCTCCGAAAGGATGAATCAGGTTCATCGACTATGGAAAGGGTAGGCTAAGTAGGAATACTTAGAGTAGAACTGATTCCAGTAGAGCCAGTCTTAGAATTGGTTAGTATCATTCTGATATTAGGAATGAGTAAATCTATTAAATCGGAGCGAGGAAGATTCGGAATAGAAAGAACTCCTATTCTGGGTAAGATATAGTCAGTCTTATAATGAGAATTATAAGTGGAATAAGACGTCTTTGGGTGAGCAGTCTTCTAAGATGATTTCTCAGAAGTACCGCAATATTCATCCCTCCTATATCGGAGCGATTGATATCAACGTTTCTTCCAATAGTGATGTGGGCATGTCTGGTGCTTTCACTCCTTTTGTGAAGATTTATGACAAATATTACTTTACTCCTGATAGAGAGCCTTGCATGGCAATGTACAATCTCCGTCAGGAACAGAAAGATTTCTACGATAAAATCGGTAAATATCAAATGCTTTATCAAGATCCGGAAGTTGCCTTTAATTCGTATGATGATTATCTCACATTTATGAAAGAAGAGGGGCAGAATCCTGGTTTAAAGCCCGAGCCGATTCGTATTGTAGAAAAGGAGCCCGATGAAGCTCCTGCGCAAGCAAAACTTCTTCAGATGACTGAAGAAGAACGTGAAAAGGCAATTGAGGAGCAGACTAAGAAAGAAGCAGAAGAAGCTGCTTTGAATGAGGAGACTCCTGCAGAAACTGCGATAGAAGCAGAAAGTGAGGAATAATCGTGGCACAACTGCGTATCGATTATAATGGTCATCCTAAGCATGAATTAGATGAACTTTTGAAAAAATATAGTGCTCGAATCATTAATATGACAGAAGTATTGGATGATTCGGAACTTTATGCAGAAACATTTCAAGATATCCTGGATATTATGAAATGGAAATTTGAAGATGAAAAGATTCGTAAAAGAACTTGCTCCATCAAATTTGATTCTGATCCAAAAGATATCGTGGAAATTCAACTTCGCCATCTTCTTACCAATATGATTCTTTGGTATGGTTTCGTTCGTGCTGATGCTGCTGAGATTGTAGATAAATCGTTTATTATCGATTTTACGGATCCCAGTATTGACATGGGGAAAATTACCAATTATATTGATGATAAGATCCTTCCCAATATTGCAGACGTTGATCTCCAGACTAAGAATGAGATCGTTGATGAAATCATTCATAATATGACTGCAATTTCTCGTGCATTCTCTCCTTTGATGGGATTGGGCATTTCTGTCTATTCTATCATTCAGGCGGCAAAGCGTAATCCTCGTATTGAGCAGATTATGCATGAGAAACTTCCCGATGGATTGCAGCCTACTGAGATTGAAGAGCGCTTGTCTAATACTACAGATGAATTGATCGAGCTTTTCAAGAAAGATCAGGATAATGACCTGAAGCCCTTGTTTGCTTCTGGCAATAACCTGAGTAAAGGTCAGTTCAAAGAAATTGCTGTTGCTATCGGTTTGAAAGCTGATGTCAATGGTAATACAATTCCGCATCTGATCAAATGTAATATTCTGGTAGATGGTATTTCTACTCCTTCGGCATATTACTTGGATGGTGAATCTGGACGTAAAGCATTGATTCTGTCTAAGACTCGAATGGGTGAACCTGGTGCTTTCTCTAAGAAAGCCACTACCAATACTACATCTGTTACTCTACGTCATGACTATATTAAATGTCATTCTGTACGTCCTATTTGGTATCATATTGATAGCGACCAATTCCTGAAACTTCTGAATGGCCGTTACTATTATGAAGATCATCTAGACGAAAATGGCCAGCCGATTGAGCATATCCTCAACTATAAGAAAGATAAGTGGATGATTGGTAAGGATATTCCTTTCCGTTCTCCTTGCACTTGTGCTTCTCGAGAGGGTATTTGCTATGCTTGCTACGGTATGCTCTATGAAGTGAATAAAGATCTTGCTTCTGCCGGCGCATATGCTGCAACGAAAGAAACCGAACCTCTCGGTCAGGCAGTTCTGTCTTCTAAGCATCTTCAGATGACTCATTCTTCCACGATTCAGTTTGATGATGATTTCAATAAAGTCTTTGAATTGTCTTCAAATGAAATCACTGCTAAGGATGATCCTGAATTTGATGAAGATCTCTATCTGGTACTGGGTGAAGTGAAAGCAGAAGAGACAGAAGATACGATCGATTATTTCTGTGATAATTTTGATGTCGTGTCTGCACAGAATAAGGTTATCTTCCACGTAGCTGAACAAAATCGTTCTCGCCTGTATCTGTCCAAACAACTTTCGGATATCTATGTTAAATTGAAGGATAAGTCGAAGCCAATTTCTATGAACGTCTTTGACGATGATTCCGCTGTCATCTTCAACGTTGAAATCAAGAATAAGGAATTGACTCAGCCTATCCGCAACATCAATAGACTTCTGAATACTGTGGATAAATGCGGTTGCACTACGTTGGATGAGGTTTGTCAGCAATTTGCTCGTAACAAGATCGATGCTGGCATTAAATATGACCTCGTTCATGATGAGATGATGATTCGTGGTCTACTTCGTAAGAAGTCTAATGAGATGGAAGAACCCGATTGGACTGCCAATGGTGATCCGAGTGATTATAAGATTCTGCGTCTAAATGATGCACTCTTTAAGAATCCGTCTCCTGTTGTTAGCTTGAGCTATGGTTATCTTCGTAAGCAGCTTCGTTCTCCTGAATTCTATAAGAAGACTGCTCCGTCTCATCTGGATCCTCTCTTTGTATCCAAGCTTTCTGAAACGATCACAGATGACATTGACTAAATATAAGTCATAATAAATGGCTCAGAGAATCATATCTCTGAGCCATTATTTTTGTTTAAATTTTCATTTGCATATTATATTAATGCGAAAGGAGGAAATGATAAAATGGATAAAATCGTTCATATAACCAATACAGGTATTCGGATTACTCCATGGAAAAAAGGACAAACTTGTCTATATTTGGAAAACTGTAATTGCATGTATGACCCAGTTTATCATAGAAAGATTCCTGTAACTGGATTTCAAAAGAAAAGAACGTATTATACCTATCGATTCAATTTGGAAAAATTACAAGTAATGCTTCCAGATTATCGATTTGAACCGGATCTTCCTGTATATGCATGGGAAGCACATCCATTTCATTTTAATCAAGATATTGTATTCAATGTATTACAAGAGAAAGCAATTAGTGAAGCAAAGAGTACGGGTACTCCTCGAGTGTTTATCAATCTTCAGACAGGTCGAGGAAAAACATTCGTTGGAATTGAATTGATTTCTCAAGCGCATTGTAAAGCATTGATCATGTGCTATTCATCCGCTGTACTATCCCAGTGGGCCGAATCTTTCACGTCTCATACAGATATTGATCCCAAACGTATTATTTATATTCGAGGATATGGCACGCTAGACAAAATCTTGGATGGAGAGATTAAAGTGGAAGATTATGATATCTTCCTCATGACTCCATCTCTATGCTTGTCTTATGCAAAACGATATTCGTGGGAGCAATTAGGTGAAGTAGTATCTGCTATGCATATTGGCGTGAAGATTTATGATGAAGCACATCGTAATATTTCCACCATGGTAATGCTAGATGCAAATACGAATATTGATAAGACCTATTATTTGTCTGCAGACTTTAATCAATCCAATCTTGAAAAAGCACAAAAATACTTTTCTATGTTCTGGGATGTACCAATTATCAACCCAGAGAACGAAGTAGAAATAGACCTAAATTATGTAGTCGTAACTTGTGTGGATTATAATTCTCATCCAGAAGATCGAGATCAAGTCGCTGTCGTTACAAAGAGAGGATTTAATAATTTTAACTATATGCGGTATCAATTTGAAAAAGGAGTTATTTTCCAAGTCATCGATACCGTAATAGAGCAAACTCTACCTTTCTTAAATGGATTCAGAGTTTTGATTCTCACTTCTCTTATTGAGCATATTCCTTTGATTGTCAATCATTTAAAATCTCTCTATGGTGATCAATATAAGATTGGTGGATATCATGGAGAAATGGAGAAAGAAGATAAACAAAATACGATCGATCATGCTCAAATTATCGTAGCAACGTATTCTTCTTTCTCAGTAGGTGTAGATGTAAAAGGTATTCAGTTTGTCCTTTCTTTGGACCAAATTGATCCTATTACAGATAATCAATCTGCTGGTCGTGCTCGTCCTATTGAAGGAAGAAAAGCTTTCTATTTTCTGTGTAGCGACTTTGGGTTTGAGCGTTGTATAAAGTCAAGGAAAAAACGTATATCATATTTAAAGACTACGAAAGCAAGTGGGTTCTATAATGTGTGGATTGGAGATAAATAAATATGGCTGTAGACGTATCCGGAGTTAAATATATCCGGAGAACTGTGGATACTCTGTATCCAGTGCAATTGGTATCTAATACGTCGTTACCATCTGTAATGGTTCGGAAGAATAAGACGAATGTGGATATTATGGAAATCAATTGCACGCTTCAAATCGTTCTGAATAGTAAACCAGCAGATTTCCGAAATACAAGTTTTATGATATTGCAAAAAGCAAGAGATGAATTTTGTGATATTTTAAAGAAAGTCATTGATTGGTTTCGCGATGAATCCAAGAATGATTTATATTTTGAAAATGAAGAAGGAAAGCTTACAATCAATACGAGTTATCATGACTTAGTAGCAAATATTTATGAAGCTCGTCGAGATTGTAAAGTAATGACAATTGCACCTTGTGTGATTATTAATGGAGATGAATCTCGAGAAGAAGGAGTTTCCATTTGCATCAATACAGTAGATTCTATGGTGCAATTATCTTTTCGAAATCTCGTTAGGCTGTATAATGAGATTAAGAACTTTAATTATGCCGCGGAAGCTTCTTTAGTATTAGAGAGCTTTTTCTATAGCCGCGTGTATGATAAAATTTATGATCAAGATCAATATATCGGTAACACAGGAGATGGTAGTTTTAATCAACCTCTTAAGAGAACGAATAATTTTGGCTTTTAATGTAGAAAGGAAGAAATAATCATGGCTGACAAATTTTTCAAGATCACTCTGGCAGAACTTCCTGTAGTGAAAGAAGATCCGAATTATGTGCACATCAATCCCGATGTACAAATGTGGGCAATGATTGCCAATGAACACTATTTTCCTGTGGCATATCTCCCTTGCAATGGAGATTTGATTAAGATTGAAAAAGATAAAGCGTATGTCTATGACGGATACTACTATTATTTCCGCGGTATGGTAGATAATAACGAGGAAGCAGAAACTCCTGGTATCTATTATAATAAGATGTCAAGAACCTATTTTGTCGTTCTTTGTGATCCGGATAATCCGGCACATGATATTTATTCTGTAAAGAATAATCCAATGCAGCCTCAGTTGAGTGCGGATGCAATTCGAAAAACTTTGGAAGAGAAAGGTGAGACAATTTATGTTGCCTGCCATTCCAATAATTCTCGTAGTGCAATTCCTGATATTACGAAGAATGATGGTTTCCTGAAGAGAGCAGCAAAAACGATTCTGAAAGAAAAGAATATTGAATTGGATAATTATAAGAGCTCTTTTGGTAATAAGAATGAACTTTTCAACCTGAAGCAAGTTCTTCGTTCTCCCGATGGTAAGATGTCCATTATGCTCTTCGAGCGTTTGATGGAAGCACTTCATCTGAAATATACGATTATCATTGAAGAAGTATCTCCGGAAGAAGCGTGTGGTAAGAAAATCATGGATCCGATTCGGATCTCTTCTGAGGATACATTTGAGATGAGTAGTCTTTATCCCAATGAAGTCAAAGAACTTCCGAACCAGAATGATAATACTAATGATACGGAAGACGAAGAGGATGAAGACGTATGATTTATACACTAGATGATCTGCATCTTTTCTATAAGCCAGGAGATCAAATTTCCAATAAAGACGGCACTAGAAAAGTCATTAGCTTTATTCCAGATATGGATGATTTCAATGAGAAATATCGTATTTTGAATCTTAAACGCCTTTACTATAAGAAAGATCCAAAATATGAAGCTCTTCCTCAATATGGAATTCTTCATATGCAAGCATGCCTCAGTTATGCAGTACAACAATATGGCGTAGGAAATGTACCTCCCATCGTATTAACTATTTTCAATTATATGGATTTGGATAATTTCATTTGCCAATCTATGCGCCAGAAATATGGTAATATTACTCCTCTGGATGCAGAAGTAATTGGCAAAAATCGATTGAATACTATTCATCGGAATTATGCAATTCATGAATTGGAATGGTACATTTCTTCTGACTTTGCTATGATTGCTGCTAAGAATGGTTTGAGCCCTGTTATGATGAATTGCGTTCAAGCATGCATCATTGCTTATATGGCTCGACTGTTTGTATGTCCTGAAGAATTGGCTCCTATGAAAGTTACTCTAGGGAAATTTCCGAAACTAGCTCCATATTTCTATCCTTACTTAGATAGATTGGGTGCTGGACAGACAGATATGAAACGTCCGTGGACAATGAACGATCTTACTCCCGAAGAAAACGAATATTATCACAAGCTTCTGAATATTCAGAATATTACTTTAAAAGATAATATTCGAGCATATTTGGAGAGTAGAGAATATAGCTATGCTACGCATTGTGCTATGAATCGACCTCCTGTAACTATTATGGAATCAATTTGTTATTCCTATAATATCAATTATATCAATAAGATGATCATCAATTAAATTAAATAGAGCCTTACTTTATGACAAGTAAGGCTCTATTTTTATGATTACAAAAGAGAAAGGAGATGATATAAATGAAGATTCTCCGCTTGAATCTAAAGAATTTTGCTCATATCTTTTCCGGATTGGGTAAATATGAAATTGATCTTGATTTTAGATCCACACATAAAACCATCAATGTGATCATTGGTAAGATGGGAAGTTGTAAAACGGTCATTCTTGGACACTTGCAACCTTTCTCATCATTTGGTAGTTTGGATGTACGAAATCAAGATGAAATTATTCTTCCTGAAAAAGATGGTAGAAAAATCTTAGAAGTGCAAGATGGTGATAATTATTATACCATTAAGCATATCTATCTTTGGAAGAAAGATCATCATATGGTAAAATCATTCATTGCTAAAAATGGCAATGAATTAAATCCCTCTGGCGGCGTAAATAGCTTCAAAGCATTGGTAGAAGTTGAGTTGGGAATTACTCCATCTTTTCTCGTATTGACTCGATTGGGATCAAATGTAACCAATCTGATTGATATGAAAGCAGCGGATCGTAAATCTTTTATGGCATCTATGTTATCTGGTGCTGAGATATATTCCATGCTTTATAAGAAGCTAAATGAGGAGATGCGAACTCTCAATGCTCAAATGGCTTTGATTGTGAGAAAGATTACTTCTCTATCCAATGGTAACGTAGAAGATCTAAAGAATCAATATCATCAAACGATGGATGAAATAGAAGATCTTACTAAAGACAAAGAAGCAATTCAAACAAGCATTTCTGAAGTAGAAGCTACAATCAAAGTGATTCTAAATGGAAGATCTATAGAAGCTTATCAAGCTGAAATGAATCTTCATAAAGATGAATCTGAAAAAATGAAAGCTTTAATTACAGAAAAAGAAAATACTTTGAAAGAATTAAAGACTTCACAAAAATCTGTATCGGATGTAGCAAAAGAAATTGGTTCGATTGAATCTCAATTGAAAACGAATGAAGAGATGAAACTTAGTTTGAATGACTCTTGGCAAAAGATTCAAGAGAATTTAAATAAGTTGATTGAGCAAAGGATGCTCAATAGTAATCGTGATCAAGTAGATTCTTTACGAAAGTCCTATATGGAAGTCGTAGATCAGATTGATTCTATGCGACAAGAATTGAGAGATTTTAAATGCCCCTATAATTCTGGAATGATTTCTGAATTAATGGAGCAGATTAATACAATCAATATCTTGATCAATGAGTTATCAGATTACGATAATGATTCAGTAATTCAGATTCTTCAAAAAGGTCCAGATTCACTAAAGTATGCTTCTCGTCAAATTGAACATTTGAATCTACAGAAATTGAAGTTGCAAGCTAAAATTAATAACTTCAAATTCTTAGGTTCCTATACCCCAGATGAAACTTTGTATGTGCCGCCACTTTGTCCTACAGAAGATTGTCCATTCTACAAAACGCATCCAGCAATTATGCAATCTAAGTATGATCAATTTAAAGTGGAAAAAGAATTTCAAGATATCCAAATTCAAATCAATGCAATCGATGTTAATATTGGAAGATTTTCTGAATATACTCTGATTTATAATAAGCTTTCTATTTTGAAAAGTTTATGGTCTCCGGCAGTAAATAAATTATCGGAATTAGGAGTAGTACGAACAACTGCGTTGACTCGAGTATTATCAACTTTAGGAGATCAAGTTTGGTATGATCATAATAAGCTGATGGATATTTTGGAAAAATGCAAACATCGAGAATTGTATTATACTCTTACGGAAAAATCTTCTGCATTAAAAGCAGAATTAACAAATTTATCTCGATATGATTCTAAAGAATTGGAAGAAATTATTGAAAATCAGCAGAATCAATCGAAATCTATTTTGGATACTCTGCATAAATTAGAAGATGACAATAAGAAACTCAAAGAGCAGAAAGAATCTTTGGATAAATTGTATTTGGAATTGTCTTCTATCGTTGAAATTGAAAAAGAAGTAGAAGGAATGAAAAATGAGCTCGTACAGATAGTCGGGGTATATAATTCTATGAACGAATCTCTACAAACTATTTACGATAAGTCTTATAATCTAAGTGATTTAAAAGCTTCTTTAGAAGTGACAAATGGCAGATTACAAAATCTAAATGCTAAATTCCAAAAGATTCAAATGACTTTGAATGATATCTCTTATGCCCAGAAAGATTATGATGCATTAGTAGATAAGCAAGAAGCATTGAAATATATCGTAGAGGCTGTTTCTTCTAATAAAGGAATTCCTTTGGTATATATCAAACTCTTCTTGCGAGATTGCAAAGATACTTTAAATGATCTCATTAGTGATGTTTTTGGAGATTCTATCGAAGTATTGAATTTTATCATTAATGAAAATGAATTTAAAATTCCTTATGCCATTAATGGTAGCCCAGTAGAAGATATTGCAAAAGCATCTCAAGGACAGAAAGCAATTATTTCTCTAGCATTAAGTTTTGCTCTTATGAGACAGGCACATAGTAGATGGAATATTATGCTTTTAGATGAGATGGATGGTCCTTTGTATAAAACTGATCGTAGTAAGTTTATTACGATTCTTTATAAACAATTGGTTGCTATTGATGCGGATCAAGTCTTCTTGATTTCTCATAATTTTACTTTTGAAGGAAACGATGTTAACGTCATCATGACGACAGACGAACATGTCGATAAATCGTCGATGCTTAGTGTGATGCACGTATAAGCATCCTTTTGGCTCCTTCAAAAGATAAAATAAAGGAGGACTTCTGGATATGCCTAAGTCGAAAGAGGAAAGAGCGAAGGCATTTACAGATAGGGTATTGGAAGAGGCTGAGTGGTTTCTAGAAACGCGAGGAACGATTCGTTCTACGTCAGAGCATTTTAATCGTCCTAAGAATATGATTCATCAAGATATCACACAAAGACTTCCGATTATTGATCTAGAATTGAGTAAGAAAGTAAATCGTTTATTAAAACTCAATAAAGATCAACGACCTTATCGTGGTGGAGAAGCTCTTCGACAGAAGTTTAAATCCGGTTATAAGAAATCGAAGAAGAAAGAAGATTGAAAAATCCCTATACTCATTTTTAGAGTATAGGGATATATTTTCTGTATAAACTCAGGTCTATAATTGTATATTATATTAGTAGAAATAGAGAAGCAAAGAGTACGCTTTTCTATAGATAATAAAAGAGTACTTTAGGAGGTATTCATTATGTTTAAAAAGAAATCCACGAAGAAAAATCAGGTCCAGAGCTTCAAAGTGAAGCATAATAATGGGATCGTGCTGGCATCTGCTGGTATGCCTATTATCACCTATGAGGGACGTTACCTTCAAGTGAATGGTGTTCGCCGCGTTATCGAAGTTGCAAAGATGCAGCCGAAAATGTGGAATAGCATCAAATCCTTGAAGGAATTCGCTACCACTGCTCCTGGTCAGGGCCATGATCTGGATGATCAGCTGTATGTTCTGATCATGCCGGAATGGGCTTTCAACAAGTTCAAGCTCTTCAAACCCATGAGCGGTAAGGAGATTGATCGTGCTGTTGCCTACATGGTGGCAAAGTATGTCTTTGACAAATCTTTTGTTGAAGGCGACATGACCTTCGTTTCTGCATCCATGTTCATCAATGACATCGTTACCAAGATGGATGATGAGTGCGTCGAAGAAGCATACTGCGCGATCGTTCGTATCCTTCAGATGTTTGCCGATAAGGATGGTTATATCGGCAATGCTGATGTGGAAATGGCTGCACGCTTCATTGCATGCATCACTGAAAACTGCAATACCAATGCAGTGAAGAAAGCCATTCTGAAAGCCATGAAGACTTCCGGGAAAGATATGAACAGACTCTGGAAGTCGGATAAGAAATCTTCTAAGAAAAAGAAGAAGGAAGGCTCTTCTATGGATCTGGATCCTTTCTTCAGTGACAGTGCCGAAGATGATTCCGATATGATGGATGATGATCCGGTTGAGGAATCTCCGAAAGAGGAAACCGCCGAAGAAAAACCTTCTACTGAGGAAGAGGAAGCTCCCGCTCCGATTCATGATCTCGATGATGATGTCGAAGATACTGAAGATGAAGAAGCTCCGGATGAAGAGCTTATTGAAGAAGCCAAGATCATTCCCGAAGAAGACGAAGATCCCATTCCGGTTAATAAGCCGGAATAAAGTAAAGAGGTAGACTAGAAATAGTCTACCTCTTATTTTTTTTTTTTTAATTACCCGAATCGTCTGATCCAATTCTATCAAGGACATATTCACGGTTAGCATGATCCGATGCAGTACCAAGATCATCATGAATATTAAATTTCAAATTCTCCACATTTGGGGGAAGAGGATAATCAGGCACCTCGTTACCATCTTTATCGATAGCAACGACTGCCTGGCCACCATCAGGATATATTTGTAAATGAAGTTTCACACCAGAGTTTTCATATTTAATATATTTATCTCCTTCAGTGTCTTCTTCATTAGCATATTTTGCTTCCATTTCATCATCGTCTGACTGAAGATATCCCATAGTAGAATTACGAGAATTCGGGTTTTCTCCATCATGAAATGCACCAGATACCCCAGTAAGACCACCGACTGAATCCATGATATTAGAACTAGAAAGAAGTTTCTGTACGGCAAATGCTGCTTCAGAATCATCTCCAACAGCGTTCATCTTGTCAGATGCTTTCAGTTTCATATTGGTATCAATGATAGTCTTCTGAATAGAGCTAAGTTCTTTGATAGCAGAAAGTCTAATATTCGTAAGACTACCTTTAGCAGATACAAGATCAGCCAGAGATTTTGTATTACGCGTTCTAGACATTCTCAGTCCATCAATATCTCTTTGAACTCCTTTGGAATCGGTATCAATATCAGAAATTAAATCTCTTAATGCTTTTTGCTGAGGAGCAAAAGCTTTTTCAATTTCTCCTAACTCAGGATCAACACCATTTTTTCTTGCATATGCTCTACCTTGGGCTATAAGATTATTTTCCAAAGCAGTATCATCATTATTAGGATCAAATAGTGCATCAAAATCATCATCAAGAATAAAATCATCCGAAATATCATCATCCTTGAGAGATTTCATCATATCTTGTAAAGACATGTTGTCATCTTCATCGAACCAGGTATCTTCAGGATTTCTTTTTCTTTTTGATGCATTCGAATTAGAAGTATTAAAAAACATAAAATCATCAGAATCGTCATCAATAACAGGATCTAATGATTTATTTTCAACTTTAGATTTTTGGGTTGCGGATTTTTCTTTTTGAGGTGTAGGTTTCTGTGAAGGGGGAGGAAGACTTACATCCTCATCGTCGTCCATCATTAATGAATGAAGTCCATTAAGAAACGATGCCATATTTTTCTTTGCCTCCTCATATTTGGCTTTATAAGATTAAATAGGCTGTTAAATCGTATAGAAGATAGTAAAATCTTCTATACGATAAATTATATTAAGCTTTGGGTTTATTATGCTCACCGGCAGATTTGATACTAGCTGCAAGAGCAAATGCTCTATCAGAGCAACCATTAGTACGAAGCTCTTCCAAAAGTACAGGAATCCAATTCTTTTCCAGATTTTCACGAATCTTCATAGTAGACTGGAACATCTGGACATTTTTAGCATCCAAGAAAAGCTGCACTTTCTGAGAATTCTTATGATTTGCCGCGTCTTTCTTAAAAGCATCGGTAACAGATGCAATTGCATCTCCGGGAGTTCCTTTAATCTTCTTAATATCATGAATTTTCTGGCTAGCAAGAAGATTAAATTTACGAAGAGCTACAGATGCATCCGTAACAATACGAATTGCTTCTTTAGTGTCGCCTTTTTTAATCGCTTTCGTAAGATCCATATAAAGAGGACGAATTGCGGCATTACAGCCAGATTCTTTATCAATAGATTGCATAATAGCACGCTGTTGCTTAGTTGCTTCTTTAGAAATTGCTTCCGTACAAATTTCGGATACAAATGATTCGTAAGCAGGAGAAATCATAATAACTTTCATCCTTTCATATATTAAATGATTATAAAATCGTTTCTTTGATATGCTCTGTGCTGGTGGAGGTACTGAATTAATTTATGCATTAAACGACGCCTTATTCATTCCATATTTATTCTAATGTGAATATTAATAGTTGGAGTAATGGTTCCACCTTTAAATAAAGCATCAATAATAATTGTATATTATATAAATAGAGTATAGGCAATCGGACCTATACTCTATTTATCAACTCCTCTCAAGAAAGGAGGATAGAAATGAACCATTTTATCAATATACTAAAGATTATTGGTGCTTATGTGTGTAATTTCGTTTCATTCATCAATGATTCGAAAAGCATTGTCACAGGTACTTATACTGCATTATTCTTAATCGGAATGATTATTGATATTGCAGTTAATGGTGGTAGAAACACTGGAAGACTTGTGATGATTTACATGATAGGTATTTCCAAACTTTAATTATATGATAAAATGGAGGAGAATAAGATCTGCTTTGCCCAAGAATTAAATTGACATTTTAATTCTAAAGCAGATCTTTATTTTTTATGTAGATATAAGATTAGTTTGATATGCTCCTTACTGGTGGATGTATGTCTGATGGAAATCCAATGTGCGGCGCTATAGCAAATAATTTTTATCTAGAACCATCATTGGGATATGAATATAGCGGTTCCCACTTTAATAAAATATGAAAAGATATATCATATGTATGATAGATATTAAAGTGGATTCTAAAATCTACTTTTCAATTAAATTTAAAGGAAGGATTTGATAAGAATATGAAATTCTTAAAAAACGTAGATCCTGCTGTAAATCATGTTATGCTCTTGAATATTATGTATTTCAATGAGCGTAATTTTGATCAAGATGACGTTTTAAGTGTCGTATATAAAGATATGGACACTGGCGAAAAATTTGTTGAGAATATAAATAAACCTAAAATTGAGGTTTATATTGTAAAACCAGAATATCGACAAAAAGTTGGTAATGTCGTGCGAGATTATTATCCAAAAGAATGGATGGAACCTGTTAAGGTTAGATATCGCAATCGGTATTCTGAGATCGCAAAGATTCTTGATCTTCCAAATAAAGAATTTGCAAAAGTATCTCCCTATGTAGCTTGGTCTAATATGGACATTCGAAACTACTACTGTATTCAGTTTGCATTGGAATACGCAAATGAATTACCAAAGAAAATCAATTGTGGATTCCTTGATATCGAAAACGATATTATCGAAATTGACCATTTCCCTGAGAATGGCGAGACTCCTATATCGGTAGTAACTTATGTAGATGAACCTAGTTTATCTGCATATACTTTTTGTCTTAGAAGTAAGCATTGTAGTTATGCGATTGATCCGGATACCAATGAACCCTATGATTGTAGAGATCAACAAAAGGCATTAGAAGAAGATAATGATGGTTTAATCAAGGAACTTCATGAGAAGTTTGATGATATTTATGGTCCTATTGATTATAATATTCTGTGGTTTGATGATGAACTCGTTATGATTAAGAAAATATTCCAGATTATTGAAGCATGTAATTGTGATTTCTGTATGATTTGGAATATGCCATACGATATCGGAAACTTAACAGCTCGTCCTAATACTCTTTTAGCTAATCCAATAAACTATCTCTGCAGTGATCTTTTTGAAGTGAAAGAAACTTATTTCAAGGAAGATAATAACCCGATTGCTCATAAAAGAAAGCACGAAGTACGTATTAGTCATCCTACTGTATTTATTGACCAAATGGTTATGTATGCAGGTATTCGTTCTGCTAAAGGTAAAATTCCGTCTTTAAAGTTGAATGCAATTGGACGTACGGTTATGAGTGATGAAAAGATTGATTACTCTGAAGAGGGTAACATTCGTACGATTATGTATAAAAATTATCGTAGCTACGTCATTTATAATATTAAGGACGTTTTATTGCTACTTGGAATTAGTAGAAAAACGGGTGATATTGAAGATATCTATACTCGTATGGAGCAAAATGCTGAATTGAGTAATGAAGTCTTTACTACCACTACGATGTTGACTAATAGTATTTATGTTGAATTCTATAGAATGGGCTATATCGCTGGCAATAACAGAAATAAGATGGATTCTTCTTTAAGGAATAAGCTTAATGCCCAGGCTCAAGAAGATGCTGAGTTCGAATTTGAGAATCCAGATGATTTTGATAGTTCTGAAGCGGATGATAATGAAGAAGAATCTTCTGAAGAAACTCAAGATAAGCCTACTGCTGGTAAGAAAAAGAACCGTAAGCAATTTGAAGGCGCATTGGTTCAAAATCCTAAGAGAATGCTTCCGTCTGGTGTTAATGTTAATGGTATTCCTAATGATAAAATTCATGATGATGCTATTGACCAAGATGCAACTTCTCTGTATCCTACTACAATGAGAATTACCAATTCTGGTAATGAAACCCTAGTTGGTCGTGTTGAGTTTATTGATGATAAATATGATTTCTTCAAGAAACTTGGGCTAGAAGATCAAATAGTCATTGGGGCAGATGGTAAAGCTCAATTAACTCCTTATCAAGAAAGAAGATATTTATATGAAAGAATTCCTATGTATGGATATACTTTCGTAGATAAGGAAGATGAAGAAAGCTATAAACTGAATCTGTCCGATGATTTTGCTATGAAAGTTAGTGAAGATGCAGTAGAAGAGATTACGACAGAGTATCTGAATCTTCCCAGTATGGAAGAAATGCTTCAAATGTATGAGAATATGTGAGGATTATAATGGCTACTAAAGAAATGAATGTAAATAATGCATTCAAAATAATGACAAAAATTTTGGGTAAAATGAAATATATTGGAAATGATTTCTGTATTACTCAAAATGGAATCATTACGTTTAAAAGACTTGGAGGATGGGAATCCATATTGATCATAAATCCTAATTTGAATATTGGGAATTATTTCAATTGGATGTATTCCACATGTGAAAAGTTTCTTGGAGATCTTAAAGAAAATGATATCAAAGTAAAAGGTACAGAGATTGAAGATAACATCGATGAAGTGAGAATCTATAAAGATGGAAATTTTGTTAGCTCCGTACCGAAATTGCTCAATTCTATTGAGGATAATACGAAGATATCACTAAGCTACTATAAATATCTTCCAGTATATAAAAATGAATTATTGGATGATATAAGTGGCTGGAAAGATATTGATCCAAATGATATTGAAAATATTCTGGATGGATCTACGATCACTTTGAAAGAAGATGAAGAATTTGTATTTCTGAGTCGAGATTCATTCCCGATTTTAAAGAAAGATACTCGAATTCAGTATAAATTCTTAGAAGATCTTATTGGTGTATCTGGTAATCATACTGACTTCGGATGCATTGGATTTAAAGAATTTTATGATGATTTCGAAGTTCTATCCATTGCTGGATATGTGAGGATGTAAGATTAAAAGGTATATCTCGTAATGAGATATACCTTTATTTTTTATTATTTATCATACAAATATATGACGAGTTTTCTTGAACGTTCGTTCGCGATTTTATCCTCACAATACCTAGATGGAATTTGTTAGATCCATCTAGGTATTAATTTTGCCATTTATAACGTCAATTAACAAGGGGATAAAGTTTTAAAGAATTTAACTCACTCCGAGAAAGAAAGGTGTGAATTTCATTATGCCAAATAATGAACCTACGCCGAATAAGTCAACTGTGAACCAGGTAATGAATCTTAACACATCTGCTAAGAAAATGCTTGGTTTTTCTGATGATACCTATACGGCAGTTGGTAATATTCAGGATAGAGGGCAAAAATTTCAAGAAATCATCAACCGTACATTGGATGTAGCTCATGGTGTATCTAATGGTAGTATTATTGATTTTGCTCAATCTATTCGATCTACTCAGAATGCAAAACTTAAGAAATCCATTTATAGTTCCAATACTCAAATGGATCTTACTCAACAGCTTCAGTCTAATGCTGGCACCTTGTTTTCTTATTTTCAAGGTGCTAATAATAATAAATACATTGAGATTGCTGATCTTCAGTTTATTTCAAAATTTATTCCTGCATTGGGCGCAGCTGTTGATACTATTCTTGATTCAGTAGCTGCTACTGATGATATGGCATCTTCTTCGGTGGATAGAAACTTTGTTTTTGAAGATACTATCTCCAAAGAAGACCAAGATCTTATTCTCAAAGAGATTAAGAAGATTGAAAGAGAGCATAATCTCCGTAAAAAGATTAAGAATACAGTCATGTATTCTACTCTTGTAAGTGGTAATTATTACGCTTACAATATTCCTTACGTTGATCTTTTTGAGCAGTATTCCAGAGATCAAGCATCTGCCACAAATGAAGTTCCTTTTGGAAATGGTGCTAAAACAAAATCTCAGGCTAAAGCGAATGCTGTTGGTTTAACAGAAGCAACTGAATCTGTTACTGTAGATTCCGATCTAATCAAGTCTATTGTAATGGAAGAGACCATGATCTCTAATAAAGGAAATAAAAATGCTTCCAGTGATGTCAATAAATATGCTTCTGAGCTTGAGAATACTCTTAATTCTAGAATTTCTACTGTAAAGTTTATCAAGAGCCCTATTCTGGAAGAAGCCCTTGAGGATGTACCCGGTATGATGACAGCTATGGAGGCTGCCAATGATCCTGCCTATAAAGCAGTCTATGATAAATATTTCGGTACTACGAATATTAAAGTAGATGATGATAAAGTGGCGGATACTGGTACGGTAGATATTGCTAGAGCTGAAAAGAATTTTGATATTGATGGTTGCTATCTGAAGTTTATTGCTCCTAGATATATGATTCCCATTAAACTCATGAATGAAGTAGTTGGCTATTATCATATTACTGCAGAAAAAACTCAGACTACTAAGTTTAATTCTGCAAATAATCAGACTATGAATCTTATGGGCCAAGATGGATCTGTATTTAATACGGTAACTTTGTCTGAACAGCACCGAGATCAAATTATTACCAGTATGGTGCAATCTATCATCGATAATGTAATTGCTCAATTTGGTAAAGAATTCGTTAAAAAGAATTCCGAATTCAAAAAAGTAATTGCAGATTGTATTCGTTATCATGGCTACATGGATAATGAATATCATGTGCAATTTATTCCGGCTAAATATATTATCAAATTTACGATTGACGAAGATGATAATGGTGAAGGTAAGAGTGTATTAGCTAATGCAATTTTTCCCGCCAAGCTTCTTCTTAGTCTTCAGGTTAGTAAGATTCTGAATTATCTCAATAAATCTGGTGATAGAACCATCATGCATGTTTCTAAAGGTCCTATCGATGTTCATACAGGCAATCAGGTTCAGAGAGTAATTCGCAATGTGCAGGAATGTAATATTACGTTTTCTGATCTTTTGTCTGCTAACCTCGTATTCAATAAATTTGGTCGTAATCAAAATATCATTATGCCTACTTCTAGAAGTGGTAATCATCTTGTGGAGTTTGAAACACAAGAAGGTCAGAGTATTGATATGAGCTCCGATTATGAGCAGAATCTTGAAAAGCAAGCAATCATGGGTACCGGTGTTCCCTCTGTTATAATGGAATACGTTGGTCAAACTGATTTTGCTAAAGGCTTCGAAACCGCAAATATCAAATACTCAAATCGTATCGCTTCTATTCAGGCAGATTTTGAAGAACCTCTTACTCGTCTCTATAATGAATTGATTCAAGCTTCTTCTCTTTCCGATGAAATTAAGAAAGAAGCATATGGTCATTTTGAGTTTAGACTTCCTCGCCCTAAAGTACTTGCTGTATCTAATAGTAGTGAATATCTTGGTACCTTACAAAATCTTATGCAGATTATTACTTCTATTGAATATGGTGAATCTAATACGGATGATCAAGATGAAGTAAAGAGAAAAGAAGAGTTCGTTCGTCTTGCTGTACGTAAATATGCTCCGTATATTGACTGGAGTGAGATGGATAGCTTTAAAGATCAGGCTGCCGAAAATTATAATCAATTTAAAGATAAATTGAGAAATTCATCCAATGGAGATAATTCTTCAGGTGGAATCGGCGGATCTGATATGGGTTTCTAAAAATTATTATCCCTATACTTAAAAAGTATAGGGATTTTATATTTGATATGTTCGTTGCTGGATCAAGTGCAAGTTTACAATTTAATTTTGGTGGTGCAATTACTTTCGATGTAAGCGGGCTTTCCTTTGGATCATTTTGGAATAATGGTTCCGCTTTATAATAACTATTGAAAATAATTGTATATTATAATATTAGAGTATATGAGGTAGTGACTCATATACTCTAATATTATTAATTAGGAGATAAGATATTATGACTTACGAATATATTGAAAACGGAAAGAAAATTACTAATATTTATACTGGGAATGCATCCAGAGCTATTCTAGATACTATTAGTAAATTTGAACCAACTCATCAATATAGTCAAGACATTAATGGGAAGGATCTTATCGCACGCCCAAGTGTCGATTATACTAATAATCCATATAATATTAATAATGATATTTATCATGCTTGCTTTCAAAAGCAACGATAAATAATATATCTTATCTCTCTATCAATGTGTTGATAGAGAGATTATTTTTTTTTTTGATATACTCTTTGCTGGTGGAAATGTTTATACTGGTACTGATCTTGGTATACTTTCATTCAATATAAGCGATATTTCTTCATGAATAGTTTGGAATATCAGTTCCGCTAAATAAATAATTATCCCTATATCCTAAATTGGATATAGGGATAATATAAATCAATTAGAAATTATTTCCAGGCAGTATCAGTAGCATCAGCACTATTGGCAAACGTGCTATTAGCAGTATTAACCAGAGTCTGAGCCTCAGAATAACTACGCTGATTACCCTGTTCATCATGGAACGGGTTGAAGTCCAGATAGCTATACTTGATAGTATCAGCAGCCAAGAAGAAAGAGGCAATATCGTTGATATAACGAGACTCATACTTAGTAGTACGCAGCTCGAGCTCAACTTCAGCCGTATCATGGCTATTGGACTCGTAGTTCAGATGATCACGATCAGACTTGCCAGGGAAGCAGTGAGCCAGCAGACATGCATACTCAACACGCTTAGCAGTAGCATCAGTCGTGAAATAAATCAGCTCCATAGTGTGGTTCTTCTCAGCATACTCGATGTAATTAGTACCATCGGCAGGATGAATAGGAGTAGCCACATGGCCATGATAGTGAGCAACACCGGAACGAGGATCACGAACACCAGTAATCCAAGTCTCCAGGAACTCACGGATAGGAGAACCGGCCAGCTCATACAGACCGATCGTAATCGTATCCGTATCATCATGAGAAATGTTAACGTTTGCAAACTTCTGACCAGCAAAGCCGCCTTCGTACTCATTGAATTCAACAGACAGGTCGCTGATGCCGTTTACAGAACGATAGCCGGTTTCAAGATAACTCTTAAAACGCTTAGTCAGTTCAGGGAAGAACTTTTCCATGAACACGGGCATGTTGTACACAAACAGACGTGCGTAACCACGCTCATACGGCGTAAACGCGCTCAAATTCTGACGCGTAACGTCGACACCAGAGAGGAAATAGCGGAACTTGCTATAGTCCTTCTGGTTGGTTTTCATCCAGTCCATATTATTGGAACTGGCAGTGGTCTGCAGAGGGTTCTGAGACCAACGATCACTAGTACCAGCCATTTACTATTCCTCCTTTAAATTATTCGCGGTTAACATTGATGTCAACCATGCAGATCTTAACCAGGCGCTTATTGACCAGGTTAATCTCCAGATGGAGAATACCCTGAATTTCATCCTCATCGGAAGAAGTAAAGCTACCACTAATGCTCTGCACCTGAGCAGCAGCATACTGAGCAACCAGATCTTCACAATCGCGGTTGAAACGGGTAATATCAGATTCGTCGAAGAAGTTGTAACCATAGTTGGCACAGATTCTCTCACAATCACGCTTGATATCCAAAACGATGCAAACGTTATTGAGCTCGGACAGAGCGGAGAGATTCTCCTGAGTGGTATACTGAGAGCCACGGATGACATTCTGGTTGATAGTAATCTGAGCATAGTTCAGGCGATAGTCAACCATGGTCTGCATCAGAGTAGCATCCAGATCTTCATCCAGGATGGGGAACAGAGTGCCAGGGATAAAGCCAGTCAGCTTACCATAGGTAGCACCAGCAAACGGAACATGCTTATCACCATAAGCATTCCAATGAGTGGGCAGCTGAGAAGCCAGGAAATAGGTAGCAGAGACAGGAACGATCTTCTTATTCTGAGGATCGTGGATCTTGCCCCAGTAGCACTCGACATCATTGTGCCAGGTATCAGAACCACCAGTATACTGAACGACCTGCAGACCGTAGTCCAGAATGTCGTCCTTAGTGGTCAGATCAGCACCAACGTCAAAGATAGCAATGCAATCCTGACGAGTCTCGACCAGGTTGGAAATAGCAACCTTAACACTCATCGGGAAGCCAGCATCAAAGATGACGTTCAGCGGGAAACGAGTCGTAGAATAAATACGATCGTCGACAGACATTACTGCGCCCTCTTCCAGAGATTCGGAAGTAGTAATGGTAATATTCTGAGGATCGTAGGCAGCAGCATAAGCAGCTTCAATAGCACTATCAATAGCTTCCTGATTCTTAGCAGTACCACCATTGTCTTTTAGAGCGAAACTACCATCAGAACCACCACTCAGATTGTTACCATAAGTAGCAGTCAGAGCAACGTTCTTAGCTGCACCAGTTTCATCAATCTCAACGGGCTCGATTTCGAGACCATAGATATTGACGTGACCATTATTCTTATAAATCTTGGTCACACGAGGATTCAGGAGCTTATTGGTACCAATAATGGGATCAAAATTGGTAGCATCCAGATCCATGTATTTACGCAGATTGGTAACGACGTAATGGTTATCGTCAGAATCATCCTCAACCTCTTCATTGATACCAATGAGAGTCTTCAGACCATACTTACGGCCATACTCATAAATCTGCTTATTCGTAGCTTTAGAATAGATTTCATCATGATAAGTCTTAGCCAGAGTCTCGAGGACTTCAGCATTAACATCAATAATGATGTTATCAGAACCATCAACGGGATCGTTGATCTTATCATATGCATAGATAGATGCATTACGATAGATAGCTGCAGAGTACAGGCAAATTTGATTACGCTCGATAATATTATTGGCTTCCAGAACCTGAAGTTCATAGTTCTTATAGTCATTCATCTTATCATAGCGCTCAGAGTCAACGATCTTAATGGCAATATCATCACCATAAACACCACGACCCTTAGCAGCAATAGCCATCAGATACTCGACGGTGTAGCCCTCGAGCGTAGGCTTCATACTGTTGGCATGAATGCCAACAGTATTTGCTGCGACCATACCCATCTTTTCGGCAGCAGTAGTACCATCGGGGTTCTTCTCAACACTCTTCGTCAGATACTTGATCTTCATGACAGGATTCGCAGGATCTGCCTTATCGATCTTGTAAGCAACGTAGACATAGAGGTTTGCACGAGATGCATCAGGGGCAACAATACGCAGGATATCCAGATCCGCATAACCGGTCTCGGCAGCAGCATATGCATTCAGAATGGGCTGACCAAACTCAGCATAAGAACCACGACCGAACTTAGTTTCCAGCTCGGAAGCGCCATTGGTAATCTTAACGATTTCGCCATCAACACCACGGGGGAAACGGCCAACAAACAGCATCTTAGTTGCGCGCTCTACAGGTACAGCCGTAGTCAGCGAGTAACTGGAGTTGTCGTTAATTGACACCTCGGTATGCGGGAACGTATATTTCGGAGCAGTATAACCCGACATACGAAAATACCTCCTTTTAGATATATCTAAAGAAAACTTTTTATAAAAAGTAAAGTGAAATACATATTCTACAGTTTTCCTCGAATATTTAATGAGTTGTAGCAACTCACCATTTACAGAGGAGTTATGAATTTCTTTTAGGAATCATAAACTTAACCAATATATTAATCTGATTAAATACTATACTCTATATAGATTAAATCTATATAGAGTATAGTATTTTATATAATATAAGGAGGTATAATAAAGATATGATTAGTATTGCATATGAATCATTTGTAAATGATATTTGCATTGATATTGCTAATGAAAGCATTAATTATAAAATCAAATCTGGTTGGAATAAAGTAATCAAATTCTGGGATAGTGTAATTAAATTTATTCATAAAAAGATCAATGAATTTATTACGTTCATCAAAAATATTTTTACAAAGAAAAAGAATGAATCATCAAAAAAAGATGATGAAACCAAAAGTCCTAATTCTAATAATAATGATGATAATTATAAGAAAGAAAATGTAAAAGTAGATAATACGGCAGAAAATAAAAGTGTTAATTATGATCAATATTGCAAAATTTCTGGAAATATTTATTTGATGTGCGTAAATATTGATCATGTAATCGCTAATTTGCATTATTATATGAATGCAATCAAAAAAGATTCTAGTTGTATTTCTGATATTAACGAAATTCTTGAATTAGCTGATGATTATATTGGCGCACCAGAAAAATATGTTCGTGAACCTACTTTTTGCACAGTTTCTGGAAATGATAAAGATCATCTGGATGAAGATTGGATCATAAATAAATCGGCACTATCAACTTTAGCTACTTACCTAGATAGAACTAAAAATGAGATTAATAATATCAGAAAAGATTTGGAAAAATTTAATCCTAATAATTTTGGTGATAATTATATTAAGATTCAAAACTCTATAATTCTGTGTGGCAAGGTTTCATCTAAACTTGTTTCCAAAGTATGCGATATTAAGAATATTATCTCAGAAGTTACTAAAAACGACTTTGATAATCTTTATCATAGATTCCCGAAATATAATCTTTAATTATAATTTATTCTTCCTTTCATATGATAATTATAGAGTATATCCCATACAGGATATACTCTATTTAAATTAGTAAGACAAAACTTTCTCGATAGGAGATTTGTTCTGAGGAAGATTTTGACGAGTCATATTCAGAGAACTACAAATCATCTGACTAATGTCTTCAAAAGTAAGAGCAGCAAATGTTGAATTATAAGAAGCAATCGTTCTCATATTCTGCATCATATAATCATTCTCTGCTACGCCAGACCCTTTACCAATTTTTTTCCTAAAAGGAGTTCTAGGATCTTTTGCATAACGACACTGTTCTGCAATAATAAATTGCATAATTACAGAAGGAACACCAGGTTCAGTATCATTGATATTGAAATTCTTCATCCAAATATCAGGCAAAGCATGATAAGGGATCGTATTAGGAATCTTACCTTGTGTAAGCATCTCCAAGAATTTCTCACAATTTGATACTTTGGCCTCTGTATTAGCAGACATAATGATGTCGCCACGATAATAATGAAGTACATAATATTTGGAAGGTTCAATATCTTCATCTGAATCATCGGCATTATCTTTATCTGCATTTGTAAGAATCAATTTTTCTTTCGTGGTCCTAGTAGGATACGTTAGGATTTGAGAAGGATATGCAAAAGTTCTAAGAGGAAATTTCTCTCGCTTCTCAGAATCAGAAGGCATAAATCTCATATTAAAAAGACCTACAGTGGAAATAGCATCGCCATCAAGATATGCTACAGCAGTATTCATTTCTGACTCTTTATCAATATTTCTAAAAAGAGCTTCTGGAATATACGCTTCTGCATAAGGAGTATTAAGGATAATATTTCCATCGGAGATAATAAATTCTTTCATTCGTAAAATACCTCCTTATTTTAATGGATTTGTAGAAATGATCGAAAATAGACAAAAAAAAAACGATTTCGTAATACCAATTAAAGATATTACGAAAGGAATGAATATTATATGATTACTCCTGCATATGAAGCTTTTGTAAATGATACTGCTATGGAATTATTTGGATTATCTCAAAAAGAAAGAGATGAAAAGAGTAAGAAAAATGAAGCAATTACTAAAGTGAAAGAATTTCTTTCCGATAAAAATAATTATAATAAAATTTTTGATGCTTGTAAATCAAGAGCAATTGCACTTATTAAAGAAACCACGAATGATCAAGATGACTGTAAAACTGGAACCATCGGTGACTTGGTAGGGTCAGATGGAAAGAAAGTTCCTAATCCTAAAAAGACAGATCTTGTACTTAAATCTGGTGGAGTTAATGGATTTTTTATTAACCATATTAAAGAAAATTATCACGGATCTAATGGAGAAGCTGTGGTGATTTCTTGTGGAATTAAATTATCCAATGATTATTCTAATATGATTATTGAAAAGTATGGTTGCGATAAATCAGCTAAATATATTAGCTGCGTAGTAGAATATGATATGACTCATAAGAAATTCTTGAATTATAATAGAGACTGTATGTGGAATTAATTTTCGTATTTTCTATGATTATAATTGTATATTATATTTATGGATGTATAAAAGAAAAGGATGTTTATTTACTTCAATATATTCAACCATAATAGGAAGCATATAATTTAAATCTGTGCCCTTCGGGGCACAGATTTTTTATCTTTATTTTTTTTTTGATATGCTCCTTGCTGGCGGAAGTGTACACAATTCAATAGAATTGTGTGGCGTATTTTCATTCGATGTAACAGTTTAAATTAAATCTTTCACTAAAATGAATGTAACTGATATTACTGGTTATGATGAATATAAACCCTTGTAATTTATAAAATAAAAACCGAGATATGGAAATTCCATATCTCGGTAAAATAACTCAATAAATTGAATTACTTCAGATTGTACTTATCAGCAATAGTGCGAGCGGCCTTTGCCTTCTCAGCAAACTTCTGACCCTTTTCGGAAGCCTTATTTGCGGCCTTCTCGCTCTTAAACTCACTAGGCTTCTTGCTGAATTCATCAGTAGATTTCTTAGTGAACTTCTCATCGTTCTTGCTAGCCTTCGAGATTTCCTTATCGACAGTCTTATCCTTCTTGCACAGATCGTTAGCAATAGCGGATGCCGCATGGAAATACTTACGAGCAGCAGAGCTCATTGCATTGTAGCAAGCGGTAATAGCACGACGAACGAGGGACTTCTTAGTAGTATCAGCCTCATTACCAAGTTCCTTCATAATCTCATCAGTCTTAGAGAAAGACTTATTCAGATTCTGCAGGGTTTTAGCAACGCCATTCAGATACTCTTTAGCCTTACCGGGATCAACAGCAAACTTAGTACCGGTAGCATCACCAGGATTAAAGAAATCGGTATCTTTAACCTCGATAACATTACCATTACTCTTAGCAGCCTTAACAACCTCAGCAATCTTCTGAGAAGGATTAGCCGTAAAGCCAGTATTCAGAGCCTTAGCCAAAGATTCATCAATGTTGACAGAAAGAACTTTGGAATTAGGATCGCGCTTATCGATCTTCTTAACGGCAGCCAGTGCCTTCTGACGAGTAACAAAGTTCTGCAGACGAGTAAACAGCTGGCGAATAGTCTGAGCGGCAGCCTTAACAAAGTTAACAATGCCGTTCTTCAGCTTAATGTACCACTTCGTATCAGCAGCGCCAGCAGCAGCATCAGCAGCTTCCAGAGCAGCAAGACCAATATTGCCATCACGATACTCGGTCAGAACAGACTCCAGAGCGTAATCAGCAATCTCACAGCTAGCTTCGCAAGCAGCGAGATCAGAATCGGTTTCCATATCAAACATCAGCGCATTGCGCAGATCATTAACAGTCTGAATCATGATTCATATCTCCTTTATAAATCAGATAAAAGAATAAAGATTACTGCTTCTTATTGATAGCAGAACCATTGCGACCATTCTTATCAGCATGGTCAATAGCAGTCTGAATACGATCACTCATCTGCTTACCCTGCTTACCAGGAATAGCCTTAGCTTTGTTACCAGCATTACGCATCTCTTTACGAGCAATAGCCTTGCCCTTGTTACCATACTTCTGATAAATCTTATCACGATACTCACGCATGAGATCACGATACTTGATATACTTATCAAAGTTGGGATCCTTATTAGCTTGAGCCAGACGGAGAGCAGCCAGCTTAGTAGCACGAGACAGCTGAGACTGAACAGTCACAACAGTACGAATCTTCTGAACCTTAGCAGCTTCCATAGCAGACTCAGCAGGCAGCAGGCCATAAATCTGCATAGTAGCAGCATTCTCATTGACAAAATCCAGGAACTCATCACGAGAAGCAAAAGTCTCCTCCAGACCAGCCAGCAGAATTGCGGCACGATCATTCGCGGACTCCAGCGTAGTGATTTCAGGAGCATTGGATTCATCAAAGATATAATCTTTAATATTCTTATCCATGGATAATTACTCCTTTCGGAAGTTTAATGAATACTATATAGTATTGAATAAGGTCCTTAAACCGTAATAAAGCGGTTCATTTAATAAATTTGTTACTACCACAAATTACCATGTATCGCTTTATAAGGGAGTTTTACTCTGAAATTTTGATTTCATAATCTTAACCAATATATTAATCTGATTAAATACTATACTCTATATAGATTAAATCTAT
>ERZ1034897.7-NODE-7-length-177590-cov-128.763776_pt1 | contig 177590 bp, 234 predicted proteins | sample MGYA00520629_ERZ1034897 | MGnify/ENA primary metagenome ERZ1034897 (study PRJEB33766, sample SAMN09781789) | gut metagenome | biome: gut microbiome | host: Homo sapiens | place: Madagascar | study: EMG produced TPA metagenomics assembly of the PRJNA485056 data...
AAAATATTTTATAAAATCTATTGACAAAACATTTATTTTGTGATATAATTATAGTGTAGTAAAATAATTCATAGGAGAAAGAAAAATGAAAAATATAGAAAATACAAAAATTGATTATTTGAATATTGGAAAATTCGTTGGGAAAACGAGATCGGGAAAAAGATTATGGGAGTGCCGATGCGAATGTGGAAATGAATTTATTGTAGATGAACTTTATCTAAGTAAGAAGAAATTTCATTCCTGCAGTAAATGCGGATATAAAAAACCGTGGGATAATAAGGAAAAGGTTGCGTCGTTAAGATTATATCATACTTGGAGTGGAATTAAACAAAGATGTCTTAATCCAAATGCAAACTCTTATGATAATTATGGGGGTTGTGGAATTAAGATTTGCGAGGAATGGTTGGTTTTTGATAATTTTAGAAAGTGGGCTGAAGAGAATGGATACGATCTAAATGCTCCAGCTCAAGAATGTACTCTTGATAGAATTGATTCAAATGGAAATTATTGTCCTGAAAATTGTAGATTTGCGAGTCGGAAAGAGCAAGATAATAATAAAAGAAGTTGTGTTTGGATTACAGACGATAATGGAGAGACGCACAATTTAACTCAATGGGGCGAAATTTTAGGAATTAAAAGAGGCACATTATATCGTAGATATTTAAGCGGAGAAAGAGGGCAAGATGTTTTAAGAAAAGAAGATTGGCGTGGTAAAAATAAAAAGAAGAAATATTATGAGAAAGAAGCAATTGAAATAATTCAAATTGATAAAAGAACATTTGTTATAAAATATAGAGAAAATGATGAAATAAAAGAAGAGACGGTTTGTGTTGAAACAAATGGAAGAAATGCAGTAATAGCAAAAATTGGTGAGATGGGAGTTGTTGTCCCTGATGTTGTTAGAAGAGCGTGTAAAACACCATATAAGGGAGTTCTTGTTGACTGGGAGAGAAACGATGATGGGTGGATATTGAAGTGCAAAGAAAAGAACGGAGATAGAGTATTTGATATTGAAATCGGAAAAATGAGCAAGTCAAATATGATAAAGTATTGTCGAGACGAATGGATTGTGATTCCGGCCGAGACGATGAGGAGACTGAGGGGAAAAGAGAACGAAAGAATAAACTGAGATTATTGGCGTGGAGATATGAGAGGTTTTGGACTTTTTATGTGAGACAAGATGCCATATATAGTATTTTAAAATGAAAAGAGGATACGAGAATGTATATTCCGTTTGTATCCTTTTTTCAATGCCATCATCTTGAAAAGGAGGTGATTCGGATGGCTGAAATCTTCGTATATGTTATCGTATACCAGAATCTCTCTGGTGTTACAACAACATATACAGATGCATTCCGTCTCCGTAAAGACGCGGAGAAGGTTGCGAAACAGCTTCGTGCTTGCGAATACGAGCGCGTCGATGTGCGCAAAATGCGTCTCATCTAAAATTTGGGGTTGTGGGTCAACCCGTCAACAAAAACCCTCCATCGGCTTTCCAAGACACCCAATGTGGATTACAGAGGAAAGCCCAGAAAGGATTTCTACTATGAAAACCACAGCTATTTTCACTCGCACCCTGATTACCTCGACTGTTTCAGCTTTCGACCTCGTTCGTCAAGGTTGGCAGATTCAGTCCATCGACATCGACGGCGCAGTCACCGCTACCAAGCAGCAGATTGTCAACTGCGACAAGGAAGCTGCAGCATCGAATATGATGCTCCGTAATCTCTTCGATTCCAAGAAGAAATACGGAATCGAATATGTCACCAAAATCGACTTCGGTGTTTATAAAGTCGGTCTTGTCTGGAACGCAAAGGACGAGCGCGCAGAGACATTTATGAATCGTCCGACAATCTCCGATATTTCTTCCGTCATCCCGAAAGAAGGAGAAGAAGACGACTTCGACTTCTATCCTTCCGACGAAGACCTTGCAGCAGAGGAAGCTTGGAACGCCCGTACTTCCAAGGAAGATCAAGATCGATATTTCGATCGTTATTGAAAGGAGGTAACGACAATGAAACACTTCTTCACCCGTCTCGCCAACTATTTCCGGTTTCTTCTCACCGGAAAATCTGACACCTTCGTCGATGCCAACATCCTTGACTTCTCCGGTCAGGGAAGAGACCGTTACGGTCGATAAACATTCTTCGAGCATTAGAGCTTCGGTTCTAATGCTCCATAGAGTGTTTATCACTCTCGCCTCAAACACCAGAGGTGAAAATTATGGTGGGCGAAATGCCCAGAAAGGAGATATCGAAAATGAACGATATCAAAATTAAGAACTTGTTCGGATCCAAGACTGAGGAATTTATCTCGAAAGCAATCTCGCTGTTCGAGGAAACTCTCGCCCGCAAGGACGGGAAAAAAGAATTCTCCGCTATTTGCGGGATTTCGGCACGGAGACACATCCGTACCGACTGGCGGGAGTCGTGCCCCGACAGATTCTATTTCTACAAAAACGGAAAGTCCTACTGGACCGAAGTTTCTGCCCTTCGGTATGACGGAGAAAACGCAAACTGCGTCTACGCTGGACGCAACTAATTCCACTCGCTCTCTGAGGCGTTCGAGCGTTATCGAGCGCCATCCCAGCCCTAAACACCAAGGGCATATTTCCCATTGCGCAGGGTAAAGCGCAGAAAGGAGCGTTATTATGAACGCAAAAATTTCTATCACAAACTCCACCGTTAACATCTACGAGTACGACAATCACGCAGAAAGCGCCAGAGATGAACTTCTCCGGAAGCTCTTCCATGCTCGCCACAAGGCGACAATGGGCGGCGTCTCCAACTGGGAGAAGCTGCTCGACCACTACTACAGTGGAGAATACGAAGAGATGATTGAGAACATCTCCTCTTTCTCCGGACCGGGTGGAGCGACCCGGAAAGCCTGCATCCGTCTCATCAAAATCATTGCCAAAAGTGAGGAGGTAAACTGAAATGGCAAAGAAGAAAATTCGTTTTACAAACTTTTGGGGAGACGAAATCTCCAAACGGCAGTATGTGGATGACAAGATTCGCGTGCTCTCCGAGATGGAGCTTTTCTCACCTGACAGCATTGCGAATGAAAGAGAGCAGATCGACAAGCTCCACGACTTCCGCCACTGGACACGCAAGATTCTGATGTCCTGCGAGACAGAAGTCCAGATTGACAGTCTGGCAAGAATGCTCATTGTCGGAGAACTCTCTCCGGCAGCGTTTGTCGAAAGATATTATGACCGCATCAACGGTTAAAAGGAGGAATAGAAAATGGCAAAGTTTTGTGAAATCGCAGGAAAAGTGACGAACTGTACCGACAACTGCAAAATCTGTCTCGAAGAAGAAACAAAGACCCGCGAAATCAAAGTCGGCGACAAAGTTCGATATATCGCAGAAGATTCGATAGAAGACAGAGACTCAAGATTCTACCCTCCGAAGGGGACAATCGGAACGGTTATTTGGACTGGAAGCGATAGTGTTTGCTGTCAGGTCAAATGGCCGGAAGGAACGACTAAATGGAACGGTCGTTGGTACGTCGAGAAAGAGAACATCGAACTGGTTTGCGATTGAGCACGACGAAAAAGTTTGAGAAATTCACCGATTTCTCTTGACATTTTGAGGAATGTATGATATAATATAATCAAGCTGGGATATCGGCTAAACGGTCAGAAGGGATTATGAGATGAAAACCACCAAAACCACAACTTATGAAGTAAAGAAAGAAAATATCAAGTATTACAAGATGCTTGAGGAAATCAGACACTCCGGTGTCTGCAATATGTGGGGAGCTTCTCCCGTTCTCTCGAAAATGGCAAACATCTCGGAAGAAGACGCAGAGACAATTCTTCTCGAATGGATCAACAACTATAACGAAATCAAAAACCTTATCAAGGAGGAAAACTAATATGAAAATCTACGCAACTGAAAGAGAAGGACAGGAAGCCTTCTTCAAGAATTTTGGTATCAACCCTGAATCCGCACTGATTGAAAATACCGATGGTGTCTGGAATGGAAACCTGTTGGAATTCAAAAAGACAATCTCCGATACTGGCAAGGTTCTGTTTCAGTGTGTCAAGTATCTCTCCAAACTTCGCATCTCCGGTCGTTCCGTTCCTCAGAACATCGTGATGATTGATCTGAATCGCAGAATTGCGTATGTTTATGATGCGCAGGATTTCTACGAAGAAATCCACATCGTTTACTGCGGTTCAGCTTCATTGAACAACGACGGTTTCAATGCAAAAGGAATTGCCCCGAAGAAAATCGATTATGCTGATTCTCTCGGTGCCGATGAACTGAAACAAATCCTTCGGTCTGACGAATATGTCAAAATCCGTATCGATGAGAACTGTATTGTTGGATGGGCTGAAAGATATTATCGTGAAAACCCTAAAGCGTCCAAAGGAAGCTTCATTGGTGACGATGGCGAATACTCCTGCGAAGGGGAAATTCGCAGACCGGTTGTCTTCAAACGGTTCATTGTTCCCTACGAGGGCGAAACCAACGAGAAGTTCAAATATCTGATGGACAAACTGAACGATCGTCTGAAAAAGAAGAAACTTGGGGCTTTCTACACCCCGGAAGCGTATGCCGAAAAAGCACATGAACTTCTTCAAATGGCAATCGCGAGAGTTCCGGAAGGAAATGATTATGTCATCATCGACAGATGTGCTGGAACAGGCAATCTCGAAGCTGTTTTCACCGACGAGGAGCTTTCGCACTGCATTTTGAGCACTTACGAGTATTTCGAGTATAAAGTCCTCTTCGAAAGACTTGGAGACAAGGTTCGTCACATCGTTCCTCCGACAGAACAGAACATCGATTATGTTGATGGCCTGATTGTCAATGCGGATGCGATGAGCAAGGAATTCGTTGAAAACCCCGTGATTCGCAGATATGTTGATGACCCGAAGGTGACGGTGATTATGTATGAAAATCCTCCGTACTCGGATGCGAACGCGGATAATGTTTCTGCTTTAAATAAAAAGAGAGACAGACAAGAAAAAAATAATTATGTGTATGAAATAATGAAAGCACAGACATCTCTTCACGCAGAAAGAGATGTTGCTAACAGATTTATTTGGTCCGCTTTCAATTTCTATATGAAAAAGGCATTCGATTCCTACATTGTTTTTTCTCCAATAAAATATTGGAAATCGGTTGGACTGTGCGACAGAAAATTTATTTCTGGATTTATTTTTAACAGAAAGTATTTTCACGCAACCGCCTCAGCAATCTCCTGTATTGCGTGGGGAAATGAACAAGATAAACTATCAGAAATTGATGTTCCTGTTTTTGATGTCGAGAACGAAAAGGCATTGTTTGTAAAAAATATTAAAATCAAACAGTGCAAAAGCACTTTTAAGGAATTCGTTTCGAACATCAAAAAAGAATCGGATATTCAAACACATATTTTTTCAAAAACAGACGGTTATGAAACAACCGAATCTAAATATAAGACCCACTCATTGGTCGGGAAGGACATCATCGGATATTTAGTTACTCAATCGTTTACAATGACAGCAAACGATACTTTTCTTTTAAGACTTTCGATTAATACAAACAAAAATACCTGCCAATATCTTCGTTCCGACAATTATCTGACCAAACTTCCGCTTTTTTGCGCGAAGATGTTCCCGCAAGACAAATGGTATGAGAAAGACGTCTATTTCACGACGGCAGATGGAGGCGACCGTTACACTCGCGATAACGGCTTCCTGAAATCCTGTCTGATTTACACCTGTCTTTCTCGTTACAACAAGTGTCTGTCTTTCAACGGTTCTGACGGTCGGTTCTATCGAAATGAACTCTGCTTCCATAAAGATGCTCTTGCCAATGTCGATTTGAAGAAGTTCAAGCTCGATGCGGACGAGAAAGAACTTCTGGAAGTTTGGGGCCGCGTGCTCGACAAGGCAGAAAAGACCGGGAAGATGGTTGACAGTTTCACTTACGGACCTTATCAGATTGAACAGGAAATCAACACGTTCGTGAAGGCGGAGGACGGGAAGAATGTCTACGATTACCCCGAACTGAACTCGGAACTGAACACGTTGAAAGTTCTGCTGAAAAAGTATTACACAACGCATATTCGTGAAAAGATGTTCGAGTATGAGTTGGTAAAATAAAAAATTATGAATTGGACCTCGGAGAAATCCGGGGTCCAGAAAGGAAAAGATATGTTAAAAAATATTTTAGATCTTATTATTTTAATCATTACGATTTTTTGCGGAAAAGATGTTTTTGTTGATTTTTGGAAAATGTGTTATGAAAACATTAAACACTCGGACGATTCTGAAAGTGGAACAAGATTCCCCAACGGTAAAAGATATGACTTATATAATTTTAAAACAAGACTTTATATCGACATGGAAGGATTAGCTGTTTTTCTCTATCTTTCAGTATCCATGTTGGTTATTGGAAATTTCTTTGGCCTATCGAGAATCTGGGTATTTGCTGATATATTAATAGATAAAATATTTTCAATCCTATGTCCATTTTCAATTGCTTCTTTTCTTCCTTCTTTCAAAAACAAAATTTATGATCAATTTATATCGATAGACGATATTTTAAAAATGAAAAAAGATCCAGAATTAATAAAAAAGCATCTTGTTCAGAAAAGAAGATTTTTAATGCCTGACGAAATCCGAGAATTGAATAAACATTTTTATCACGACCAAACAATTGATTGGATTGAAGAAAACGGATTTATCGAAGTCGACTTTGCTTTAAGAGAAGCACAAGACAAAACAGAAGAAGGCTAACCAAAAACAACAGCCTCGGACCAACAATCCGGGGCTGAATGAATAAAACCACAATTTTATAGAAAGGAGAAACAAAATGGGATTCGCAATTAGAATTTGGAGGTATTTTGATAACGAAATGACATATTTCGTTCAGGAAACCAATGAAGAACGTGCGAAACAAAAAGCATATCAACGAGCGAAAGAAACTTTCAATTGCGGTATGCCAGACACCCTCGAAGAGTTTGAAAAACAAGACAACTTCGGTGGAATTGAAGTTGACGCAAAAATCGACCAAATTATTCTGTAAAAATTTTAAAGCCGAAAGGCAGAAAGGATTAAAACTATGAAACTCGCAGAAAAACTCGCAACAATGTCCAATGAACAGGCAAGGAAAGAGGAGGCGGCTCTTAATGAAATTGTTAATTTCTTCGCAGAGAAGTTCGAAAACGGAGAAATGATGAAAAGATTCGAAAAAAGAATATCTTCTGATATTCTTCGTGAAAGAACATTAAGGACCTTCCTGGAGTATTTTTCTTATTCTACAGGATGTCTTGATACCCATTTTTCATTTATGGGATTTCAATGGTACCCGGAAGACCGTCGCGGTTATATGTATAAAGGGACAAATCTAAATAGATGGTATAAAGAAGTTTTGTCTCGAATTCTCGTGATTGCGAAACAAAAATTTGAAGACGAAGGATTCTCCTTCCGCTCATATGTCGACACAAAAGATCATATGTATGAGACATATGTCGTCGAGATTTCTTGGTAATTAAACAAATTTTCCCTGTCGGTAGGAGGGGTTAGACCGTCAGAAAGGAGAACGCTATGTTCGGATGGAAAGCAAAATATCAAACAGAAAGGACAGAAGGTAATTTCTACCTTGACGGAATGGCCGTCACAACATCTCTTTTAATCGGTCGAGGCGAAATGGATCGGGACGCAAAGCTCATTGCTTATGGTATAAAAAAATCAATGGAAAATTTTGCTGAAAGATTCAACTATCACGAAAAACTGAAGTATCTGTACGAACTCTACCCTGAAATCAAAAATTTGAAATTGGAGGAAATCTGATTATGTTCACAATTACACCTCGCATAAGAATCCGAGAAGGGGCTTCTTGGGAAGATGACCGTTGCACAACAGGGTACGAAATCATCAATAGTGATGGCGAAGTCATCTACGATTTCGCCGACGAAGATACCAAAAATTGGTATGAAGAACTGAACAAAAAAGAGGAGGAAAATACTATGACAAAACAAGTAAACAGACAAAAGGATTATGAAGAATATCTTGACGCAGTAGATGTCGTATGTATGGGATGTGCATACAACGACGAAACATTTTGTGAAAATTGTCCGGTTCGAAAAACAATTGATAAACACGATAAAAAGGAGATAAATTGATATGAAAAGAAAAATGTATTTACTTGAAAGAGTCCACGATTCTAAAACCATTTATGGCTGGAAATCTGGCGAAAGAATTTGGGCAGACTCTCCCTGTAAAGGCTGGAAAGTTATCGAAATTGTTTACGTTGATTAAAAATATTTATTAAAAGGAGAAAACACAATGAACACCACATTCAAAGCTATCGAAAGAAATATCAACAACCTTCGCAAAGATTACGGAGAAATGATTTTCCGTATGGCTATCAGTCATCTGATGGATGTCGGAATGAGAAACCTGACTCCGGAGCTCGTCAATGAAGCGAAAGACGAGATTATGAAGAAAGATGACAGCAAAATGTTCGTCACCAATGAAGCTCTTTGCGACGTTGTTGAATGCGCAGGAGAACTCGCGAAAATCAACGCAATCGATCTGCTCGTCTATATCGGCAGAAATGTCGAATATGCCGTCGATGGGTGCTATCGTGCCGAAAATGAGGAAGGAGATGAAGATTAAAATGCCACACGAACACGACATCAACAATATCAAACTTGTCGGGCTTCAAGACAGACGGCGAAAACTAACCGATGAACAGAAGGCGGAGATAATCCGCCTTCGTGACGAAGGTTGGAGCATGAGGAAACTTGCCAAAGAATTCGAGGTTTCGGCGCAGTCAATTCTTTTCATCGTTAATCCCGAATCTAAAGCGAAGAATGACAAATATGGCAGGGATAATTGGAGAAAATTTAAGAAGGCAAAGGAGAAGAGCACCGAAGCTGTTAGAAAAACAAGACTCTACAAACAAGAATTATTTTTGAAAGGAGAACTAAAATGAACAACAAATCACTTATGGAACGCCTGCTTGAAGCGGGTTATCCGCCCGAAGACATTGATCATTATTACTACGACCTCTACGTTTATGTTACACCGCTGACAACAAAGGTTATTAAGGAATGGGCTGACGAGAATGGTTACGACAGCAATCTTCGTGATGGAGTATTTATCCAAACATTCAAAGATCAAATCACTGGAAGGAAGATGTATGACATCCGCTTCCAGTATATTCCATCTTTAGACAAGAAGGAGGTGAAATGAAATGTACAATATCAAACGTAAAGTAAGATATTCAAATGGACGAGAAACAATTATGGTCGGATATGATATTACCGACGATAACGGTTCACTTATTGAATCATTCGTAAGTGAAGGCAGAATGGAAGAGTACGCAAGAATGAATAGACAAGAAAGAAAAAGAAAAGAGGTAAATAAAATGAGCACAAACATCCACGACATCGACAAGCTTCGCAGGATTGAGGACATCGGATTTTATTATGAAGATGGTTTGAAATATTCTGCGAAACTTTTCATCTATTTCGACGAGGAAACCGGAAGAGAAATCGAAAGTAAATGCTTCTACTTTCTCGCAGGTCCGTTCTACCGGAATCAGATGGAAGGACTTATTAACAGAATGACGGCACAGGAATTCGACAATTATCTGGAATATCCGAGATACGCTCGGTTCCGTCTCGTCCCCGCACACATCGAAAGTATTTAAAAAAAATAAAAAATATTTGGAGGAAATTACAATGAAACAGGTTATGTTTTACGACAAGGCAAATGATATGGTACATGGCGGACTTCTCACCGACAAAGGTGACATCATCTGTGGATGTTGTGGAGGGATTATCCCCGCAGACGAAATCGGCGGAGAGAATGATGACACAAAAATCATCAAAGTTTATGACTTCTGGGTAAATCTGGACGAAACAATTTGCGGAGACGATCTTTACAACGAAGATCTTCTCAAAAACATTCAATAATTAAAAATTTGGTTGAGCTAACGACCATTAAACGAGCGGAAAGGAAATGCTATGAAAATCACCAGAACAATTTATGGACAAGAAATCACCATCGAATTAACGAAGGAAGAGCTTCGCGAAGCTTATCGGGAAGCCGAACAAAACTATTTCCGTGAAGATATTCTGCAGTGGGCAGAAGACCATGGAAAGACAGTTGACGATGATCTTATCGAAAAGATTCTTGGAGAACTTGACAAGAACTACGACTCAAATTCTTCTCTTTGGGCTAACATCAGTTCAAACTACAATTGGTTCGTTTATCTTCGCAACAACAAATAATTAAAAAACTATGAGTTTTCGGATAACCTCAATAAAACCGAAGAAAGGATTATACTATGAAACAGAACAAAATTTACCCGCACGACCTCGAGGAAAAGGGATTCAAGGAACTTCATTTCCGTGAAATGAGCGAATGCCAGCTTTCGAAGAGCGCATTCGTGGAGAGATATGTCTCCCCCACCGTTAAACACGCAAATAGCGGATGGAAGGGCGTAGAATACACCGTTTACAGCAACGGCGAAGAATATGTCTTCTTCCTTGACAACAACTACGACAGATGCTGCGGAGTCTGCGTGACAGCGGATTCGAAGCAGGCAATCGTGACCGATGTGTTCGACAACATCGGCTAAACCACTAAATAACAATTTAGAATTAGGTGGTACACTAAAATGAAACATTGGGATAAAGAAATCGCAAAAGAAATCAATCCACAAGTTACAATCAAAATTACGAAAGAGAATGTCGTTGAAATTCTCTTCTATGCGATTGGTGGAATTGATTATTGGGGAAAAATCATTCCAAATAACTGGCAATACGAAAAAGCCCACAAATGGCTCCGCGAAAACGCAGAACCAGATTTTGACGATGGTGAGATTTGCTATGAAGAGATTATCGCACAAATACTCTTCGATGGCAAGTCGGTAACAGTTCGGAGTGTTGAGGATGACAAAGAATCTTGGCTTTCTTTGACAAATCTCGCAAAAGGAATCCAAACAGCGTTCCGAGAAGGATATTACAGCAGTTATAACTGGCTTATCCCAGATGGAGACGGATTTGGCGAATGGCATCTCGACACCTCGCAGATTACTCCGAAAATTTCCGATGTTATTATTCAACTCGCCGTTTGGGGAGAAGTCGTTTACAACTAATCCTACAATATCAAAAACAAATCAAAATTATGAGTTTTCGGCAAACCTCAACAAAACCGAAGAAAGGGTTATGTTATGGAAAGAAGAATTTTGGCTGAACTGTTCGTGAATGACGAAAAAGCAATTGAGGAGGACCTCGGAACAATCGACTATGTCGAAAGAGAAGCCGGATGGATGTCAGAAAGTGGCATTAGAGTCGGAGATATGCGTATTCTCGATGACGATGATCCCGAAGACGCGAAAGCAAGCGATCTCGCTGACAAAATTTTCAAATCGGAGGAAAACAATCGGACATTCGTTTATGTCGTAAGAACTGACAGTATTATCGACGGTTCAATTGACACTACAATGAAAGTTTTCTCTACTCGCGAAAAGGCGAAGACCTACTTCGACAAATGCGTTGCTGACGAAAAGGCAAACGACCATTTGATGCTGTTGGACGACAAGGTTATTAACGAAGGAGAATATTACTTCTCCATTTATCAGGAAGGTTTCTGGTCTGAAGACCGTTACGAAATCGAAATTATCGAAAGGGTGGTACACTAAAATGGAACTGAAATGGAATAAGACCTGCGCGCTTCTAAAGCCGACAATTCAGGTTAAAATCACAAAAGAAGATGTATTGGACATTATCTGCTCCGCCGTAAATGGCGGAATCGGATATTGGGGAGCAACCTCTGCCAACGACGAAGATTACTCCGAGGCAAAGAAACATCTCGTTGAACAGGGAGCAGATCTGAAAGATGTTTGTTACGAAGAGGTTTTCGCACAAATTCTTTTTGACGGAAAATCATTGGAGATAACTGACGTTGAGAATGACAAAAAATATTTTCTTTCTCTCGAAAAGCTTTTCATCGGACTTCGGAAGGCAATCGAGGAAGGCTACTATTCTCACTACAACTGGTATGTTCCAGAAGGAGACGGCTTCGGAGAATGGCAACTTAATTGTTGTCAGGTTGATTCGGCGGTTGCTGACATTATCATTCAATTCTCGCTCTTTGGCGAAGTCCTGTTTGGCTAATCCTTAAAATAAATTAAAAATTAGAGTTTGCGGAAAACCTCTTCAAAACCGCAGAAAGGAAAATACTATGTCTGCTATCACCCCTGAAACTCTCGCAAAAGAAATTAAATCCGCTGTTGAATGGTTAAAAGAAAAAGATTGCGGTTGTGTTACATTGAAACTCAACGGGACGCTTGCTGTTTGCGTTGGTTGGAGCGATGGATTTGACCCCGACGACGAAACCGTGATTCACTCGAAAACCTCTCCGACCTATGCGATTTGTGCCGCAATCAAGGCTTGGGGCAGCGATGACCTTCGCACCGACCTTGATTACGTTGACTTCCCTTATTACGAAGACGGGAGTGTCTATGACACCGAAATGACAGTTTATCCCGACGATAAATATTATCTTTGGGTAGCAACGAACTTCCTGAACGAATTCGACACTTTGAAAGAACTTGACATTGATGAAAAGGGATTGATTCACGAATAATTGTTTCACGCGAAACATTTCAATCACCAAAATTAAAAATTGGGTTTCCGGTTATCCCTAAAACCGGAGAAAGGATTAAAACTATGAAAACTTTGAATGAACTTGTAAAGGACTACTTGGCAGAAGATTACACTTGGGACAAAAAAGCAGACGGAAATTATCACTTTGAGATTGACGTCGATTATCGTGACGAAATTGAAAACTCCATCGCGCAGGAAATCCTCGAGAGCAACTCGCCTCGTGACACTCTGATTGAAAAGCTCTGGGATTGGTATCAGGAATCCGAATGGGATATTATCGATGACCTTGTTGATGATTTCAAGGCTAAAACCGATCCGAAACTTCTCGAAGATGCCAACATCATCGAAGATGGTAATCTTGACGACGGAATGATTCGTGATGAGTTTATGGACATTATCTACGTTGATTATCCGGAAGACTGGGCTTTATCGCAGGAATTCTGTTTCAACATCATCGTTTCCAACGGTGATGATAACTACGATTTCTGGATCAACGAACATATCATTGATGAAGACGGAAAGGTTGACGAAAATGCCGAAAAAGCTGGCCTTGTCTGGCTGGCAAAACAGCAAGGATATACGCTCGAAGAGGTCGTTGAGGCTTTGAACAGCAACCCCACCATACAGCAAATGAAACTATTTCCTTTTTCTATCAACAACGAAGTCTACAACGGTTACGGCTGTGAGGCACTGACCTTCTGCGTTAAAATGACTCTCGGACAGGCAATTGCGCTGAAAGAGAGAATGAAAGAAAACCCGAACGGTTCGATTGTTCTTGACAAGAATGTAACTTGCGGGCTGTTCAACCCTTGGGATGGAGCAGGCTCTATTCTGGACATTACCTGCGAAAAAGATGTCGAAATTCCGTTTGATAACATCTGGAAATTCTACATTGATGAAAAGAGAAGCAATCGATATGATTCGATTCACAATGTCTACGGAACGACCGATGCTTTCTGGAAAGACTACCTAAAAGAGATCAAGGCTTAAATTGTTTCACGTGAAACATTAACAAAATCAATTTGCCGGGCGGTGGCGGCATAATACCACCGCAAAAGAAAGGAAAAACTATGAAAAATATGGGTATGTTAGTGGATGGGTAAAGTTGGCCGATCAATTTTATAAACTGTTTGAAAAATATGGTTTGGTTTTTGAAATGTATAATTATTGGAATGGAAATACATATGAAATTTAAGAGGTGATATGCTTATGGTGAAAGTAAAATGTGATTTAACTGGAAAAATATTTGGTAGGCTAAAAGTGTTAGAACAGGCAGAGGACTATATAAGTCCATCAGGAGAACACAGGGCGCAATGGTTGTGTCAATGTTCTTGTGGTAGCAAACCAATTGTGGTTCAAGGTGCAAGTTTAACAAGGGGTTTTACGAAATCTTGTGGGTGTTTACAGAAAGAGAGAAGTGCAGAATTGTGCAAATCATTGGGCAAATCGAGAAAGAAAAGCAATATATATGACCTCTCTGGCGACTATGGAATTGGATGGACATCCAATAAAAACAACGAATTTTATTTCGACTTGAATGACTATGACCTCATCAAAGATTATTGCTGGTACGAGAGGGTTGAAAAGGGAGGATACAATCCACTCGTTGCTTATGATCCAAATACTCGTAAGCATATAAAAATGACGGCAATATTGGGATGTAAGAATTACGATCATATTAATAAAAATCCACTGGACAATAGGCGAAGTAATCTGCGTCACGCTACCATATCTCAAAACGGTATGAATGCTAATTTGAGAACTAACAACACATCTGGTATAACTGGTGTATGTTGGCATAAATCAAAAGAAAAATGGTTTGCTTATATTGAAATTGAGAACAATCGTATAAATCTTGGTTATTTTTCAGATTTCAACGAAGCAGTGAAAGCTCGACTAAGAGCAGAGCAAAAATACTATCAAGAATTTGCACCTCAACAGCATCTATATGAAAAGTACGGATTGTTGGAAGTTCAATCGCAAAGAGAAGGGCATTTGTTTGTGTGTTCGCATTGTCTTGCTGCAATTGAAAGTCACGAGGGCAAGCAAGCAACGATGGAGCACTATGTTGACGAAGACGACGAAAACCAATCAAAATGTGATTGGTGCGAAGAGTCCGGCTTCTGCACACTCAACGAAATTCTTTAAAAACAAATAAAAAGGAGAAAACCAACTATGAGAAACACCACTTACACCGAAATCGCAGACAAGTTCTGCAAGAAGTACAACATCACCGTGAAATTCACCTACACCGGACTCGCAGCAAACACCAATTGGGACGAATTCACCCTTCGTCCCCGTTATCGCTACGACATCAAAACCCCTATCGGTCATATGTGGGGGATTTTCTGGGATTCTATCGCCAACAAAGAGAAGCTTCTGTCGAAAGATCCTAAAAAGATCTCTGAAGCAGAACCGACCGCTTACGACATTTTGACCTGCCTCGGCGGAGACAGCTATGTTGATGATGACTTTGATGAATTCTGCTCGGAATACGGATACGACAACACGCCCGGTTCTGAACGCACGAAAGCTCGGAAGATTTGGAAAGCTTGCCTTGCGCAGAACAAGAAACTTCATCGGTGCTTTACTGAAGAACAGATTGAAGAAATGCGCGAGACGATTCAGTAATTAACAACAATTAAAATTTGTCTGCGGTATCGGACATATACGGCCAGAAAGGAAATATTATGAACAAACAGAAACTTATGGAACTTCTTGAACATCCAGAAAATCTTCCGGAACGTGCTTACACGACTTTACCGAGCGACCCGACAGAAGTAATCATCGTCGTAAATGGCGAGACCGGATATTATCCCTATCAAAAATATCCGACGGTAGAACTCGCAAAAGGAACATGTGATTACTGGAACGAAATATTTGAAGTTTCAGAAGAAGCTTGCAAAGCACTTACACTTCTGTCTATGAAAATCAATTAAAAGGAGATAAAACTATGAGAATCACCAAAACCGAAATCAAAAACCACATCGAGGGGAAAGACCCTGTTGCAACTTACTACGGAGGACTTGCTGGACTCGGATTGGAAATCTACGAATTCGACCAATCGGAAGAAGTTGTTTACTTCGTCGAAATCGCCGGAATAAAAGAAACTCCGAAAAAATCGAAAGTTTTTGTCAACGACGATGGCAGAAGTGGCTTCCGTTGGGGACGTTGGGTTGTTTGGTTGGACGAATGCGTCAGAACCGATTGGTAATTTGAAAGGAGATAAAACTATGAAAAACACAAAAATCACCTTGACCAACATCGAAAAAGAAAAACTTATGGTTTGTGTCGGTCTTGTCGCAAACAACTTCGAGATAAAACGCTACGAAGTCGAAAAGGAACTCAACAAAATTGAAAAGGAGGGCGGCCGAGATGACCGTCTTCTCGACTTAATTGACCATTATCGAGAGAGACGCCGGTTCTACAACGAACTCGAACAGAAGGTCAAACACGCAATCGAAAACAATCAACTTTAAACAAATTATTTAAAAGGAGAAAAACTATGAAAACCACAACCACCATTGACACCAGAAAGACCATTGACAGCTATGACATCGAAGGACTCTACTGCGGAGAATGGAGCGTTGAATGCTCCGAAGACACCTATGGAGAAGCTAAAAAGACTATAAAGGAATATCGTGACAACTGCCCGCAAACGACATTTCGAATCATGCATCGGCGCGAAAAGAATCCGAACTTTGTTCTGACTCTCGGAGCGTTGAAAAAGGGTGATTGGTTTACTCTGAAACCGATTTATAACCCAAAGGATTCGCAGGTCTATGAGAAGGGCGACTATGACCGCTCTGAAAAGAAATACTCCTGCGGAAGACGTGACGATATCAGCTACGAACGGATGTTGAAGAAAGATACTCCGGTCTTCGTTGATTTCACATATTAAAATATAAATTAAAAAATTAGAGTCGCCGCAAACCTCTTATAAAACGGCAGAAAGGATTAAATATGAGAACTGTTGAAGAATTCACCAAAATCGTCGAAGAGGAAAACAAGCATTACAATCAATGTATTCTCCGGCTGAAGAAGCCGATATACGTGATTCCTCACGCTTACGAAATTGCGAAATGGCAAGCAATTTATGATTACATTAAAGGAAAAGTAATTCCATATCTCGAAAGCGGAGAAAAAATGTTCAAAGACTTTTTAAAATTTGAAGATAAAACACCAATCGCTAAAATCTATACGTATGAATGTCATTATGACGAACCGCAATGGACAACTTGGGACGGTCTGGACGATGTTGTCTGTGAAATGTTCAGAGCAATTAAAAATCAAAACAACTAAAAAACAAAAAGGAGATTAAAACTATGAAACAACAGAAAATCACTCGCAAAATGATTGAGAAAGCATACGAAGAAGGACTTATCAAAATCATTGATTCTCCGCACGATGACGGAGCCGTTTGCCAAATCGGAGAATATTGGTTCTACTTCGGAGGAGAGACCGCCGAAGAAATGACAACGTCGGAATATATCGCGAATGTCTCGAAAGAGGACATCATCAACGAAATCACAACTGTTCTCGATGACTTTTACGGAGATGAGACATTCGAAGATGAATATAACTATTATTTCGCAATCATCAATCACAACTAAAAAAGATAAAAGGAGATTAAAACTATGCTTACCACTTACAAAACCGCTGAACAGAAGTATCTCTTCGAAACCTACGCAAACGAAGAAGGGGTCATCACTCAAGAAACCGTCGACAGGCTTTCTGACTTGCTTTCCAATGATGTCTATGTTCGCCCAGAAAGAGAGAGCGACTACAAGACGAAGGCGACCAACGCAGAAAAGAAGTTTCTTGCGCAGCTTATCGGAGCTGGACTCTGGGCAATCAGAGACGGAGAAAATTTCTATTCAGTTTCAAGCGCTCTTGAATATATGTTCGTGCGTTGGAACTCCGACAGCAAGGTCAGACACCTGAACAGTTATCTGACCTTCTACTGCCCTCTTGCAAGACTGTGTGGGAGAGGGGCAAAGGTCGAACTCTGACAATTAAATTATTAACAAACTATTAAAATTATTGAGTTTCCGGAGAACCTCATCAAAACCGGAGAAAGGATTCCGATATGGAAATTTACCCGAACGAAATCAAAGAATGGACGGATTACGAGAATCAGTACAAGATCGCCGTTGCCGCAGTGAAATGGCTCGACAAGAGTCTGCGAATTGTTCACGGAAAGCGTGAGAGAAATGTCGAACTCACCTACGGTCTTCCGTACACTTCGAGCGGAGAATATGCCGCAATCTGGAACACGAACGTGGACGCAAGAAGCAACGACGACTTGGCTTTACAGTTCAAGGGAATGGCTCTCGACAAGGACAATAACCCGGTTATCATTTGGTATATGACTAACTGCGATGGTTGGAGATATACCACAATGAAGAACTTCAACGAATTAAGAAAGGAGGGAAAAGTATGAAGAAACAAAGGCGAAACGCAATTGAGACTCGGAAAGAACGCAGAAGAAGACATTTTTGGACTTGGATGATGGACCACTTTCCGAGGACCTACGACTGGCTTGACAAACATTTGAGTTGCGACACATTGCCGTTCTGAATTAACAAAAATTTAACAATTAGCTGTCCTATCGGCTTGACGGGGAGAAAGGAAAAAATTATGAAAAAGAAATTTGTTTTTAAACCCGGTAACTACTATCGCGTGGAGGTGGATGTCGAGTTACGCGAGAATCGTCGTGGATATGTCTGGAAAGACGGAACGCTGAAAGATATTCGAGGAAATGAATTCGCAGCATCAGCAATGGTTTACAGACACAATTCCTTTGTGGTTGGAGGCCAGTGCTTGGATTACCCCGAAGTCTTGGATGTTGTGAAAAACGGGAAGCTTTGTAAAAAAGACAGAGCAATCTATCTCGAAATTTTCCGGTTGTGGAAGAATTATCACCTGAACGGAATGAATGCAGGATGTGAACATCAAAAGAAAGGAACTCCCGGCGGAGAGGTTTGTCCTATCTGCGGATATCGTTACGGAAGCGCTTGGCTCTATCGTGAGATTCCGGAGAAAGACCTCGAAGCAATCAAACACCTGTTCACCATCAACTAAAATTAAAATTATGCTGTGCTATCGGCAACGCGGGCAAAAAGGAAAGAATTATGAAAATGTTTGCAGAAGTGAGAAATGACTATTGCTTTGAAGAATTGAAAAACGGAATCAAAGCAGGTATTACAATTGATGTTTGGAAAACAGATGACGAAAACGAAGAAGGTGAGGTTGCTGCCACGGTTATCTTGAGTGAGCACAATGACATTATTGTAGTTTGGCATTTGAATTATGCCAGAAGAGACCAAGAGTGTCTTTTAGCAATTGAAGAAGCAAAAAATATTTTAAAGGAGGAAATCTAAAATGAGAAAATTTAGAGACACAAACACCGGAGAAATCATCACGGAGGAAGAATTGAGAAAGGAGTTTGAAGAGTTGAAAAAGGAGACTCCGGAAGAATATGACTACTCGTTCAATCAGTATCTTCTGAATTGTTCGGAGACGCTGGAAGAAGTTCGTCAGTGGTTCGGAAATGCGAAAATGATTTACTCTCTTAAAGAGCTTCCGCAGATTGGAGAAAACGACAGCTGGCTTGGATTGGTTGTCTCTGTGGAACTTTACGACGAAATGGACGACTATGTCATATATCGAGTTGGACGCCTCGTAGAAGACAAATTTATCGACGCAAATACTGATGTCATCTATTGGACTTATGCAATTCACAAAAATAATATTAAATAAATGGAGGAAACAAAAATGAGAACATTTCGCAATTTGGCAGGACAGGACATCACGGAAGAACAGGTCTTGGAAGAAGTAAAAGCACTTTTCGGAGAAGCCAACGACGCAGATGAACTCGGAACAATCTTTACGAACTATGTCAACAACGCAATCAACAACGGCACTCTGACTGAAACAACCAATGAAATCAAAAATATTGAAAATAAAAAGGAGAACAGAACTATGAAGACTTATGATGAGAAGGTTGAGGCAATCAAGAACATTATCAAGGATATGGACGATTCGGACGCAGTGGCACTCCACAACAAGTATTGCTACGAAACCGACAATTACGACGACGAAATCTTTGAAATGGAGGAATTCGACGAAATCTGTGAAGGGATGAAGCCGATCGACATTGCCCGCAGCATTGCTTACGGAGATTTCAACCCGAATCACGACTATTTCCACTACAACGGTTACGGAAACTTTGAATCAACCGACTGCCCGACTGACTGGATTTATCCCGTAGACATTGCGAGAGTTGTTGTCGATCGCGAGTGTGCTTTTGAGAATGATGAGATTCAGGAAGAAATTGACTCTTGGAGTGAAGACGAAGAAGAGGAAGAGGATTCTGATGATGAAACTGATGATGAATAATGTTCATCATTTGTTAATAAATGAAAGGAGGATAGTCATGTGATACTTTTATTGGTTTTGGGGTTGTTGATCGCAGTCTTCGTTTTTCTCTGGTTTGCTTGGAAATGGAGGTGATGAAAGCTTGATAATATTATTGGTTCTATGGCTATTGTCGAGAAGGTCTATGAAAGAGACGAAAGATGGCGGTGGAATGTTCATCGTTATCATCGTAATTCTTTTGTTTATCTTCTCGATTTGGCTTGGCTCCACTCTCGGAGTCTCAAACGATCGTTGTTTGCACTAAAAGGAGGTGATGTAATGAGCGCTTTTGGCATTGTCGTGCTTCTGTGTCTCGTCCTTGCTTTCATCGAACTTCATCGGTAAGATGAGGTGAAAGCCCCTTGGGTTTACGGTTATCCGCAAATAAAGAAAACCGTGCTTCTTCTGTTCCTACGCTTCCTGAAGCATCTGAGCGTTATCAGGTGCTATCCCAGTCCTGTCTTTCAATGACGTCGGAAAGATGGGAAAATAATTTAGAAAGGAGGAAATTCTAAAGCTTCCCGGTGTCTTGATCCCGACACCAAATTAAAAAATCCGCGAGGGATTATTGTGTTGCGGGTAATATTTTTTTAATGGCGCGGCATATTTTTTCTTTTTACGCGGCGCCGCCCTTTTACCCCGCCCACCCCCAAATCCCTAGAACCGCGCCCAAATTTTGTTTGCCGATCCAAAATATACCAGAACCAAAATTTTATTTTCGTTGCCGACCTCTTATTAGAACCGCTCCCCAAGATTACTTTCCCATCTTCCCATCCGCCCCAACAAAAAAAGGAGCAGTCTTCCGACCACTCCTAATTTGTAAATTATTTGTTAAAATTTATTATCTAACTTTTCTTGCCCTTCTTTTACTTCAATCTATCTTCTTACTTCAACCCCTGCAGCTTCTCGAAATACTTCCGAACAGCCTTTTTAACATCATTCCACGAATCCGCTCCCTCGGAATAAAACTCCTTGCCGTTCAGATTAATATATGCGGAGGAATAATATCCAGAATCTGCCAGCTTTTTATGTTTCTTGTCTTCTGTATCAGTCTTAACGCATTTGCCGCAATTTCTGCACGCGCCATTTGTCTTTGCGGGAGCGGTCTTTCCAGTAGCGAGGCGGGCAATTTTTTCTCCGGGACGCACGGAGGATTTAATGTCATCGTCAGTCAATTCATTTTTATCATCTTCAATATCCTGAAACTCGAAGCTCGGGTACTTGAATTTGAAATTATCAACCATCTTCTTAATTGCTTCAATAGTCTTTGAATAATCAATTCCGTCTTCTTTCCCGGCGTCATAAACCTTCGTGGGAGCGGTATTGTCTTTGTTAGACTTTTCGGAAGCGATGGGCTTATCGGAAGACTTGACATTATCCGTCTTCGCGGTTGTCTCTCCACGGAGTTCTGCGAGCCGTGCTTCGAGGTCAGCAATCTTTCTTGCCTTTTCGTCTGCACGAGCCTTGGTAACAAGCTCCATTTTGTAATCCCGCTCCGCCTTGAAAAGCTGTTCGCGGGTTTCGTAGAGCTGCTTTGTAATATCACTGTAATACTTCATTTGTATATCTCCTTTGATATTTGTATTTAGAATTGTTTTTAGTCTTCGTCCTCGTCTGCGTCTTCTCCTCTGCTTCTTCGCATCTTGGACATCCGCTCCCGCATTGCTTCCTTCTGCTCTTCGGTCAGCTCTCTTGTAGAGGTCTTGGCACGGAGAGAGACCAACTTTTTGGGGCAAGTCACAATTAGTTCAACGAAGTGGAGCGGATCCTTATCTGCTGTCGTGCGGGTGAAACTTTGAACCTTCCAGTCCTTGTGCTCCGGGTCTGCGAGGATATTTCTCCGAATCTTTGTGAACATTGTAGAGTCAGAAGTTGTGATTGTTACCTCTGGAGAATCTTTGCGAGTGATGATGATTGTCTCGGATTCGTCTGTCGCAACTCCGAAGAGGGACATCTCCTCGAGATGAGAGTAGAAGAAGTCGAGAGTCGTATTGGGAGCGGGACTTGTGTTAGAATTAGAATTATTCTTATTTTTAATTTCCCCCGCCATTACTTCTCCTCCTTTGAACCGCTCCCGGAATCTGTCTTCTTGGAGGTGGCTTTCTTTGCGGCAAGCTTATTAGCTCTCTCAACTTCCTTTTGATAGGCTTCAAGCTCCTGCGCTTCCTTAATCCCATCGTCGAGCGAGAGAATATAGTTAGGAGCATAGTGCATTGCCACTCTGGGCGGGAGGTTTGGAGCGTAATCGATAATCTGCCATTTGTCTGTTCTTCCTAACTGAACGACCGGAGCAACGTGTCTGAAGCCGAAAATACGGGGCGGGACGTGTGTTACGAGGTCTGTCAGATTGCGAATAGGGTAGAACCGTACCCACCTCTGTGCGAGTTCCTGTGGCATCTTTTTCCACGGGAGAATAGAGCCGAAATAACATCTCGGGCAGCCGAACCCGTAACCGGTGATTCCCTCTGGATTCTCTTTACTGCGAAGGTCGGGACGATTGAACCAAACATATTCGTGAGCAAGAGTTGCGATAGCAGCACCGTGACTGAAACCCACGACATAAATCTTGGTATATTTGGGGTTGGCGACCGCATCTTTGACGAACGGCTTGATTGACTTCCAAACCCGCAGGAAGCCTCTGTGGCAGCGCCACGGGAATTCCATATCTTTGTATGGCTTGGCAAGGAAATCGAAGTTGCTGACCCAATCGTAGGCTGTGCGCGTCCATTGGAAGAGGAGATAGAGGGTCTTTCCATCTCTGGACTCCTCAATCGCATAATCTCCGTCGTTGTCCGTATGAATATACTTGGCGTTCAGGCAACGGATGAACTGCGCTCGCATATCCTTCAAGGTCTTGGAGGTGAGCGGAGTGCGGATGACCTTATCCTCGGGGAGATTGTCGAGATCTCTCGTCTTGGGAGCGGTTTCTGCCGCCGTGACCGGAGTCTGTTCTGTCTGTTGATTCAATGTCTGGTCTTCTGTCTTTGTCTTTTTTGTTGACATTTGATTAAATCCTTTCTTGTTAATAAATTGTTAATATATATGTGAAGATAACCTGTTTTAACCTACTGGAGGCAGGTTATCCAATCACCTGATGATATATCCCGCTCCCTAAATGTCTTCTACAGCATATCCGCCTTCCACTGTGAAGAAGACCCGCCGAATCCCGACTGCCCGCAGGAGGCTCATACAGCCGCTACAAGGGCGAGACAGTACTGGGGTACCGTCACTGTGTTCCCTATACAAATACACAACACAGGAAGACAAGTCGGCTCTCTGTCGAATAAGTGGGAGAAGGGCGGAGGTCTCTGCGTGACAAACCCCTTTATGTTCTCCTCCAAAACGCTTGAAATCCATTTTTTGTTGAATTGAAGAGTATTGCGTAATAGAGTTATACCCCGACGAGATGATGCGAGATTTTTTGACAATCACACACCCCAAATGAAATTTCGGATAGTCAGAGAGAAGGGACGCCGCTTTGGCAGACTCGAAAAATGACCGCTGACGACGAGTGAGTTGCGGGAGCGGTTTAAAGGTAGGAGTCTTATTGTATATAGGAAGATTTACATTGATGTTGAGAGAGATGCTCATTGGGAGCGGTCTCCTTTCTTAAGATGTGGAACAACCCGTCTCATCGGTTTCCGACTCAATTATCGGACCTAATAGAGGCGGGTGCCCTTGAATATTATCGGAGTGCGGAATTTATTCCGCTGGCTGTCGATGTTGGTGCTGCCCCAACTCGTTCAGTTCCAAAAACCGACGGACTTCTGTTATCCCAATCGACAATGTTTCGGCTGTGGCGGCTATCGCGTCCATTTAACCCCACATTAGGGCACCGAGTTCAGCAATTGATTAAACTGCTGTTTTGCGGCAAACGCTACGCTCGAAGGCGCAACGGTTGCTGAAACTGTTCCTACACATGGCAGGTCAGCTGTGATAGACTATTGCGAACTTGCCGTCTATCTGGCGACTCATTTAATTTCTCCTCCAACCGGCAGGGATACGCCGCAATGACATAACTGCGGAGACTTCTTCTCTTTTTATCGAGTCTTGCGAAGCCACAACTTCTCCAATAAAAATACGGCTTATCTCTTATGATAATTTAACAACTGCTACAACTGCCGTTGCTGGTGTTGGAATAGTATACTTTACCAACCTCGTTGAACCGTATTATCAGCGGGGAACATCCCACGCTACTCTTTTTTCATCCACTTCGGATGCCGCTCGCACGAGCAGTGCTACGGTTTTCGCCCGCTAAAATAGGGGCGGGCGGTTCATAATCCTCCCTTTTCCGCATGTCCATTTCCGGGGTGCGATAGGTGGAGGAACACCTAAATCCAAAGCTCCAACGCGTTCTCCGATATTTTTGTTCCCTCGTAGTAGCTTGCTTTGGTGTGGCCGTTAGTTCTCAATCTCCAGCCTTGGGGAATGTACGGTTTTACTTCTTGTACGCGAAGTCTGGCTGTTCAAACACATTTAACCCCTTCTTACCGATTGTTCTCGACACAGGATGTTACTCTTGTGTGTTGCATCGGGGCACCTCCGCTCGTTGCGGTTAAATCCGCTACAATAAACGGGCGGTCTATCCCCCCCTTTTCCGTGCGTCCATTTTGGGATACGGTGGGCGGGGGAGTGCAAACAGCAAGGGGAATAGGTCGTCACCCCTCTATGCCATCTGCCTGGATTGGATTAATAGGCTCCAATTTGTTGACTTCGACAGTAATTGCTCTTTTACGGACGTCACTGTCAAATTGAACCGGACGGGGAACATCCCACGTCGCAAGGGAGCGGTTTATCTTGCCGATTAAGCCAGCCCGAAGCCGGGAGTTTAACCCGTTTCACCGCAAGCATCATAAAGCATCTAATGCTTCATCGGAAAGGCGATGGAAAGACGATCGAACAAGACAGCTTTTGTTCCATTCCGAGGTTCTTCCAAATTAATTGGCTCGGAATGGATAACCGGTGGGTGTTTTTGGTGTTTCGCTTCACCTTTGGCAAGGTTTTACTTCTCTTGCCCGAAGTTTCATCATACCACCCGTGCTGAGTATCTACCCCATAACTTATGGCGTCCCATATGTTTTTCAATTTGAACTACCGTGGCTAGTGTGGATTTTGTTTGCGCCCCGTATGACCCATACCTTCCCACCGTATGGCGATGGAAAAGCGAATGATGAAAAGTAGGACTGCCGCAACGATTGGATTTGAACCAATGATACCGGTGCGCTTCCGGATGTTATCCGCTTCATCACGCTTGCGGCAGGGTTTCAAGCTAACCCATAAACTTCGCCAATAACGATGGCTTATCCCCGCTCCCTGTGTACGATCTGGGAGCAGACCTTCTAAATTTCGTCCATGTTGGAGTTGAACCAACGTGCATGCCCTTTTTGAGAGCAATTCTCTTCCCGTTGAATTATTGGACGATGAAATATGGCGCGAGCTTGTACACTGCTCTTTATTCTTTCAGTACCGCCACGATACTTGCACAATAGCCGAACCTAATCACATCTACCGGACGCACTTCTCATTTTATGCCGGAACTTTGATTGGGGCGCTACCCCAATGTGTTATTAGGAAGTTGTATAGGTCTTCCCGGTCTACCTCTCATAGGTCGAGTATTGAATGTTTCCCCTTTGCCCGACTTGAACGGGACTGCACGCCATCTGAAGAGGATATAATAACATCCGTCAGGTAACCACAACCAACAATTACTTGTGGCGGTACTTTCGTACTCGTTGCACCCCTGACGCCAGAACCCTTTCGAGCCTCCCTGACGCTGCTCCGACCTAACCCATTGTCAGAATTGATTTAAGGTCTACCCAATTATGGGCCTTCCTTTGCTATAAACCTGACGGATGTCGCGCGTGTTGCTTCGATTTACTTCACACAGCTCTTTATGCTTTTCAACCCAATCAATCGCGACTGTACTTTAATATAATAATATATAATTGTCTTGTGGAAATTGAGCTCCACCGTGAGATATATCATTTCACCCACGAACGACAGCGCTCAAGTTGGATTCGAACCAACATTCTGCGATAAGCCGCAGTTTCTATCATTGAATTATTGAGCGATAAACAGGTTTGCTTTTAGAGGCTAAGAAACCCTTGGAAAGAACCCCACATTTTTTCGAGCCGGGAGTCGGTGAATGTGTTAACGCTGCCGGCCTATCAGAGCTTCAGTTTTAATTAACGCCAAAAGTGCTACTCTAACTAAAAAGCGTTTGTGCCCATTGTTGGATTCGAACCAACATATTCCCGATTCCTTAACAGTTTCAAGGTACCTTCGGAATCGTTGAATGGAACCTCCGGCTAAATAGCCTTCGGCACTTGCCCTTCGTGCTCAAATGGACATATGGATGTCTGTCTCTCCAGACTGTCACTGAAATTTTTACGAGACGGTTCAGTCAACGTCGGTCACTTATCCAACACAGCGGCGGATTTCTGTTCCTCTGTGAGGTTGCTCCACTCTTCCGTGGGAGTCGGGCGCTTCCATTGCTATTTAGAGACTAAGGAAGGCTGCCAATCAAGCGTCTTGGAATCGGATGTCAGTTATGACCTGACGAGTTGAACCCTGTTCAAAAACAATCCGATGTAGCTCCGAAGGGATTCGAACCCTTAAACCAACGGGTATCCGATCTTAAATCGGATGCGTTTTCCGATTTCGCCACAGAGCCATAATCGACCGCAAATGCGGAGGATACAAGTGTCGGTCTTTCCCGACTGCCATTTCAGTCAGAGAATCGGAAGAACTACGAAGAACCAGAATGCGAGGATTGCCGCTACTCCGAAGAGCGTCACCGGGACGCAATACCACTTGGTAAGATTGCTCGGAGTTCGTGCCCAGAACCAAATCAAGAATCCGATTGTGGCAAGAGACAGAACTGCGGCTACGATAATTGGTAACATTTGGAAGTCTCTCCTTTGATTATTGAATTTTGATGATGGTGGTGATTCAAGGCTTCGAACCTTGGACCTTCCGGTTATGAGCCGGTGGCTCTGACCAACTGAGCTAAATCACCTTAGAAAGGATGCCGGTCTGTCCCGACTGTCAAGCGTCCGACCGCTTTGTCTTACCGATCAAGCACCACCAAGACCGGTGTCACGTCTGAAAGGAGTTTACTATGAAAACCACTAGCGCATTTAACCGGAGCCACACCCGTCAGGGGAACGCATGGGAAAGGGCCACTTGTTCACCCTTATGAAATGAGGTAGTGAGAGGGAGTCCGATGGAGCCTTCGGGAGCGGTCAGTGTCGGATATCACTTAGGCTTTGAACCGCTCCCTACTCGAGAACCGATGCTCTCTCCCTTCCACGCTTATAGTATAGCACATAAAATGCGTTTTGTCAAGGGGTTTTCGAAAAAAAGTTTTGAAAAATGAGAAATATTTTTTGGAGAAGTTTTTAGAGGGTGATGGAGACGAAGGTGGATGGGGAGCGGTTAGTGGGGAAATAGGAAGACGGTTAGATATCTGCTGGTGGATAAATATCCTCGAAAGATATATTATATTGAAGAATTAATGATTTGATTTTCTGAATTGCTTTTTGTTTAAAGATTGAAGATTGTTTTCTCTTTTTTCCCTTGTTCCAAGAACCCCAACCATCTGGGTATTTCTCTTTAATCGTATTTCTTATCTTTTGTTTAACCTCTTCCGAAGGAGACAGCCCCTTATTGAAACCGCTCCCGGGATGATTTTTTACTCTGGTTTCAGAAGCTCTTTGAGTTCTTGTGCCATAATTTAAATTTTCTTTTCTTGTTGCCCACTCAAGATTATCTACGTGGTTATTTTTAGGATTTTCATCTTTATGATTTACTTCTGGCTTATTATCCGGATTTGGGATAAAAGTTTGAGCGACAATGCGAGAAAGTATAAACTGTTTATTATACATATTTACTTTATAGCGCCCCTGATTTTCGTGGTTTTTAAGCCAATCTTTATTTTTTCTATTCCAAACCCTTCCAAAATTACTAACATAATAGATTTCATTATCGTCATACGGAACAAGAGTTTCCCCTTCCTCTAATTTTGGGAATTCTTTTACTTCTCCATAATGATTTTCTTTAAAAATCCATTTTTGCCCAACTCTTTCATAGACTGTATATTTTGTTAAACTTTCAATAACTACATTTTTACCTCCCTTACTTTGGGACATTTCTTTTGACAGACCCACCTCGCTTAAAACTTCCATGAAATTTTTATAAACATAATTGGTTTTTATATTTACCCCATATTTTAACATATGTTGTCTATTGTTTAATTTCTCTATCATTCTTCTTCTCCCCCATCATTTACATCATCTGTATACAAAACATCCGAAATATTTTTCTCGAACCTTTGAGCATTTATCATACCAAATTTCAACATTTCTTCTGAATTTTCTCTATTTTCTTTAATTAATTTTTCAATTAAATATGAATTAGCAACAAGAAATTTATCTGTTCCGAAATCGCCTTTGCCGTCTGCTTTCAGCATCTTGTTTTTAGCCGATTCAAAAATTCCTCTCTGCATTAAATATTTAACATAAGCTCGAACATCTTTGTCTTGAGATTGAGTCTTGAACACTTTCTTACAGTTGTCAGAATATGGATAAACTATGAAAAATCTGGATATATAAATCATCCCAATTTTTAGAGCAGTTTTAATTCCAAGTCTTCCATAATATTTTTTAGCTAAACCTGGATTCTTGCGTAATATTTTCAAATCCGTTCGATTCATTTTTAAATCCCTCAGCGTCTCTTCTTCGCATTCAAGATATTTCGTATTTAAACTTCCAAGAGACATCATCTGTCTTTTGGGTCTTATATTCAAATCATACATTGAAACATCCGGATTTTTTTCAACCGCTCCCTTTATTGTTTCCACTTGTTCTTTAGTTAGCGGAAAACCTCCAACGACAGTATCAACTATAATCGCTCCTCTTCTTTGGAGGGAATCAAAAGCATTGAATAACGCCTCTTTGAATCGAGCCTGTGTATTAGTATAGAAGAAGTCAGTTGATGTTTTAACAGCAGAACTAATAATCGGAGAACCGTCTTCGACTGTCATCTCATATTCTTGTATATCTTTTTCTACGGTTGCCATTAACCGCCTTTTATTCTCTTTATTATACGGAGAATAATTTTCATCGACTAATCCAAGAAGTTCAAACCAACATTTTGCCGTCAGAGCAATTGGTTGATTATTCATGGATGAAAAGACATTCGACAATATCGCTTCCACACAATTAACTCTTGTGACTTCTGTATTTTTAGAAAATTCATTTTCATAATCCGGATTGATTTCATAAAACATATATGAATTCCCCGACTTTTCATATTTTGTATTTCCCAAAATAATTTTCTTTTGTTCTATGGTGTTCCGACCATTGCCACTATAGGAAATCTTTAAATCCGCACAAACTTCCTTCCAGTTTTTATATAAATGATTAGTTTCTAATTTCGATAAGTCAATATCTAAACTTTCAGTCTTTTTTGATGAAATAATATTTTTTTGAATTTGCTTCAACGAAGTATTCAGATCAAAATAATCAAAATCATCTTCCGGTTCATTGGAATATCTCGACAGAGCATAACACGAAAGATTTTCGTTCTCTTTTCTCCAATTTGGATTTTTTGATTTCTTGTCTTCTGACCGCACATCGTTTGATCGCATGTTGTTCCGATCTGCGTTTGGATTTATAGTTCGATCAAAATTGTTTAACAAATTTTCCAAATCTTCAGTATTACTAACATCAGTATTATTTTTGGTATCGTCTAATGATTTCATTAAAATTCCTCCTTATTTACTTTTATGTTTAATTTGGTATTATATTTTGTGTTATCTTGGTAACATTCAGATAACATTTAAATGTTAACATTATGTTAAATATTATTAAATAAAATATGACCGCATATTATTGAGCTCTCTCTCTTTTTTACTTTTCTTATGAAAGAAAAGATCATATCAAATTTACATCAAACTTACAAACCACTCATATTTACCACATAACTACCACCCACACACAATATCAAATCTCTTCGTATGATCTATAAACCCATACACCCACTCACATATTTACCAACTCATCAGCCCATTCAAACACAAAACACATATTACTCATATTGTCCCTACCTATTATTACATACCATAACTTCTCCTAATCCCAATTCCAAAAAAGTGGTCCACTTAGCGTATTATATACTCCTTCTTACTTTAATACGCTGGTTGTACCAGTTTTTCATTCTTCTAATTCATCCTTCTTCATCCTACTCACCTCTATTATACTTCTATCTCTATTATATCACACTTTCCACTTCCTGTCAATCCCTTCAATCTATAATTAACAAAACATTTACAATAACAAATACATTGCCCTTTCCTTTCCCTTTAAAAACAAATTATCCACACGTTTACGGTTTCTTCATTTGAGAACCGCAAGGTTCGATAAATGAAAAACGGTTTGACGGCGACCCGAACGAAGTGAGGGGACGAGGAGAAAAGACGGAGTCTTTTCGGGCAAAAGAAGGGGTTTGGGGAAACTTGGTTCCCCAGATATATATGATCCTTGAAAGTAATCTATCCAACAGTCTTCTGGCTATAAACTATAATAAAACCCATAATAAGATCACCCAATCGTATGATGATTTGTGTACAAAGGATGTATAGAGAGGGTTTTCTGGGTATTTATTGGATATTTAAGCAATAATTAAACAGTATTTGAATATGATTGAGTATTTTAGGTAAGTTTTCCACAGGTTTTTCCGCATTTTCCACAATGGAAGAGGTGGATGGATAAAAGTGGAGAGAAATGGTGGAAAATGGAGGGAGGGCAAGGGAATAATGGTACGAATTGGGGGATATAAAAATTTGGTCTGGAAGATGATGTTTGGTTGGGCAATATAAGAAAGAGGACACCCGAAGGTGCCCTGTGATTATTGATGTTTCATTGGATAAAATGGATTAATTGTCTCTAATCCAAGCAAGTTTAAGTCCTTTAGATTTAAGAGTGCATTCATCTTGAAAGATGACAACGCCTTCTTCAGGGTTATAGACTTTGATATGAATATCTTTGAAATCAAACGGGATTTTGGAGGTATTTCCGTTGGCGATCAAGTTCCACTTAATTGCTTCTTTATTCCATTCTTTGATAAGGGAAAGGAGATCGACGACCTTCTGGACATATTCTTTCTTGGGTTCATCGGAGTCGAGAGTGGTATATTCGACTTCATATTTAGACTTTGCTTTTGCTTCCGGCTCTTTATTGTCTTCATCGATTTTGGTTTCCTGCTCGGTGTGTTCTGCAGGCTCTTTTGTCTTTTCGTTCTTTTCCATAAACATTTCCTTTGGACGATCATCCTTTTTTCCTGTTATTTTATAAAACCAATCTTTCCGTTGTTCGAAGGTACGATCAAACCCGGCTCCGTCTTCGAAATATGGATTAGTACAATCATCGGAGGAACAATTAAACGAGCAGTCTTCACAATTCAATGAAAATTTAGATGGATATTCTGAGTAACACCGAAAATCACTTTTCCCATATTTAGAATTTACTGCCTTTTCGAGAGTGCAAGTATATGCCTTCATAAATACATCAGACGGTTTGAAATTATTTCTCTTTCCCATCAAATAACTCCCTTCCCTTTGAGAAAGATTTCGTAATCTCTTTCATGGTAATTATCTTTTTCAAACAGATATTCAATAATTTTGTCTCCGACCCATTCGTCGAAATAATCGGAGTTCATCCAGTTCAACTGTTCGTAAAATTTGAGCAACCATTCCATATCGAGAATCCAGCAGGTTGTTTTGAGAGCGTTATACCATCCGCCTGTTCCGCCCTCGTATGTGAGCTCGGTGTCTATTTGATCGCGATATGAATAATCCTTGGAATAAGGCAGTTTGTTGTTGGCAGTTCCGCCTTCTACGAATTTCTCCCGCTCTTCTGAATCATAATAATATGGATTTGGTTCGAAAAGCGTTGTGCCAAAAATCTTTACGAGCTCTCCGAACATACAGGCGAAGAACCGATCTGGAATTTCAAGCAAATCAAGATATTTGCGAACTTTGTCACGACAGTCCATCTCACTAATGATTTCTTTCAGAAGTCCTGTAGGTTTGGATGATATAACATTACTGTTTACATTTTCTTCCATTATTCTGCCTCCTTCAAATATCTTGACAAACAACCTGTTTTACGGGAATCATTGCTTTGATTGTCTCGTTGGGGACTTTCACAATCGGAGGAAGGTTATCTTTTGAATAAATATTAGAACCTTCCTTTTCCTCATATAATTCAAAAACAGTAGTCGGACCATTTCCGAGTTTTGTTAAAGGAATTCCGTAAAAAGAAATCCCAATATACGAATTCGGCAAACCAATATGATTAGATACAAGCTTTTCCAAGTCCAAAACAACCCGATAAACCCAATTAGTTGTGGTTTTGTTTGTAATTACAATAGATGATAAATCTACCTTCCCACGAGGTCCTCGACATCCATTATTATCGGCATAATCTCCGCAGTCGCCACAACCATAATTGAACCAAGAGTCTTCTGGGTGAACACAACCTTTTACTTTGTCTTTGTTATCGGACATATTTCCATTCCTCTTTCTTTGAAATATTGAATTGCTTGATCTGATTCAAGATGTTTCATAATCCAATCCAGTGTCACATTCTCGCGAAGCCTGTTCTTTGCGCGAAGCCAAAATCCTTCGCACTTTTTGATATATTTTCTGTCGATAGTATTGAAATATAGCAACGAAAGTTGAGGTCTGCCTTTGAAAATAGTTCTACAAGTTCTTGCTCCGGAAATATAATTTTCGTGAAGATAATCATAAGCTTCCTGAAAAGAAACATCATCAAGTAAAAGCTCTGTTTCTGGAAGATCTTCGTCCGTAACAAACCAGTTCGTGTCGAACAGGTCTTCCAATCTTTCCCACGGACCGCCGTCAATAGAGATGTAGTAAATCGGATCATAAATTTTCAGCATTATCTCGACCTCTCTCCTGTTCGTTCATCATAAAATGTATATTTTCCCGGAAGCGCAGAAAGAAGAGCAAAAATTCTGTCGGCGTCTCCGAAGGCAACCTCCCTTTCATATTTATCCACAATCTGATATAAACCAGTATTTTTACGGCGGACAATAGTATAATCGTACTCATTCCCCTTCAAAATTAAAGAAAGAGGAACAATATCATATTTGTCAACAAGAGCAATACAAGATTGGTTGAAAAAGTTTCGAGCTTCATCAACACTTTTAAATGAAAATTTGTAAGGACAATTGTCTTCTTTAAGAAAGTCCGAAATATCTCTTTGCCATACCCAAAAATATTCTCTCCGATTCTTGTCATATACGAGAATTACAAATTTTGAGTGTGAATCTCGTTTGCATGCGACAACATATTTTTTCTCTGTTTTTTCGTCAGTCGAAATCATAATTATATCCATTCTCTCCCATTTTATCCAGTAACCGACTGAACGCAAGCTGTGCTCCTTTGAAGAAGTTATTCTTGTCGTCTTTGTGCCTCCGCGCGTGCGCCGAAAGAGCAATCTCCGATCCGACATAAAATCTCGCAATTGTTTCCCGCGTCTTCTTGTTATAAATAATGCCAATCTGCTTTCTCGTCAGCATTTTAGCGGTGAATTCGTCTGCCTTCAACAAATATCTTCCTTCGACAACGGGGCCATCATTGTTATAAACTATATCTTTCAGCTGATAGGTTGTACAATTGGGCGCATCATGCTTTTTGGAAACCACATAATATTTTCCAAAATACCGTCCATAAATATCGGAAATACGATGCTCTAACTGATCTTTTTCACACTTCGAAACATCGAGATAAACAACGTCTCCGACTTCAAGCCGAGAATCAAGCTCCTTTCTCTTTCTATTCTCTTCCTGAAGCTTTTTTGATTCGATGATGTCAAACATACTGTCCGTCCATTCGCAATAAGAACGACAATCCTCGAGGCGATAAACGCCATTTTTAATGGATTCAATGATTACGGTTTTGGAGTAACTCTTGTTAATCCAATCGATCATTTCCCACGAAGCAGCTTTTGCTGTTACCAAATCGGAACTCGGAAGATAATATGTTTCTCCACCGATTTCCTTCTTCTCCAACATTGGATAGAACATTCCTGCTGAAAGATCTGTCCGCAAAACAACTACATCTCCGGGCTTGAATAAGGTTTCCATAATATTTTCTCCTTTAATCTTTTTAATCGTTATTGAAAATTAGATAACTTCTCTCTGCCGCGATAGCGACATTTCTCAGAAGCATTGATACTGTGAGAGGACCAACGCCCCCGGGAACGGGACTGTAATAACTTGAATACTTCGCTTTTACTTCTTCTGAAACATCTCCGTGGAGCTTTCCATCTTCTCCGCGATGAATGCCGACATCAATAATAATCGGCCTCTTGTCTCCGTAAAAATGTCTGTCTGTGAGTGTATTTTCGTGCCCGGTTGCCACAACAATTACGTCTGCGTGACGGCAGTAAAACTGTTTGTCTTCGTCGGAAGTCTTTGAATGAAGCATTGTAACATTCATATTCATCCTTTGGAGCAGAATTGAAACCGGCTTTCCAACAATATTAGACCGTCCAATAACAACAGCATTCTTTCCTGTGAAATTGATGCCGTAAGGAACGGAGATTGAATTCAGCATATGAACAATTCCTGCCGGAGTACAAGGAATAAATCCGAAAGGTTCTGGGTCTTTCTTGGAAAAAAGTTTTCCGGCGTTTAGATACCCGAACCCATCAACATCCTTGAACGAATTGATATAATTGAGGACGGTTTCCTCATCAACTCCTTTCGGAAGCGGAAGCTGAACCAAAATTCCGTTGACGTTGTCGTCTCTATTTGCTTTCTGAATTTCTCCGATGATTCGAAGCTCTGCGAGAGCGGGATCTTTCTCTTCGTCAATGTGAATGTCTTCGCACAAAATTCCCACCTTCTCGCAAGCGATTTTCTTGTTGCGAACATATGTAGAAGAAGCTGGATCGTTGCCTGCCTGAATCACAACAAGCTTTGGTCTCGCGTGTCCGTTTTTGATAAGATTCTGAACTCTTGCCGCCGTAACCTCGTTCTCTTTCTCGGCAATTGCTTTTCCGTCAATAATGGTTCCCATTTTTTATGTTTTCCTTTCTAATTACTTTAGAATTGATTCTGCGCTTGATTTTCTTTGCTATTTATCTTATAGAAAAATTTAAATTGTTTTCTGGTAGGTTACTACCCTGTGAAACATTGTCCACGGAGACTGATAAAATAGTGCTTTAGAGAGCATTGTTTGATTTACTCGTCGTCATCCTCTTCGGAATTGTCTTCATTCTTTGAGACGCATTTCTCCGTTTCTACGCTTTTCCGAGCTTCTTTCTCCATCTGTTGTTCAATCTCGAGATAGCCGCGAATGGCATTGTTTCCTGTTGTTTGAATAAATTTCCAAGACCGCTGATGAATTGCTTCGGCATCGTAAGTTTCAACGAACATCGATCCACAATTGTAACAATAACATCTTCTCGAACCGACCTCTCCCTTTACAATCATCGAGGTCGCGCATTTTGGACAATACATAATAGAATCACCCTCCTTTTGTTCTGGTCTGAAAAGTTCGTTTTGACTAAATCTGAAATAATTTTCTCGCAATCTTTGAACATCTGAATGAGCGAACGCCTCTTCGTATCCAGCATCTTTGTATTCTCGAAGAACTTCTGCTTGATCGTATTCGATATATTTTCTTCTTTTCTGCAGAACTCCGTCTTCGTATAGCTCAACAACTCTCTCGAAATTGCCAGACCTTCCAAAACATCTGTCGACATATTGCTTTTTACTCATCGTTTTCATTCTCCGTTTTGCAAGATTTGTTTTTAAATTATTCATTTTTTCTTTTCTTTTTCGCGCCTCTTCTGCTCGAGAAATGTTGCCAGAATGAATACAACAAATCACAAGACAAGTTGTTGAAAGAAAAGCGAAGACACATAAAACACACAATGCAATCACCATTTCATCATTCCTCCGACATATTATCATTGAGATCGGAAAGCTGTTCAAGAAATTCTTCGCTTGTCAAAACACACCCTCCGTCGCGTCCTTTGTCACCAATTACAATGTCTTCCGGCCACATCGGGAACCATCCGCCATCGTGTCCTTCGTTAAAAGGTTCTGGTAATTCGACCACATAAAGAGTTCCAACTGTTTCGACGTGATTGCGAACTGGTACCCTTTTTTGTATAATTTTCACAACTTTTCCGGGTCCGAAATCTGTGTTTTTGGTGTAGTTAACCGTATCCCCGACCCTGATTTTACTGCTTCTCATTTTCAATCTCCTCTCACTCTGTAATTTTTGCTCTCAAAATAACTGTTTGTTTAATCCCGTCATACTCTTCGTGTGCTTTCACCGTTCCAACAACAACGCCACTTTCGGGAATATCCTTACCAGAACTGGTCTTCCAGATAACCGTGTTCCCATTTGCGTCTTTGAACTCGTAAATGTGAAGAAGTCCGAACTGCGTTTCGCAACAGGCAACCTCACGACCGGAAATGAAATTCACCGAAATCTTCTCTCCAACCTCGCCAATGTAATTGGACGATTTTGCAAGTTTTTCTTTTTCTTCTTGCATTTTCTTGAACTCATAATACCGCGATATTGCTTTCGGGGCCGAGACAAGAAGTCCAAGTTTGTTGAGCGGAACGTATTCGTTTGCCAATACGGTTTTCAAATTGTTGTAATATGGCTCGTCTGGAAGCTCTGTAACAGTCTCACGAATGGCAATAATGTCATTAGAAATGCTCTCTTCTGCCGATTCCAAATAAACCGTCAGCTTCGCAATAGCGAGATTGATTTTCTCTCTGTCAAAGCTATCAATGTTCAGCAGATCACTTGGACAACCCATTTCTTTCAGAATCTTCGCCTGAACGATGTTCTTTGTTGAAAGAACGTTGCGGTCTCCGACATTGTCTCTCGTTGTCACAAATCCAAACATTTTCGTTGCCGCCTGCGCGAGTTCCAACGCTCTCTGAACCTCTACAAACCGTGCGCGACGGTTGTAAAAGAACTCATCTCCGGGGTTTGCGATATCTTCTGCTTCTTTAATGAAAGACTCGAAGGTCGCGATTGCATCAATGTCAATTCCGGTTACGAAGAGCTTCAGACACTCTTTACCGAGTTGTTTCCACTCGCCAGTTTCCTGATTAATAACAAGATAGGTTTTGTTACGCTTACGGTCGGTTTTGCAATAATCACAAGAGCATGGGTTCGAAGAGAAATACCTTGTCGGGACGATAAATCCCAGATCCTTGCCGGACAAATTAACATTAACGAAGTTTTTTCCATCAACGCCACTGGGCTCTACAGAACCGCCGAACGCCCAATTGTTTTCTGCGAAGACAACCTCGTCCGGGATTTTCAACTCTACCCTGCGGGCTTCGTATGGAACTTTTTTAACGGTCGATTCGGAACGGCAATCGCAAGGACGAAGCTCGATTTTGCGCACGAGAACGATTGTGTGGTTGCTTTTTGTCATCGTCGGTTCAAGTTCGGGGTTGATTTTGCGAATTTTGCGAGCCGCAATGCCAAACTTCTTCTCCATGTTTTCAATATTCTCTTCGGGAATCATATAGGTTTTCGTGATCATAGTTTTCGGCCCCTTTCCTTTTCTGATACTATTATACCACATTTTCTGCCGTTTGTCAAGCCCTTTTTAAAAAAAAGACCCGAAAAATCGGATCTTTTTTAGTTTTTAATCAATATTAAATTTTACTTTTTTGTCTTTCTCACATTCCTCCGACACCTTTTTAAGCGCCTCGTGCTGTGTCATCAGTCTCATAATCGGGAGAATTTCTTCCTGTGTCCCACTTGTGATCAATTTTCCATCAACATAAAGTTCTTTTGTGCCGTCAGACAGAGTTTTAATTGAAAAGTCCAGCAATATTCACTCCCTTCTCCTGTATTTTAACGACCGCAGAAACAGCGAAACTAATTGTTCGATATGTTCCACGGACAGTTTTCACTAAAATTTCGAGGTCGGAAAATACTCTGCTTGTAGAATAGACATAAATTTTTTCGAACGGATTTTCAAAAACGAAGATTTTCTCGAACTGCGACCCGTATGCGCTTCTTGTTGTAATCAGGCTCTTAATGCGATTGATTTGATTGGCTAGCTTTCCATAACCGATAACGCAGCTCTCCGAATCGTTAGTTGTAATATACCAATACTCATCTCCGGTTTTCGGAGTCGGTGCATCCAGAATCGCTTTGTCTGGAACTACTGATTGAATGTTACGTGTTAGATTCATCGTTTCCATTTTCTTCCACCTTTTCTTGTCCTTTTCGGAAAGAGGCTTTTCTCGTCTCTCGCCAATTTGGATCGTATAGAATCACCGTCACCAATAGTTTGCACCCAGCAGCCTTGTTTCCGCTAACAAAAACGAAATATGCGTCCTTGTATAGCCGAATCATCCGAGTCCCGCTCTCGCGCCGAAAGATGCGTTTGTATAGCCCGTATTCGTAATGGTCTTGATCCATTGTTGTTGTCGTGTGTCCTTTGAGTCTGGCGTTTCTGACAAGATCCGAAAGCTCGCGGTCGGAGAGATTTCCAAACCGTTCATAAATGCGTTGCCGTGCATGGTTGGTCAATTTGACCTTTGTTGCGAGAGCGTCCAAGAAAATCACCTCAATCCTTGTAATATAGTATATAATGAAGAAAATTTTAGGAAACCGTGAAAAATGTAAATAAAAGGGCTCTTTTATTATCAAATTTTTCGGTATAATATATAATATACTTTAGTTGGTTAAAATATATATTGTGCAATATATACAAAAATTTTTGATTATTTCAACACTTTTACAGATTACCTGTTGCGCCTCATCAAAAGTCCAAGAACCGCCAGCTCGTCTGTATAGCACTGGTCACATAACCGCTCCCCGAAATCGATGAAGCTCTGCTCTGTGGCAAATTCCGAAATCTCTTTGCCGCATCTCGAACAACAGCACGGACGGTTCTCGTTCTTGCTGACTCTTGCTCCATACGCGACTTCGGTTGAACTGATTCCTTCGCAATAGTCGTTGATATATCTACGCATTTTTGTTTTCCTCTTCTTTCGTTTCTTCTTTGTTTTCGTTAGTTTCTTCCACTCTCGATAAATCTACTTTTACGGTATCTTTCTTTGCTGTCTTTGTCTTTCCGGTTGTGTTATAATCGGCGGGAACTTCGTCTATTCGCTTTTTGAAGCAAGCCCACGAACACACTTGTTTATATTCGTAAAGACCTTCTCGAACCCAACAATATGTTTCTTCTGTCGGCTTGAATTCTTTTCCGCAAATCGGACATACGAGGAGGTTGGACTGCGAAGTATTTTCGGCTTCGATTTCAGACTTCTTTCTTCGTCCCATTTATATGCTAACCTCCATATTTTTTTGAACAATGACAACTTTAGTTGAAAGATTGTTTTTGGAAAGTTCTGTTTCGATTTCCGGTTTTACCGAAATTCTGCCGTCCATATCTCCGTGAACAAGGAATAGCTTTTCGGCGTTGATCTTCCCATATTCTTTAACAATGCTATCTCTTTGAATGTGCGAGGAAAAACTTCCGAGGTTTGTGATTTGACAACGGTTTGCGTATCTCTTTCCGGAGATTGAAATCGTCTTCTGCTCCCCTTGTTTGATCGTATATGCCATCGAACCAGGAGGCGCGTAGCCAATCGTAACGATTCTGTCGTCCGTGTTCGGAAGAAGGCTTGCGCACCAAGCAACGGAGCGTCCAGCCACCATAAACCCCGAAGAAGCAATTACGATACAGGGTTTCCCAGAATCACGAAGTTCTCTGCTTTCGATATAATCTCCAACAAAATGAATGTTCTTCCAAGAGAGAACTTCTCGCCACTCCTCTGCGGCTTCTCCTTCGAGAACATCGCAATACGCGCGGCTAATGTTCTGCGCCATCGGAGAGTCGATATATACCGGAATGTCGAAATCTTCTTTCGAAAATAGGTCATATAGAACGGTTGCGATTTCCTGTGTTCTTGCCAATGCGAAACTCGGAATCAAAATCCGTCTCTGCTGTTCGATGCAGGTTTGTTCGACAACCATCCGAAGTTTCTCGAGGTCTTTTTTGCGCATCTTTTTGTTGGCAATTTTTTCTTCGTGTGCGTATGTCGATTCGGCAATAACGATGTCCGCTCTTTGTCCAAAAACCGACTTGAACGACTTCGTATATGGTTTCGGCAGATGAATGTTTCCAAGGTCGGAAGTATAAACGATTTTCTTCGTTACATTTCCTTCCGTAATCCACAATTCAAGCTGTCTCGCGAACGGAATGTGTCCGGAGGGAACGAATCTGAATTTTACGAATTCGTCCAGCGTAACGATTTCGTCATCATACTCCGTCCAATATCCGAGAGCTGTGTCGACATCGGAATCAAGATAAAACGGAACATACTCGCGCCCAAGTTTCTCTGAAAGCGAAGCGGCGTCTCCTGCGATAATTCTCGCACTGTCTCGCATCAAGATTTCTGCGATTGGTTTAGAGCCGCGAGGAGCGATAATCGGGCAAGTTGCCCCGGAGGAATATAGCCGAGGAATTAAACCGATATGATCGACGTGGCGGTCGCAGGAAAACACATAATCAAGTTTATTTGGCTTAAAATCAAACCTTCTCGAATTGATTTTCCAATTCTCGAGAGTGCTTCCAGTAGATTGCCATAATCCACATTCAAGAAGAATTTTCCGATTTGGAGTTTCGATATATGTCATCGAACCGGTTACATCCCAAGAATTTCCGCCGCAGAATTTGATGTTAATTTTGTTTTTAGACTTTTTGCCCATATAAGTCCTTTCTAAAACGGAGGACGAACAGATTGTTTGAAAGGGTCCGTCCTCCGCAACCTTGCGGTTTAGGGTTATTTTTTGGTTATTTTGAACAAAAGATTAGAGAATTGAATCAATATCTTCGACGATTTCATCAACAATGCCATATTTCAGGCACTCTTCATCATCGAGAAACCAATCCTTCGGAGCTTTCGAGCGATAGGTCTTCTGGTCAATTTTTGTCTGTTTGAAGAGAATGTCGTTGAATTTCTTGTCTGATTTGTCAACGAACTTCTTTGCCGAATCTGCCTGTTCGCGTGTCCCACCAAGATAGGTTGAACCACTGTGAATCAGAACGGACGAACCCTTTAGCGCATATCTCTTGTGTCCGCAGGCGAGAATAACTCCAGAAGCGCTGAAACACGCACACATATTTACGGTATAGACAGGTGTTTTCGACATCATAATGATGTGACACAACACGAGAGCGCCTGTTACATCGCCACCGGGGCTGTCGATATAAAGCATAATCGGCTTTCTTTCCTCGAGAGGAAGTCCTCTGTCTTCCCGGTTATACCGAAGAATTCTTTTGACAATTCCAATCGAGTTGTCGTTCATCGGGTCGTCTTCAGTGCCAATCGCACCCTCGAGATAGATTCTCCTCGCTTCCTCGTCTTCGTATTGATGAAGAAGGTCGGGGTCCGGGAGCTGAAGATTCTCCACATTTTTGGGAATAACAATACCTAAATTTTCCAATAGCAAGTCACCTTCCTTAAAATTAATTTAGCTTCGGTGCCTTTGTCTCCAATGCCACGTAAATCATTGACAGAACGAGTGCTTCAACCGATGCTGCGAATACGGGATTGATTCCGAAAAGTACGGAGTCGAAAAAGAAGCCACTGATTCCACCAACGATTGCGATAGCAACGGTCGAAATCGGCAGACGAAACTTCGTAATGATGTTAGAGACCTTCTTGAAAAACTTTTTCATAATAAATCTCTCCTTTAAGTTTGAATATTTTGAAGGATTTCTTCCTTCTTGATATTATTATATCATAAAAACCCTCGTTTGTCAAGGGCTTTTGGGAAATTTCTTTGGAATTTTACTGATTTTCTTCCGGAGTTTCTGCGGGCGCATCTGCGTCGACAGGTGTCGGAGGTATCTCTACGGGGACTTCCGAAACCGCTTTTGCAGGAGGGTCGATAGACAGGGTAACAACAATATCGCCGTTTTCGTTCATCTCAATGCCACCGAAAAACCCGAGTGTCGTAAAATAATTCGCAAGGTCTCTGCGCAGGCGGTCGGCAACCGGGCCGGGATTCGTAACAACGTATTCAATCTTTCTTACTCTGTGAAGTGTTGCCTGCGTCTTAAATCTCATCTCAATATTTTCGATGGTCGATGAAAAGAACTTCGGATAATTGGAATAGCTCTCCTCGATAATTTTTTCAATCTGCTCTTTGGTAATCATTTTGTTTTCTCCTTTTACTTGTTTTCTTTGTTATTTTTCACTCGACGAATGATCCAGCTTGCGGAAATAAACAAACAAATTGTTAGCACAATGCCGCCAACAATTATTGCGCCGATATTTTCAACGATAAATCCTGCGATAAAAATCATTGTCGCGCAGATGAACATAAGTGCGAAAGCAACAAAAGTCAAGATTCTTTCGGCGAGTTCTTTATTAATTTTTAACATTTCTCTTCTTTCCTTCTGCAATTTTAATTGACTTTTCGAGATATCGATGGATTTTGCGAAGTCGGTCAAAAGTTTTTTCATCAAAATCTTCGTCATACACATTACATACCATATGCAATTCTGTTTCAGTTAAAGATAAAACTTCTTTAAGTGCTTTCTCTACAACGATTAACTTTGACATTGCTTATTTCTCCTTTTATTTATTAATAAATTATAAACTACTTTTCGATAATTTCTACAATCGCGTTGTAATATACGTACCGCTTTCCGTCAAGATCAAACATAACAGAGCCATTTGCGTTGTTGTCGATATCAATTTTGCCTTCGTATGTCGCCAATAACTTGCCGTCAAGTGAATAGACATTTACCGTGCGATAAAGTCCGCCGTTAATGTCGGAGTTACAACTCTTCAGATCTCGACTACACGAAGCACATCCGCCAAAAGCGAAAAGCGATGCGAGAAGCAGGATACCGGCAATAATTTTGAAAACCTTTCTTTTCACGAAACCTCCTCCTTTCATACAATAAATTTGGCAGTATTTGGAAGTTTTTCTCGATATTCGGCAGGAATTTCTCCCTGACACCAGAGATTATTTGTTTCGACGACCTTTCCAGTATCGAACATCTTAATCTTAAACTTTCTTCCGCCGAACCCATAAAACCCGTTGATTGGAGCAGGGGCGATCGCATAACAGGTTCCATCTACGACAATGTGTTCATCTTTTTCTTCTACGATGTCGTTCCAAAACTTCTTAGTAAAACAGTTGCCTGAACAGCATCTCGAATACTCTCCCATATACATAAGATTATCGAATTTTTTCCCACAAATTTCACAAACCATTTTATTTTCCTCCCTTTAATGTGCTGCCAAATCCGCTTCGTGGAGCATATCTACAGCGTCTTTCATCCACGGATCGAGATTTCGGTAATATTTTGTGTCCAAAAACGGCTCCATGTGCGCTCCAACGAGCCAAATCACAAATCCGTTGAACGTTTCTTCCATACACTGCCACGCCGAAGTACATTGGTGTTGATAATAATGCGCGTGTTCACTTGGGTTTCCCTTCGAATCGTGAAAATCTTTTACAATATATTTCCCGCAATCGTGAAGACAAGCCGCAGACGCGAGTTCATCACCAAAACAATCTCCGAAGAAATGATCTCTCACATATTTCTCCGCTTCTTGACAGTGCCTCCAGACAGGAAGTGAGTGATACGGGTTTTCATGAAGAATCATCATACGCTCCAAAAGGCTTCCATATTTCTTCACAAACTTTTCATATTCTTCGTCAGAATAACTTTGATATACATCAATATAATCGAATCCTTCGTCGTTAAACGGAGGCTGAAACCTGCGAATCATTCTGTCGATCACTTCTTTTCCGACAGACCGTTCACGGGCTGCGTCTCTTTCGATACACATTTCATACGGGGCAAAAACCACTGTCGCCTGCTTATAGACATATCTTGGAGTTGCCACCAAAATTCCGGCACGATCTTTACGAGTCAGGTTGGTTGCGTCATAAAACACATCTTTTCCGTTTTTCAGAGCCTCAATTGCCCGGTTCTGCATCAAGGTGAATACTTCTGCGGGGTTTCCCTGAATCGATTCGTTTCCGTACAATTCCTCTCGAATTTTGTCGGATGAAAGATAAACGGAGGTGCTGTTTGATTCGTGCTCTTCTTTAGCATAAGTTGATTTTCCGCTTCCCGGAAGACCAATCAAAATTTCCAACCTCGGAATTCCACTCGTCATTTTTACCATTCCTCCATCCAGAAGCTTTCGACTTCCGCTGTTTCTTGTTCGAACACATTCCTCACTCGAAAACCATCTTCGTTATATAAAACATCTCGCGCAATTCTCTTTGCGTCAGCGTCAGTTTCTGCAACAACCTGAATTGAAATTTCTTCTTCGGTTCCGTCGCCAAAACCGACGTGATTTTTCACAACAAACAGCGCAAATTCTGAATACTGATGCCCATCGTGCTCAATTGTTTCCAGACGCTCTAACTTATTTTTCTTCGCCATTAAATTGCTCCTTTCTGGCCTCCAAATATTTTACCCACTTGGACGCCGTGAAATTTTCTTTTACCCAATCACCCGCATCTTGGTTAGTAATCTTTGAAAACAGATACGGTTGAATTGATTTTGGATACTTTACAACTTCTGCCGCGTATTTTTTCTTTATTTCTCTTGCGGCGCCGTTCAGCTCTTTAACAAAATCTTCCATTTCCCGTTCAACTGATTCAAGTTCTTTGCGATAATCATCGGCATAAACAAGGAATTCTTCTTGTTCTCCGTCGAGAATCACCTGAATTAGCGACTCTTTTGAAATCGAATTGTTTTTTCTTTCGTAATGCGCGACCAGCCACGCTGGAGATTTGATTTTAACACGGTTGAAATCGCTGTCAACAACGACATAACCTTCTTCATCCCACGGAAGCTCCTTTGCCGCATTGATAACATCTTGCGCGGAATGAAAGTCGTACTCTTTTGGAATTTTAATTTTAAAAAGCGAAAAAGCAGACTCTTTAGGATTCATTTCGCATTCAGTCAGTATCGATCGATATCCGATGAAATATATATCTGGTTTCTCATATGGAATTGTAACGCGAGTTTGCGGAGATATGAGTTCAAAAGTATAGCAGATAAATTTGGAAGCCATTTGCTCGAATATTTCTTTCGAAATACCATTATTATGGAATGCTTCTTCGAGGACGTCTCCGAAAGTCGGAAATTTAACATCTCCGGTTGAAACTTTATAAGCATCAATAGCTCTATTGGTTGAATAGTGCCACTTTCCGTCATCGAACCACGCGCTCACAAGAGAACCGTCGTATTTTGTTTGGACCCTTGCTGTGTCCCAATCGATTTCCGCCGCATTCGGTTCTCCGTAATTGAAAAACTTATCGAAAGCCCGTCTAACGCACTTCCAATTGTCTTCTCGGAAGATGATTCCGCGTGCCTCGCGCACGATTGGATTGGAGAAGTCCGAAGAGAGTTGGTTATACTTAAACATCACATACGGACCGTCGCGAGAGATTTTCAGGTTATATGGGTCGGACGACAGCTTTTCTTCCCAATCGTTGGGATGGTTTTCGATGAATTCCAATAAATAATTAGTTGCCATAATATATTCACCTCGTTTCTACTATTATTATACCACAAAACCCCTTAATTGTCAAGGGGTTTTGAAAAAATATTTTAAAATAATCCAATAATTTTACCGTCTTCATCAATATCAATCTTTTCAGCGGCTGGGTGTTTTGGAAGGCCTGGCATGGTCAATATATTGCCTGTGTAAACAACAATAAACTTTGCTCCATTACAAATTTTAATGTCCTTAACATGTAATGTGTGTCTGTTCAAAACAGAAACCGCCTTTGGATCATCAGAAAAACTATACTGAGTTTTTGCTATACAGATTGGATATCTGTTTGCAGGATTATCAGGATTCCATGCAAGCTTCTCAAGTTTAGGTAGCACTTCATCTTCAAAATACACTGCGCTTGCATGGTAAACATTTGTGGCAACAGCTAAAATTTTATCTCGGACAGAATCATTTGATTTATAAGGTAACTTGAGTTCTGATTTTTTATCACAGAGGTCAAGAACCGCTCTTGCAAGAGCAATACAACCAAAACAAGGTTTCTCCTGATAGGGTTTTTCCAGCGCGAAAACCATATCGTTTTTCATTGCAAGTTGCTCCACAAGTGAAATTTCGTCATGAGTATCCTCATCTCTCAAATTTATTGCAAGCACACATGGAATTCCATAAACGTTAGTAATATTATGATAATGCTGTTTGGTGTTTTCAAACCCCAATCGAAGGGCATCAAGATTTTCTTTAGCTAAATTCTCCTTAGATATGCCTCCAATCATTTTAATGGATCGAATTGTTGTAACTAAAACAACAGCATCAGGTTTAATTCCAGTTTGTCTGCATTTAATATCAAAAAATTTCTCGGCCCCTAAATCAGAACCAAAACCTGCCTCTGTAACTGTATAGTCACTATATGCTCTCGCCATTGTTGTTGCAAGTATTGAGTTACACCCATGAGCAATATTTGCAAATGGTCCACCATGAATAAATGTTGGAGTATCACCAAGCGTCTGAACAAGATTTGGTTTAATTGCATCCTTGAGCAATACCGCCATAGCGCCTTGTGCATTTAGTTGCTTGGCTTTTACGGCTTCACCACTATATGTATACCCAATAATAATTTCGCCCAAGCGCTCCTTGAGATCATTTATTGAAACGGAAAGACACAAAATTGCCATTACTTCGGAAGCAACGGTAATTTCAAATCCATCTGAACGTTCCACTCCATTTTTGTTCCAGCCTTGACCACTTGTAATATAACGAAGTTGACGATCATTCATATCGACACAACGTTTCCAAACAACTCGTTCTGGATCAAGATTTAATTCGTTTCCTTGAAAAATATGATTGTCAATCATTGCTGCAAGAAGATTATTTGCAGCTCCAATTGCATGAAAATCACCCGTAAAATGTAAGTTTATATCCTCCATCGGAACAACCTGAGAATAGCCGCCTCCTGTTGCCTCTCCCTTGATACCAAAAACGGGACCCAAGGACGGCTCACGCAACGCAAGATTAGTACTGTAACCCAGATGATTCAATGAGTCTGCCAATCCAATTGATGTGGTTGTTTTACCCTCGCCTGCGGGAGTCGGAGTTGTTGCTGTAACAAGAATCAAATGATTTTTTGATGTATCAACATTTTTTAAAGCATCAAGAGAAATCTTTGCCTTGTAGTCTCCATAATACTCAATGTATTTTGATTTGATACCAAGTTCCTTGGCAACATATTTGATTTTTGCTGGCTTAAATTTGTGCGCGATTTCAATATCCGACAACATAATTATCATCCTTTCGTAGTTTTTACGATATTTGACTCTCTAATGTGCTTTACAAGAGCAGATTCTCCGTTGTTCCTCCAGTTTTCAACCATAATGTCATACGAAGGTTCTCGAGGGTTGTCAATTTCCCATGCACCAAATCTATCGACGATTTCGATGGCTCCGTCGAAGGTTTCGACGTTTTCATCGATGGTCATTTGAAACGAAACCCGATCTCCAACAGAATACATCGGTTTGCCGGGAATGTGTTTTTGTGTCATTATTCTTTTACCTCCTCATCATCGATATCGGTTTCTTCTATCTCATAACGAACGCTTTCGTCGTATGAATATACCGCGTTTTTACAAAACACAATCAAAGATTCGTCGTTTTCGGTTGAAAAATGATCGCAGTTTTCTCTTATTTCATCAATTTCGTCTTCCAAACAACCAAATTGTGCCGAACAATTTGAGCACTTTTGATAATATACACAGCGTTCGTTTAACGCATCTTTGAACTTTTCGAGTTTTCGTTCCGCTCTTTCTTTGTGAAGATATGAACCAACAATATTGTCGAAGCGGTATTCGTATTCGCCACCTTTTTCGTGAATCTGATAAATCGTGAACATTACTCCTCCAAGATAAATTCAGGAAATTCTTTTTTGATTCTGTCTTTTTCTTCTTTATCGGTCGAATAATCTTCGATATACTTCGGCAACACCGGCGGTTTATCGAACTGTGCAAGATAGTTGATTGGATATTTCGTCCGTTTCTTTCCGTCTTTTTCAAGTAGCTCTTTTACTCGTGAACAAACTGCCTTAAATACTTCGTAAACGAACTGATCATGTGAATACTCCAATTTTTTTGCAACAAAATTCCAGATTACCGTGCTTCCGAACTGGTCGAAAAGAAAGGTTGTTCCCTCCAAAACAATGTTTTTACCATAAGACTGTGAGATGATTCCAAGTGTTCTTTTGGGGTAATAATATCTCGCAAACCAAACAGGATCGCCTTCCAAAAATTCACTCTCGTCTCCAATGTATTCCAAATCCTTAATAATTATTCTTCGACCTCCACTTCTTGTATCTCATAATATGCGTCATCATATGCAGAATATGAATAATATTCGTTTTTACAGAACAGCTGCTCTTCTCCGTAATCCAACTCGTGTTCTTCTTCGAAATCTTCACAATATTCGTTAATTACCGAACGAAAGTTGCGATCATAATATCGATTATAATCTTGGACCGGGCACTCACGACATTTGATGGCGCAAGCTCTTCTTCTGTCTTCTTTATCTCGAAGTGTTTTAATTACCTCTTCTGCCCTATCTTTACGAAGGTATGAACCAACAATGGTATCGCGACAATCTTCGTACTCGCCAGACATTTCGTGAATCTGATAAATTATGAACATTTTATTAATTAATCCTCCATATCCATTTTAATATTTTCATCTTGTGTTGTGTCTGTCGTTCTAATACAACAAATTCTTTCGGGGAATATCAACAGCTCCGAGAGCCAAGTTGACTTTCTTGTTACCCTGTCTGTTTTAACACACTGATTTACCGACCAATCTGTTCCAACAAGAACACAATACTTCTTTGCTCTCGACAGCGCCGTATACAACCACTGCTTTGTGAGAAGCTGATATGCTCCGGGGTCGCACGCAACAATGACGTATGGGAAGCCCGAACCTTGTGCTTTATGACAGGAAATGGCATATCCGAGTTGAAGCTCAAGAAGCATATCTCCCTCGATAATGACATCTCCCTGTGCGAGACGAACGGTGAGTTGTCTGTGGAAATTATCTTTAGCAACAATCGTTCCAATATTTCCATTAAAAATTTCTGTCGAACCACCGTCGGACGTCTTGACCTCATAATTGTTTTTCATCACAATTACTCTATCACCAATATGATATAATACATCATATTTGATTCCGTCAGAATATGTGATTTTTAGCGGGTTTTCATCCTCGAATTTAATCATACTCTGAATTTCGTGGTTAATTGACCGTCCAGACAAATCTCCCATTGAACGCTTTGCGGAAAGAATCAAAATATCTTCGATTGGAATATTTTCATCGAAGCGAAGTCGTCTGAACTCTTTTTTGATTGCTTCGAGGCATTCTTCAGAAGAGTACTTTGCGATAACCTTTAGATCTTTCAGCTCTCCGTGAATTTCTTCTCCGTGGAACTTCGGTGGAATGATTGGAATCTGCGCGTTTACTTTTAAAGAATCGGTAATAATACCAGATTTTTTAGCCTGTCTAAAAATCTTAGACAAATGAACGCAGGTAATTTTTCCAGAATTTCTTAGATCAGAAATCAAATTGCATAAACCAATCGACTCCAACTGCCCCGGATCTCCGAGCATAATCAACCTTCCGCCATCTTTAATCGCAGAAATCAATGAATAGAACAACTCGCCGCCGACCATTGAAACCTCATCCAAAACAACAACATCTGTTGGAAGCGGGTCATTTTTGGTGAATGTTGGACCGCCAAATTTCGGATTCCATCCCAGCAGACGATGGATTGTTTTTCCATCTTCCTTTGTGATTTCGTGAAGATTCAGAGATGCCTTACCAGAAAGAGCACAGATTTCGAAGTCCAACCCGTTCTTTCTGAAGATGCGAGACACTGGATACATTAAACTAGATTTCCCGCAACCTGCATTTCCCGTCATTAAAATGACGTTTTTATTCACTAAATTTCGTATCGCATCTTTCTGCTCTTCCGTATATTGGAATCCAACGGTTTCCTCGCACTCCGCGATTGTCTCTTCAACGAATTCCATTTTGCGACACTCTGCCTCTTGAAGTCTCAAAAGTTCACGACAAATCATCTCTTCGAGCTTTCGATATTTCATCAGTCCGATTCGTTTTGTCTCTTTATCATAAAACAGCGTTTTGTTCTCGACCATTCGTCGGAGTTCTCTTTTCACCATTTCAGTGGAAATATCTTTAGACAGCCCTTTGATGCCAGAACCAAGGGCTTCCAGCGGTACCCATGTATGACCATCGACCTCCGCAAGATTTCTCAAATAATACAACGCATATGCATTGATTCTAAACTGCGAGTTTGTCGGTATTCCCTTTCGTAGCGCCATACTGTCCGCCTTTGACCAACCGATTCGAACACCTTCTCCAATCAGCGCATATGGATTGTTCTTTACCTTTTCGGCAAGAATATCTGCGGAACCATAATGTTCGACCAATCGGTCTATGGTCGCCTTTGACAATCCGAATTCTGACAGTGTCATATATGCTTTGCTACTATCTTTGGAAGCATTATATTTGTTTAATAACTTCGTTGCCTTTGCCTCTTTAATCCCCTTGATTTTACACAACGCCTCAACATCACCACGCTCCAAAACCTCAACGGGGTTCGGATATGCTTTGTATAGCGCGTTGATTTGATTTTCCGTAAAAACATAACCGAGGAACTTTCTAACATCTGCTTCTGTGTCGAGTTTAACAACGGAGTTAATGCTGACGATATCATACTGCCAGCCATATTTCGCGTCCTGCTTTAGATCGGCAGTGATTTTATATCGAGTTCCGCCATCGAGTTCAGGAACGCGCCCTTTAAATGTTATGTCGTCCGTTTTATATTTTGGATTTTTTGTTCTATTGTCGATTTCTCCGATTACGCTTTCTGGAGAGAACGTAAATATGGCGAAATCTCCGCTTTTTACTTTTGTCCGTGGAAAAATCTGCTTATTTACGAATCCTTCAACGATAATTCTACTTGTTGCTTCCATATTCCTCCAGTGCGTGGTCTTGCTGATAATTGAACACGCCGTCTCTAACTTCGTTAATTGTATACCCGAATTCAAACACATTCATATGAACACTGTTTTCTTTTCTTCCAAAACAGAATTTTCCATAAAAATCATCCCAGTATAGATCGCTGGCAGACATATTTGCTTTGTTTGGAATATAGAGGAAATATTCTCTTCCGTTGTCGATGTTCGTAAAATAAACAATGTCCGAAATTGCTCTAACTCCGTAGATCGCGAATTCGGTAATTTTAATTCCGTTCCACGTCGGAACGAAATCGTCTCGAATTTGTTTTTCAAGCCAACGGAGATTGTCCTTTTTCTTGCGACCGTCTTTTTCTGCGAGTTCTTCCTGCGCCTTTTTAATCATCGGTCTGGAAATGTCATAAATGGTTTTATATGAAATGATTTTGGTCCGATAGTTCGAGGTTAGAAGCCTCTTTAACTCTTGCGCATCTTCAATAATCTGTTCCTGATTTTTGAGAAGTCTTTCAGTTTTAGCAAGACCTTTGAGAAACTTTTTGCTCTCGTTAGAGTCTCCCATATTACCATTGTCAAAAAATACATTCTCGCCATAAAAAATTTTGTCCATAACAATTCCTCCTCTTCCTTCTACTACCATTATATCACAAAAAGCCCCGCTTGTCAAGGACTTTTTGAAAAATTATTTAGTCGTTTTATGAATTTCTCCAGTCCTCCCCAACTTTTTCATTCAGCGCCGCCGCAATTTCTTCGGCGCGACTTTTACTTGTTGTCCAAGCATAAATCCAGCCAGTTGTTGTGTCGGTTAGTTTACGCAGAAAATAGCAATCGCAAGTCCCGTTTTGATCATCATAGTCAAAAATTAGAGGAATGCCGTCTGCTGTACATTTTCCCGCGAACGGGAACTCTCGAACGCCATATCCCGCCCAGCAGGCGATCATATAAATTTTCGGAAGCGATTCGAGATATTCGCGTGTTTCGGCGGTGTTTTTAAGAATCTTTTTCATCGTTTCCTCCTCCTACCGACATATGAATTGCTTCGAGAATTTTGCAACATAACTTCGCCGCTCCGTCTTCTTCCTTGTTTTTAGAGTCAACATAATAAATCAGATCTGTTCCCCAATACTCTCCAATCAGACCTTCGATTTCTTCGAGAACATCTTTGGTTGTTGAAAGATTCTTCTTTTCCTCTGCCGCTTCTGCCCGAACTCTTTCATAAAAGTTACACTTTAATTTATCTCCGCCGCAATCACAGACATCACTCTCTTTTGTTCCCCAACAACGCGGAACATTGATATTTCCATAAACAGAATCTCCGTTTTCGTCGACAAAACGATGAACTTCGGGCTCTACGTGATAACAATCGCATTTGCTCATAACCACTTCCCCTTTCTACATTCTTTCATCTTCTTCTTTTTCCATTTTCGATATGAACGACTATATTTCCACAAAACTATATCGAGCATTAAACTGTTAGATTGTTCAATTGAACCCGGCATTGTCGTTAGATATTCGAGATGTTCCTTGTCATCGACTAATGTTTTGAAAATCAAATCGAGAGCACACTGTGCGTCGATCGGCGGGTCTCCGATAAATCCGTGCGTTTTGCACCATTCGGAAACCTTTTTATCTAATCCGTTGAAAGATATTTCCTTTGGCCAAATCATTTCTTTTTCTCCATTTCTGCTTTTTCTTTTCTCTTTTTAGCCCTTTGATACAAAATACACAGAAACGCTAAAGCTTCTTCTTGCGGCCAGAGGTTATATTCTACTTTTTCCTCAGCATCCAAAAACGTGGGAGAAAATTTCCACTCAATTTTTCTTCCGCAGTTATGACAATATTTTTCCAAATCTCCAAAAAACCGAAAAGATGCGCGACACTTCGGGCACTGATATAAAATTCTTCTGTTGCCATTGTCCCAACCGGAAATACAGAAAGGGATTGGAAGATGTGGATCGATAAAATCTTTCGCTATGTTCATAATAAAATCCTCCTTCTATCGAAGATAGTCTGGAAGAAGTTCGGGATTATCATAAATATTACCAATCACAATACAGCTATAATTAGAAATATCTTCGCGAAACGTTAAATTATCATTACAATTTGATACAAACCAAATTGCATCATCTACATCATATTTAACAAGAAAAGTGTCATCTCTATTAATTAATTCTACGATATCGCCTTCGAAAATGGGTTTGTCTTGCCTGTCATTTAGTCCGATATATTGTCCTACCGTTTCAGGAACAACCTTTGCCCTTCTCCCAATATTGAACCACTCATTAGAGTCGTCCCATTCGCACCCCTCAACAATTACATTAAGTTCTTTTTTCGATACGGGAGATTTAAAATGAAGCAGTTGCCCAGTAAACCACTCCCCATCTTCCGCACTTTTGCCTCGAAACAAAATTTTCTCACGATCCATTTTTATTGTTCCTCCTCTTTTATAAGTTCTTGATTATCGAATTTATTCCCAACAACTTCGCAATTCCAAAACCGACTCCAACTATAATGATTATATTTTCCCGTATCTTCTATAATGTCTACCTGCCAAAAGGAATCGTATTTTTGTTCGGGAAATACACTATTGCCCTTAAATGTGTGAATATGAAGATTTACAACTCCCAAAAATTGTTTTCCTTTTCGTGTTGCAGAATATGGACGATTATAAAACGGTTGAGTTCTAACAATATCTCCTTCGAAGATTTTTGTTCCGTTCTTATCTGCCATTCCGGTGAATTCACCTACCGTTTCACGAATAACTTCGACTTGTTTAATATTTACAAATGTTCCATATTCAAAATAACAAATATACGGCGCATTTCCATATTTTTCTAAAATATATGAGCCATAGACCCACTCATTCGTTTCTACGCTTTTTCCTCTAAACAAAATTTCACGATTCATCGTCTTCTCCTTTTCCATCTTTAATCTTTAACGATTACATATACCACAAGACATACCACAGCACCAATTGTTGGCCATGGGAACTCAATGAATCGTCTTAGCTCTGTCATATCCGGATTTTGAAAATGAAAAACCGTTGCACTTATAACACAAACAAGCATACCAATTAGGGAAACGAGTGTTAACGCGAAGCGAATAGTCGTTCTTTTATTCTTTTTAATCATCAATTTTTCCTTCAATATTTTGATTTTCTAATGTTATGACGAAACGCATAGAGCCATCCCCCTTACCTTGCAAATAAAGTTCTGAATCACCAAGATGAATTTTGGTTAGTTTAGAATATGATGTTTTCCCGTCTCCAATAATGATGAATCTGTCTCCGTCGGCTTTAACGAGCGCGATTTCTCCATCCTTTAATACAGGATTAAACTTTTCCCAATTTTCGACCGTGTCCTGTCTGATAAACACGGCGCAAGGAATTTTATAAATCATTTTTCCCTCCAATCAGTTTCACATCAATGTTCAACATTTCTTTCAGATTTTTAATCTGTTCCGACGTCGGAGGATTCCAGTTCATATAATCATAAACTGTCATCTCGAATGCGCCGCAAAAAGTAATTTTAGCAACGACTTTTTGAGCGATGAATTTTTGTCTATCTGCTGCTCTGTTATCTACGAAATAAGATCCATCGACGAAATAAGATTTTTCATCCATTGTTCGTTCTCCTTATAATCTTTTAAACATTTTTTACATAAGCAAGTTCTATATTTTCCGTCGTCGCATTTGCGTGCGAGTTGGTATGCTCTCAACGGAATATCTTCGCCAAAATATAATTTATTAGTATCAACATCGAGACCAATGTCTGGAAGTTCTACGAAACTTTTTGATTTTACTTCTGTTATCTCTCCACATCCAATACAATAACATTTCAGCGGTTCTTTCGGGTCGGTGTTCGGAGCAATTAAACAGGCATCAACATAATTTCTATTGTTTTTAATCCACATTTTAATTTTACCATTCTTTCACTTTTTGTTTCGTTGATCGTAAAATATTGATGCTCCGGAAACGATTGCCGCCAGAAAAAATATCGCATTTAGAAAATCCGGAAAACATTGCGACCCAATTATAACTAATACGATAGAAAGGATAAAAACACAGACTTTCATTTCATTTCTCCTTTAAAAGTATCGATGTACAAACAAATCGCCTTTTTCCAGTCCTGTCTGTCGCAAAAATTGATCGCATAATCTTCGAGTTCCTGTTCATTCATATCACAGAATTCTATATCGTTATGATGATTGTTCTGCCAATCGGCGATAAAATCACCGCGATTGTTATACGCAACACCATCATATTCCAAAAACTCTCCAACGCAAGATGCCCCGGAATCTCCGATGAATGTAGAACATTTGTCTTCGGAAACAATTGTTCCGTCTACAAACGGAATAACTGGTAAATCTTGGTGCTCTTTGGCTAAACCGAGAAAGAGTTTTACTTTTTTATTCATTTTAGTTCTTTCTCCGTAATTACTCGGATGTCGTCGATTAGCGATTTCAACCCTTCGACGGTGTTGAAACCGTCATAGTCGATACATAAATCGTGAATTTTCTGAAGTTCATCCTGCGCACAAATTGCAAATTGTTTTAAGTTCAATCGTGAACCGGTATTAGAAGAGGCGATCGTTACATCTGGCGCAATCCAGTCCGCTGTTGTTTGTTCGGTAAATTCACACGGAATTGCGTGTGTGCCAGTGGCAAGAGACGGTTCTTTGAACTCCTTGTGAGCAACATAATGTCCACAGCAAGGGCACACGACCGAACCTAATCCAATATCACCCAATTGATACGAGAACTCACATCCGCAGGTCTGGCATTTGGCAATAAAATCCTTTTGACCGTCTTTTATAATTTTAATCATATTTTAATCTCCTTTCGCTTCCTTGACAATGTTATTGAATTTAGTCGCATAATCTCTATACACTTGCGCCGCTCTTTCAACAGAAATAAGATTTTGGTCGGCATAAACCGCAATAACAAACGCTCGAAGGATGTTTAATTCCTCAATTGTTTTACTGCACATATCCGCAAGTTTGAGGATAGATTTTTCATACGAATCGCATCTTCTATCAACCGCGTCGCCCAACGTGTTAATCTGGGGCGCAAAAGCTTCTTCAATTTCTTTAAACATAGAACCCAACATCCCGAATGTAATCGGAGTATTCTTTTCTTCTTCTGTCATCATATTAAAACCTCTCTTTTATTCGTTTTATCCAACGATTTTTTAACAAAATCGGTTAATCGTTCGAATTCTTCTTCTGAAAAATCTTTCTGCCCTCGACGATATTTTTCGAGAAGATTATAGTAATTACAGAGAAGATATTCGTCGTCGTGTTCGGCAAATCGATATGTGGGCATTGGTCGCCAGTAAAGAAAACCGCCGAAATAGTTGAAATAATTTTCAAACGATTTGACATGGAAGTTTCTTTGTTCCATTTCGAGCAAAACACGATTAGAATAATACAGCAGATATTCTTTGCCGTAATTATATACATAGTTAATCAGAATATGATTATTCTGCTTTTTGTAGATCGAATTCAATTCTCTCCACTGCGCAATCAGCTGCGACTTCGGAAGATAAGGGATCAAATCAATGTGCCACAGTCTCATATTTTAATACCATCCTTTCTCTCTATTATCATTATACCACAAAATCCCCTTGTTGTCAAGAGAATTTTGAAAAGTTTTTATTTATTTTTCACTCTTTTCGGCAAACCAAAATCTCGACATCTTCATCTTGAAAAACATATTTAATGATTCTGGAAACTTTATCCCATTCCAGCCCATCCAGCCCACATCCGATTATCGGCATTGCGATTTTATGAATTTTTTCTGACCAGCACAAAACTTTCATTTCACTCAACGCACCTGTTAGAGTGTTATATGTTGGTTTCTCAAAATATCGTTCTTTCGTAATCAGGTTGAAAACCCGACCCTCAAGAATGCAGTCAAACAATCTTTTTTGTCGATGGAACTGATTGACGTAATCAGGATATTTTGTCTGAAGAATATGTTTCATATCGAAGCGCTTATTGAATTCTACGACAATCCCTTTTCCCATCCCGAAGTCCGCGCTAATACAATGTGCGAGACAATAATCATCCGGGACCGAAAACAGATCTCGTACTTCTTCTCGATAAATCATTTATAACCTGCTTTCTTTATCAAAACAATCACTGTCGAGCGTAATATACCATTTTGCACTCATGAAGCGATATCTATCATAGCATAGGTTTTCTGTTCCAATTTCGTTCTCCAAATCGTCAGTAAAAAAATATAACATTGGATATCCATCGTTATTTTCTGGTAAACCATTTGAATAAGAAAACCCTCTGCTACTCACTTCCTCTATAAAACGATATCGTTTGCGTTCGTTCCCCAAATAAATACAATAATTCCCCGCACATCTTTCTTTAACATATTGATCTACAAGCCATTTTGTCTTACCGGCTCCGCGAGCATTCGTATAAAAAATCTTTTCCATATATATTACCACCCCACTAAAACAAGTTCATTATTTTCCCAATCGAACACTTTATATACTCGAACCAACTCGAAAATCGCATACTCATACGACCAGTCGCCTGTAATGCGTTCCCGGCTTTCGTCCAAATCAATGGGCAAAATTCCTCCAAAATATTTACCACTCCAAGAATCAAGTTTGTCTTTGATTTCATACTCCCACTCAAGATGCTTTCTTTCTTCTTTAGAAAGCTTATTGGAGTCTATCCGACTTTCATTGGGATTGAGAAGACTTTCAAGCCAAGCAATAATCTTCTGCCGATATGCCTCAATAATAGCTTTGAAATCATCCTTCGTCAGGAGAGCAAATCCATCATCCGAATATCTTTCCTTTAACTCTTCCGACGTGAACAGTGACGGTCTTTCAGATTCCAGTTTGAATCCGATTTCCGTACGCTTCCCCAATTCATATATTGAACTTCCAATCTGGTATGGGAAAACGCACCCACTTCCATCATCACGGCAATCCCGATCTACCTTATACCCATGCTTCTCTGCAAAATTACACCAGTCTTCGTTTGTTTTACACGCCTGAATTTCTGCTACTTGCTTTTTCGGAACCGCATATAAATAATGTCTATATCCCATCTGTTTATCCTCTCCTTACTTCCTCTATTTGTCTAAGGTAGTTAAAATACTTCTTTCCAACCATTACGTCGAATAATTGCTCGCATATTCTCAACACCAACTGGATTCATTGAGTGAATTTTTATAGGATAATTTCTTCCCGTTTCTTCAAGCCAGTCAAGAAGCTTGATGTAATCGCCGCCCTGACTTGCGTATATTCCTGCATCGTGGTCAATGTCAATCATTTCTATATCATCAATAGAATTGTTATTAAAGTCTATTCGACCGCTATATTTTTTGATAATTTCCTTTGCTTCGTTAACAGATCTACAGCGAAAATAACCGGGAGGAGCGGGGCGAACATCATCAATCCAAAGTTTCATTTTTCTTCCTCAAACATTTTTGCGCCGCATCGAGAGTATTATAGTGTCTGATAGTTGCTGGGCGACACCATTGACGAACATCTCCGTCATAAAATAGAATTTTCATTTATCAATCCTCCGTTTCCACCCACGGACGAAGTTGAATCCGAAGTCTTTTACGACGCCCGCCATCTGTTCCATCATCTAATACTCGGTGTCCGTGCTTTACTTCCTGTACATCTGCAGCAGGTTCGTCGCTCATCTCACTAACAGCGTCGCCATACCCAGAAGAATAGCCAGCATCAAAGCCATCGCTATAACTCGTTTGACGCAAGTCTTCAAGCAGTTGTTCGAGCTGTTTTTTATCAGACTCAGATAGAACTACATTTTTTTCGAACAAAAATTTTTCCATTTCTGCCATTGCACTATCAGCTGTCATAAATCAAATTCCCTCCGTTATATTATTTGCATAATCTTTCTGCTTAATCTGCCGACATTGTTCCGAAATCATATCCTGAATCATATCCCGTTGAATAACCGTCGTCATAACCCACATTATAACCTTCATCGTAGCCAGTCTGCTCAAAGTCTTCAAGCATCTGTTCGAGACGTTCTTTGTCGGATTCAGATACAGAAACACCATGATCCTTTATAAGTTTTTCTATAGTTTTTACTAATTCATCAATGTCTCTCATTTTAATTCTCCATCTTCGTTTCCTCGATATAATCTTTCCACGGGTCTATGCCGCGCTCTTGCAACATCCCTGCGAGAATGTCAGTATAACAATCCATGTAGTGCTCATACTCATACCGTTCTTGAATGTCGACCTCATCCCAACCCGCGTCTTCCATGCGCTCAGCTTGCGAGCCGAGGACGTCATTGTAAACAATATCGAAATACTTTTGAAGAAGGTCCTCATTGGAAAGAGCGGAGTTTTCTTTAATAATTCGATTAATTTCCGATTTACGAAGTTTTCTCATTTTAGATATCCCACCCCTCATCATAAGTTACCATAAAGGCGGGGACAAATTTACCGTCGATAAATTTACCAAAATAAACAGATTGTATTGCTTCGTCATCATAAGATTCAATATATACTATGTCGTTATCATAGAAATCATAATAATCACCACAAGATGGTTTGATTTTATAATAATTATGATTATATGCCGAAATGGATTTAATATGTTCTACTACTTCAATCTCTATATTTTTAATGCTAAAAAGCGTCATAATTATTCCTCCAAACTTTTATCTTCAAACACAATTCGAATCGTCGAATATTTACTCGCTGTCGAAAGAAAGTTCAAAATATCGTCAATACATCCACGAGACATAAGCCAGCGTAAACTGTCGTACAAATCATATACTCCGTCCTTCCGATGAACGATTCGATAGTCCGGCAGAACCGGACTAATTTCTGACATTATCGGAGTTACTTTTTTACACGCGGTTGATAGACAATTTCCATACATATTCGCGTATTCACAATATTCGCCATACTTCTTACAAGAATAACAATCCGTATTTGATGTCATCTTTCTCTTCTTTTCACCTGTACCTTCGAAATGAGATCTTTATAAAAAGACTCTACTTCCACGAACTCTTCGTTCGTCAATCCAAACACCTCAAAATATCTCCATTTACGACAGATCTCAATTCTAACACCAGCCTCGTCGTAAATCGTTTCCATCGGATCCTCAATGATACTACGACAATCGAAAATCCCACACAGAGCATCTTCGATGTTATTCTCGATTACTTCTTTCACCTTTTCTACTGTTTTGGTCATTTTAAATCCACTCCCTTAAATTTTATCGAAAGTTTCAACAAATTCGATTTTCTCAAGTTCTCCAACATCGAACGGGCTGCGAATAATTCTTTCGCCCTTATCGGTCTCGCCGCTCTTAATCATCTGAAAATATTTGTCGCATAATTCTCCGCCTTTTCCGATATACCAACCGGGACGACGGGTGCAGATAATCAGAGAGTTTCCCTTCTTCGAAACAAGAGTGACATCTTTTTCGGTGTGCGTTTCTTCCTTCCAGCGCTTCAGCAGATCCTTGAGAGTAATAGTGGTTTCCATAATCGTTTCTCCTTTTTTGATTTATATTTTATTTTTTTGTTTCGTGGTTAGATAACATCAATCTGACAAGACCTCATAATGTCCAATGCTTCCTTGTGCATTTTTGGAGTTGTTCCGGCACAGCAGGACGAATCGACAACAATTTGAATTTCTGGCATCGCCGCCTTTAACATCAGCGCGTTAGAGACAACACAAATGTCCGTGCAGAATCCAACCAGCTCAATTTTCTCCGTACACCAAGTTCTCGCAATGTCCATCAACTTCATTGAACCGAATGTGCTTTTCTGAATTCTCCCATTTGTGATAAAACCATCCTCAAAACGAGCATAATTTCCGGCATAATATTCTAATGTAATGTCGTGATTAATCTGCCAACCAAGCGTTTTGTAAATGCAATGCCTGATTGGGAGTTTCTTTCCTTCTGGAGAATCGTCGTAAGTCTCCGCATAATGGGTGTCCAGCGTAAATAAAATGACACTTTCATCCGGATCTTTCACAAACCCATTATTAACGATTTGGTATTCTCGCATCTTTTTGATAATGTTCGGAACAGCTTTTTGAGCTTCTGGAGTTCCGAGAGCGCCATCGATAAAATCGTTTTGCGCATCAATAACAACAAGAAAGTTTTTCATAATATTTCTTCTTACCTATCTTCCTTGTTCCTATTCTTCAACTCCTCGATGCGGTCTTCAAGTTTGCTGTACTTCGATATTGCGTAGGCAGAAGCGCAAAGATTTGCTACGGCCGCAATTAAAAGAAACACCAGTACAAGAGCGCTCGATGCTTCCTTTGTGTAAGCAAAAGAGATAGCAATTGTTATGAAAACGATAAATATATGATTCAGCATGTAATACAAATACATTTGTTGTGCTCCTTTCACCATACAAAATTGGAATGTTTTTTCATAAACGGCTCAACTATTTCTTTGATAGCACGGATTGCAGCTTCGTCTGATGAAAAATAAATACTTTGACTTTTATAGTCATAGTCAACATCTACGAATAGAACTCCGGTGTCGCATATATATCGAACGCACCAATGAGGATTTACACCATCCCATTCTCGATTATCTTCGAACCCATTGTTATATGCAAACTTTAATAACTTACGATAAAGCAATTGATGAAGGGCTACTTGCTCAGTGAATATTTCATCATTAAATGCGTTACAAGACCTAATTAAAGATTCTTCAAAAGAATCCTCTGTATAATAATTATAACCGTTAACATTGCCAGAACCATCGATATAATAATATCGTTCTTTATTTTTAATGACAAACGGATCTTTTCTATTTATCTTGTCTTCACTTTCTAGCAATTTCAACCGCTTTTTGAGCGGATTTGTTCTCTTAGGGTCGATTACAATATAATTATTATTCATTTCTTTTAATCCTCACATCATTCAAATTTACCACACAAAATTTGGATGCTCTTTAATAAACGGTTCAACCACATCCTTAATCGCCAACACCGCACCTTGATATGAAGCAAAATGCGGGCAAGGAGCGCGAAAACCGCAATCGATTTGAACCACATAAGATTTTGTTTTTGGAAAATAAGATACATAAAACTGATTTGGTTCATCGGTCGCTTCATATCCATAATTCCATGCAAATCGCAACAACTTGCGCTGAAGAAGTTGACGAAGATATACTTGCTCCGCGAAATCTTTATCGTTAAAATAGCTAACACTTTCATAATTCCTGTCTGCCAGATTCTTACTTGATTCATTACAAGCAAGAACGCCATAGCTATCAGTAAGACAAAAATATTCCTGTCCAGATTTTACTCGTTCAAAAGGGTTATTTCGTGTTGGCGGAAGTCCCAACATTCGCAACTGGTCATCAGTAAGTGGCATTTCTTTTCCATCAACAGTTAATTTAACTTTCTTCATCTTTTCTCCTTCACCATACAAAATCAGGATGCTCTTTCATGAACGGTATAACAACTTCGTTGATTGCACGTTTGACTCCTTCTCTATCAGAGAAATAAACGCCTCCATATTTGTATTCTGCGCTCCAATCGGGTTCAAAGCTTCGGTCTTCAAAGTTGTATCTAATGGTCCAATGCTCTATTCCATTGCCGCCCCATATTTGATTATCCTCGCACTCATTGTCATACGCAAACTTCAACAGTTTGCGGTATAATAACTGATGAAGAGCTACTTGTTCAGCGAATTGTTTATCATTGAAATAATTAATGATATGGTACAATTCTCTATCAGTCATATCGTTTATATAAACATAATTTAAAACAGCACCCCTACTCGTTATAAAATAATAGTTTTCGTCCTTGTTAACTCTCTCAAATGGGTTCTTTCTTTTCTCGACTCCAAGCATTTCCACTTGCTCATCAGTCAGTTTAATGCGCTTACCGTTGATTACTGCGTAATTGTCATTCATTTCTTTTTCTCCTTTTAAATGTATTTTCTACTTCCAATATTATTATAACAGAAAACCCCTCGTTTGTCAAGGGGTTTTCGAAAATTTCTTTAAAATATTTTTAGAGATCCCAATCATCATCCGACTTATCCGCCTCCTCTTCGATTTCGTCGGCGAACTCATCGTCCAGCGCCTCAAGTTGTTCGAGCTTTTTGTGTTGGATTTCGTCCATCTCGATTCCCTGCCACGGTAGGCGGACCGCAAACGATCTGTCTTGCGGAGTCCAGAGGCTGTAATATGGACAAAGATTCGCCGCTTCTGTTGGCTGATTTGGGTTGTTGTTACAAAACGCACAGTAGAAGCACAGCGGAGACGGATGCGCTGTCCAGTTTTCGTTGAAAATATCGTCCAGTATTTTCCGCATCTTCGTTTCACAACGCTTCTCCCAACCCTTCGTTCCAGCCTTCCGCATTTCTTCTGCAACCGGAAACTCATATTCACAATCAACTTGAATGTCTGCCCCGAATCGTTCTTTTAGCGCTCCGACATAAACCCACATCTGCCGAGGACTCGTCAGCTTCTTGTCGTCATATGCTTCAGCGCTCGTTTTCAGGTCGTGGATTACGAAGTGTTTGGGGTCATCGCGATATTGGAGAACGCGGTCAATTGAACCTGTAAAAAGGACCTTATCGAAGTAATATTCGAACGGCATTTCTGCGGCAAAAAGTTTTAGCTCCGGATGCTCCTCAAGATATTCTTCTTGCCGATAGATTCCTCTTTCCAAAAACGCTTGCGCCTTCTCCTCGAATGTTCTCCCGGTTTTGTCGAGAGCTTCCCAGTCGTCGGGGAACATCCGTCGGAGAATGTTTACTCCGAAAATGTCTCCGTCCTTGTCTTTCGGACTTTTCTTGGGAATGTTCACATTTTGGAAATAATCTTTCAGCATCGGGTAATCAATTGGTTTCCCGGCGAGAAGCATTTCTGTTTGAAGCTGGTTTATTTTGTGCAGAAGTGTTCCGTAGGAAATCGCAAGACTCGTTGCTGAAATGTAGTGTCTTTTCACATATTGAAGATAATATCGGTAGGGACAGTTCTCATATACTTCCGTTCGAGAGTATGAGAACTTCGGTTGCTTTTGTTGTTCTTTTTTCAGCATTATTTTCCGCCCCAACCTTCTCTTTATTCAAACTCAAATACAATTTTTGCACAACGAAAGACCGGATCATTAACTATGAAACACTTTAACGGTCCTCCATCCATTTTTTCATCTTTAAGAATTTTCAGACAATTTTCCATTGCAGAAATGATAAGCTCGTTGATTGTTTGGAAGTCTGTAACTTCTGCTCCACTTAAGTATGGGTTATACGACGGCACATACTCTTTTATCTCCGACACATATTGACTCAATACTTTTTTCATTTTTATTATTGTTCTCCTTCTTTTAGTGTCCTCTCAACCGCTTCATTAACCATTTCTTCTGTGTGCCGAATTGATTCAGATAACATCACTTCAAGCGGGTAGGTGGATTTTGAAAGCCTATCTCCGGTGGCTTCAACTAAAAGAATTTCAAGCTTATGAACGACATCCTCATAGTCCTTGAGAAGGTTGTTATATTTTCTTCCAGATACAAACGGGAGTTTTGTTTTGCTATATTCCATAATTATTGTCCTCCTTTAAATAGCTTCTTCTGCTTCTTCTCTCGTAAAGTATACTTCATCAGGTTCAAGTACAAAGAAATATTTTTTCTTCTCATCATATACTCCATAAGATACAGAATACTGAGAAACATAAAATTCTTTAACAACAGCTTCGTGAACCACCCTTGATGCTAAAGCATCGGGGCTTCCTGCTTCTTCGTCCTCGCAACCTACTAACTCCACAGGCTTAAATTCGGACAGTTCCTGCCCTATCTGATTGTTGTCAATTTCGGAAATATAATAAACTTTTTCTCCAAAACAGCAAGCCAAATGAATATCCATTCCTAACATTTTTAATTGCTCTCCTTTCTTGTTGATTCAATCATAGATTTAATAAAATACATTGAAGTCAAAGCATCCTCGACTCTCGAACACATCTTTCCGTTGTGCGTCTTCATATATCTTTTTTGAAGACCTTTAAAATGTCTAATCGAGTCATTGATGTTATTAAAAGAAGCGCTTGCTATTTTTTGATCGTTTTCCACCACTGTTATCCTCCTGTTAATAATAAAATTATAGTTTTGTTTACTCTTCAATCTTAATACGCTTGTTGTCCCACTTTTTGTAAGCATCCAAATACATTTCGTTTTTGTCTCCGTTATATGTTGCTACGTAATACATGCCATCCAAAACAGTTGTGTTCAAAAGAGCCTTATTGTTTTGAAGCGTTTTACACAACCATACGACATAAACATCTTCTGGCGTCAGCCGACCATTGTCTGTAATTTCTTTGTGACTGTTAAAATAATCCACAACAGCCTTCTTCACAAGTTCTACAAATTTCTGATTATCCATTTTTTAATCCTCTTATTCTTCATAATATTTACAAATAACTTGATAATCTTCCAGTTTATCTCCGCTCAAAAAAGATTCTATGTCCATATAAAAACGGTCGCAAAAAGCACCAGTAATTTCTTTTTTATGAGAGTCTATAAAATCACAAACCTCGTCTGGGATAAATGAATGATTATCTGTAAGAAACTGTTTTCGCGAACCATCTTTCATCCAATAATCGTATACATACATATTTTATCTCTCTATATTCTCCATCTTTATATATTTTTTATGAATCTCTTTGTGACAATCTACACACAATGTTACAAGATTTTCTGGTTCATCACCACCGCCATTGCAAACGGGCACGATATGATGTACGTTTAATTTCCCATCATCAATTGGAATTGCCACGCCATATTCGTTTTGAAATGCGTGAAATTCGCCGCATTTTTGACAAGTAAAATTGTCTCGATATAGGATGCGTAGGGAATACGGATCTCTTCCTCTGTTCCATACCGTCATATCATTAAATGCCTTGCTGTGTTCATCACAACAAAAACTTGTTCTACGTCCGCTTAATGGTTTTCCGCACCATTTGCAATGTTTTGGCTCAACATAGTCCGGGCACCGGAACCAAACTTTTTCTCCAAACATTTTTTGTGCTTCATACATTGCCGGAAACGGCCTGCGAGTGCCATTTCTTTCCCAATATTGAGCATTTAATCCTCCTCCAATCCTTTTACGCTTTCCATCTTCGCTCCACAATGACAATATGGATATTCTTCAACAACGCATTCCGGAGAATTAGTAAACATCCAACGCGTACATACGGAACATTGGAAAGCGTGACCCATCATCTCGTGATGACCCTCGTAAATCCATTTCCCGTGTTTTACTTCCTGTACATCGGCGGTCGGTGCGGAAGTAATAATATCAATCGCCGCATTCCATCCGTCTGCATATGCTCTATTTTCAAAAACTTCTGAGTTTGCTCTCCCAATCCCTAAAGATTCAACATCAATATATTTAGGCATTATTTATCCTCCAAGTCCATCTTCGCACCACAGTTACTGCAATAGTGCGGCAATACTGTGTAATATCCAGAATCCATATCACCTTCAAAACAAATATCGTCCGATACGTGCAAACAATTGCTACACTGTATATCTTCGCCATAATGCACCCACTTTGCGTGTTTTACTTCCTGTACATCGGCTGTGGGAATCCTTTCAATTGCATCCTTAAAGGCAACCCTTCTTATATCATCCTCTAATCCATCTCTGCTTGTATGTCGAATCCAATATACAATCCGATCTGCATCAATATATCTCGACATTATTCTTCCTCCAACATCAGTGCTCCGCATGAGGGACAAAATCTCCAACCTTCTTGTGTTGTGATATTTCTAATAAGACTGCAACAAGAGCATTTTACTTCTTTATTGTTCATACGAATCCACTTACCTTCTACATCTTCATGCACATCTGTTACTGCAGGTGCTGTTTCGATAAGTTTAATTGCGTCACCAAATTCACGGGCATAGTAATCGTAATTACCAAAGACATTTACGAATTCTTCATACCGTTCTTGCATTTTATGCAACAGAGCGTCTTTATCAATATAGGTTGTCATCATTCGTCCTCCTGTTCCACGCTTCAATTGCTTCCTGCTCTGTTTCAAACCCATGGTCAAGTTCATTCAAAAAGCAATCGTTATTTATGCAATACGGGGCAAACTTTTTATCATAATTGTAGTTTATATCACCTTCTGCCCCGCAGAACGGGCAGGACTTTAACATTTTATCTTCCATCATTTTACCTTCCTTTCAACCGTTACAATAGTATCGTTATGCCACCCGCCATGTGCCACCAATAATATTTCCACTATTTCGAATCCATATTTCTTTCCAACGCCACCGCTATTCCACCCACAAGTAATTACGATTCCGTTTTGTCTAATAATTCTCGCGATTTGCCCTTTTTGTTTCGACCAATACGACGCCTGTGTTGTTTCCATATTCACACTCATTCCAAATTTTTTGTAACACTCCATTACTTGTCTTGGACTAAACGGCGGATCATATAAAACAACGTCAGCACACCGGTCTGGAAGCATTTTTAGAAAGTCTGTCGCATCCATATGATAGTCTGTCTTATATTGCGGATCGAGATCGTTTGTGATCGTTCCCCATTCGCAGTTATTTGCGAATGGGTCTACCACCTCCTCGAACGGTGTAATATAACGTTCGAGGAGATCTTTAATCGGAGCAATTCCAAATGTATTTTTATTTGGCATCGCCCACGAACGAGCAATCTTCATCTTACCTTCTCCTTTATTTCACAATTGAATAATATTTTAACCAATCTTCTTTAACACTTTCATCTTTCACCCATTGTCCATCCACAAGTTTTGTCTTCGGACGCTGTTCGATGGTCAGGCGAATTGTATCACCTTTGGTGAGAGGATTCGATTGGAAGTCACGCTTCGAAACCTTAACAATGCGTTGTTCCCCGCTCCAGATAGCATAAATACTCAACTTCGGAGAATATTTAGTGTCGATATCCAGAACGAGCCAGCTTCCCTGTTGCGACGGATCTGTAGAAGAGCAGTAACCAAGGAGCTCCTTTTCCCATCCCAGCCGCATCATCATCGTAATCGGGCGTTCTCCCGTCAATTCTGCAAGATCCCGGAGCATTCCATCGCTATCTGTGATTTTATACTGTGTCTTTGGCTTGACGGTATATTTTGCGATAACTTCTTGAACGGGCATTGGAAGAGACAAAACATCGGATTCTTTGAGTGTCTTGCGGGTCCCAAACTTATTATAGAGCTCGATAATGTTCAGAAGTTTTCCGATGGGTGCGAATTGTGAGAAATAATTGAGTTTAATCAATGTATCCAACTTCGCAACATTCATCGATTTCATGTGGTCGAATTCTCTTAACAGATCTATAAAGCTATCGAACCGTTTTGTTTGAGAAAGTTCATAAAGGTCGTTTGCCAAATCCTGACTCAATCCCTTGATTGACAAAAGAGACGGTTGAATGATTCCTCTTTCCGGAATTGCGTTAAACTTTCGGTTATCTTCTCCAAATCGATACGGACCTTCTTGAATCCCAAAAGCCTTTTTCATTTCCGCTTTTAGGGCACCAACTTTGTCTTTTTCTCCTCTGTCGGAATGAAACTGTAAAAGCACCTCATAAAATTCGTATGGATAATTTGCTTTCAACATTGCACAAGAAAGACTGTCAATTGCCATACAATATGCGTGAGCAGAATTGAAACCGTACCCACAAGAGTCGTTGATGATTTGCCAAACCCTTTCGCTCATTTCCTGTGCTTGGGTTTCTTCAATTCCTTCTTCTGTAACGATTCTCTTTTTGAATCCTTCGATAAATCTATCCTTCAGCGGACGAACTTTTTCGGGGTGTTTTTTAGCAATTGCTTTTATGATTCCGTAACATTCATCCATCGGAAATCCGGCATATGAAAGAACAGACATCGACTGTTCCTGATACAAAATCCAAGACTGAGGAAGTTCTTCTGTCTGCAGGAGTTTGTCAAAAGCAGGAATTCCATAACTAAAGGATTCTCTCGATTCAAACTTGGAATACATCGATTTGAAAGCAGGACGAATTGCGGCAATCCACGCTGAAAGTTCTGAAATGTTTTTTGCTTGAAAGCGCATCATTTTCTTTGCGGAACTTACTTGTTCACACTGATTAACCCCAAGAGTATATCCGTTTTTATAAATGTCCCAAGTTTTTGGATCGTTTTTAACGAAATCTTTCAGTTCTTCAACCGTTTTGTGCGGAATTCCAATTCTACGATAAATCTTATCAACCAAAAGAACAATACTTACACAAAGAATATCGTTTTTTAGGAATTTATAATTTTCTGCAATCGCTCCGTCTACAACGGCTGTTAAAAATTCTTTTCCTGTTGATTCTGACTTACATTTAATCAGACCAATTTCTTCTCGGATATTGCCTTGATAAAGAAGAAAGGCACAAGGAGCTTTCTTCTTATCCATAATAATGCCCCAATACTTTTTGCTCTGTTCAATATAGTTGGAATATTTTTTATCTACAAAATCATAAATATCAATCTGATCTTTATCGTCATCTTCTGCGTTTTTAACTGCTTCTTCATAATCTGCAATTTGCGAAGAAATAGTATTTGCAAGTTCGAAATCCATATTTTGGGAACGAGCGAACAATTTAAAAGCTGATTTCTTTTTGCAAGTTCCGAAGGCGATCATTGGAATTGCGTGGTCGTCTCCGAGAATTTCTTTCTGTGCTTCTTCTGCAATTTCTGGAGTTCCCCAGTTCATATCAATATCTGGAAGAGAATGGGTTTCCAGAATTCTTGTTTTACTAATAAATCGTTCAGGATAAAGAGTTATCGGACTTTGAAATCTATCGACTTTTGAAAAACCAAGAAGTGTGTTTGTAAAATATCCAACCGATGAGCCTCTTCCGCTGTCGGTCAAAACGCCTCCTTTTTCAATCGCTTTTTTAACGATTTCGTAGTCAAGAAGGAAGTAATCGGCCATTCCGGTATCTTTAACCGTTTGAACTTCCATTTTAATTCCTTCAAGATATCTCTTATACTCTTCTCCTGTAATATGATGTTTTTCTGCATATTCTCTAAAAAGCTTGCTAATCAGAACGCTATACTTTTTATTTCTTTCTTCTTGCGAAAGATTGGGATAAAGAGTAGGAAGTTTAATATCTTTGCTGAAAACAGGGTTATCTTTTGCATAATCATCAAATGTTAGAGAAATGTCTGTGTTGTCCATTGCTCTTTGAACCTGTTCTTTTGTAAAAACTCCCTGCTTCATAAAACGTCTCATAACTTCTTCGTCGTCTGGATAGTCCATATACCACCCCTCTTCATCTTTATAATGGACGTCTTTTGCTTCAAGGATATATTCTCTCTCCTGCGCCTGTTCCGGATAAATGTAATGACTGTCAAGTCCAACAATCATTTCAATCCCGTATTTTTGAGATAGGGAAAGAATTCTACGTGAGATCTTTCTCTGTTGGTCTGTGTCGTGTGCTTGAATCTCCAGATAAAAATTTTTACCAAAATGTTTCCACAACCGAAGAGTAATATCTTCGATATCTTCATATTTCCAATATGCCACACAAGCAGTTGTTACGACCACATCGTCAGGAGGAAGAGAAAGAAGAAGTTCAAGATCGACACGGGGTCTAAAATAATACCCTGTTTCATTTGCCTCTGAAAGAATTTTGTTGATTGCGCGTCTTCCGATTTCTGTTTTTGCAAGAAGTAATATATGACAATTAGAGTTATCTTTATGCGCCTTTATTGTTCCGTCCTTGTTTTTTAACGGTTCTCCTGTCGATGGATCGATTTCTTCATATTCTTTTTGTCTGTCTTTTACCCAATATGCTTCTGCTCCAAAAACAAATTTGAGATTATATTTTTGAGCAAGTTCATAACATTGATAATAATATCCCTGCCACCCGTGCTCGACGCTACTAATTACTTTATGTCCCAACTCTACGGCTCTTTTGGCATATTGTTCGTTTGTTGCCGCAGAATCCGCAATACACACGTTTGAATACGAAGTGTGTCGATGAAGATTTTGCATTATATTCCCTCCAACTCCTCTCTCGTAACCTTGTCAAACTTCTCTTTCCCCAAATCGGTCGGACTGTTTTTCCCGCTTCCATCAATAACCGAGCTTTTCGTCCAATTCCACCAACGAATTGGCAAATCTCTTAATACACAATATTGACGCAGCGTTTCCACATTTTTCATCGTGTGTTCCTTTTCCAATCCTTCGTCCAGCAAGAACACAACGGAAGTTGGAGAAAGTGTCATAATTAGCCGAGCCTGCTCCTCTGATAAATTGCTTGACCCAAGAGCCACCGCGTTTCGATATCCCATTGTCGCCAACTGCTGAACAGCCTTTTCACTTTCAACAACACAAATCTCGTTTCCAAACAGTCCGCTATAATTCTCCGTAATACCATAAAGAGAATTGCTGACGGCTCCCTTATAAACATACCAATATTTTTGCTGACCGTCCTCCAACGGGTGATTGACGCGAGCTTTTACTGCGATAATCTCTCCTCCGACGGGCGACCTCCAAGGAAACACAATTAGGTCTTCTATTGGGTCAAATCTAACCCCAAACTCGTGCTGAACCGCAAGTGAAATGTTATCATCGAGCCAGCGTCGATTCCCCTTATCGACATATTGGTCCATAATCGATTCGGGATATGTCGCAATCTCAACATGTCTATCCTCTCCAATTCGGTCATAAAATCCACCGAACAACATATCGCGCTTTGGAGGCTCCCAATCGTCCCCAAGTCCGAGAATGCCCTTGATTTCCGACAAGACTTCGATAAATTTTACCGAACGACTTTTCATTATATACGCGATAATGTCGCCGTTCTCATTTGTTACGAAATCTTTAACATAAATTGAAGGATTATCTTCAAGCCGAATTGAGATATTCTGACCCCCTTCTTCGTTACGAGCAAACCGGATTTCGGTTCGTTTTAAATGGATGTGGCAGAACTCAAACCTTTCGAGCAATTCCACGATATGCTCTGGGTTTTCTATTAACATTTGTTTGATGTCGGTGAGCATCGTGGTTTCCTTTCTTGGTTATGGTTTTTCGTAAATGACTTTAATAGGTTTTTCGACAGTCGGAATTATCCAGATTCGATTGTTCTCTTTATCATCAAAAAACTCTATGGGTAAATTTTTGAGTCTATTCTTGGCCTCATTCACAGCACCAAGATTCTCGTATTCCTGCTTTAGAATATTCAACGCCTCGTTGATATAATCTTGTTCTTTCATAACGTCTCCCTGTTAATCCAATTCGTAACTATGAGCAAGTCTTGTATTACAAATCGGACATATTGAAGTTTCGATTCCATCTCTATCACGGTACGGAGACGCACACCCGTTTGGATAGAACCAATTATGACATCGAGGACAATACCATTTGTCGGGACATTCTCCAACGTATCTCGTCTTCACGTTCCCGTAATTGGAATATTCAGCAATACGTCTTTCGAGATATTCTTTGTGTTGTTTTTCCCGCGCTTTCTGTTCACGAGCCTGTTTTTCTTTATAAGATACCTCGGCATATTCATAATCTCGATAATCGCGATCATACATTCCCTCATAAATTTCTTCATCACCATTCCAACTTGTACAGGGCGGCTCTATGGGTGTTCCGCTTCCGCTCGAAGTCCATCCACCTGGGCAATCTTTTTCGTATAACGGGCAAACCGAACAATCGTCAATATCTCTGGCATAAATTACTTCGTCTTCCATAATTACTCCTTGTTAATAAAAGTAGCTTTTTATTACCATTGTAATCCCTTTGCGTATCTATGTATGTAATACATATTTGATCCTTTCACAATTTCTTTTTTCTCATGACAAGTTCATATTCAGACGATGGATATGTGATTGAATACTCTTTAAGATTGTCGTCATTTATATGATTGACGAACCATTCAAACACAGCGCTAATACAGTTATTTGTAACATCTTTCCTGTCTGTAGCGCTCATCTTATTGTTCTTTTCATTTACAGTGGCATAATAAATTGTATTGGACAGCAAAGAAACAACCAGCCGTTTCATAATTCTATTACTCCTTTCACCATATAAAATCAGGATGCTCTTCCATAAACGGTTCGACGACTTCATTGATAGCACGTTCTGTAGCTTCTTTGGAAGAAAAATAAACATCTGGTGCTTTATAGCGTTCTTGAGAATATGCAAAAAATTTATTGAGATTGCTACCATATCGAATTGTCCAGCGCTCATTGCTTCCATCCCATTCTTTTACATCTTCACCATCATTTTCATATGCAAACTCCAGCAGCTTACGGTAGAGTAGATGACGAAGCGCTACTTGGCTTGCGAAGGATTCGTCGTTAAAATAGTTGTTCACCATTTTCAAAGCATCATCCGTCGAATCACCATACTCACAAAAATTATCAACTTTTCCATCTCTGTCTATGCGGTAATACGTTTTTCCTTCTGCAACTCTTTCAAATGGATTCTTTCTTACTTCAATTCCCAGCATCTTCAACTGTTCGTTGGTCGGCTGAACTTCTTTACCGTCAATCGTTAACTTAATTTCTTTCATATTATTTGCTCCTTACCAAATAAACTCTGGATATTTCTCAATAAAGGGTTTAATTACCTTTTCAATCGCATACTCTGCAGCTTCTTCTGATGAAAAATATATACTATGAGCCTTGAACACGAAATCCTCACCAACAACAAAATCCTTAATATCAGTAGCATAAGTAATATACCAATGAGGGTTCCCACCGTTCCATTCCGCTGTATCTTTACACTCGTTATCGTATATAAATTTTAACAGTTTACGGTAAAACAACTGGTGAAGAGCAACTTGCTCTGCAAAGGCTTCGTCATTGAAATAATTGCTAATTTTATATAATTGAGCATCTGTCGCGTCGTTTGCATCAATATACTCATCGATGACGCCGTCGGATGTTACATAGTGGTATCTTTCATTCGGTTTAACTCTTTCAAACGGATTCTTTCTTTTTTCTTCGATTTCAATTCCCAATGCTTTCAACTGTTCGTCAGTCAATTGGACCTCTTTACCATCAATCATTAACTTGATTTCTTTCATTTCTTTATTCTCCTTTTGCTAAACATTTTACCACACAAATTCTGGATGTTCTTTTACAAACGGCATAACGACCTCGTTTAACGCTGCTGTTGCCCGAGTCGGCGTTTTGAAATATACCGTGCATGGCTCCTTTTCGTCACGTGTCCAACGAACATCGTAATTCTTCTTCGTGGAATTATATATAATATAGGCGTGCATATTGTTTCCGTTCCATTCTTCATCCTCAAACTCATTGTCATACGCATACTTCAAGAGCTTGCGATAAAGCAGTTGATGAAGTGCGACCTGTTTCGCAAAATCCTTGTCATTAAAGTAGTTTACGTCAGTATACAGCTGATTGTCAACCGAGCTGCCAGTGTCCATATATGCGTAAATCTCGTTATTTTTCTCGACGGAGTAATAGTCTTCAAACTTAACAACCGTCTCAAATGGATTGATTCTCTTATTAGATTCAACACCCAACATTTTCAACTGTTCATCGGTCAGTTTGATCACCTCACCGTCAATTGTCAACTTGATTTCTTTCATTTTTGCATTACTTTCATCTTTTTCATCTGTGGTATTTTTCCATTTTCCTTGTTTGCCTAAAAATTCAGCTTTACGAGCACATTCTTCTGAACAAAGTTTATCACCTCGATACTTCCATACACGGTCGCCAATCATAAATATGTTGCCGCAACATTCACAAACAGCTAATTTCTTCATAATTCCTCCATTAATAAAATCGGTGTTTTATTTCTCGTTATTTTCAATTTTTTCAATTATTTCTTTGACAAATTTTAACGCACAATCCTTACATAAATGAAGCGTAAACTCTGGCCAGTCTTTTCGTTCTCTAACCGGAAAGTCTTTACTAATAAACATTTTACTTTCTCTCTCCCAACGCCCGCAATCATCACAACGACTTACGCACATGTCAATCGCCTTTTGACTCATTAGAATAGCCATAATAGATCACCTCCAACCAATCTTTCATTTCTACTATTATTATAGCACAAAACCTCCTGTTTGTCAAGAGGTTTTGCAAAAATTAATATTCTATTTTTTTGTCAGACTTTTCAAAGACCCAAAAATAACTATGAAACTTTCTTGCGTTCTTTTGATTCTGAATTTGCCAATCTGCCACAAGCCGGTTCTTCGCTAAAAGTATAAACAAATCTTTTGGATAAAACCCAACTTTGACCGCCTCGTTCATAATACTATTGCCAAAGAAACCGCAGTCCCTTTAGGGTTACGTAGGAATTGGCAAGCTCCTTTCTGTTAATATATTATTATTCTTTTGAATTAATTTTAGTTTTTTGTAGCTTATAGAGCCGTTGTTAGCTTTTTCTCCATCAAGTGTTCTAATGTCCAGAAATCCAGATTTTCGTTTACCAAACACAAAATACTTCTTCTTTTGATATTCAACCGTATCAAATAACCCAAATCCGAAGACATCGCCAACTAACTGATTACTTTTTTTAACTCCACCTCTGATAAAATTATCTTTCGTCATTTTACGATTTTGTCTTCTAACACATTTTTGATAAAGATAATATCCTAACGGTTTTGCTAAAGGATTTCCACTAATACATCTTGCGTCTATATAATGTTCTTTCGGAAGACTATTTTCGATTCTGGTGTTCTTCGTAATATAACCAAAAGTTTCTTGAACATTCGGATATATTTCCCTTAATCTCAACAACAATGTCTTTCTCATAATGCCCATAAATGTCGCATCTCGAAAGCTCTTTCCGCGCTTAATATTTAGCTGAATTTTCCCTTGATGATAATCATTATGGCAGGTTTCGCACAACGTAATTAAATTATTCGGAGCGTTTCCGCCCGTCTTACGACCCTCAATATGATGAACATTTAACCTATTGTCTTTAGATTTTCCTTTACAATACTGACACTTGTGTTCATCTCGAAACAATACGTATTCTCGAACATTCCAAAATCCAATTTGTTCGCCTTGTTGATATTGCTCACCCTCAATGTCCGGATTCCGAATCTTTTGAATATCGAACTGTGCTGTTTCTACAATAATTTTTGAAATCGGAAGAATTTGGTTGAGTCTTTTGATTGTTTGAATATGCGAATTAATTTTCTGTTCAATACTTGGAGCGAGCCAACCTTTGTGTTTTGAATGAACTCGATTGTTAAATCTTGCTGGGCGATAACGCAACCTGTTTCTCCTCGTTCTTCTTGCCTCCCTACGAGAAGAGAGCTTGTTTACAATGTCATTTCTTAATTCAACATCCGCTTCATACAAAACTTGTTTTTCTGTCGTTGCAGAAATTCCAATATGTTTACTTCCTGCATCCACTCCAAGAGAAATCTCCTGCGTCTGGTTTTCGCACTCAAAAGTTAATTGGATTGTAAATGGTTCATATTTTGCTATAATAGCTTTATTTTGTTTTAGCAATTTTCTTGCTTTCGCTTCTTTACAAGGCATTAAAGGATTACCTTGATTATTTAACACATACACCAATGTTTCTATAACCTCCTATATGTTAGAGTAGTTACTCCACGACAATGTTATTCAAAGGTTTTTCGTATGCAACACTGTTCCTACCCATCAGAACTGTTTAATCACATACCGTAGAGCGTCAGACTGGAGAGTACATCCAACGGTGCCTATATATTCTTTGATAACGTAGTGCTCGAAACACTTAGTCTGATCAATCAGTGGACTCGATTACTCAAGCCCACATCTCATTTAGGAAACTGGGCGGTTGACCACAAATACGTGGCTCATATATTGTTTTCACTACTTACTTTGTCTTGACATTTAAAAATTAAAATTCCGTATATTTTTTATAGAAGTTTCCTTTACTATAGGTAGGGTCACAATCAATTTTATGAGACGGAACGTGAAGCTGGAGAATGTTGTTGATGATTTCTCCTTGATCATATGAAATACTGGAAATCAGATTTTTCATCATTTTACTCCAAATTAAATACGCCGTTCATAAACATCTTCATAATATTGTGTTCCTCTCGAATTTCTTTTTCAGTCAATTCGTCGCATCTCACAAAATCGTGCTTTGATTCGACATAAAAATAAATGTCTGTATGGTTTTCTTTCTCGTTCCAACCATACCTATGGTCAAGTGCAACGAGAGAGTTTGTGAGAATGGCGGTGTCTTCGCCAAACTTCTCTCTATATGCGTTGAGCTCTTTTATATTGTCTGTATAACCCCACGAAGCGCTGAGTCTATTATAATTAGAAAAACTCGTCAGACGTGACCACCAACGAATGTTTCCGTCATAAAATAAAATCTTCATTTATCAATCCTTCGTTTCCCACCACGGATGAAGTTGAATCCGAAGTCCTTTCGTTAGAGTTTGGATAATTTGAAGAATGTCTGCGTAATCAAGAACATAGAAATCATCATCGTCGCTATACTCTTCAATATTCCAATCAAAATCAAAAACCTCACCGTCTACTGTCGGGACAAGACAAGTCGCCCCGAAATCACCATCAGTAACAAGAACGCTGTTTCCATCTGCGTGATCGCCATCGAGAAACAGGATTCCGCCATTTGGAAATTCCTTCATTAGTTCTTTGAATTGTTGTTTTTTCATCCATGTCATCACAATATCCTCCAAATAAAATATGTTTTTAATTATTCAGAATACCACTTATTCCAATAATCCACCATCGCCTTCTTCAAATCATTCATATTTTCTTTGGTGATCAGAACCTTATGAACAATTGCATCGTGCTCCATTTCATCTACGGCATCATCGAAATTGTTGCGCATATAGCTTAGAGCTCTTTCGTTTTTATCAGTTTCGCACTTCATATAACGAGATTCGAGCCTATTCAGCCACTCGGTACGTATTTCTTTCGACGGGAATATCTCCATAATGTCCGGGAAAACGTCCTGTTTCTCTGCTAAATATTCTCGCACATTCTTGTGAGACGAAACAAAAACATTATATCCCTGTAAATCAAGGTCGATAGCAAGATCGCAATATTCTTTCACCCAATTATCGTCTTTAACGAAGTTGCTGCTTTCAAGGTCGATATAACCGGTCGTGTTGGTTTCGCCATCATATGCACGAGTTACGCTACTTTTACCAATCCCGGGAAATCCAATAATAATCATTTTATTTCTCCTTACTCATTTTTTATCTTACGTTTGTATCCTGTCCAATTCGTTTATGAACAGGTCTAACCTTACAAGTTTCTCCCCATTTACAAAAATCCCCACGATATTTATACAAGAACGCAACTCCGTTATCTCCGGCATCTGCTCCATATCGATTTTTATCAACTGATAAAACGCGATAAACTTCTCTACGCTCTTTTTCATCCAGATCATATGGTTCATCTTTCCACGATCCATCTGGTTGCTGTTTTGATCTAAACGGTCTGAAATCATATGGACCGCCCGCTTCGAGCTCTTCTGCTTCGCATTTTCTAAGGAAAAACAACAGGCTGACAACCTCTTTTATAGCTTTCGAACCGGAAAGTGCCGACGCATTAAGGAACAGGTTTCCAATACTGTTCGCAACAAGCTGAATGGTATAAAGACCGATAAGATTGTATTTTTTCGCGAGAGAATCCATATCTCGAGAATCTTTAATCAAATCAATCCAGAACGCAGAGTTTCCACCCTCTTCGAGTGTCATCTTGAAAGTGTCCACGACGTAAAAATCAATTCCATTGCGAAGAGCCTCTTTTTTAATAATGTCATGCGTCAAAGAGGAATCGGCGTCGCTCATTGTGACAATTTTTAAGTTTTTTCCTGGTCCATTATCCCACCACTTCGAAGCAGCTCGAACTTCGTCTTTGTCCTCCTCGGTTAAATCGTTATTACGAAGCTTTTTCTTTGTGATTTTCCAATAATTTCTATATTGAACCAAAATAATCATCATCATAATTATTTTTAGTTCTCTTTCTGACATTTCGTTACTAATAAAAACGCCACGAAGCCCCTTTTGAAGAAGAGTAAAGACAATGTTCATCATAAGGTTTGTTTTACCGCATCCGGAGTGAGAAGCGAGTGCGCTTGTCGTTCCTCGATGAAGTCCAGATGTCTGTCTTGACAAAAACGGGAACATCGGTATTTCTTTTTCTTCAAAATTCAATCCAGCCTCGCTAAGAGACACCCCATCATCTCCGTCTTCTTTTAAGCTTTCAAGAAACTCGTCACCAAACAAAGCAGCTCCGTCGCTAATAATCTTCATCGAAGAAGCGCTGTTGTTAATTGAAATATTAGCAATTCTCTCTTCATACCATTCAGTAACATTATTGGCGCTAAACTTCTCAAACAGCTTCAGCGGTTTGATCTTCTTCCCATTGTCAAGCGTTACTTCTTCGAGAAGATTAAATCCATTCTTGTGAAGTTTCAGAATAATGTTGCTTTTGTTGAACTCGTCCAGAATTGCGTCCCAATTCTTTAGATCAACGGTGGAAGCAAGTTTCTGAATTGTTTTCCAACCACCGATACTCTGCAGACGATCAAGGACCTCTTCCGGACAATTGGAAAGAACTGTCACCTCATCGATTACATTAAAGTGCTTTTCGCGAAGATATTTAACAACTCCAAAAAGAAGTCTTCCGTGCCGAGAGAGAAATGTTTCCGAAGAAACCGTGGATTTTATATCGTCATACAGCGTAATATCTGCATAAAGACACGCAATTAAATTTCCTTCAATTGTTAATCTATTTTCAAGAAGCTCCTGCGGATACTGATCAATAACCCCTGTTACAAACTGTTCCATCTGACACATGTTTACGCTTCGTCCTCCAATTCTGCCAATGACTTTCTTCGTTTACTGTTCGGGATTACCGCCGTATTTTCTTTTACCTGTGATTCAGACTCCTTCAGCGGCAAACTCATATACTCATTCGACCGATACTGCGTCACATTGCTTTTAACAATTGCGCTCAAATATTTGATCATACCGAAGTCACTCTCAAAATGCTTTTTCTTCAATGTCTCCGACAGTGAACGTTTATTCTCTGTCAAATACCACTTGACTTTGTTGCCATTCCCATCGACGGCTTCTTTCCAAGTCAAGTATTCCTTCCAAACGATGGTTCGTCCGGTAAATTTTCCTCCGCAAATATCGAGCACGGCATCGTAAATCGGGGTGAATTCTTTTTCGTCAATCTTGTTGGATTTTGCAGAATTTTTGTCCTGCCAGCGGAGATAATGTTGTTCGTTTAAAAAGTAAACTTTGCGAGTTCCACCGAGGACAATCTTATATGCGCAAGACTGCTCGATTTTGTTTCGGCAACCGCAAAAACATTCAACCATCATTCGCTTGTTTCCTCCTCTATCAACGGTCTATCATATTTGTCCAGCTTTTCCACGATCAAATCTCTCAGCAAGAAATTTCGGCAGAAATACGCAGAAGCGAACGGGCTGCCCTCAAGGGGCGTCTTCATACTTTTTGGAGTATGAAATCCGATACGTTGGTCAAAACTCAAAAGTTGAATTCCATTTTTGAAAACATCAAATCGCGACTTCCCCTGTAAACTATTTAACGGAAGGAGAATCGCGAACGGTTTTTCGAGCTCATCAAGTCGGCGAATAACCTCATCTTTTTTCGAAAACGGCGGATTACTAATAATAACATCATACGGCTCGTCGGGCTCATATTGAAAGAAGTCTTTTCCATCAGACAACGAGCTCCGAATAACATTAAACTCCTCTTCTTTGAACATTCTGACATACGCGCTCCACTCCTCGTCAAACGGACACCAAATGGTTTTGTGCCCGCTATTCTTCAAGTGCTTGACAAGAGGCGCAACTGCATAAAACGGAGTATACATCTCATCCCCGTAAGCGGTTGTATCGGAAGTCAAATAACCAATATTCAACATAAATCAACTCTCCTTTCGATTTCTACTATTATTATACCACAAAACCCCTTGGTTGTCAAGGGGTTTTGAAAAGTTTTTTAGATTTTTAAAATGTGGATTTTATTCACGATAGTCATCGTAAATCTCAAGAGTTGGATATCCATCATTGTCATTCAAATAGTGATCTGCAATAATTATCTCTCCATATTTTCTTGACAATGCAACAAGTTCCTCTATTGAATTAATCTCGATCGTCCATACATTCATCATCTCACGGTCGCGACAAATATGACCATCTCTCCCGATGCGATGATTAGTTCCAACAGAAAGCCAATTTCCCTCTCTGTCTGCAAACTTTTTATCAAATTCCTCTGGACTATAAAGGGCTCTGGTTTCTATTCTAACTACTTGATCTTCCTTTGCCTCTGCGCACGGCGAAGAGGCATCTCCATAATCGCTCGTGCGCGTAATAATGAATTTCACAACAATTTCCTTTTAATCCAGAATTGCGAGAATCTTGTTCAACGTTTCAACCGTCGCATCCGCCAACTTGACCTTCTCTGGGTCTGTCGCTTCGGTAATCAGAATCTCTTTTGCCTTCTTCTTCACTTCTGCACTTGCTGTACGAAGCTTTCCCTGAATCTCTGCGCGAAGGTCTTCGATTGTCGGAACGGTATCTTCATCATCCATGTCAATATCAATATCGGAAGTGTCCGGGTCGATATCGTCGATGTCGGAAGTATTAGCCGTCGTATCAAGATCCTCATCTTCGGGAACCGGCTCTGATGCAGGCATTGACATTTCGACCATTTCGGGCGACTTATGCGACCCAACAGGAGCGGCAAGTTTTGCAGCAATTGCGTCCTCAACCGCCTTAATGAGATTCTCGGCGCTCATATCTGCCTTGTTAACAATATATTCAAAATGTGTCTTCGTATCGACAGTATTAGAGTCGTCGGTGAAAAGCATAACTCTCTTCTTATTTACAAGAGTTCCTTTCTTCTCCATCTTCTTATTAAAAGGATTCTTTTCTTCCTTAATACCAACAATCTCATTCTCAAAATAGCACATTACAGCGAGGTTTGCCTTGTCCTTGATTGCATTATAGAACTTCGGCTGAACGCTACATGTGAGCTGATCGAACTTGGTGTTGTCCTGCATAACATCAGTCGAGCTCTTTACCTTTGTGTGACCAATATAAAGAAGATGATATCCGGCGTCCTTTAATTTCACGATTTGTTTAATAATCAGATCGACGGCTCTGTCCTCGCCCTTTTGGAAACCCTTATACGCTTGGGCGATGCTTTTACATTTCTCTTCGGGCTTATTTGTCTTTTCGCATATCCGGTTCCATTCTCTGCAAACTGCGTCACATGCGATTCGAACAAGCTCGTCAATCGAATCGATTGCCACAAATTTAGTATTGGAATATTCATCCTTATGTTCGCAAAGATACTTTACACATTCAACCAGCTCTTCGAAAGTTCTGTCCGTTTCACCGAAAGCTCCATTGATGTGCATCGGCTCATTTTCAGCCCCGCAAGTAATGATAAATGTTCCCTCATCACTTCCGGTAATCTTCTTCCCGAGTTCATACGCAAGGGTTGTTTTACCGACTCCGCCGACACCGAGAATTACATAATCGTAATCTTCAAACTTTCTTTTCATTTCACAAATTCTTCCGCGTCTTGCCATAATTATTTTCCTCTCTTATCTCTTTTATCTCTCTCTAAATCAAAGATCTCCAAACAGGTCGAAGTCTTCATCGTCAGCCTTCTTTTCTGTCGAAATGTCGCTATTTGTGTCATCAGCATCGTCCGCACTATCGTGTCTCGGAGAACACAGATCCTCTGCCTCATATGCCGTTCCCTGAACATTTCTCGTTCCTCTGAAACGAAGCTCCGTTACGCGGTTTCCATACACCGTTCCGCCAGCCGCACGAACTTCCTCTTCGAGTGTCGTAAATCCGAAGTCGATGTTTTCTCTTGCGTCCTCAGAAAGATCCTCATATCTTATCGGAACCATTTCAGTCCCATTGATAACATCCAGTGTCGCATCGAGTTTCGCAAAAGTGCATTCGTCGGGGAAATTAGAAAATCTACGACGAACAGAATCGAAGCACTGCTTATCTCTTACAACAAACTGAATCGGGCACGTTGCCTGACCCTTGCAGGAATCATTTTTGTAATTGCTATCATAATATCTGTGATAGCAATTTACACGCAGAATATCTCCGTCTTCCTCGACTGCTCCCGGACCATAAATCAAATCAATAGAGAGCTTCATCATATCGGGCTCGTCATCATTAGCGAACCAAACGCGAGAAGGAACGAATGTCTGATAAAAAATTCCGGTCGACTCCCCATACTGGATGTCCATAGTTCCCTTAATATGAACTCTGCGACTGGTGAAATTCGGGTTATCCATCAGCTTACGAAGAGCGGTCATAAAATCTCCCTCAAAAAGATATTCATGATCATTCGAAGCAATCTTCTCTTCTCCGGGCCTGTTCAGGCTAATTCCAGACTTGCTAAAATATGCAATTTTATCGAGAATTTCGGGGTTTGCTCGATCTGCAAACGCTACTTCCAACTGCTGACTCTTTGCGCCACCATCTGTCTTCGAGCGCGCATAAATCTTCATTTTGCTTACATCAACGGAGCCGTCAGGCTTACTCCAAAACCCAGAACGAATCTGCATAATGTGAGAGTTGTTGCCATTAACTGCGTTAAACTTGAAGGTCTGATTGGTCCAACCAGAATCATAACGCTTTTCGTCAAATGCCTTAAACTTCTCGGTCTCCTTTTCGATTTTCTTCAGCTTTCCTACGAAATCAAATGTTTCTGCCATTTTTGTTTTTCTCCATTTCGTTTAATAAAAATATTTTCGTTTATTTCGTGGTCTTTGCTTACCACGATTATATTATAACATATTTTTTCCCTTTTGTCAAGGGGTTTTCAAAAATTTTTACTTAAAATCTTTGAACTTGATTTTGCAAATCAGCCTCTTGCCAACTCTATCTCGAAGCTCGATCTTCGGTCTTCCGACCAAACCCTCAATCAGCGCGCCGTTTTTCGCAATCAGACTCTTGCGGTTGTGAAGCACATAATCTACTCCTTCGGCAATTGTTCCCTCCAGAACGATCGGAACAATGTCAATTCCGAAATACTGCGCAATGTCTTCGACCGACGAGCGGGGCTGATAATTACCCGCAATCATCGCATCGAAAATAATAAAATCGACATCGTTGCGATAACCACCGCCGTTCTGAATCTTCGGACCATATCCCTCTCCAAAAAGGATAACTTCGGTTTCACCGAACTTCTGCTCGAACAACTGTGCGTTTGCTTCACCGCCAAAAAGCTCATTCAACCGATTGATAAGAGCCATCGGCATCTGTGCTTTATCTGTGCGACCGCCAAACGTTACGGTGTGTCCGTCCCAAAAAATCCTACAGTTCACTCCGTCACATTTTTCGCTAAACACCCACGAGAGGTCTTTGCAAAATTCAATCGTTGGATTGGTAAATTCTCCGATAACGAGTTTCTTCGTCTTTTCGTCTCGGCGATAAACCGTCTCAATCTTATTGTACTCAACCATCGACATTTTAACTTTCTCCTTTCTTATACATCTAATACACGAAACTCAAAAACACCCAAATTTAAATAATTGTTGCCCGCATCATCCGACTCTAATTTTTTGGCATATTTTTCAGCATTCTTTTTATTCAAAAACAATCCTTGAATTATGTCAGCATGTTTGGAAAAATTCATAACCGCATAAATTATCATAAGACCATTCTTCGAAAATACTTCATCATATTTTGGAAGCAGATCTTTCAAATTTATATTATAAACCCTTCCAAGAACAAACCAGCGTCTTAACTGTGTCGAACTCTTCATCAAATATTCTCCGTCCTCATTGGTCGCAAAAATTTCACCATCATACAAATATTCTTTTTTCGCTTCCAATAATTCTTCCAGAGTTTTATATTCCTCTTTTTCGGGATAGTCGCTCGAACCGTGCTTTACAAATTTAATCATTGGTAGATTCTTCCTTTTCTGCTTCCGCCGACCGTTCCCGCTCTCTTTCGGCGAGAACCTCGTTGGCAACGCTCGAATCTACAAAATCCTCTGTGCTGTCCGGAATCTCCCACGGAGACACGAACTCTCCTTCGTCATTCTTAACAAGCAGGTCTGCGAACAGGTCAAATTCCCACCTCGGAATCCGAACCTTTTCTCCGTCCATCTCGCGATATCTTTCATCTTCCGCGAGACAAACAAGCGAGCTTGCGTTTTCCTCACGATCAAGATGGAACACGTCATCTTTATGCTCTTCGACCCACTGCCAATACTCCTCTCTGAAGTCTTCCCGCTTTCTCTGCGAAATCTCCGCGTAATTCAGCTTAACCTCAATTCCGTTCGGGAACTTATCGGGGTTATCGTAATGCGCGACATTGTTCGCTGCCATTTTGCGAATATCTCCATCTCTGACATCTCCATGACGAAGTCTCTGAACCATCAGAAACTGCTCAAACTCATCTTTGGTCAGCGGACGCTTCGCCTTTCGATTCAACGTCTGGAGCATATTTCTCCTCTGCTTTCGATTTGGGTTAAACCCCGTGTTCTTGTTTTCGGGTAAAATTGCCTTCAATTTTTCCAACTCCTTTACAATAATGTGATTTTGGCAGTCCTCTGCCTCGAGTATAGTATATCACAAAAGACCGTTTTTGTCAAGAGGTTTTGAGAATAAAAACCCACTTTTATTTATTTTGTCAAAACGCACAAAAAAAGAGGGGTATAATCCCCTCTTTTTAGTTATGTTTTGTCCTGATTTTCCGCATCTTCGACCGTTTTTACAAGATCTAGGAAACGTTCTTTCAGTCTTTCCTGCAGGAATTTTAAATCTCCATAAAATCCTTCCTGCCGTGCTTCTCGTTTATCATCATCTGATTGGATGTCATATAGTGCTGATTTCATCTCAACAGCAGCTTCTGCGTATCTTCCCATCCACATCAATGCGTCCGCCTTGATCTGACCGACCTTCCAGTTTCTCCACATATAATCCAGATTTCTCCAGTCCTGAACCTTTACGGACTTTTCGCCCATCTCCTTCAGAACCTCGAAACATTCCGCAGGACGGTTGGAGTATGCGAGCTTCTGCGCCAGTCGAACATATGCGTCGCGGTATGTCGGGTGCAGCTTGATTGATTCTCGATAACAGAATTCGCAATCATCATTCGCTCCAATTTTGTCATAACTTTCTCCAAGCAGAACATACAACGCAGGCTCCATCAGCATATCATCGTTCCCAGTCGATTTGATTCGAGCAAGCAGATACGAACCCCACTGAATTGCCTTATCCCACATTCCACGGAAAGTATATTCGCGGGCGAGATAATACAGCCCGTACATATCTTCCGGAGACTCCTGCGCACGAAGTTCAAGAAGCCCGAGATAGCTTCCCCGACTCTTCGTCTGATCCGGGTAATGCCACAACCAAATTGTTTTGTCGGTCATTCTCGCGCTGTCCGGAAACATTGCGTTATACTCATCTGTATATGTTAATGTTTCGTGAACGGGGTATTTCCATTCAACTCCGAATTTCGGGTGACGGTGACATTTATTATACCAAAAATACCGTTTCGCATCTCCTGTCACTTCATCACTGCTCCAAGCATAATAGTAATAAATCTGACCCGCTGTCGGATTCTCTTCCGCAACCCGTCGAAGTTCCGTTCCCCAACCGGGTTTCAGGATCTCGTCCAAATCCGTACAAATACAAATATCAGCATCGTCAGAAATCAGCTTCATACTGTCATTGCGAGGAGTATCAAATCTCCAAGGAGAATATCTCTTTTGATCGAGAATCAACTTATCAGTCGGCATTCCAAACTTGCGGGCAGAATCGTATAGCAGTTCCTTCCAACCATCTTTTGACCCGGTGTCAAGAACGCAGATTTCATCCGCGCCGTCACCGTTATCCCACATCGATTCAATCCAACGATCGAAGAATTGTTCCTCGTCCTTCATAATCGCATAGACTGAAACCTTCAACCTTTTCTTATCCACTTTTATCACCTTCTAATTACCAACATAGATGAATCAGATTTTCTGCCAAGAACTCAAATCCAAGACGAAGTTCGTTCTTCGCTTCTTCATACATTTTTTGGTTTTCGGCGTCGAACTTGTCTCGAATAATTTTTCTGTCCGTATTTCCATTTTCAATTGCCTGAATATATCCAAGATAATATATATTGTTATCGTCATCCAACAAATATTTATATTTCTTGAAATGTCCGATTCCTTCGTCGATTGCGTTCGTCCAATCCTTGAATGTCGGATATTTACTGTCTGGATATCCAAGAGCAGATTCTTTGTGTTCCTCGAGAGCCCGAATGATCAAATCGACGAAGAAAATGTCAAGATCACAAAGGTCATAATCGCAAAATCCCTTGCGGGCACGATCCTTTGCATATTTTACCTTGTTGAAAAATCCACAAATTCTCCGGAAAATATTTCCATCGTTCAGAAATTTCCAAACGTTTAGCTGGTAATCGCCTTCGGAAGCCTTTTGCTTCTTGTCAAAAAATTTCTTTCTTAATTTTTCTTCTTTACTTCTCATCGACCCATCACCTCATCAATATCGTAATCATCTTCCAGTTCTTCGAAATCCTCACACTCTTCACAACAACCACGAGCCTGATCGAGCCCGGACTCAAACCCAGCTTTTCGACCTTCCTCATATGCGCCTTCGAAGATGTCCTTCAGTGCCATGAGAATATCATCAAAATTCGCTCCCTGCAAATCATACGGAGACCAAGTTTTGGTCTTTCCCTCAACTACTCTTACATCATAATTGGATTCTTTCATCTTAAATTCTTTCTCCTTTTAAAATATAGTTTTTGATTTTTTCGGTAAACTCTACGACTGTTGAACATCCAAAGATTTTTACAATCCGACGTCTAACATAACGCTCGTGAAAGAGAGTTGCGTCTTTGGTAAACTTGCCATCATCTTCTCCTCGAATCCATCGGAAAAATGATTCTGGATCTTTAAACGACCATAGGCAGTCACCAACCGAAACATAGCCATAACTGTCTTTCAATTTGTCAAAAATTTCACAGGCTCGTAAATACTGCGCGACTGTTTTCCTTTCTTCGCGTTTTACTTTAATGTTTTCGATAATTCTTTTAATGGGTAAAATCATCTTTTTGGCTCCTTTTGAACCTTTTCTCGAAGAAAAGCGGCTTTGAAATGCCTGTTTTTTTGCCATTTTTGCAGCCGTCTTTCTTCGAGAAATTGATTTTTGGGATTGGAACGTCAAGTCGGTTGGGAGTTGGGTTAATTCTTGTTAATTATATTATATCATAAAAAAGTTAATTTGTCAAGAGGTTTTTGAAAAAATATTAATTAATTCGGAAGGCACAAACAGACTCCATTGTTGCTTCTGGACATGTGCTAAATGCGCCATTCGAAATTTGAACTATATCTATTTTCCCTTTTGCACCGTCCGAATCAGATGTTTGTGAAATATATCTCGCACAAACAGGTGTGGATACACCCAAAAATGGACAACCGCTTCCAAAGAAAATAGTTCCAGACGGATTTGCAGTATTAACAAGAATAAAAGAAGAATGAATGTTTCCTTTACTTGCATGTAAAAATCTTACAGCCATAACATAAATCGCACCAATTGACAACTTTGTAATGATTATATCAGATGCCGATTCTCCGGCATCTACTTTAACAGATTTTATCATATTTGCCGAACTTGCAGAAAGGACTGTTCGTCCGTCCGATGCAAAAGCTTGGAAAAGATTTATTCCATTAATCGTTCCTATATTATTTCCAATTTTCAAATCATACCTTGAGCTCGGATTGCCAAGCTGAATCTGGTTAGCAGTAGCACTTCCTCCAATCCCAATTCCGCCACCAACAACACTTATTCCATATCCAATTGCAATACCCCCATCGCTTGCATCTGAAAATGCTCCAACAACGATTGTTTGATCTGATTTTGCTTTTGCCCCGTAACCAATAGACAAACTTCCGCCAACACCATCAACTGCACCAGCAAGAGAACTTTCTCCAATTGAAATATTGCTTTGAAGACTGCTTGTTGTATTTCTCGCATCTCCGATTAACATCTGATTCAGGTTACCATTTTTGTCATACCACACAGGAGGTGTTAAAAATTTTGACATAATTTATCTCCTTTCTTTTAATAAATAACTTTAATTTTAATTAATGAAATCATCATTTTATTAAACAATAACATTAACGGTTGCTTTGCTATAACCATAAAATTATTGTCTTGTTCCGTTTGCTTCTAACCACGCAAGAAGCGTTTCGTCAGTAACCGGATTATCAAAAACAATGGTGCGATAAGATTGGTTCATCCATTGATGTTGACCATAAACTTCATATTCATTGGGAAACGTCGTACTTTGATTTTCTATATATTTCAAACTATTTTCATCCTCGGACACATATGTCCGAATGATCTGTTTCATTCTAATATCATTCGAAATAAAATAGATAGTAGAATTAAGTTCCGCTTCATCAATAATTTCATTTAATAACCACGTCTCTGGTTCATATTTTACCAAATTTCCACCCGTAATCGCCCAATCATAAAAATCGGCCGGGACTTCAATATCTTCTTCAAAAGTGATTATCTGATATGCGGGTTCAACCACCATAGAAGACCATATTCCGTTATTTAACGAATGAATACCCCATCCATGCCCAACATAATATCCAACAATCGAGTTTTCGTTATCAGTATAACTAATATAATTACCTTCTACCAAAACACGGGTTTGAACCATCGTATAAGGTTCATTGTTGGAGGTAAACCTAAAATCAACTCTTTCATCGATAGAAATGGTCGGAGTATCAATCCATTTATATGAGCCACGCTCAATAATTTTCGATGTTTTGGGAACTGTATAGTTTACAGTTCCAGACATGTTGGAATCTTTAAATCCTGTAGCCATTGCCTTACAAGATATTTTATAGGTTTTGCCTTCTCGTAATGTAGCATAGCCAGGAAGAGTGGTTAAATCAATAGACACCGCCATTGAATTTACCTCCTAGTATAAACTTTACTTTTTAGCGGGAGCTTCTACTATTTGGTAGAGTCCGCAATGGCAGGTCTCTCCGACCCGCCCTTCTTTTAGCATCTGACGGAAATTGGCACATGGACATTTTACTTCCGGACGCCTCTCAATAGCGCAACAACAATATCCATCATTTTCCTTGATTGCTGTTCTAATTTCCGTTACAAGTTCCTCATCATCACTAATTTTCGCTGTTACCATAATTAATCCTCTTTTACAAAATTTTTGAGATTAGATATTTTATCTTTTTGAAACCGATATGTTATATCTGTCATTTTTCCATTTCTAATTTCGAACATTTTTTGGTTTGTACCAACATAACAAATCGGACCACATTGTTTATCGCAAATTAAATTTCCATTTTCGTCAAACGGATAAATCCATTTTCCATATTTATAATAATCAAATGTTTCTATTCCGTTTAAATAAATGCTGCTTGCTCCGCTGTAAACGCCAGTTTTAATCCCAAAATTGTTTTTTATAAACTTAGATAACACAACTCGCTCTTCCGGATCGTTGTCTCCTCCCATAAACCCAAATAATGTAATTCCGGGATTTTTTTCTATCAATTCCGAAATTGAATCTTTGTTTAATACTATTCCAATATCTTGTGCTAACCAAGATTCCGAACATTTTTCACATTTATTTGGACAATTAGAAAGATTCACGCAAAGAGAAACCTCATCTGGAAATTCAGCAAATGTTACACTATAATCAAAATATTTTAGCATACCAGATTATTCTCCAACCCCGTGCGCATAAAATCTTTTTGCGGCCTCTTTTTGACGAGCCTCACTAAAATTAGAAATCCTCTTTAAATATCCAATAATTCTCGTTGCGTAATCAATATTTTTAGAACCGCATTTCGGACACTCTTTCAAGTATCTTTTATCAATATTGTTGCAGTCGTTGCAAATTGTATTCGGAATATTCCATGTAAGATAAGAACACCCACACTCCGCGCAGTAATTCATCATCAAACGATACTGCTGTTTCGAGAGGTGCGCATCGAGCCCAATGTGTGCAGCCGAGCCACCGTCAAGATTGGAAATAAACGCAGAACCGTGAGCACGAATTTTTTCCAAAACATTATATGTCGGGTCTTCAACCGGGAAGAAATAAGAGTTATACAAATTACGACAGGTTGGAACCCAATAGCCATCTCTCTTGTCCCAATTATACAACTTTACAGAGGCATTTTCAGCCGGTACAAATTCCGTATTAAACTTTGTTTCTGGCGTTCTATCCTCAAGATTGATGTTCTTAATTTTTGTTAGAATAGTATTCATAAACTTCTGATATTCAGGATTGTCTGCTCTTGTTTCAATTCCGAGATACTCTGCCGCCTCAAGGCCTCCATTAACGCCAACAGTCAAATATTGATCTTCGAGCGCAATATATCCAGCAGAGTAGACAGTAAGAAGCCCAGCTTTATAAAGATCTTTCAACCATCCATTCCAAGCGATCAAATATTTATGAACTCGTTTTACAATTACTCCGATATATTCTTCAATCGATTCTTTTCTTCCCGCTCTATCCCAATCCTGCGTAATTCTGTTTAAGTTTAGCGTAATTACCTTTTTAGAACCGGTACGAAGCCCTCCAGCTCCAAGAGTATAACTAAACACATTGTTTTCAATTCCACTCTTTAAACGACAGCACGAACTCAACGCGTCAGCAGAATCGGAATTGTATAGGAAGAAAGAGTGCCCTTCTGCCCACATTTCTGCTGTAAAATCCGCCATGTCTTCATCGACAAACTTCTTTGTATCTTTGTCGTACAGCAAATTCATTGTCTCAACAGGGAACGTGATGACCTCTTTGGTTCTTTCCTTGTTGAACCATTTCATAAACATTTTCTGAAGAACAGATGTTGATTCATAACTTGCCTCGTCGCCATCCGGAAAAACAAAATCTTTAAAAATGGAATTAAAATATCCTCTATCGAAATATGCTATGTTTACAAATGGACTTTGATATCCACGTGCCGCCGCAGGCTGATTCACACAATATACAAACTGCTGAAACAAATCCTCAATCTTTTTACGCAGGGTGTATCTTCTATTGCCAAACGATTCAACGATGTCGTCAAGATGTTCTGTATAATCATCACCATAATCTACACGAAGAAAGTGGTCAAGATATGGAATTGTTTCGGGGACAGCGACTGCACCAGCAAACTGACCAGCAATTAGAAAAATTAAATTAGTCAATCCCCCAATGAAAGAATCGGAGTGTTTAGGAGGACCTGAAGTTCCGCCAAGCGGTTTAAGTCCATCCAAAAGATATGGATATAAAGAAATCGCAACACAATACGGCATAAGAGAAGATTCATCGTGAGAATATAAAATATGATGTTTCATATCTTCTCTGAAACTGTTTACCAGATCTTCTCCAAAAAGTTTTAGCAGATACTCTTCAACAATCGCCCTGTTTACCGCAATTGTATCTTCTTTTGGCAGTTCTGCGAACATTGTTGCAACATTACGAGATGTTACATTTGCATTACTATCGACCGCCGATAAAGTTGCCGCATTTTTTGTGACATCCATATAAGATTTCAAATAATTAAGTTTTTTATTTAAAGAATTTTTATCCATATCAAACACCGCCAATTCAAATAGATTTAATCCACTTTAAAGATTCTTTAACGCCCATACTTTTCCCATCAACAACAAGAATCGGAGCGTGTTCGAATCCAAGAGAAATCATCTCTTCAATATCATTTTTTTCTTCATATTGAATATGTTTCTCTTTCAACTTTCTTTCCACGAGCAAGCACTGCGGGCACCCAATTGTATAAAATACGACTTTCATCTCCACTTACCTCCCCGTGCTTCCGAATCCACCAGTGCGCTCAACCCTGTCAGTCTTCTGTGACAAGAAGCGATCATCGTCAGTTACGAGATATCTTAAAAATACGCACTGGCTGATCCGGTCACCGATCTTCACTTCAAACGGTTCATCTCCGTTGTTGACCAAGCAAACACCGATATTTCCGAAATTTGTTGAATTACCGTAATACGATGCATCCACAATCCCCGTACAGTTTCTCGGAACGACGCCCTTCTTGCATCCAAGGCCAGATCTTGCATATACCATCAAAACATTGTCAAAAAACATCGTCGCACACACATCTGTCCAAAATGTATGCGATTCTCCCGGCTGAAGCACATAATCTTCTTTTGAATGGAGATCATATCCCGCACTTCGCGAATCACTTCTTTCTGGGAGTTTTGTTTCCACATCAGGAAACACCTTAAATTCGTCTCTTACTTCTTCAAACTTTCTCATAAAATCCTCTACTTTCTGCCGGGGAAAATTTTCGCTTCCCCGGCAATTATATTATATCACAAATTCGCCCTTTTGTCAAGAGCTTTTACAAAAATTTAAAACAAAAATCACTTCTGAATGTTGTGGAAATAATCTCCAATAGTATCCTTTTCTTCGCCAGACAAATTGCTGTTAGAATTCATTGAATCCTGCGCATCAGAAAGACTTCCGCCATATTCGTCCCCGTAATAAGTTGAACCATCAATCACTTGATTAGAAGCCACATCGGAGCCTGCGCCAGCACCATCTCCAGCATCGTCATTACCGCCGGAGTTTCCGTTTTGATTTTCTGGACTCTGCGGAGCACCGCCATTTCCCTTACCACCAGGATTTCCTTCACGCTTTTCTTCTTCTGCAATATCCTCTTCTTCGTCAGACTCAATTTCAACAAATATAGCACTTACGTCTACGTCTCCATTTTTCGCCGAATCAACACGAGTGGCATCCACATAACCATCTGTCCATCCAATGAAAACATATCCATCATCAGCAACCGCTTGAACAATCTTTCCAGACTCTCCTTCGTCAACGGTTTGCTCTAACTCACCATCTACCCTACCGCCAATGTTGCCCTTAACGCCATAAGTTAGATAGAAAATGCCAGAATTTGGTTCTGTTTTATTTTCTTGAATCATTGCAACCAGCGATTTGCTCGACAAGGCAGAAGCGGTTGTCGCACCAACTCCGAGTACCAGCATCGCACAGAAGACTGCCACCATCGAAGCGGAAACAGAGATCTTGATGAAGGACGAATTGACGCTCTTGAGCGCGTTCATCGCGTCTTCTCTCTGGCGGCGCGCGATATAGGAATCGTCATTTTCGAACTGCGTCATGGTCAGGATTCTTTCCTCCAACCCGAGCATATCGACGCGGGAAGCGACCTGACGGCGGGAGTTTTTGAATCTGCAGAAATAGAACGGCGGCGTTGCGATTGCAGTTACCGCCGCAAAGACAAGAATGCAGATCCAGAACAGCTTGATGCCGAAAACCCAAAAAGCAGTTGCGCAGAGAATATCGGCGCTGAATCCCACGGACATACCGCAAAGAGCAGCTTTCAGCCATCCTTCTTTTGCAAGACGGGATTTGTAATTCTTCAGCAAATCCTGCGGCGTTTGGTTCTGACTTACTTTCTTACGCATCTTAAAGTCCTCCTTATATTATTTTTTTTGATTATTTTAATTGTTTTGAGAATCCAAAATAGAATGAGTGATAATATATTCTGTTAACATCGCAGAATCTGCCCCGCTAAATTGAAGAGGAACAGGCTGATTTTCAACGTAATATCGATAAATATTAGAATTGTATCCCGTAAGGGAGGCGAACGTAAAGTTTCCGCTGTCTTTTATATCGCATATTAGCACACTATCTGTTTGAGATGTCGTAAACGAAGATGATTCATATATTTCAAGCCCAGAAACTCCCATAAACATATTTTCAAAAGAATCGGTGGCAGATTCAACGATCATCATTTCTGGAGCTCTATTTAAATTGGCATCTCCATTAAACATTTCAAAACAAGCTCTACTACTAAAAGATCTCCCGTTAATTTGCGGAGGCGTTGTTAACTGTTCGCACCCCATAAACATTTGCTCATAGGCTGAATCTATCACTTTTCTTGCAGGAAGTTCCGGAGAGAACGTTAACGACGTGCACCCCTGAAACATTTTATAATAACAATGGTCACTCACTTCTATCGACGGAAGCCTTGGAGCTGAAACAAGGCTTGTTTGGTTCAAGAACATATTCGCAAAACAATATGGCTCGGTTATAATATCTGGAGGATATTGATAATCCAACAATGTGGTTATATCACCAGCACAAAACACAGCCGTTGTATCAGTAATCGTCCACGGGGTTGAATTTTCTCCTGTAATAACGGAATTTCCAAGTCCCCGGAATAAAATGTAATTAATAATATTAGTGGTTTCAGATTCCGGCAACACTGTAGAAGAAGCTATAGACGTTCCAGAAGCTTCAATATCAGTCCACGTTTTTCCCAAATCAATAGAATAAGAAAGACTGCTAACATTTCCATCATAATTTGGAGTAACGGAAAACGCACCATCATAAGAATAAAACGAGATGCATCCAACCGGGTTTAAAACATCTGATATCCCGCCACCACTGCTACTTCCACTGGCGCCAGCAGGACCTCTTTCTCCAGTTGGTCCCATTTCTCCTCTTTCTCCAGTAGGACCAACGGCACCTCTTGGACCGGTTGGACCAACAGATCCGTCTGCGCCATTTGCTCCGGCAGGTCCGGTTGGACCTTTCTGCCCAACAATTAAACCATCTGCAACTAAAATTTGAAGAGCAAGTTTTGCGTCGCTCGTAATAACAACCGTTCCGTTGTTCGCAACTGTATATTTGGCGTGTACTCCTTCATAAGGCATTCCGTCAGATAATCTCATCTGAACGAGAACGTCCTTTGTAGGAGTCCATCCTCCGTCAGCAGCGGTTTTGGTATTTGTATACGGTCCAGTTCCAGTCCAGCTCGTTGTGGTAATATCGTAAGAATGAATGTTATAACCAGCATAATCCGTTCCAGCGATTTGACCAAATTGTAGCGCGACCGTCTGTCCATTTTGCTTCGTAAACACAACCGTTCCCGTAGGACCGGTAGAAGCATCAACGAATGCATTTTCGTTTAGAGGACCGGTTGGTCCATTTGCTCCCGTAGGACCTGTTGGACCGGTAGGTCCGGTTAAACCAGTAGGTCCAACTGCTCCAGTATCACCAGTCGCCCCATTTTGTCCAGTTGGACCGACCGGCCCCGTGTCGCCTTTAGGACCTTGAATTCCCTGTTCTCCCTTTTCACCAGTGGGACCAACTGCGCCTGTAGCGCCGGTAGGACCAACAGCTCCTGTTTGACCAGTCGGACCGACAGGTCCTGTATTACCTTTGTCGCCCTGTTCACCCTTTTCTCCCGTAGGGCCGATAGCACCCGTATCGCCTTTCACCCCGGCAACAAGTCCATCAGCCACGAGAATTTGTAAATCGGCTTTGGTGTCGGAAATAATTGTAACATCGCCATTGTTTGCGACTTTATACTGTGTATGAATTCCTTCGTAAGGCGAATTATCGTCGAGACGAATTTGTACTAACAAATCCTGCGTAGAAACCCATCCACCAGCAGTCGCAGATTTTGTATGTGTATAAGGAGCCTGTGTTCCGCTCCAATCGGCTTGTGCGATTTTGTAGGAGTGAATGTTATATCCCGCAATTGAACTTCCTTCGATCTGCGCAAATTGTAAAACCACTGTCTGCCCATTGTCTTTGGTAAATACGACAGTTCCAGTTGGATTTACGACCGCATCCACGAAAGCGTCTTTATTTAACGGACCAGTGGGTCCAAGAGAACCAGTCGGGCCAGTAGGGCCAAGAGCGCCTTCTTTACCAGTTGGTCCGATTGGACCTGTCTGTCCTGTTGGTCCAACAGCTCCCGTGTCACCCTTTGTTCCAGCTTCACCTGTTGGACCAACAGAGCCAGTAGGTCCAAGAGCCCCGGTTGCTCCAGTAGGTCCAACAAGTCCTTGCGGACCAGTAGCGCCAACCTCCCCTTTAGGTCCAGCAACAAGTCCGTCTGCAACAAGAACTTGTAGTTTTAGCTTTGAATCGGCAGAAACAGTGACTGCGCCATCTGCGGAAACAGTATACTTTGCGTGCACTCCCTCAAATGGAGTTTCATCAAGAAGCCGCATTTGGACGAGAAGATTTTGTGTCGCAACCCAATTTCCATCTGCCGCCGTTTTTGTATGTGTATACGGCGCCACATTCCCAACCCAATCATTTTCAGATATCGTATAGGAATGAATGTTATAACCAGCCACCGCTGTTTCATCGAAATAAGCAAGATTAAGGTTAACCTGCTGTCCGTTCTGTTTTGTAAATGTTACGACACCAGTTGAACCAATCGTTGCTTCGACAAAAGCATCTTCGTCCATTGGACCGGTTGGACCAATCGCACCAGTTTCTCCTGTAGGTCCGATTGCTCCGGTTGGACCAGTGGGACCGGTATTTCCCATATGATCAATTTGTTCTTGAAGATTCGCGTCTAAATCCGCATATCCGATCAAATCGGTAATCGCGTATTCATATGTTTCGTCTGGGTTTGTTGGAATATCCGCTTCTGCAAGATATTCAATTTTCGACAATACTTGATTGGTTTCAGCTGTTCCAATTTTCGCATAATCAGGAAGAGTAATGTTGCCATCAACTTGCGTATAAGTTATTCCGTTAACGGTAACTTTTGTCGTTAGACCAGGATCTCCCTTTTCTCCTTTTTCTCCTGTTGGTCCAACAGAACCATCTTCTCCAGCTGCGCCCGTTGGACCTGTGGGACCAACTTCTCCTTGAGCTCCTTGCGGGCCGGGAGGGCCTTGAATTCCACCAGAAACTCCGCCACCAGAACCACCTTGATAATTTTGTAGAGCATTATCTATAAGGTTTTGAACTGACTTTTCAGAAATTCCAGCATCTTCTTGCTTTGGGCGAAATTTTGCGACAACAAATGAATCCGACAATCTATTATGGATTTTATATAACAGCGCGTTATCTCCGCGCTTGAAGTTATACCGAGATTCATTGATTATGTTTTTGAGTATTGTTTGTTTATCCGGTAAAACGAAAACATTGAGAGTTCCGTCTTCATTGACACTCTCAATTTCGCAAACAGCATCTGTCGAACGATCTCTAATTTGCTGTTCAATTATATCTCTTGTTACACTTAAAAAATCTTTTGCGTCGATCATATTGTTCGCAATCCCTCCTTTCTTTTATTGAATTCTATAAATGAAAAAAACAGGGGTGGTTAAACGAACAGAATAGATATGAAGTATGTCTATAATAATATAGATCTCTATAACATAATGATAATTATAATAAATATTGTTATATACTAATTATCTTATATATATTATATATTATTAATTACTTAATTATCTATTCCCGCCCAACCACCCCTATTATACATCAAAATTATTGGTTTGTCAAGTAGTTTTGGAAAAGTTTTTTGTAAATATACTGTGAAGTCTAAATTATGAAATTATGCTTCTATATCTCCTAAAATAAATATATCTCCCGTATTTCTAGCAGCAAAAATCCGGTATTCCTCTGCACTTGGAACTTCATCCCAACTCAATTCAGAACCTGTAATAGAAATATTTTGAGGAGTACTTAATTGCGGCAATTCTTTGACATAGCATCTACTACGAAGCGGATCGACGCTGAAATTGTTTGTGTCTATAAAAAGCCTAAATGAAAATTCATAATTGTAAATCGACTTTCTTTCATTTATATTTTGACTAAATCGATTTTGTTTTGTTAAACCAGAATCACTATATTGAACTTGTGTTTTTTCAAGATAATCAGATTTAACAACAGATCCATTAACAAAAATCTGTCCAATTCGTGTCCTTTCAAGACCCTTTGTAATATATACCCCATCTCTCCAAATGGTATCATCATTCCAGTATAACAGGTTTTCAACGCATACACTCTGTTTATCAACAACAGGAAGTCCATTTTCATCGGTGTCTTGAACAACTTCCATCTGTGTATCTTTTGGTTCATAATCAAGCCAAATTAAACGATCCGGTTGATTGATATAAAACGGACCGTTCGAGCACATTCCTGAAATATCTTTACCGTCACTGCTCATAAACGAAAACTTTTGTTCTGCTGGATTCATTGGATTTTTAATAGGTTCTGTTTCGTCATAAGAATTATAAGGACCCGCAATGTTTAAATACGTATTTTTGTTATATGTTCCATCGTCATTTTTTACTTCCGCGTATTTAAAGTTAGCAACGTTAATTTTATCTCCGGTTGGAGCAATAAAACTCTTTTTCCAAACAGATGTGTTGTGATATTTATTAGGATCTTGCCAAGTATCAGACAGAACTCCATTTTCATCAATAATCTTTAAATAAAAACCATTTTTAATTTTAATCTTATTAATATCGCTCGAAATATTCACAAATCCATTGTTTCCAACTTCTTCAAGCACTCTCGGAATCGAAACTGAAACAATAGCGTTTGAATTGTCGTCTCTGGAAATTGAAAAAATATCTCCATTATAATCTTCGGAAAACATAAACGCGCCCTCAAGAATAAACTCGTTTGCGTTTGTTTGAAGAAAACCAGATCTTGTATTTGAGTTGATTGCGTAATCTTCAAATGATTTGCTATAATTAAGAGAATTTTGTCCTTTTATTTTCAATGCTCCATTTTTAATTGTTGCTACAGCTTCGTAAGCTCCATTTCTGTTATTCTTTTGATAAAACCCGCTTTCTTTATCATAATAATACGCCGTATCTTTTGTCGGAGTTTCGTCTCCCGAAAGATATTCATCTGCGTTTGGAGCAAGAATCGTGCTGATAAGTCTTGATTTCACTTTCATCGAAAGCGTGTCGCAATCAAATTCAGCCTCAATTAAGTCTCTTTGCTCTGCAACTTCTGTAAAATCAGAATAAATAACGTAATCAATTTCGATAATTTTACCCGTATTTGTCTGTAAAACGAGAGACAGAATATAATATTTTTTTGGATCGAGTCCGTAAAACGTTGCGGTTATTTCTCCATCGTATTGTTCATCTGTCTTCTCAAGAATAGTTCTTTTGGTAGAATTATATAAAATCCATTGATAACTTTTCCATTGAACATAACTGTCTTGACTATATGCCGAAGTAACTGTAAAATTACGAGTTGTTATTAAATTAACAGATCCATCAGGAATAATTACGTTTCCAGAAATTGTCGATATAATTTCAGGATTTTTATAAATCGAAAACGGATTATAATCACTGTCTTTGTAAAAGCTTTTAATCTGATAGCGAGTTTTGTCAATTTCGGGATTAAACCCTTGATTTCCAGTATAAGTAATATAATTATAATCTTTATTGAAATAATTAATGTTAAACCAAGTCGGATTAGCTTTTGTCGTTACTTCTTTAAAGATCATATTTTTATTGATATTAATAGAAGGTCTGATATAAATAATCCCAGTATCTGAATCAGGGGTCACCTGTTTATTATAAAAAATTATCCCAGTATAATCTTGAATATTAAATGGAATATATTTTACTGAAATTGTTAAATCTGAAGGAATGGCAGAACTTGATGTATATATAATATAATTCTTTCCCACTTCAAACGCACAGTCTTTTGTTATATCAACTCCGCTGTTGTTGGTAACAGAAAGTATCGAAGAAATTGCGCTTTCTATATTAAATATGCACGAATTATCTCCTAAACTGTCTCCGGCAACTTTATCTTTTGTCGTCGCCTTTACCGTATTGAAAATTCTAACAGGCTTTTCTTCAACAAATTTAAACGGAGTTTTATTAATTTCTCCAACCTGTATCGTGGTATTTATCTCATAGTTTTTACCATCTCGACGGCAATAAATAATTTTGTTAGAAAGAGTTCCCCAGTTAGCAGCATCGGTTGTTCTATTCCAGACAACGGTTACTTGATAGAAAGACACATCAACATTTTGAGAAAACCACATCAAAAAATCGGCAGATACTTCTTGATCTGTTTTTAATGTAATTGTTTCTGTATTGTCTATAAATTTACCGCCAACTAAATACACCAAACTTTCTGACGAACCCGATTTTGGTGTATAAAGTATACCATCTGTTGTCGTTCTAATTTTTACCCATTCTGAAACAATGCCATTGTTTTTAGTCGTAGAAAAATTCAAAACCTGTTCTCCAGTAAATCCTTCCACAGAAGTGTCTTGCTTAAACGTATACGTCCCGGCCGGAAGCATATATGTTCCGGAAGAAGCTTTGTTGCTATTTGAAATTTCTTTAGAAGAAAAATGCGGTTCAAAAATTCCGTTGTACGGAGAACCGTAATAAGTTCCACCATATTGAACTTTTGGGTCTTGAATATTATTAAAAATAATTCTCTCTGACCCAGTTAGCGCAAACGAACTATATCCATCTCCTTTTAAGGGGTAGAATATTCCGCCCGGATCGCTATCTACTAAATAAACCTGTTCCCAATATGATTGTTCGGGCTTTGTTGCGGACGTCTTCCACGTCATCTTCCCATTGAATTCTCCGCTATCATAAATAAACTCGACCATATCTGTAGCACCGAGATTCGAGGGATTATTCCCGTTTTTGAAAATCTGAAAACCATTTGCGTTTTCCGGAACAATTTGCCCGTCCGCGAAAGCATTTCCTTCTGCAGTTGATGGGTAAACATATCCATATGTTGAATCATAACCCGTAATCAACGAACGCGTCATCGTAAACGTTGTCGGAACAACTCCAGTCCAACTCGTCACCGGATTGGTTGCCTGATCAGTTGGATCATATCCGCCTAATTCACTAATTTGAATTGGTTGAATAAACTTGTCGAGTAGCACCAAGTTATCCACAACTTTGTCATCGCTGTCAATTAGAGCAGTCTGAATTCTTTTTTCATTAGAACCAATTACCGTTCCGCTTGCGACTGTCATATCGTAATATTTTTCAGCGTTTGGCGGGAAAACAGAATCGTCAGCTGTCGCACTTACATTGTTTCCTTTTTTAACTTCTTGATACAGGGTGATTTTCCACGTATATGTTTGACCTTCGACTAACGCCGGAATTGAATTTGCAGACATCTGATTTCGAGAAACCGTTGAACCCTCTGTGGTGTCGATTTCTTCAACATAAAACGGGATTTCAAGATACGTCCCGTTTAATCCAGAATTAATATTTTTTAAGTTCGGTAGCGAGGACGAGAAGTTAGTCGTAACATACGGTCTCAAATCAGAAAGATACGTTACGTTGTTTTTGATAGGACCTTGTTCTTTGCTATTTGACGGGAAAATCAAATCATTATTGCTATCATATATTTCAATCGAATACCCCGTTACAACCGTGTTGGAAGTATCGACCTTGCATTCAAAAATTATTGGCAAATCTGCCGAGTTTTTACTAATATCAAACGTCCCATTAAAAGGACTACAATCTGTCGGTTTATAAATTGCCATTTAACAAAACCCCCTTTAAATAATGTTTTTTGAAGTATACGGGCGGGCGGAGGCTTTCTCTGACCCGCCCGCACACCTATTTTTTAAATCAAACTAAAATCATCTTCCGGCTTCGTCTCTTCCTGCACTTCTTCGACGACCGGCTCTTCTGTTTTAATTTCTTCTGCGATTTCCGCAGCCGGCTCTTCAACCATCTCAACGACAACCTCAACCGGTTCATAAACTTTCTTTTTGCGAGCACGCTTCGCAGATTCTTCTGCCTCGCGGCGAACTTTTTCCTCTGCTTCTTTTGCTTCGCGTTCTGCCGCTTCTGCGAGGGCTTTAGCCTCTTCTGCTTCACGGCGCTTTTTCTCTTCGAAGAGACGATAAACTCTCTTCAAATCACAACTTCTACAAGCCATAATTATTTATTTCTCCTTTTATTATTTTATTCAGAAATTTCCAAACCAATTGTTCCGTCCGTAGAAATAGCACCATCGTCTTGTCCAGTAATGAACGGAAGTAATTTATAATAACTAAATCTCTCGCTATTAAACATTTCAATAAGATTACTTGAAACGGATGAATCACTAAAGTTTAAACTCAAAGTAGCATTTTTATTTCTTGCCCCAAGATATACTATACTTGTATCTGTTCCAACGTTAAATGTCGCAACATTCGACGCAGTAGCTGTTAACATATCAGAAGTTCCGAAATTACTGCAACAATACAAATATCCATTCGTAGAACTAATGCTTGTTTCAAAAGTACCGGTAACAAGATTATCTGTCGGAAGAGGTTTGGTATTAGTGTCAACATTAAAGAATTGTTGCGCGCAATTGAAAATATCAGTTGTCAATACTGAACCGCTTTCTAACTCTCCCCAAAATTCTCCCATTGTACCAACCGAATTAGTACTCTGTTGAGAATATGGAATAATCATAGTTATCGTTCCTTGAGGACTTGAAAAATTAGCATTTAACACATCTGCGAGAGTTGTGTTTTGTAGCGAGATAATATCGGAAAACATCTGCGTATCATTGTGATCGAAAATCCATCCATCCGAGAACACGGGATTATTAATAAACGAAGCGCTTCCGCCAAGATTACTAACATCGAGATCATAAACCCCCCAGTGCCACGTGTCATTGTAACTTAGTGTTGAATTTTCAATAAAAGTATCAAGAAACATCTGACTAATTGTACCAGCTCCGACCGAAAAGATCTCGCGTAGTTCATCGTCTGACCAAAACCACTGTTCGTTATCCGCCCAACAGCCCCAACCATAATAATCTGTTGCTTCTTTTGATTCTCCGTTTGGGTTTTCTTCGGCAGTAAAACCCATTGCCTCGGCTGTATCTTTTGGTAAATATCCAAAATGAACGAGAGATTGAGAGCCTGAAAAAGAAATTTCAGGAGGATTTATAAGATTTAATGATATATATGCAAAAGTTTCGTGTCCCGGAGCTGGAAGGATTGCTAATCCAGCAACGTAACATAAATTATAATTATTAGAATCTTCTCTTACAAGCACTCCCGCTTGTTCAAAACTGCAATCCTTGTGAAGAGCCGAAGTTGGAATAGATGAAAAACTATAATCATCAAATATTATCGAATAAGAACCAGTGTCAACCCAATCCGAAGACTCCGGAGCTTTCAAAAGATAAACGTTTGCACTTGATTTCGTTCCAATAACAGTTGGATCAAGCTTGAATGTCGGTCTTTTCCCTTTAGTTCCGGAGAAATCGGTTACTCCAGAAGCGCTTGGATTTGAAACTTTTAAATTATACTGAAAAGTACTTTGCACTGTAATTGTTGTAGAACTTAACTCCGATCTTTTTATAAACTGCGGACTTGTTAAAAGTCGTTCACCTTCATAATAAACGTGAACATCAACGAGAGGACTTTCATAAGAGGTATCTTTGCTATAAAACTTTCTATTATTGCTTAAATATCCATAAAGTGTTCTGTGTAAAAAGCCATCGTTGCCCTTCATTAACATTTCTTTTACTTGCTTTCCATTAACATAATACATTTACAAGTACCTCGATTATTCAAGAATCAGATAAGCTGTGTTTGGGTCAGTGCCAATTTGGGACGTAGAAGTTACAATTTGATATTTAAGCAAATTGGACGGAAGTTCGGATTTTTCTACATAATCTGGAAGAGTAATATTCCCATCCGATTGTGTATGAACTGTTCCGTTGACGGTTATTTTGGTCGTTAGACCATCTGCTCCTTTTGGACCATACATAAAAGTATGATTATGACCATATATCGTTTGTGCGGCAGAATCGTAAGAAGAAACCTCAAACAACATATATCCATAAGTATTTTCTCTATCTGTTATTTGACATTGAAGTAAACCAACATCTCCAGCTTGTCCAGAAAAACTCGTTATAGTAGTCCAGAAATCATCTTTGTTTTGAAAATTTAAAAAATATTGTAATGTCCCAGATCTAATTTCAGTCTGTAAAATGCTATAACTGGTTCCAGTTGGTCCTTTTGCTCCTGCCGCGCCATCGTCACCCTTATCTCCTTTTGCGCCAGTTGCTCCAGTCGGTCCTGTAGGACCAGTATTTCCCATATGATCGATCTGTTCCTGAAGATCTGCGTCCAAGTCTCCATAGCCAATCAGGTCTGTAATCGCATATTCAACGCCCTGTTCCGGAGTTGTAGGAATTGCAGACTCTGCTGTATATTGAATTTTAGAAAGATGAGATAGATTGTCCGAAGTGCCAATTTGAGTTGAAAGTTCTGATCCAAGTTTATCTTTGTCAACATCAATTGAAAAATAATTAGGATCTTCATTAAATGTCGCTTTAATATATGTTCCGGGAGCAATATTGGTATCAAAAATTGTATTAATACCTTTAGCATCCTCTCCAACATTTACTACGGTTCTTCCAGAAATGATCATAGTTCCATATTGTCCAAATGATCCACTAATAGGGCTATCGCTTAAAAACGTATCAATGCTACTAATATTTATTTCTGTTATGTCTTTTCCGGGAAGTCCCGTAGGTCCAACGCTTCCGGTTGCCCCAGTCGGGCCTACTGCTCCATCTGCGCCCGCAGGACCTTGAGGACCTATAGATCCAGTAGGACCTGTTGGGCCAACGGGACCTATATTTTCAAAAAACGGTAAGGCAACCACTGTTTTAACTCCATCGCCTATCTTTTGGCGTGAATAAGTGTGTGCGTTATCCGGATCATAAATAATCACCTCGCCTTTTTTTGGAATAAATGTTGTAGCCTTATTCCAATTTGCCTCTGTGTCGTGCTTCAGCACAACCCGTGTTTTTAATGTTTTTTCAGTTGCCATTTTAAAATTTTCTCCTTTCGAAAATTATCAATTCCAAATTTTTGGAGAACTGGACGAACCATCGTTCCAGATCCGCCCACAAAAGGAGGGGCTTTTTGTGCCCCTCCGAATCATGAAATACTTATTTTATTAACAAAAAATTAGACAGAAGTAGAATCTCCGCAGTCGAACACAAGCGTAACCGCCTCGTCCCAATCAATCGTCGGATTAACCGTTGATGTTCCAGTAATCTTAAAACCGGAGTTAGCGGCAGCAGACACTTCGGCAACCGTACCAACTTTGTCAACACCAGGATGATCATCTGTATATGCTGTAAGCTTTGTATCGATTAAGGTATTAATTGCGGCATCGGATTTTTGCGTAGCAGCAATCGTGATCGTTTTATCTGCGGCACTTGGAGTAATTGTTACATTAGATCCGGCAACAAATTCAACAGCGTCGTCAGCTCCAAACGTAGTTGTTCCAACCTTTACAGTCTGGTTAGTATCTGTATAAGTCTTGATATATCCCCAGCCAGAAACGGTATCGTCCGTTACTTTCGTAGCACCATCGGCAATTCCGTCAAGCTTTGATTTATCGGCGGCGAGCATAAGACCGTTGGCGGTGGTTGTAACATCGGAAACCGTCTTCTTCGTGGCTGTAATTTTACCATCAGCAGCCTGTGAGATACTGTCAATAAACGCAAGAGCATTTCCGCTTTCCGTAGGAGCAGTTGTCGCAAGGCTCTTTGAGGTTACGGTAAGCGTATTACCAGATTTTGTAAGGTTAGTAATAACACCGCTATTCGCAGTTCCGGTAAGCGTATTAACATAATCTGTCAGATTAACGTCAGTGTTGCCGATTTTTTCATACGCTGGAGGCGTAACTGCTGTGTTCCAAATATATTCATCGTAAGCATCTTGCGCTCCGTGATTATCAGGAACAATATAAATAACGCCTTTTTTACCGGTTACAGGAAGTTCGTCAAAACTATCATATTTAACAATGTCAAACTGTGTTACGCCACTAATAGCATCATCAATAGCTGTCTTTACTGCTCCGGAAGTAATATAATTTCCAGAACCGCTTGTAACGGTAGTATCGAGCGTCTTGTTTTCAACATTACCAAGACCGACATCGGCTTTAGAAATCGTAACATCCGCAGACAACGCATGTCCATTAACGGTAGTGGTTTTATCTACCTTTCCCGCAAGAGCCGTGTCATTCGCGGTTTTGAATTCGTCAAATGTAGCACTCGGAAGAGCAGCTTCTGCAGTTGTCTTTGCCGAGTCAGCAGTAGATTGTGCGTTAGCCGCAGCCTTCTTTGCGCCATAAACGGTATCTTCGGCAGCAGTATCAGATGAAGTTCCTAATACATTAGCGGCCGCTCCTTTAGTATCAAAATCATCAGCATTTGCCGTTGCTGCGGTTCCAAGCCCGCTTACAAGTTCATGAGAGAGTTTATGATCGACGTCAATCTTGTCTTGCTTGTTTGTAGCATAAGCATCATAAGTCTCAACCTTAGTGCTCGTAATACCAGAAGCAAGAGAGGCTGCTTCCGCTTCAGTAAAAGTAAGCGCGAGAGTAATCTTTTGCCCATTTTTATCAATAACAAGACGAGTTTCGCCTGTTGCCTTCTCAAGTGTTACGTCTCCCTTGAGACTATTTATTGATTTAACAACACTATCGGCACTAATAAGCCCATCGCGAGCAGCCGAAATTACAGCGCTGAAATCAGCTACATCTGGGCTTGCTTTCTTTGCCCACGCGTAAATATCTGCCGCAAGAGCGCTTGTCCACGGAAGTGCACTAAACTTCTTTGTACCATCTCCCACCTTGAACATAATTGCAGGTGGAGTGGTTTGTTCGACGGATGTGCCGGTTGGAATAACCGTAACCGCCATTTCACCCTTTTTAAGAACGGGGTCGTTTTTAGCCCAATTAGCATATTCATCATATTTTAATTGGATTCTTGTTTTTAATGTTTTTTCTGCCATATTTCCTCCACTATTTCTAATAACCGTTTTATTTGTTAAAATATCATAACTTGTAGCATTTAGAACAGAATCAAAAGTTAATATTCCATCACTAAAGATATTTTAACATTTTTCGGAGTAGATAATTTTGTCATATTTATCTCTTTATGACCACGAAAGAAAAATCCCCCGTGGTCACGAAACTTTTGTTTTTTTAATGATTAAGCTTTTCCGCCATCCAGAATGAGTTCATCTCCTTCTGTCTGAACAAGCTTGTTAACATTTACGTTAGCGATCATTGAATCGACAACGCCGCTTGCCTTGATTCCAAAATCGTTTCCGGTCTTTTCCAGACCACCATCGGCCAGCACCCCATAAACAAGAGCGGCAGGAACTTCAACAAACGCAGTTTGAGTATCAGCATCAATCTGAACTCCGACCTTGTTGCCTGCGTCAGCATATCCGGTCTTGAAACCACCAATTGCTTCGCTCGTTGCGAGAGGAACAGAAGTCAGAGCACCAAGATCTGCCGCAGTAATTTCTTCCGCAACAGAACCATCGAACGTCTTTCCACCAAACGTCAGCGCGTTTGAAACCTTACCAGCTTCGGCAGCGGTGCCAGCGGCAATAAGGGACTTTACCTTATCTTCAGTCGGGAGAGCATCGACCGTGGTCTGATCGGCCTTTTTTGAAAGAGCAGTATTCAGATCTGTCGTTGTTGTATAATTAACGAGATCCGCCACTTCCTTCGTAATATAGCCCTTTTCATCAAGAGCGGTGTTCGTCACATAATCAGCAAGTTTCTTATCCACATCACCGAGAATATCTATCTTGGAAGCGGCAATCTTTTCATCCGCTGCCGTTCCAGCAGCAGTAATGGCTTCGGATTTTGCGGTAGCCACATAATCAGCAACAGCTTTGTTTGTCGGCAGATTAGCTTCATCAGCAGCCGTCACCGCAGTAGCAACACCGTAGGTGCTTGCCTTTACGTTGGAATCACCAGAACCCAAAACGATCTTATCTGCGGTAAGACCAGTCCCTTTTACGTAACCATCAAGATTTACGTCTGTATTGCCAATTTTTTCGTACTTGTCTCCAACCCAGATATATTCATCGTAAGCGTCCTGCGCACCGTGAGCATCCGGAACAAGATAAATGATACCCTTTTCGCCAGTTTCGGGAAGTTGATCGAAACTTTCAACTACCTGATAATCAAAACCAGTAATGCCACCAATAGCGTCATCGACATATTTCTTAGTAGCAGGGTTGGTATCTGCAGTAGGAGCTAGAACAGTGACAGCACCAGTGAAATCACCGCCAGCTTTCGGCATTGCGTTATCCGCCGTTGTCTTTACGCCAGCAAGTCCCGTCTGAAGTTCTTCAATATTGGCTTCTGCGTTTGCGACATCGCCTTCTACTTGACTAAGAGCCTCTTTCGTAGCATAAGTATCAGAAATAACCTTTCCATTGCCATCCTGCGTTGCTTTCGTAGCTTCCCCAACCACGGTTGTGCCATTAACGATATTCGCAACTGCATTCTGCAGATTGATAATATCCTTCGTGACATCACCAGAAGGAGTAGAAGACGCAAGCTTCGTAATTACCGCGCCAGCACCAACTGTATTAATCAGATAAGCGGCAATAGGATCTTCTCCAGTACCCAATACCGCAACAATCTGACCGGGGTACGCAAGAGGATTGGATCCTGCATAGGTTGTTAATGCCGTGTAAGATTCAAAAACAGAGTTCGAATCAAGAGGAAGCGGGTTTGTGCGCGCAATAGAAACGCCAACATCCCATTTAGCACCAGCAGCAAGACTATCAAAAAATTCTTCACGTGTCATATGTTATATTCTCCTTTCTCTCACTTCGTGACCGTTATATTCCATTTTGAATCTCCGCCTTCGGCCACGGCGTTAGAAACATAGAACAGATCATAATCAGCTGTCGCATAATTATTAGCGCCATTAATACTGACCGTCGTCTTAAGAACTGTCTGCGGAGCGCCATTGACAGCGTTAGCTACGCCAATACTCTTAACGACTCCAGCAGGAGCCGCGAAGAACATCTGCTTCATTTGAGTAGTATTCATAGGCGTAGAAAAACTGCCATTACGAACACCAAATGCTCTAAGCTGCGCCGAAGTAATGGCGGTAGGATCTGCAAGAGCATTTGTTCCATTGTAATAACCCTGGAACCAACCTCTATAACCAGTGATAGAAGAAGAATTGGCAGATTTGGTACCAGCCGCGATAGCAAGATCTACTTTCGGATTTCCGACATTCGTAACAGGAGTAGCGCCAGCGCCATAAGTAGCGGTAACACTCACGTGATAATTTGTATCTTCTGCTACAGTGAATGCATCAAAACTTCCGGTTGCGCCAGTAGCGCTTCCGCCATTGGTATCGGTTACTTCATATGTAGCCGTAATACCAGTGTCGGGACCATAACTATATTTACCCTTATTGAAAGTAGCAGAATACGAAGGAGTGACGGAAGTACCGACCTCTTTTGCTCCTGCACCAGTAAGAGAAATACTAACAGATGGTTGTGTAACAGTAGGATTAGACTCTTTTACGAAGATGGTATCAAAAACCTGTTTCAGATTTTTACCAGTAGCAGCAATTGTTGCCTGACCGTTGGTCAGAGTAATATTACCGATCGCGCTTGTCGTAATAAGGTCCTTGTCAAAATAAACATTTTCTGCGTTGTAATTTCCATCCATTGCTTTCCAAGCAGCGCCGTCATAAACATATGCGGTATACTCGTAAGCAGTTCCAGCGATTGCCTCTTTAACAATTGCGATATCGCCCTTTCCAAGAGCGGTTTCTCCGACAGCCGTAGCAATTGCGGCGGCGTGATCGCCTCCGTTTGCTACTGTTGCTTCGAAAATTTGTGTGGCGTGAAGGTTCGCAACTTTCTTGTCAATTTCCTTGATAACATCTGCCATTGTCGCATAATATGGAACAATTTCAGACCAAGTCTTTGTACCATCACCAATTTTAAAAATGCCAAGAGTGGTGTCAACGCCTACTTCTCCAAGCTTAAGCTGAAGGGTTGATGCTGCCCACTCTGCCGTAGTCCCGTGTTTAAGGACTATTCTCGTGTTAAGTGTCTTTTCTGCCATAAGCACTCTCCTATTCTAAAAAATTAGATTTAAATTCACGGGGAATTTGGGGTTCCACCGTTTATTTCAATTATATCTACATCGTCAGACCCACTAATTTTTACATATTTTAGAGCCGACTTGTCCCAAACAAACGCTGATTCTGAATCTATTGCGTAATAAAGAGATTTTTCAATTCCAGTTTCCGGAAACAAACTTTCCGAAGGATATTGCTCCACTCCGCCAATTGAAAGCTCTTTGAATTTTTCATCAACATACTGCTTGATAACTTTATTTTGAACAGGACGAACAGATGTATCGGACATTTCCGTGTCACATTCCCAATTTCTAACATAAATTTCATCCCACGCACCGTTCAAAATACAGTAATTTTTGTTATTACAATTTTTCATGTTATTACACCCCCATCAAGGGATTCTTCGACCACCATTTTAGACGGCGCGGTTGCCATAACAAGGCTACCCATCTCTACTCGAAGCTGAGCAATTAGTGGGACTCTCGCGTCAAACATTAATGTTTCAATTTGAGAAAGTGTAACGGAAATACCGCCGTCAACGACGACAAACGATTCATCTCCGGTGCACATTTCTTTGGTCAAAACTACTCGACCTTTTTGAGAAAAGGTAAACTCGGCGTCGGTAACTTCTTCTTTTTTTATGGATTTTGACGAAAAAACAATCGTCGGCGTCGTTCCCCTAACCATATTCGCCCTCCTTTATTTAATAATCAGTTTTATAGTATTTTTATTTTAAATTTATTTTTTTTGTAAAATTATTTAATGTAATCATAATTACCTCTTAATTTAGACAGAATCTTTCCATTCTCCGTCTACAAAGATTTTTGTAACAGTCTTCGCCTTTTTATCTTCGTCGAAATCTCTAACAATCGTAATAGAACCGTCTGCCGGAACGCCAAGATTCTGCGAAATCGCATAATTAGTCGGGTCCATTGGCATATTGTCGTCTGGAGCTTCTCCCGGATTTCTCTCGTAGAGGTCATCTGCCATAATCATCAGATTCTTGCCGTCTGGCTGCTCGTAATAATTAAGAATTGAAATCGCCATTTATTTTACCTCTCTTTTTATATTTTTTATTTCGGCTGAACCGGAACTAAAACCGCGCTTGTAACATTATTATCAATCACACTAAATTGAATTCCGTAAGTTACTCCGTTTTTTACTCCGCCCTGTGGAGGATTAACGGCAATTGTTACCGGAACATTATATGTTACTGTTTCCGTGGTATTGCCATCTTCCGACAAAACATTTAACGTAACGGTGTTTACTTTTCCCGTCCCACAATAAAGGGCTCCAGCTTTGCTAAGAAGTCCTTTATTTTCCATTGCAATTCGCATTGCTTTTGTTGGAAGTGCCGCAATGCAACCACTTTCGCTGGTTAAAGCACTGTTAGTATCTGCCATATTGTCTCCTTTCCGTTAGTATACGAACGGAAGATTGTTTATATTCGAAACGCTCAACGACATCAATCCATCGTATCCCAAATTAAAGGAAATACTCTGAATTAAAAATCTTTCTCGTTTCATATCGAAATCTTCCTCATCAGTATATGTTACTATGTTATTAACACTTAAAAGCGGATTAAACATAACAGAACTACTTAATGTGCTTTCCGCTATAATCTTCTTCCGCAATTCATATTCTGCCCGTTCTTCTGCTAATTGGTCTGTCGTGATGTTGGAGTCATTAATCACATCGGCGACACGAAGTCCAATTCTTCCAACCGAAATCGGAGAAGTCGGATCTTCGTTCTTTTTAACCGCTGTGCAAGTATGCCCATTAACATTCGCTCCCACAACATAAACGCAGTTAACGAAAGAGTTCAGATCAATTGAAAAGTTTTCGTTTTGCAGATTTTCAATTGAATAATCATAAAGATTCGGCTTGTCTCCGTCAGAAATCACATCAACGGTCGGGACGAAATTCAACTGTCCGTAGGAATCATAAAAGACCTCCGCAGACAAAACATCCGCAATCTGCGTAATCAGATTTCCGTAATTCGACCCGGCAGACAGCGTCATCGTAATCGGTGTTACCTTTCCCTCAAACGCTGGATGATAAAAGAACGGAGTCGGGTCGAGAACGTCGCCAGTTCCGCTGTCATACCACAAAATGTCTTGAATAACATCTTTGATTAGCATACCGGGCGGAATCTCGACCGTCGTTCCAACCGTGCCGCGCTTGCCATTCAAAATTTCAAACTTATCGGCGCAGCTTATTGATACCGTTTTGGTTTCTGTCGATTTTGACGGATTCGCAGAAGTAATCACAAAAACGCCCTTGTGAAACCAAATAATTAGATTTTCATCCGGGACTTCCAGACCAACATCGAGCAGGACTTTCGTATCTACCCATAAATTGTTGATTGACGGAGTGTATTTTCCTTCTTGATTGTTTAATGAAAAAGACAATGTCCGGCGAGAACCGTTTTGATAATTTTCGCTATACGAACCGCCGGACAAAATGTCTTCGTTTGGAAGTTGATAATTTACCGTTTCATCCGGATTCAAAACGAAAATACGGAATCGGGGGTAAATCGTCTTTCTTCCAATGACCTTTTTAATCTCTGAAATTTTTAAATATTTTTCAATATCGCCGACGGCGGCATTTTTCCCGTCAATGATATACTTATAATTTTCGCCAGATCCCATTTTGATTTGGTTAGAAATCTGTGGCATAATGCCGCCCCCTTTCTGTTATTCTGCCTGAATAATACGGCAGTCTTTTGCGTCGGCAATCTCAATCCAACTGAACGAAATTTCTTCTGGCATTTTCTCCCAAGATTCGTTCGTTGTATTGCTCGGATCGGTAATTTGAATAATAAAAGTTTGACCCTTTTGGTCTTTTAACAATTTCGGATTTCCGGAATAACAAACGTCGCGCCACTTGTCAAGCATATCGACTGCTTCGTTAGATGTCAGATTGCGGAAACCGAGAACCGAGGCGGAGAGATAATCATGATTTGTACCACAGAAGTTTTGAACTCTTCCGAGGCGCTCTCGATAACCACCGAGATTTTCCAACGGTCCACTGCTCTCTCTCCAGACAAAATTCGGTTCAGATGTGTTCGGGTCTTGTTCATAAACCCACTCTTTATTAGTGTAATCTGCGTTAATCATTTCACGACCAAGCAGACAGGTGACACTTCCACCAACTGCGTTTTTCACACCGTGGCTAAAAATCGGATAGCGAGACAGCGTATCTTGCTGTGTTTTAGCAACATTTTGCGTCTGTGCCCCGTTGGAAATATTATACTTAAATTTCCAAACATCTTTCGGGGCGGCCGTAAACACCTTTGGATCGTCCGTTTCGTGAAGCTCCGTAATTGACCACCCCTGCCAACTTGTTTTAATCGGAACAATAATCCCAGACTGATATTCAACATTCCCATCAACTTTGTTTTCAACAAGTCTGAAAACGTATTTATAATAACGATTGTTTCCAATATTAAAATCTCTGATCGTGCCAGAGGCGTCCTCCAGCACAACCGGAGTCCAAACGTCTTGTTCAACCGGCCTTCCAGTTTCTCGATTATACCAAATTTCTTTTTTATAAATAGAAATTGAATATAGAGATTGGTCATCGTTTGAAATTCCTTGCGCCGCCGCAGTTGTTATAATTTTTCCGTTGTTTTCAACGTTTTCGAAATTGAAAAGACCGATAACAGAGCGGAGATTATCGTCGACAACCGACATAACATTTGCGTTTTCAATTTTTTCAGGAGCTCCATTTGCCGCCTGTGGAGCAATTCCATTTTCAGACGTTGAAATATAAAAAAACTTAGATTTGATGTATTGTAAGTCGGGAGCCTGCGAAACTCCTGGAGCAAGAGTTTTGCCTGGACCAATTGAAAATTTAATTTTCAAGTTTCGGAACTCCTTTCTTTTAATTTTTTTATGAATATTTAATAAATATCTTGAACGACAAAGTATGTGTAATCATTCAATCATCATCTTTTACTCTCCGGAAGGAGCTTGAACATTAACAGTAATTTTACTATATCCAACCTCTCCAGCTTTTACATTATATACTCCATTTTCCGTAATCGTAATTTCGGAAGTTTTGTTCGGAACGTCCACAACGACGCTTGCCAGATTTGTTACATTAACCGTTCCGTTTGTGGTAATCGTCTGCGATCCAGCCGGAACAATATATTCGTCCGGAATCGGATTAACAGTAACGCTTAAAAGCAGCTTCCCGGTATCAGGAGAAATTGTCTGCGAATCCTTCGTCGGAGTTGCGGTTTTAGCAGAACTCGGAGTTGGGTTAATGGTCACCGATTTAATACCGAGCTTGCCCGCAGTCGGAGATACGGTTTGGGCAGTCGTTCCAGCAGTAACGGTTTTGGCCGCGTCAAGTGGAGCCGCTTCAACAACAACACTGCTTAACAGCTTGCCGGTGTCCGGGGTAATCGTCTGCGAAGCAGAACTCGGGGTCGCGGTCTTGACCTGCGTCCCAAGAGAACCTGTGACCTTTGCACCATTTACATATGCCGTTTTAGGAGACAGGATGTCATCAGCGGCAGCGGTTGCATCAGAAGTGTCGAGCTGGGGAACGTTTACCGTAACCTTATCATATCCATCAACGCCCTCACTGGGAGTATATACCTTGTTTTCAACCGCTGTGAGCTGTTCAAGAACTGATGGAATGCTGTCTTTGCCCCACGCCCCATTGACAAACATAAAGTTCTCCTGCGTAAAATAATTAATAGCGACAGAACCGGGTGCGGGAACACCATAATCCACAAACACCGGATAAAACTCTGGAGAAAGTGGTTTTTGTGCCGTAGGAAGTGCGTCAACTGTGTCGTTTTCTCCCATTATCAGCAAAAGCGTATATGCGTTTGCGTTTTTAACAAAATTTTGAAGTGTAATCATATAAATATTTCTCCTTATGAAAAATTATTTTTCGAAATTTTTCTTAACAAGTGCAAGCGCTTCTTCAATCAAATCTTTCAGATTTTCTTTCCCGAAAACCTTCAAAATCATCTTATAGAAAAGTCCAGCATGGGCCTTAAAGTAGTTTTCAACCTCTGTCAACTTCTCTGCGCCGTGCCCCGCGCCAATTTTGTCCTCTGCCATTGTTACAAGCCCCGCAAGGTATGTTAATAAAAGCTTCCTTTTATCATCCTTAGACATCTTACAGAACTTAATAATCTGCGGCACAAGATACGAAAGAAAGGCGAGAACGACAGCACCAATACCTAAATATAATCCAATATTTTCCATATTAAACCTCAAGCCTTTCCAACCGCTGAATTTCTTCAGCGATCTGATTTTTCTTTTTATCTGTTTTATAATTTTTTTGTTCTTTTTTGAGTTCTTTAATTTTATCTTTTATATCTTCGTTCCACTTATATTCAACCAATGTTTGAACACAAGCAATTGCGTCAGTAATATCCAACGGACTATCTCCAATGTCAAAACAATAATTTTCACAAACTAATTTCGCAATGTCTTCCTTTTGCGGTTTTTCAACCTCGTATCTTCTCGTAAAGAAAGCCTTAACGCTAACAGAATGAACGCCGTCGAAATCATAAACTTCCACCTCCGACTTTTCACAAGCGAGCTCCCAAATTGCGTGGACTTGCGCCAATCCTTGGAGCGACGCAATTGTCGTAAATCTTCCGGCCTGATTCGGGAGCTTCTCTTTTAATACGAAAAACTTCTTGTCCAAATTTTGACAATGTCTTTTAACACCTTCCAAAACAACTACGATTTTATCGTATATATCAAGCCAAACAGAATCTACTTTTTCGTTCAAGATTATTACCCCGGACATTTCGACCCTGTTTGACTTAATGTTAACAAGTGCCCATCCGGTCTTTTGTTTTGCGAGGTCGAAGCTCAAAACATAATCATAATTTGACAAATCATAATTATATTTTACCAAAACCGCTTCACCTCTTCGTTGAAATACTTTCTCATAAAATCGCTTCCCTTTTTAGTCGCATCTCCCTCAAACCACGCATCATCATACGATGGATAGTTCCCATCTTTATAACGCGGAACTTCGAACCTATTCAACCAGATTTGAATAATGATTCCATAAATTGTCAAAAGTAATCCAATAAATGCAAGTGCGACAATTTTCGTGAAATATCCCATCCAGCTTGTGGCTGCGCTCACAATATAAATTGCGATTACAAGCAGACAAGCATATAAAAGTTTTCCATCGTATGTTTTCTGTTCTCTCAACCAAAAACGAATAACGCTCGGAATTGCGACAACAAAAACGGTGAAAGGTCCATACCGGAAACACGCTTGAAGATGGTGTCCAAGCTCGTGCGCGTTCAAGTAAAAATCGGTATTTTTAGGGACAAGAATAAAAGGACCGAGATTCAGTCCATAATCTTCTGTAATCGGAAAGTAAAAAATTGGTCCAAACCTTTTCGGTCTGTTTCCACGAAGTCGGAGATATAACGTAACGACACACCCGGCAAGAGTTGTCGGAAGTGCCCAAGTGAACGAAAGAACCCAAATTAGAATTGTTAATTTTTTGTTAAATTTCATAAATCCTCCAACATAGGGAGGGCTGTGATAATTTTTCACCACAACCCTCTTTTTGTTTTTAGTGATTATTCGCAGTCAAGATAACCTGATTACGAAGATCTGTCAAGAAGCGATGTCCATCGAAATCGCTCTGCGTATTAAATGTAGCATCAAGATTCTGAATATTGATCGAATTGTCAGTAGAAGAATTAGAATTGTTAGTCTGGAGACTATTGCCGCCAAGACGAGCAATAAGGTTAGGAGCGACCTCACCAAGGGTCCACAAGTTACGAGTAAGATCGGCAGGAATAATGCCAGATTTAGCAGGAAGAGAAGTAATTGTGCCAGAAGGAGTGATAATGGATTCAAGACCGTTTTCGTTGATCAGCGAGCGACCGCCGGGAGCTGAAATAGTGCCGGAAGCAAAAGTCGCCTCTGGATAACCGGCTAATTCTCGGCCTTTGTTGGTGTTACTCCGATTTATTTCTGAAGAAACCCCAGACGGCACATTTAAAATATAAGGTTCTCCATTTACAAATTTCCATGCCCAAAGTTTTTTAGAATTTCCAGCAGCTTTACCTTCGTCAAGTTGATTCATTGTATTATCCAATCCATACATTTGATAATACGAGCCATCAGACCCTTTATAAAAAACAGTATTTGGACGATCGTCTAAGTTTGCAATAACCGCAGGTCCTTTTAGATTGGAAATCTGTTTTTCAATACTGCCGTCTTTCGAGACATCGAAACTGAAACTTTCCCAATCTCCCATTGTACCATCTGCGCTTTGTAAAGCATATCTAAACTTTTTAATATTTCCATCAATCCTATCAGATATATCTATTATCGGCTCATTAGAAACCGAAAATAGACCGTAAAAACCGTCTTTTTTATTATCATAATTATCTTGCGGATTTGACATCAGGAAACTTGTTTTGTAATCCTGTTTTTCAAACAACGCTGTTGATTTTTCAACCTTGTCTTTTGCTGTTTTATCTACCGCTCCCCATTCGGTTATAGCACTTTCTACTGCCCCAGTAAGTTGTTTCTCATTCTCTTCACCGGCAGAATAAAATGGAGAATTTTTGCTTTCGGAAAGTTGTTTTGGTGTCATACCTCCATATATCTCAAGTTCTTCTGGTGTCATATCTCTTACTATTGGACTAGCATAATCATCTATTTCGTTACCGTCTTTATCTTTTTTCTTGCCGTATCCAGTAACAACTTTTCCTTGTTGAAATGCATCTAGCTCGGCCTTTGCTTCGTAGTATGCCTTTTCTTTCTCTGAAGCAATCTCATTATTAATGTCTGTTGCTTTTTTGCTAATATCTTTATCAAGACCCGATTTAATAGCTGCATTAAACTTTTCCTTACTTTCGCTCAAAATAGCCGTAACAAGAGCGCCATTTACGCCGAGAGCATCCAATGTATCTTTTGCGGTTTTTTGTAATGCTTTTAACTGTTCATTGTCTTTAATGTTTTCGAGAATTTCTTTCTGCTGTTGTAGCGAGTCAATTTGATACTGAATATCGTCTTTGTCGCGCTGTCTTTCCAATTCGTCGACTTTTTCCTGCGCAGATTTAACAGCTTCTTGATCTGTCATATAAACAAATCCAACACCGGCACGGTATATGTGTTTCTTTTCTTTTGACGCATTTTCAAGAGCTTCTTTTGCTTTAATCAACTCAATCTCTTTTTCGCGCTGCTTATTAACATCGTCAAGAGAATCACGAATTGACTCAAGATTAGAAATTTCTGTCTCAAGTGTGCTTGTCGCATACTTTGTCAGAATCTCCTGCTGTGTGTCAAAAACATCTGTTGAGAACAAACTCTTCGCGTATTCAATAAAGCTCTGATTATAAGATTCGAGCTCATCCTTGTGTTCTTCGTAAACTTTGAGGAATCCGGAATAGTTTGTTTGTTTAAAAATTTCATCTCTGAAACCATCAAGCGCGGAATCTTTTTCAATGTCTTCTCTAATAGAAGAAATAAACACATCCCATTTTTCTGCGTTCATAGCAATGTCTCTTGAAAAGAATCCAGCATATACCTTCCGCAGACTTTCGCCGCCGGCAAGAATATCGACAAGATTCTCTTGGACATTGTCCATAGAAACGGAAATTCTCCCTGTTTCTTCGTCAATTTTCTTAAGCAATGTTGGATATTGGCTAACGATCTTGTTGATGTTTTCCTGTGAAAACAGCGAATTTTCAGACGCCGCAAGCAAAAGTTCGTTAAATGTTGCAAGCTTTTCATTGAGCTTATCGAGACCACCAATTGCAACATCGGTAGTCAGCCAGTCAAATGCGCCTTCAGAATTCGCCTCTCTAAACTGCTCGACCGTCATATTCATTGCGTGAGCAATGGTTGAAATTCCATCTTCGTCGACAAGGTTAACTTGGTCGATAATCTTATAGAGGGCATCACCAGTTGCGCCGAATTTATCAGCAATTTCAGAAAGGTCTTTGCTGTTAGCAAATTCTTTTAGCTGCTTTTGAGACATGCCGAGCGTAGTTCTAAGATTCTCAACAGCCTTTTCTGCATTCAACATATCTCGAACATTCTTTGTGTCGTTTTTGAACAAAGAAGAATAGCCGGACTGTTCGCGCAGATATGAAATAATATCGGAACGAGCATCGCTCGTCAGCTGATTTCCGGCAAAAATATCGGGACTCTTTTCTGCCCAATCTCGAGCAATTTGCATAATTACTCTATCGAGAGTTGCATTTCCAATGTCATAAGACTCCATTGTTCCAACACCAGAAGAATAGAATGATGCTTGCATATAACCATTCTTCAGAGCTTCAGAATAATCTTCAATTTCTGCCTTCGCGGCTTTAATTGCTGCGTTAAGTTCTTTCTTTTTCGATATCTCGTCGTCATCAAGATTTGCGAGCTTCTTTTGATTCTCGTTAATCTCTTTTTGGAGAGTATAACGATCCTGTTCCCCTGCCGTGTATGTCTTTTCAGCCTCAAAACGAATTTTTTCCGCCTCGACGCGAGCAAGCATATTTTTATTTCCGGTTCTTGCCGCCTCTTCGAAATATTCAGAAAGGGTTTGTGTGCTATTGCCGAGGTTAATTATTCTATCTCCGAGCTCTGATTTTTCAAGAGTCTCATTGATTGTTTTAACCTGTTCGTTGAACTGTTTCCAGTCGTCAGAATCCCACAATGCTTGATCTTTTTTATTAAGATCGATCAAACCGGTAACAGAATTTCCGATTCCGTTAATTGCTTCGAGCTGTTTTTTAGCGTCTTCGACACGCTTCTTACGAGCGACTTCATCGGCTTTAAGCAGTTTATTAATCTCTTTACCAAAGAATCCACCCAAAATAGGACCTAAAATTGGACCAAGAATCGTTCCGACACCAGGAATTGCGCTGAGCAAGCCAGTTGTAATGGCAGTTGAGGCTCCGGTTACTAATTTATCTTGAACATCGCCTTCAGCAGATATTCCAGAAATAACGCCGGCCGTCAAACCCGTTCCAACCCCTCGAATTGCGCCCTGTTTCCAATTAGTTTTGAGTTCTTGAACTCTAATATCTCGAGATTTTAGAGTTTCCTGATCTTTTTCTAATTGATCTTTTAATTCTTGTAATTCCCAAGCGTTCGCAAGTCCACCTTGTGTTGATTCATCAAAATTTCCGGTAGCTTCAAGATTTTTTATTTGTTGCTCTAATAGCGGAATGTTTTTCCGCGCCTTTTTCGCAGCAAAATAGCTAGCTCCACTTACCGTCGATCCTGTCAACCCAAGGAGCCAATGGCGAGAAATATCCATCTCTTTAGATTGGGGTTCGTTCTCTAATGTTCCTTGAGGAGTAGTAGTTATTGTTTTTATATTTTCAGCCCCGGAAATTACCGGCCTATTGTTGTAATACTTCCACTGTCCGTTTGCCGATTTATAAACACGCCTTCCGTTTAATGTTCCTTGCTCAACTCCACGGGCACCCATCGAATAGTTAGATCCAATATCTGGTTTTGTAGATTGTGCTGCTTGTTTAGCGTTTTGAGCATTGCTGTTTCTATCAAGGGCGTCGGCATTTCTATTTAGCGCATCAACGACCTTGTTGTTAGAATTGACAACCTCGTTTCGAGACCGCCTTTCGCTCGTATCTGCTCTTTGCTGCTCATATTTTTCTTTTTCTTGTTCCGCTTGTCGAGTCATACGATTTGGACTAAACCAAGCTTTTATTTTATCCCCTTTAGTCCTCAAACGACCTTTTCCTTCAGAAGATTCAAACCCAAAGAAGTCAGCAAGGCGCTTCAGGTCGGTTGTGAGTTTAAAAGAACGAATGGACACAACCATAGAGATAACTTGCGCAAGTCTTTCTCCGAGATTGTCAATTAAATGCGTTAACCTAGTAAAGAAAAATTTAACAATTGGACTGGCCTCAAGTTTTTGCGTAAATCCTTCCCATGCCGCAGAGAGCTGATTGATACTATAAGCAATACTTTCGTTATACGCCTGCATTTTACGAGCAGCTGTTCCTTCGGCTTTCTCAGCTTCAGAAATTGCCTGTTTGTATGTGTCGTAATTTTCCATATAGATCCCGAAAATATTACGCTGTCTGACGCCCGCAAGAGCAGTACTCACGGCATTCTTTTCGACGTCGGTAAGAGTTACCCACTTATCAGCGAGTTCATCCATAACGTCATCAAAGTCACGCATATCACTCGAAGACGAACGGATTTTAATCCCAATCGCTCCAAGCACCTTTTCAGTATCGTTTATAGAACTATTTGTATCGTCAACATCATCAGAGTCGCCAACCAAAGAAGTAAACGCAGTCGCTTTAACATTTCCGTATCTCGCAAGAATTGTTCTAAAAGCGTTACCGACACTGCTTGCATCTTGCTGCGAAACGTCGATCATCGTAGTCAACGCTGCCGCAGTTTGGTCAAGATTAAGACCTGCCTCGCGAGCAACCGCAGAGGTTCTCGAAAGAGCCGTAGCAATATCACCGGCCGTAGTTGCATACTTCGCATCGAGCTGCGTCAGTTTGTCAACGATGTCCATCGAGTCGGTTGCTTCAATACGGAATCCCTTCATAACAGAAGTTAGCGCCGTAACAGACTGATTCATATCCATAAAGCCAAGACGAGATAGATAAGTCGAAGACTTGATCAGTTCGTTGGCTTTGGAAACGGAATAGCCCTGTCTCAACCACTCTGCCGCAGATTGTGCAACAGCTTGCGTAGTCGTGCCAAGTTGCATCGCAAGGTCGTTATAAGTATTCATCATACTCTTCGCTTGTTCTGTGTTAGAACCGGTAATAATACGAAGATTTGTCATCGCTTCGTCGAGCTTCAGAATATTTTGATAAACCTGTTGAATCTCTTTGCGAGCCGTGTTGAGGACTTTTGCCGCAAGACCGAAATCAACAATACGCTGAGTTGCTCTGCTAATATCTACTTTGATATATTCGAAGATATTAGAATACGGTTTCTTCGCATAAAGAGAAGCCAACGCAGAATTGCGCTTCAACTCGTTCTCGGCATTGATCGAATCAATATTTTTAACTTTGCGCTTGTCGATCTTTTCAAGATTTTTATTGGTTTCTTTTAACCACTCATTGTACGCCTCTACCGCCAAAAGATCAAGTTCCCTTTGTCTTCCTCTGCTGGTTGCGGCATCACGCTGAAAACCTTTAATTTTGAGCTCAAGCTGAAGCTGCTGATTTAGGAGTGCAATATATTCCTTTGTTGTAGAATTTGTTTCCGCATTGGCAAGTCGTTTTTTGTCTCTTACACCGAGAAGCCCTGTTAGTTTTTCTCTTGTCTCAATATCTTTCAGTTTGGTCGGTCTTCCATCTTCAGTGTCTTCGCTCCATTTGTCGCCATAAAGTACTTTCAACTGTTCTCTATAAGCCTTGATAGAATCAATTGATTGCTTATAAGACTTTAGAACCTCTTCGATTTCTTTGATAGTGGCTTCGTTGGCTTTAGCATCTTCTTTTTCAAGAGCGCTCTTTTGCTTGTTTAGCTTGAAGCTTTCGCTTTGGAGTTTTCTTTCTTCTGAAATGCCTTTAACAACTTCGTTATACGCAGAATTAGCTTTGTATATTTCAACAGATTCTTTAGCTATTTGTTCAGCGTTTGCGGCGGCCGTTTGAGCCAATTGGGTTGGAGCTATGCTTGTATAACGATTGTCGTCCTTAGCAAGAGCATTTTTCTCAAGATTTTCTATCTCTTTTTGAGCAGATAAATACTCGGCACTTCCACTTTCTCCCTTTTGCTCCAGATCATATAGTCTTTTTTGCAGATTTGCTCTTTTTTCAAGTGCCTTTGCAAAGTTTTGGTATGCGTTGTCTATTGTTTCGTCATATTTAAAAATGTTTAACTCAGACGGATCATTCGCAAAAATTCTTGAATCTATGCCAACAACAAACTTTTGGAGATCTTCAATCTTCTTTTTTTCTTGATCCGACATAGAAGAGTCCCCTGCTTCTCGCCTTCTTAAAAGATCCAAAGTCTCTTTATCTGTTAGCGGGTTAGTTTCAAGAGATTCCACATATCCGCCCTTGGTACTAAATTTAGTTATGATTCCGCCTATATTGCCTTCGTTACCAAAGTTGATCACATCTTGAATTGCTTCAGCAAAACTATCGTTAATTCCGTATTGTTTCTTAAACGCGTCTAATTTTTTCGAACTATCCGCTTCTCTATATTTTTTGATTAATTCTTTAAGGGCAGTCGCTCCATAAGAAATCTGAAGAACCTGAGACAGTGCGTCCGCACCACTCTTATTTTTAGAGTCGCCAATAACAAATCTATGGTTTTCTTCGTCATAATAAATCTGATCTATTGTTCCAGCGGTGTAATCTTGTCCTCCGGTTAAATTATCTCTTTTCATACCAAGAGAAAATTCTCTCGCAACGTTCTTATAATTCTTTTTCTTTACGAGCATTGTTTGAGCCAAGGTAGAAAACAGCGCGGCGTTATTAAACTTCTCGATATCTTCTTTTGTATATCCAAACTTAGAAAGATTAGATTCTGCTAAAGCCTTTTGATCTGCAAGTTCCTGCAAAGATTCGCTAAAACTGTTATCGGATCCAATTATTGAGCGTATCTTGCTTTCAAAAGTATCTCCGGAATTATATTGTAAAAATCTCTCCATATTAAATCCGGCCGGAGGATTTTCAAGAAGTTTCCCGAGAATTTCGATTTCTTTATGCTGGATTGTTCCAAAATCAGATGCTATTTTTTTTCTACGAAGGTCATTAAACTCCTTGATGTCTTGCGGTGTATAATTTTCAAGATCGAGATTTTTAATAGAAAAATCTGTTCCCGTATATTTTGCAAGAATCTGATTAAACGCTTCGTCTGCACTTCGCATCGTTGCGTTATACTCTCTCCCGCTAAAGAAGCCGCCAAGCTGCGATGCAGATTTAACCCTATCTGGACCACCAATGTCAACAGAGGTCAGGTCCGGAAGAATTTCTGAATAAATATGCCCCGGATCTCTCAGGCTTGCTTTAAACAACTGCCACGGTGCGTCACTTTGCATATTAGAAAATCCAACTTTGCTAAGGTCGTTTTTCTCTTTTGCTTCCTTGATTTGCTGTTGCGAAGCTCTGCGCAACCTCTCGCCGAGTTCTTTCCCCTTCTTTTTGTCGTCTCCAACATTTTCTATTGCAGATATTAGTTCTTCATCTGAAGCGCCCATAGATGCCATCGAAACAAGGGCTTGTTCAACAGAACTCCGCCCCTTTTGTTTAAGGGAGACTTTTGCTTTTATGCGAGCAAGTTTATTTATGGTTTCTAGATCGGTATCTTTTATCTGATTAGCACCAGAAATCTTTTCAGACAAAAATTTGCCAAGAGAATAATCGCTTTGTGAAGTATCTCCTGCGGTTCTATATTTAGAAACAAGAGCTCTTTGTAAAATGTTCTTACCGTTTTTACTTAATGTCTTTTCTGCGTCGTTCACCATTTCAACCAACATTTCAAATGGCATTGTAGCAAGTTTTTCCGTTGCTTTAAGAACACCATTTTCATCGCGAGACATCAACAAAGCGTCTGCGTTGACATTGTACTTTTTAGCCAGTTCTCGAACATAGTCTTCGAAGTTTTTGCTGCCGCTCATCGTTGCCTGAGTCATTGCTTGGATAAAAGGAACTCCATTAACCTCGTCTTTAAAGATTCCAAGCCTGCGCAGTTCTCTCAAATATTCAGACGTACTGGTATAGCCGCCATCTTTTTTCCAAGCTTTTGAAACAACGTTTTCAAGGTCTGTCATTGCGGCAATAGATGCCGCTATAATCTTTTCGTCGTCAGCATCAAAAACTCTTGTATCTCGACCTTCTTTAAGCCTTTGTTCCATTCCTGGCGTTGTTGCCAGTTCTTCCATTTTACTGATTATCTCGTTTGGGAAAGGAAGTTGGCCGCCGTGACTTTTAATAAGTTTTGCCCTAAAATTAAGCAGGTCATCGATAGACGTTACTCCTTCATTTTTTCCTACTTTTTGCAACTCTCTAATTTTATCTTCGAGCTCTTTGGCATATGCTTTTCTGTCTTCTTCTTTTGCCTGTTCCGCTGTTTTGCCAGACTCTTTTTCTCCCATTTCAGACAATCTTTTAATGACGTGTTTATAAGAGATTGCGTCCTGTTCTGCTTTTTCAAAAGCATAACGAACAATTTGTCCAAGTCCAGCAGCACGTCCGCCTGCGCTCTCATCAAATTTAACATCAGACAAGAAGTTCCTGATTTCCGTTGCCTGCGAAGACAAAAGACCAATCTGTCCACGGTTTCTCAAAGCAGTAAAAGCAGCGATCTTATTCAGTCCTTCGCTTGTAACCTTAAGGTCGTCACCGAAAAATTCGATGTCTTCCGGCTTGATTTTTTCACCAGCTGCCTCAACGTCTCTAATATTTCGCGAAACGGCCTCATGCAGTTTAACAACATTTTCGGCCGACTCGAAGAACTTGCCTTGATCTTTTACTCCCTTCATTCCACGAATCACAGGAACAATATTGACGTGGTCACGGTCGTTATCGGTTCTGTTTGCCGCAGCACCACTACTTCCGATATACGCTGTTTCCATATTTCCGCGCAAAGAATTTGTAACAAATCCACGCATATAACGAACGTCTTGCCCCTGAATTGATGGGAAGCGGAGGTTTTTGGAAAGCAATCCAATATTTTTAAACTTACCATTGGAAATGTTTTCGACAGTCATTGCTTCGATGATCACATCGAGCATATCGTCTACTTTCATCTTTTTGCCAGTTCCAGCGCCAAACATATGTTCATACTGAGCTCTGACATCATATTTATTGTTTCCAATGATTTTACGCATTGCTTCCGGACCAATTAGATAGCTTTCGTCTAAAATCTTTCCAAGCTCTCTGTCGTTTTGGTCTTGGCTTTTTAACAAACTATCTCTTTGAGCCTTATTAAGTCCAGCCGCCATAAATGAATGGCTTCCCTTGACTCTGTTATAATATATATCTTGAACAATCTGCGAATCCTTTGATGTAAAATATTTAAAGTCCTCGCGATAAAAATCTTCAAGCGAAGCATTTAGCCTTGAAGCCGCCTTCGCCTCGTCTTCTTGCGTATGAGCAGAGTCGCCAATTACGGCATTATAATTCTGAATCGAACCAATTACGCGATTTAAAGCAATGTCAAATTGCGATAAAGTAACACCAACTTGATCAAGATTTCCTTCCGCGTCTGCAAAGAAAGATGTTTGAGATTCGTGTTCTCTCATCGGAACAATAATTTCTCGCATTGTCCATTCTTTTCCAAACCCATCGCTATGAGTAACTTTAAACCCTTCGGGGAGCTTTATTTTACCAAACCCCTTTTGGCTTTTACCGATTTGCTCATAAATATTTGCCAATGCAGAATTTGCAAAACTTTCCGCATCAACTTTTCCGAGATTAGCATCTTCATTAAACGCAAATTTTGCATCTTTAGAAAGATATTCGCCAGTAATATCAACAATATCGTCTTTCAATTCATCTGAACCAAAAGACGCCCTAAATGCCTGACCATACACCTCTCTTAGCGCCTTCGCCTTTTCCGTACCCTTGCTTTTAACAGTGTTTTCTTCGTGCTTCCAAAACTCCTCAAAGTCTTCTGGAGTGCCAGACACTTGAGCCGCAGAAGAAACCGCGCGCCTCATTGCTTCAAGTTCGCGTTGTCCATACTTCGTTTCTTTTTGATAAAAATAATCGTGAGACGGATTTACAGGTTCTGAGATTGTTAATCCGGACTTAAATCTAATTCCAAATTTATCTTGAAGCGTTTTTTGCATAGATTTAAGGTTGATCGCTCTTGTTTTTCCCATCTTTCCAGATAAAACAAGTCTTCCGTCCTCACCAACCTCAAACAAACCATTTAATTCCGGATTTTCGTTAAATGCCTCTATCGCTTCTTTTGCGCTTACCTTGTTATTAATAAGTTCGTGCTCTATCGCAGCCACGAGTATTCCACCGAAATCGTTTGAACCCATTTCTTCGGCAAGACGGATCATATGGATATTTCTTCCAAACATTTTTCCGATAAAGTTTTTCGGAACTGGCATCATAGCAGAACGGGTTCCGGTATATGCCCCAAGTCCCTTCGGATTGCCCATCCAATCAACAATTTCGTTAAAACTAAAAGCTACGTCTTTTGTTGAATCTGGCGTTCCTTCAGAACCCATTTGTCCGAACTTAACATCTCGCATATTTTTTATATCGACACCCATAATGTCAGATATAATTAATTTCGCCCTTTCATCTTCTGACAGCCCATCCAATTTTCCAGAAAGCCCAAGTCTTCTTTGTGTTTCATACCACTGATTTGCACTTACGCGTCTTTCGCGAAGTCTTTGTGATTTGAAATCGTCTAAAAGATCGTCTCTAAAAATTGATGCGCTTCCGTGAAGACCGGGAAGGATTTTTGATCCGCCGCGAGATAGATATTTTTTACCTTCTTTTGAATCAAGCCACTTATCCCACTTTGCCAAAAGTTCTTCTTCGGTTATATATTGAATATTATATAATTTTTCGGAAGGGGCGTCATAATCAAATCCAAGATCTATTCCAGCCTTTGTTACAAATCTTGGCGAAGGAAGTTTATTTCTTTTCCCGCCATATGGAGTTTCGTAGTTTTGCGTTTGAGATAAGTGTTTTGAAGTGTCTCCAGGCAAGAACGAAGCGGCTCGTTGCCAGTTTGCCGCAAGCTGAATATAACCATTATTGATTTGCGAAGTAGAACCTTGACCAACCGCCAGAGGCAGAGAGGCGAGTGGTCTAATAATACCTTCCACCATTTTTGAAATACCGTCATTTTGAAAGAAGTATTTATACTCGTCTCTATTTTTTAGCTTTTCAATTTTACCTTCGGCCGCACTCAGTGCCCCGATCATTGTGAACAAATCGTTAAACACTCTTTGATCATAATATTCAGACGTTGTTCCGATGTCTATGTTCGCCTTTTTCATTTCGCCAAGAATTTTAGAAAACGCCGGAACGACATTAATTCGCCCGCCCATATTCATAATTCTTCCTTGGCTAACACCATCCATCAACTCTTTTTCAAAAAACTTTGTTGCTTCTGCAGACGCGCCCCTTTGACTTTCTGCGACAGACTTTTTGAGAAAGTACATTAAATCTTCGTCAGACTTGTCTCCAACCTTTTGCAATGTATCTTTTACGCCGTTAAAGATCAAATTGGCGGTCGTTGTCACAACTGCTTTTTGATCTTTGTCGAACGTCAACATTAAATCGTTTGGAGCCGTCATTCCGTTATAAGAAATTAACCCTTGATTAAGTCTTCCGGGAGAAAACTTAAACGACGGGATCTTTCTCATATCTATAGCTCCGTTACGACCAGTGCTCAGATTGGTTCCTTTTTTATAAAAACCAACCTGCATTTCTTTTAGTGTTTGATTATAATTTATCGCAACCTCTCTTCCGGATTGCTGAGCAATATCTATTAAAGAGTATAGCTGCTTATAAAGATCGAACATCTCTTCTTGCTGCGCACCAAATGCCTCTTCCATTTGTTTAACGATGTTTTCAGAATATCCAGAATAAATTTTCTTGATTCTTTGTTGCGCAAGATTCTGGGAAACATTACTAATGTTTCTACTACGTAATGAACCAGCCAGATTTTTAGTATTAATTCCAACAACGTCTACGCCGCTCGGGGTTTTTGTTATACGAGAAAACGCAGAATTAAATTTCTGAATCAAATCTTTCGAATTAATGCCATATTTTGACTGTATATCTGAAACAACCTTATAAGCATTTTTAACATAATCCTCTGCGCCAGCTGTTAAACCATTTATAACAGCGTCTCTAATTTTTTCATATTGAGCTCCAGTTGTGTTTCTAAGAGCTCTTGCCATTTCTCTAAACGCTCTTTGCTGATTTCTTTCGGCTTCTTTTGCTTTTTTCTCAGCAATTTTATTGATTTTTGCAATATTACCGCTTGGAAGTCCAGCGTTTTGAGCATTATTTAATATAGTCGCAATTTGAGCATTTGTCGCTTGATAAATTTGATTAATAAAGTTTTTCGTGCTTTCTCCGGCGTCTTTAAAAGCTTTATTTAAAGCACGCTGCATTGTACCCTGCAACTTACTAATTGCGCTAGTATAATTTTGGCCTTTATAGTTTATATTTTCGTTATCTCCGCTTAGTATTCCCTTTGTAATAGTGGACTCAATATCTTTTTCAAATTTTTCATATTCTTTTAAAATATTTTGAATCCCATCTTTTTCGGCAATACCGATTTTCTTTACTAAATCAATAAAAAGTTCTTTTCTTTTAGAAATATCGAATGCTGCATCTTTGTATATTTTTTGAACATATTCTTCGACATCCTTAGAGGCAGAAATTAACCCGCTTTCGGCGCCAGAAAGAGTGCTTTTAAACTCTTCAAAAAGGTTCATATTTGTCATAATATCATCCTCCGTTCATACTAATTTTTTACTAAATTTTACTAAAAAATTTCTCCTTCCCGGAGGAAATGCCGCCTTGTGAATAAAAGCGGCATTTTATTTGTCGCTTATCACTCTTTTGCGTCTTTCTCTTCCGGAATTTCTCCCTTTGCCGCTTTATATGCAGTGTCCTCAATAGCATCTGCCATCTTATGCAGAACCGGATCACCGGCCCTCGCAAGTGTCGCATAATCGTGAAGAATCTGTGGGTCGGACTCAAGTCTAATCCGTTTAACCTCTTTCGTTAATTCATCCACGCTATCGGGAGTCATCTTGTTAATTGTTTCAACAAGGTTATAAAGGTTCTCAAACGAGAACATATTTTCCACCATTCGAACCACTCTTTCATAATCCGAACGACAATATTCCAAAATCATATCGCACACGCCAGACGCCCATAAAATATCATAAAATGCGGCGTCTTTAACTTCAAATCCATCTTCCCATTTAATGTTCGTATATTCGAGAAGGACATTAAACAGAAGCGATATTTCCAATGCTTGCGGAAATTCATCAATTGAATCATCTGATGTTCGCAAGTCGAAAATCGCCTTTTTCACGAGTGCGTTTTTCATCGTTAGAGGCAGAAAAGATTTCACGATAATCTGATTTTTAATCTCATTAAATTTCTTTTCCGCCTCTTTATCTTCTGGAGAAACAAGCCACGATGAAGCTGTTTCGAGCAGGTCTAATATATCAACCGAATCTTTATCAATTATATTTTTTTCTTTCATAATTTGTTTGTTTCCTTCCATATCTCCCGGTGAACTACCCAGCCCTCAAAAAGGCATGGGCTTCCTGCTCAATGAGGTTTCTTCCACGCATAACAAATTTACGTTACCTCAAGTATCAACAGGCTACCTCCGCAGTTCCTGCGGTTGTCGTAATATTTAGACCATTGATAGTCCAACATTCATAATATTCATTGCGGCATTTTCATCTCGATTGAGAATTGCCCCACATTCGCAAGTCCAAACTCTGTCAGAAAGTTTTAGATCTTTATTGACACACCCGCAAAATCTACACATCTTGCTCGAAGGGAACCACTTGTCAATTTTAACTAGTTGCTTTCCTCTTTCTACAAGTTTATATGTAAGAAACGTTCTAAACATTCCGAATCCATTGTCGTTAGTTGATTTTCCGAGTTTTAATGATTGCGCCATATTCTGCATATTGATGTCTTCGACACAAATATAATCATATAATTCGGCCAATTCAAAACTCAATTTATGCAACCAATCTTTTCTTTGGTTTGCAATATGTTCGTGAATTTTTGCCACTCGAACTCTTTGTTTTTCATAATTATTGCTTCCATATTTCATCAGAGAAAGCTTTCTTTGTTCTTTTGATAAGACCGTTTGCGCACTGCGATAGAATTTCGGGTGATTGGCCTCTCTGCCTTGGCTATCGACATAAAAACTATGACTCGCATAATCTAAACCCAATGCTTTTGTTTTATCTAATTGAATATTTGGAATTTCTTTCTCAAATTCTACTAATATAGAAACGTAATATTTGTCAGATCGAGTTTTCTCAATTGTTGCGGATTTGACTCTTTGATCAGATGGAATTATTCTATGTTGAACCATCTTAACTAATCCGACCTTTGGAAGTCTCAACTTTCCATCAATAATCGAAACGGTTCCGTTCTGATTGTTTGTCGTGTAAGAATTCTTATCTTTTCTTTTGCTTTTAAATCTTGGAAATCCCATCTTTTGGCTACGAAAGAAGTTATTATATGCCGATTGTAAATTCATTTGGGCGTTTGCAAGAGCAAGGCTATCGACTTCTTTTAGCCATTCAAATTCTGATTTATATTGAGCCGGTGTGTTGTTTAGTTTTTCTTTTGTTTCCTGATAATGTTTAATTTTATCTTCCAACATTTTATTATAAATGAATCTGACACATCCAAATGTTTTCGCAAACATTATTTTCTGTTCTTCGTTTGGGTATAAACGGAATTTATATGCTCTATTTACAATCATTATACGTCTCCTCCTTTCTATACTTACAAACAAAAATCAAATGGCATTGAAGCAAATATTTCCTTCTATTTTTAGACTTCCAATTATTCGTATCTTATTTGTCGCATTCATCCCAGTCTATTTAGGAGCTTGGATGAATGTTCTCTCTCCCGTTAAAACTCCTTTCATAAAAAAATAAATTAATTAAATGGTCTTCTCCAGTGTTGTTTTTGTTCCGTTTATAACAACGACTCCGTTCACCATTGTATTTGAATAGACTTTAAAGGTTTTATTTGCCGCAACATTACTATAATCAACGTCTGGAATAATTTTTACGCCATTGTTATCCACGATAAAAATATCAGGATAATTCCCAACATAAAAAGAATTATCCAACGTAATTTCCATATAATACTTTGACGAAGAGCTCGTCAAAGTATTAGTTTTCCAGTATTGAGTTGTCCCCGAAACGTTAACAGTAACGGTAGTTTTCGTATTTCCGTTCAAATATGCCGAAATAGCTTGTTCTATTTGAGCGCCAGTATACTGACTAACAAAATCTCCTTCTGCCATTGGTCATTCCTCACTTTCTTTTTTATTTTCTTCCTCGCTCATTCCTGCGAAGAAATTTTCCAGAGACTGCGTGTCACTAATATTTGAATAATATTTAACCATCTTCGGATCTGCCCAGCGAAAAATTGTCTGCACAACATCAATCGGGTATCCAGCAAGCTCAAGAGCAGTCGATGTCGTGTGCCGAACGTTGTGAACGAAAAAGTCTTCACCAAGATATTTCGCAATTGTTCTAGCAAACGAGTTAATTGTCGCCTGTGTTGCCGGTTCATACGAACCATCGTGATAAACCACAAACATATATTCGTCTTTAATACCAAGTTCTTCACGCTTTTTACGCCATAAATCAATATAATGATCCACATTAACAAGATTTCGGAACACAATTCTCGTTACGACCTTACCGGCTTTCCCACGACCCTTTGTGCGAATTTTATCCGTTTCATACGCAAGTCCGTTATAAATCAGTCTGTCTTTTTCGAAATATTCCATTTTCATCTGAATGACTTCGCTTTTGCGCATTCCGCTCGCCGCAAGAATAGCAAGACAGCAAGCAACCTGATATTTTTTGTCCGCTTCGAGCTTTTTGAGACAATCTCTAATTTGATCCATCGTCAGAACAGGACGTTCGCGAACGAACGCTTTATCCACTGGCTCCAAAACTTTTACAAGATTTCTAAACTGCGGGTAATCTTCATCTAAAATTCTTTCAATAAAATTAGATAAACTTGAAAGGACGGCTCTCATCGAACAAATCCTGTTCGGAGAAACCTCCAATTCGTTTGTCAAATATCCAAAATATTTAACAAATTCTCTCTTTTTTAGATCAACAAAAAACTTGTTCTCGCATCTTTCCAGTACGAACACAAAAAATGTGCGCAGTTGTGCTTCATACTGCTTAATTGTTGCTGGAGATTTGTTTGCAGAACGCAAATAATCTGTAAATTCGTTGATTAGATTTTTATTTTTTTCATTAACTTTGTCCCACTTTTCTGGAGTGACCAGTTCATGGTATACTGTCGAGCGTTTCCCCATTTTTGAGGACCTCCTTTCTGTTTTTATTTGAATTATTTTTTAATATTTTTTAATATTGAGAGCCCGTGAAAACCACGAGCTCTCTTTTTTTTGTAAAATAACATTTTATCCCCTTAGAGGCTTTGAGACGTGTACGCGCTGAGAAAATCTGGTCACCAACAATGCCGCAGCATTAAATCTAATCATTGTCGCATTGATCTTATCCAACGAACAATATAATATTTAAGCGTTACTTCCCCACTGACTCTTTCTCGAAATCTTAAACAACGGCTGTGTTTCCCCGGGGTTATACGGATAGAGCTTATGATCGAAATAGGACCAAAATTCTTCGGGAGTCGCAGGCTCATTGCCAGCGCCGAACATTTGTGTAAGATCGAAAATCTGAGGCTTGAAAATAAGGTTGTTGGCAGTATAGCCGTTTGCAATATTAATATCAGAATAGATCGCTTCTCCCTCTTCTAACGCTTTTGAAATTGCTCCATTTCCTCGATCACTAAAACCATCAACATAAACACCTGATTTAGCAATTGTATTAACTATACGATACTTATCATTTGAGCCACCAGATGGACATCCACATGACATATATTTATGTCCAGTAACACCGAATTTAACAGAGTAGAGTATTAAGCTGTAGTTGACGGACGAACTTGCTGTTCCGTTTACAGTAACACTCCCGTCGCCATTATTTGTAAATGTAACACCATTTGTCGTTGTGGTTGCAGGATATTTACTTTTATCCAACAACTGATTCCACTCAATATTCCGCCCCATATAGAGCTTTCTCTTATAGCTCGCCAGCCAACCGTTTTCCGGGTTTGCTCCGCCTTCGGCATAATATGTAACCGACAGCGGCCCGTTCTGCGTCAGCGAGTTCGGAGCCAAGAAAGAAGTGAAACCCTTGAAAGTGGAAAGTGCTTGAAGCGAAGGCGTGATTGCTGTTTCGACGGGAGTTGCGAGTTCATAATGGAGCATAACACCAGACATTGCAGATTTGAAAGCGGCATTAGAATCGTATTTTTCGTCGCTGTCAGTAATAGCAATTATGTTTCCTCCACTATTGGCATATATGTTATAAAATTTACCATTTGAAATAATATTTGTTGTATTTCCCTTTGCGCTTGTAAAACCGATACTATAAAATGAATTTGTCGGATACGTTCCGGAGTTGCTACCCCAATCCATTGTCCCCATATCCACGACTCCAATCTTCTTAATTGCCTTTTGTGATAAAAAGTTAATTTCATCGTATGCCGAGCCTGCACTTCTCATTCCATCAGGGAAATATTTTGAAGAGGTGATGTTGATGCGATATTTACGATAAGGCTGATATTCATTTGTTTGAACAGTGCTAACACAAACATTTTCGAAAGTAGCCGAAGTACCGTGAGTATTCGGTCTAAATACAAGCAATACATATCTACAATCTCCCGGAGTCGTAAATTGATTATTTGATATAGTCCAACTATAATCTATAACCATTTTACTCGAATTTAAATATCCAATACTTACCACGCCAGATGTTGATGCTGTATATTTTATATAATATGTTGTGCTTGGAACAACGGTTAGCGGAATTCCGACTCCATAACCATCAGTACCAATATTGTCTGCCGTTTTCGTAATCACGCTTGAACTTAACACTGTGGCTTCTACAACTTTTTCCGATGCCAAATATCCGTTTGGAGAAACTCCTTTATAATACACATATGTGTCGATTTCCGAATATGCATCCGTGGGAGATCTATATCCAACAGTATCGGATAATATTTCTTTTCTGCCAACGAGATTAAGCAGGTTAATGCCGATCGCTTCCATACTCGTCGGAATGATTGTCTTTAACTCTCCCGCATTATACGGATAATAATCGTCCGGGAACATTGCGCGGAATTCGGCGGGAGTTGAAGGCTCGTTGCCAGAACCGAACATTTGAGTGAGATCAAAAAGTTGAGGTTTGAAAACAAGATTAGAAACAGCGCCTGCTGGCGACCATACATACATAATCGGAGAAATCGAAGTTGCCCCCGTAATAATCACACCTTCTCCAAAATCGGTTGATTCTTCAGTGTTTAATCCGCTAAGACCCCATTTTTTAGCCCATTGTCCTCCGGAAGGGCAACCTCTCAAGAGATATTTATGAGAAGAATCTGTCGGCAAGCTGGTCGGATTAAACAAAACGTATTGATAATACCCCGTTGATGTACCACTTAAAGTAAATGATCCGTCCCCATTATTAACCGATGTAATGCCCTCAAAAGTTTGGCCAAAACCAAACTTGCTCTTATCAAACAGCTGATTCCAAACGATCGTCTTACCCTTAACGGTATAATCTTTAGCTGGGACCCCAGCACTGTCAGTAGTAGAAACAACATTTCCAGACAATACAGTCGGAGTACCAAGCGTTGTATAAATTTTATCTTTGTAAGAAATTGGCATTTATGCTCCTCCTTTCTTACCAAAGATATTCATAAGTAAATGTAACAGCCGGATCGACGACACTGATATATGTTGGAGCGACACTCGGTTTAACAATTGTTCCGCTTGCCATTTCGGAGGTAATCGACCCAATGAACGGGAATTCATATGCCGGATCTGCCTGCGAGCAGACAACCGTTCCGTAGTGGAAACCGTCATTTGTGAAGCCGGGAACAATCGCGTGTTTTCCGTTCATTCCGGGGAAGTTTGTTTCGTCCGTTGTAGAAATGATTACCTTTGTAAATTGAACCTTAGAACGATCTGCTTCGGTTGTAGGCGCGGTTGTTTTCCAAGTCGGAGCAGCTGGAATGGTCGGGATCAACGGAGAGACGAGCTCTGTAATTTCATCTCTGTCCAAAACATCCGTTGTATTCAGGACCCACGCACGAGTATTGATCGTAATAGTAATACTTTCCAGATTATGAAGATTGTTCTCATAACCGGCATAAGTATATGTCAGATAACCTTCTTGATGTCCTTTTCCTTCCAAGCTATATTTCTTGTGATTGAACATAATATAGTTATTCTCATTAGACTGAAGTTTGGTCATCTGTGCCTCTGTCAAATTACCATTGGTTGCCTCTGCCGTTCCTTCAATCGCAATAGCCTCACCGGCATTACTCGCAGGGCCAGTTGGACCAATAGGTCCAGTTGCTCCAGTGGGTCCGACAGGACCTGCGGGACCAGTGGGACCTTCTGCTCCGGCAGCGCCGTTAGCTCCCTTTTCGACCCAGTCTGTCCAAGCGGTAGACTTCCAAGTTCTCATATAACATTTATTTAAATTATTGTTAGAACCGTAGAGCTCCTGCGTATAATATCCACTTGCGGTACGCAACAGCCACATTCCAAACGCGTCAACGCCCGTTGGTTTGTTTGTTACCGTATTGCTTCCACCAGCATAATACCATCCACACTGTGCTTCGGTTTTGTAATCATCCAAATCTTGGTTTGTCAAAACAGTTCCATTAGCAGCGCCCTTCCCATCTGCGCCCTTCGCACCAGTAGGACCAACAACGCCTTGAGGACCGGTAGGACCTGTCGGACCAACCTGTTTACTAACCTCTGCAATTGCCGCCTCAAGTGTGCTTTTAATCACAACATCTCCGTCATTTACTGGTGCTCCGGCCTGAAATCTTCCGTTTGCATCTCGAGAAACAACAGAAGAAGCCGTTGCAGAAGGAGTTGCCGCAAGGCTAATCCACGACTTGCTCGACTTCGCATAAACGGGAATTGCGTTTTCTTCCACTGGTTTTGTCGCCATATAAACCGAATGTTCTGGATCGAGTTTGAATTGGGCCTTCGTATTATCAGTAACGGCATCCATAATAAGACCATCGCCAGCAATAATCGGAATTTCGATTTCGTTTGTAGTATCGTCAACGGTATCATCGACATAAGTGATTTTACCCGCTCCGCTAATACCAATCCCATCGGAGGAACTATATGTTACATTCTGTTCTCCGTAAGAAAAATCAATAGATTTAATTGCCGTTCGAGCTGCCGCAGTTACTTCTACAGTACCAAGACCGACATATCCATCGTCTGCTTTAACGGTTTGTGCTGTCGCAGTCGGCGTTACTGTTTTGTCTTGAAGCACTGCGTCAACAGTAATATCTTCAGGACAATATTTTTTCGCAGTTTTAAGCGTTGTTCTTTTCGAGTTCAAGTTTATTTCCATAGTCGATTATCTCCTCCGTTTCTTCATAAATATAATCGGCATTTTCAATATCGATTGCCGCATCGTATTTTTCATTGGTGCCCTGTTTTATAATATAAACATTCTTGTCAGACGAGGTCTTATAAAGGTTGACTCCATCTTTTCTCGTCATATAAAATTCTCTAATAATCATTCGCTTGCCTCCTCAATATAGTCAGCCAACGCCGACCAGTTGGTCGCTGATTTATAAGCATCAAGTGTGCCGGCAGGTACAATAATTTTATTGATTTTAGCATCCTTAAAAGTGTCGGATTGAATCGTAGGAGGAGTAGTAGCGAAAATAGTATAAGTTCCGCCAAGCTCCGTGCTTGTCGAATTCTTACGGAACACAGAACCGCCGATACTCGTCACGCTGTTCGGAATCGTGACGCTCGTCAGGTTACTGCAATAATGGAATTCGAAATCGCTGATACTTGTTATACCGGTTCCTATCTTGACGCTTACCATGTTAGTACAATATTCGAATACAGAGTCACCAATGGTTGTCACATTGTCTGGAATCATAATGTCCCTCAACTTATTGCAACTGGAGAATGCCGAATCACCAATGCTCATTACACCAGTTCCTATCTCGACACTTGATAGATTACCACAATTTCCGAATGCGGACTTGCTAATACTTTTCACGCTGGTTGGAATTGTAATGTTCATCAGTCCGTCATAATAGTAGAATGCATTTGCTGTAATATTTGTTATCCCTGCTAAATCATCAGCAGTCACATTTTTCAAGGTTCCGTCCACTCTTTGCTGGAAAAGGCTTTTCCCACTTGCAGGCTCACTTGTGCCGTCATAATCCGCAATAGTACCAGTCATTTTACCGTCTGCACCATACGCGGTCTTGTCAAGGCGGATGTCGTCAGCAGTAGCAGTTGCATCAGATGTATCGATGCCAGTTTGAATAGTGCGGATTTTATTTTCAAAATCTTGAGGATTAATTAATTCGGTCGTTCCCTTTTTCTCTCGAATTGCCCCTGCGACACCGGTAACAAAATCTTTTAAATTATTATTTTTAGCCATAATGTCACCTCATCAAACAGGAGTGTTTAGAACGGTCGTAATAGATTCTGCAATTTTATCATCTACGTATTTCTTGATTCCATCAATGGTTTCACCGGCGTCCACAAAACTCATCAAAGCGGCATCCCATTTCACAAGATGTGCATCGGTAAAATCTGCGGAATTCGCACGAACAGCAAGCGGCTTTCCTTCGCCTGCCTTAAACGTAAATTTGCGATTCGCATCGAGAGTCCCTTCACCGAATTTAACCGTATCGTCAGCGGGGTCATACATAATTCCGTATGTTGCGCTTGAATTTTTATTAATCGCAAGACCAGACAGCAGCGTCTTTAAATCGACTTTGTTTGCATTTGTCGCGATTACATTCTCCTCAACGAGGAGTTGTTTTTCTTTTTCTGTGGTGGTTGTTCCGGAGACAGTCAGATCACCCTGAATCGAAACATCTCCGCTGATTGCTCCACCTGTTTTGTCATACTTTTTTTCGAGGTCTTCCGGAGTAACCGCTCCAGCAGAATTCTCGAGAGCCTTTGCCGCAAGAGCACGGGCAATGTTATCTACTGCCATAATTTACACCCCCGTTGTCATACGACAGAACACGGTAACAGAACCGCCGCCAACTGCTGCCAGATTAAACTTGAATCTTCCCATCCCATCAACAGGGAAAGTATAAATTCCATTTGCTGTCATTTCGTTCGTAATTTTGAAATCCGAGGTAAATCCGGTCATAACGTGATATTCGTCAGATTTCAGGTCAGAACACCCAAGAAGCTGCAAGGAAATACCCGTTCCAGTTCCTTCAACCTGAACAGTCAGGGTTTCTGCCTGCACATTAGTCGTTGTTTCGCTCTCCATCGGAGAGGTCGCGTCTTTCAGGGCATAAAAATTGTTCAAAATATCCATTTTCCAAATCCAATTCCTTTCTTTTCGTTTTACAAGATTTTTTGGCAAATTTTGCCAAAATTTCTTTGTATATATTGCACAAAATATAGTATGTTTATTGGCTAAATTTTATCCAATATATACGAAAAAATTAGCCATTTTTGATAATAAAATTTTTCTTTTATTCACTTTTTTCAAATGTTAAAAAGAGATGGGACTTTGCGGGTCCCATCTCAAGAAAACATTTATGTTTTTAAAGTTTTAGTTAAGCAACGGTAACGGAATCCTTCAAAGAGGGAATCTCCTTCAGGCTCACATTGTAGGTGTTAGTAGCGAACTTGCCATCAGCAAGAGCGGGTTCAAATGTCAGATCTGCATTCGGAATCAAACCAGTAGAACCATTGCCGTACAGACCGTAAACAACAGGCGTCTGACCAGCAACAGCGGACTCGGGATCAATAGCGATCATACGAATGCCCTTAGAAGAATAGGTAGCATTCTTAAGAACACGAACGACCTCAGCATAGATACCGTCGTCATCACATCCGCCTGCATCAACTGCAAGAGCAGTACCATTCAGGGCGATAGACGCAGAAGAGGTCATAGCCATACTCAGGTCGAACTGACCGTCGAGCTGGAAGCGAGGAATCTTGATGGTGATTTCGCCAGCGGGCTTACCGGTCTCAGGAGCGTTTGCATCACCCTCAAAGAGCTGTGCAGTCAGAACGAGAACGAGCTCTGCGGGAATGAAGTTCGCAGAAATCTTCAACAGATCTGCAAGGCTATCCATTGCGAAATAAGAAATGCAATAAATAACGCCGGTCTCGAACTTAACCGCATCGGTTTCACCAACGGTCAGGTTTCCACCCTCATACTTATTCTTCTCGCCATCAATAACGATGGAGATGTCGTCCTGCGTCGGGTTGCACCCGGAAGCACGGAACCAAACAACTTTCTTATCAAGACCGCAAGCAGTTCCGATAGCAACAGGCTCCTTCGACAGAGCGATTGTCTTCGTGGCACCATCCACAGCAGTATAAGAATCCTTCGAATAAATAGCGGAAGCACCAGTCTCGATTTCAGAACCGGTCTGCAGCGCGATATAGTTCAGGTCAAACATTGCATCAGTCAGAGACACGGTCATACCAGCAGAGTGGTTGAAACGACCGTACAGCTTAGCACCCTGACCGGCACGAACTTCCTCCATAGAAGAAGTAAATCCAAGAGTTGACTCCGTAAGGGTACGAGAGGAAAGAACGTGAGCAAACTCACCATTGCGAGTAGCATACGCCTCAGCGTTACCAACGGAAGCCAAGAAAAACTTTCTTGCCATAGTTAATAATCTCCTTTAAATATTGAATTTGTTTTATATACAAAAACAACCCCATTAACGGAGTCAATTTTTCATAATAATTACAAGCTGTTAATTTTCTGCGTGAGCGCATCGGCATCAACAGCAGAGCCGTACATGCCCTTTTCTTTCTTATAAATCCAGTGGTCAATCGTCTGTCCTTTTTTCAACGAAACCATCCCAGACATCAATCCGGCTTTCGTAATCTTATATTCGATAAGATCGTTGATTACGCCAAGTAAAGAAACAAATTGACGAATTGACATTTCGTAAACATCTTTCAACTTATACGACGTTGCCGCGCAAATACAAAGAATTTTTCTTTCAATTGTTGCGTTTCCACTGTCGCGAGACATAATCTCATTTTTTGCGGCTTGGTCATCTCGAATCGCCTTATCCACCCACGAATCATCCTTAAAATCTGGAAGATTTTGATAAAGAATAAATTTGCGGAGTTTATTGAAGTTATTCGAGTCGATTTCGTGCCCATCAATTAAAAGAACCGTTTTATTACTTTTTTCGTCTTTCTTCTGATCCAAAGAAGCAACCATTTTGCCTTCTCCGCAGTCACAATCAAAGAACTTTTTTCTGTCTTCATCAGTTCCATCTTGATAGAGTTTAACTCTTTCTTCGGTAAAAAATTGATCATACGGAATATACTTTCCGCATTTTGAACACTTCATTCCGGGCAAAATATGAAAACAAAGCTCAATAATTTTAGAAAACCGCATAGACCACAAAACGCCCTCTTTTTCATCTGAAATTTTTGACAAGAGATAGTCCAAATGAGTAAACTTAATACCCATCGGATCGTCGTTTTTATTCAAAAGCAAACAAGCGTTAGAAGTCATAAATTCGTTATAATTTCGGACACTTACTGGATATAAATAAAGCCCGCAGAAAGGAACGGGCTCGTCGTATGTGAAATACTTGTCTCTTAAATACTCAACTTCTTCGAGAATTTTCTTCTCGGATTCTGGCATCTGTGCCATTAGAAACCACACTCCGGCGTTTGGGAAACACCACTAATAAATGTTGACATAACAATCGAATAACCAAAAAATTTCTTTCCATTCCACAGCGACAGCTTTGCGCCGTCATATGAACTCATTTTAGTATTAAACTGAAGAGTTCCGACTCCCGCAACAAACGACCCGTTAAGAGCCGCCATTACGCATTTCAACATAACCGATGCACGATTTTTAAGAATGATTTCCGGCTGTCCGTTATTCCCCATCTCAGATGGGTTCGTGTCTGGGTTATACATAGCAGCGTCGCCTTGAATGTTGGAAATTTTGTTATGGACGATTGTTTCAATTCCAATGTTTACAGTAGAGACAAGATGGTCTTTAGGTACGACAGAATGAATATATATGTGCAGATGCGACGACTGCTCCTCGAAGGAGTCGTCAATAAACGGCGACAAAAAGATTCTGTCACCTGCCGCATCGCCATTGTTTGAATAGAGCAGTTTCATCCGCTCTTCGTAAGTCAACGACGGACGCATAAGCGCATCCATCGTATCATATTTTAAAATTTTGAATAAATAATCCGCATATTTATTATCGCTTTTAGCTAAAAAATCAGCAATGCGATATTCAATATTGTCCAAGTTGACAAACCGATTATATGCGTTTCCGTCCACAGAATATTGATTGAACACCCTTTTAAATCCCCCATTTCATCAGAATGGCCTCAACGAAACCTTAAACTCCAACATCATTTCGGGCTGCCCCTCAACAGTAGCAATACAACTAACAACAACTTGAAGTTGGTTATCAATCATCTTGCGTTTCAGAATAAATGTTCCGTCCTTGTTATCGATAAGCTCGCAATAATCTTCAACAGACATCATATCGGACCCATAACCTTCGAGCGTTGTCGTACAGGTTATTTCGGCTTCCGTAGGCAGTCCGTTTTTATATACGCGAGGTTCGAACATAAGGCCATCCGAAGGAATCGTATCAGGAATAGCACCGGGTTCTGCGATAGTGAAAATATATTCTCCATCGTCTCCGATTTCGGGATTCGGGTCATCTTCGTGGCCGTTATATGCAATTCTCGTTTCAAAGTTGTCGAGTTTACCAGTTTGATCCATCGCAAGATAGATCCGCATAATCCCAACGTCTTCCACATCAAATGTGGTACGAGAATCGGATTTTATAATATTGTTTACTTTATAAACGCGATCAGTTCCAATAATAAATCTTTGGTTGATATAATATTGCTTCGTGTATTTATTGAACTGAGCAATAAGAGTCATTGAACCGTCCGGGTCAATCGCAACCTCTGAATAGTCAAACATCGGGTTAGACAGCTTCGACGGCTGAATAACCGGCTCGTAATGATACGAGGTTTGCCCATTTTCGTCGGTATAAATCGATCCGATATTTCCATTACAACGGCACACAACCTGCGAAGAGGTCGGCTCCATTGTTGTTTGGTTTAGACCAATCCAAATATTCTTTCGGTAATTCGGCTCGGTTGGATCAAACTCATACGAAAAACGGTAACGATAACCAACTTTATTGTGTCTGTGACAATCTTTAAAAACAAGACGATACCAATCATCGCTGACGGTTTCTCCTTTATCGTTTTTAACGGACTGAATCACAACTTCAAGCGGTTCGTACAATTCCGTTCCAGCCTCTTTTTCTTCCTCAATCCATTTACGATTGGGACGATAAGGCCACTCGGAATCGATTTTCATCTGAATCATTTTCAGATAATAATTATCTTTAACAAAATTGGGCGGCGTTTGTGAAAAAAGATATGAGTCATCTTTATATTTTGAAATATCATAGACTGCCATCATATCACCTCATTTCAATGACCGCAACATCGATTTAATGATCTTGTCAGATTCAAAAATTTGTTTTTTCACATCTCGATATTCAATTGTTTCAACGTTATCATATATTCCTTTAATTTTTACAATAATTGGAATTAACTTTCCGTCAAACATTTCGTTTGCTGCATTAATCTCGAATAGTTGCCCATAAATAAAATGCCTTGGTGAAAACCCAGTTTCGTCCTCCTCTTCAAAAAGATGGAGAATTTTATGAATTTTACCAATCAAGGAAGAAAGATATTCTTTCTTCGCAGAATCAGAAATAACTATTTTCATATCATCCATAATAGTTACCTCCGTGGTATTTACGAGATACTAAATCCCACGCGAGCTTCGTAGTAAGCGTATCCAACTGAAACTTCAACTGATTAACCCACTCAACCTTAGAGCGAATGCTATTTGCTTCGCTATAGAGCTTGAAGTCTGTATCATTTAAATTTCGGCGGATATCAAGCACAAAATCTTCCTCATTTGTAGCCCAAGACACAACAAGAGCCCTTGCTAAAATATCTCTCACTTTATAAGCGATAACGCTTGCGGAAGTGGTTGCGCTTGCCGCCTCTTTAAAATCAGTGTTAAATTGACCAGCAGAATACCATCTAACTTCACACTTAGACCCGACAGGAACTTCACGAGAAAATGTTACAACGCCATTTTCGTATGTCGCAGAGCGATCATACTGCGTACCGATGCGAAAAGAAAAATCCGCATCCGCTTCTGGAACAAAATCAACACCAGTATTATATACGGCGGTTCCATTTCCTTCAAAAACTTCGACCTGACCAGCTGGAAGTTTTTGGTCAACCAACAGATAGGCAATTTTTGTCGGATTGGAAAATTGATTTACTCCATTTTCAAGATGTGGATACATCATTCTCTCCCAACGCACTGTATCTTCGACGTAAGCACGTTGAATGATTGGGTCGTCAAACAAGTTGATCGCTTTCTCATATATGGATTTAAAAGTTAAGGCCATAGTACGACGACCCTCCTTATTTTATTTTATGATTATTTGCTGGCATCACGCCGACGGTCAAGGAGAATATCTTCCATAGCACCGTTACTCAATCTATTAAGTACTTCAATTTTATGAGCGTCATTGAATGCCGGATCCTTTTCGATAATTTTTCTCTTAAAATATTCAAGAATAAATCCACGAAGAGAATCACAAAGTTTGTTATAAATTTTTTCAAGTTCATATACATCCATGGTTCCGAGTCTCTTTACGAAGTCAGATCCCATAAACGCATAATCCTTCGTCGTCTTGACATCAAACTGGTCCGCATATCTTTCCGAACCTTCTCCAAGTGCGAGAAGTCCTTCATCAAAAAGCTTGCGATAACGCCCAATAAGCTCCTCCGCGACTGCATACGGAAGAGATCTGACCTGACCAAAATGGTAAAAGTCAATATATCCGTTGGAATAGGTAAGATGCGTCGAAAGTCCTTCCGGATATTCATACAGGTGGACGATCTTGATCTTATCTTCGCCAAGTTCTGGAGCCTTGGTAGCTGTCTGGGGCGCGCCCATACCTGCTGCCATCATTTTTGTAAGCATTTCAATCTGCGCTTTCAGTGCGGCAATTTCCGATGACTGATCGATCGCCGGAGCAGAAGTTGCTTCGATCTTTGCTGCCTTTTCCGCAGTTTCTTCGACAGAATCCATTGTGGTTTCTGCATTTTCAATAGATTTTTTAACATATGCCATAGCTTTTATATCTCCTTTTAATCTCATAAATATAAAAAAGACCGCAAAACGGTCTTTTGTTGTTTTATTTGTTTAGTTCTGGATTTTTCCACAAGAATTTTTTAGAACCAGCCCCCCAAATAATTGCGTCTGCAGATTCTTTATATTCTTTGTGACGAGACGGGCGACGAGGAATTACTTTCCCATCAATAACCCATCTCAAATCGGGACCAGAATACCCGATAAATTCCATTCCAAGATCGAGATATCCTTTTCCGTCGAATTTATTAAAATCCGCGTATGAAAACACTTGATCTGGATGATTTTCCCTGACAAAACATTTGAATAATTTAGACACGCCTCCAACAACAACATTGTTAGAACCCGGACAACCACGAATAATTTCCCATTCATATTTTTTATGTCTGGAAAAACTCATAAGCTGAACAAGTTTGCCTTCGTAAAAAAGCCCATATGTTATTTGTGCGTTTCTGTGTCCTTGAAGGTGATTCGTGTCATTAAAAGGTTTTGCTTCTTTATTGGTAATTTCTCGAACCTCACAATTTCTTGCATAAATTCGGTTTTCAACCTTTCCAAAAGCAATTCTTAACAACGACTCCAATATCGGACGAGTACGAGGATCTTCCCATTCGTTTTCATAAATATGAATTAAACGAATTCCTTTAGATTCCGCAAGTTTAGATTTATCAAAATGATAATTTTTCTCTTTTTGAAGATTGGAATGCCAATATGTCCCGTTAAACTCAATCCCGATTTTATAATCGGGGCAGTAACAATCGATTTCATAAGGTTTTAACATACTCTTATCTTTATAACAAGAAACACCAAGACTACGAACGAAAGACATAATTTCAAATTCTTGATAACTCTCTTTTGGATTAATTAAATCCCAAGAATCGTATTTATGAAGATATTCTCCGACTTTCGGCATACTTCCGCGACCAAGAGCAAGAGTTAGCTCACGAACGGTATGAATGTTGTTAGCAATCATAAACTCGCGCAGTGTTTCCCTTGAAGACATAATTCGAACACTTTCTTCAGACAAATGAACCTGTCCTCCGCTTTCTCGATTATATCTTTTCCTCATCGTTTCTTTTGCCTTTTCTCGAACTTCCGGATTCGACATAGAATATTCGCATCCATATTTTTCAAGACAAGTTACCTTCATCTTTTCTTTTACAAGAGCGGATTTAGCAGGAGAAATGTTTCCATATCTCTCAAGATTGGTATTATTCTTTTTTTCGATAACCTCTGGAAGAATAGCGGTCGTTTTAACTCCATATTTTTCCATATTGGTCTTTTCAATCGTTTTTGTGATAAGCTCTCGAGACTTACTGATATCATACTCATATAAACGCGATTGAATCGCGCTTCTACTACAGTTATAAATATCGGCGATCTCGTTAATTGTTAAATTGTCTTCAATATAATATTTCTGAAGATCATCTTCATCAATATTAATGGTTTTTTCATTTTTTCTAAACTCATCCAGTCGAAGAACAGAATCAACTCCATATTTTTCAATATTGGTCGCTTTCAATCTGTCTTTAACTTCCTGGTTTCTCATCGGATTTTCAAATCCATATCTCTCGAGGTTGGTCTTTTTTGCTTTATTTTTTACTTCTTCGTTTTGAGACGGGCTTACGCATCCATATTTTTCAACGTTTGTTTCTGCTCGTTTCTTATTAATCAAAGAAAAGTCCTTTTTAATCGAATACTCTTTTAAGCTTCTTGTAATTGGTTTTTTGCCAGTTCCAAGAAGTTCTGCTATTTCTTCGATATTTTTATTTTGGACGATATATTGATCAAATAACCAATCTTTATTAATTTCGACTCGTTTCATATTGCACCTCCGCAAAGCGCATCATATTTATATAAAAGCGGTAATCCAATTGTTGCGGCAATTGAAAAGGTTAATTACTCCCTGTCCCGCTTTATATCTATATTATATCACATCAATAATGTTTTGTCAAGTAGTTTTTAGAAATTTTTATAAAAAATTACGACAGCTTCAGAGCAGCGATCTTAGAACCAACAACCGCAGCCACACCAACGCACTCCTGAATACGAACACGATAGGTCTTGTCGGGAGTGCGAGTGTACTCGCGCTCAACAAGGATATTATCACCTTCATAAACCAGCTTAACGGGCTTGTCGCCGTAAACAGGCAGGAAGTAGATCATATCGTTCGGCAGAGCGAATTCAGCAGTGGTGTTAACGGTGTTGAACTTCAGAGCCTGATCAAGAACAATCAGACGAGTACCGAGGTAATGATCGAGGAAACCCTGCTCAGCGATCTTCTCGCCCAGACCATACTGCAATCCAGCCTGCGTAGGAACAGCGTTGCCGAGAGCGGCAAGAGAACCAATAGCAAACACGTCGGAATTGCCGTTCGCAGCAGAAACTCTCTGCGCGAGGTTGGTCCAGTTCTGATTGCTGAAACCAGTAGCGGAGTAAGCAGTGCCAAGCTTCGTGATACCGGAAGTCAGAGCGCCGACAACCTTCAGGAAGATGTAATGCTCGAAGGAACGAGCAACACGCAGGCCCCAATCACCGAAGTCCATAACGCCAGCAGCCATCTGATACCAGTCGACCTCAGCAGCGATTTCGATAGGACGCGGGTTAACGGTCACTTCGTCGTCGTGGATGGGCTGCAGAACGCCACGGTTCACGCCCTCGGCGATCTCGTTGACCTTGTACAGCTCGTTGGAGCGGATGATGAATCTTGCGGTATCACCATAACCAATCTGACGAACATCAGCAAGGAAACGAACCATATCGAAGTTCGAAACCATCGGCAGGATAGGATTGATAATCTGCGCAATAACAGCATCAAAATTATCAAGGAAATCCTTGTTACGAGTAACATGAGGGTCTCTCAGAGCCTCAAGGCCCTTCTCATCAAAAATCTTCTGGGCACGAGTGTCCTCAACGCAATACTGTGCAATCTTATAGTTCAGGTTATACAGTCTGGTCTCCTTGTCCTCAACGGACTTGTTGTTCAGATATGCATCTGCAAACAGCATCGACTCCTCGACAATAGCGTTGAAGTTCTCGGTGCCACGAGTGTAAGAAAACATTGTCATATTATTTTACCTCCTGTTTAAATTAGAGCACTTCAACGAGGTATTCCTGCTCATAAGCGGGAGCACCCGGAACGAGAGTACCAATCGTCATAGGCTTGGACGCACGAATAGCGAAATTGATCTGATCTGCGGTCTCAGTGTCAGCCGCAGTCAGAGTGACCTTATTAGCAGTCAGATTAGCAAACTTACCAACGGTAGGAGCAGCTTCAAAACAACCAGCGCCCAGCCAGAACATATCGCCAACCTTCAGTTTGCGAACACGAGCAGGATAGCCAGCTTCCATCTTCAGGTCAACCAGCTTGTTGCCAATGCGATAGGTGTTGCCGGCGATAATGCCCTCAGACACATCGGCAAGGTCGATAACCCATACCTTATCCACAGACAGATTTGCTGCAGTCGGAGCAAACGCCTTCTTGCAGTTGTAGTCCTTCATACCCTCATAGGTAGCATCGTCGCACAGACCGCCAAGAGTCACGAACGCACCGTCATCGCACTGAGCATAAGTGGCATTATCATCAGTGCCAGTGCAGAATTTAGCAGACTTAACGTAAGCCTGGACGTCTTCGCAGACCATCTCGGCGACATCAAAAATCTTTGTTGCCATATTAATTTTCTCCTTTTAAAATAAAATATTATTATTTAAGTGCTTTCGCACAAAATAAACATTGATTATTTTCTTTTAACTCCAACAGCAAGTTTTTCTGCGGGAGTTTTCAATCTTGAATCTTCCGATTTCTGTATACCAAATGTCGGTCTGGAAATCGGGGAACTAAATTTTGCACCCAAAACAGGATGCTCTTTTACTTTGAACGCAGCAACGGCGACGTCTTTCATAACTTCGTCGTTAGAAGCATATTCGCCACACTCGCACTTCTCAAGAATTTTGTCATAATCAGCCTTCTCAATCTTCTCATTTTCCATAATCGATTCAGCATAGACTTTAAGATCGTTATTAAATCTTGCTCTTGCTTCGTTTTCGAGTTTATTAGAATATTCTCTAAACTTTTCTGCGTCTTCCTTTGCGAGTTTGCACTCTTCTTCCATACGCGCGATTGTTCCGCAATACTCTTCGCATTTCGCCTCAAGTTCTGCACAGCGCTTTGAAAGTTTGCAAAGTTCATCACACTCTTCTTCCTCGACAGCAGTAGCCTCTTCTGTTTTACAGGCTTCAGCTTCTTCCTTTTCGCCGCACTCTTCGTGCTCTTCGCAAGGACAGCCATCGTCCTTATTATCGTCCTTATCGTCCTTATCGTCCGGATCCTCGTCGTGATCGTCATCATCATGATCATCATCCATTTTGCACTCTTCGACAGGTTTTCCTTCTGTCATTTCGAGTCCATCGGTTTCAGGACACTTGCAATCACCGTCCATCTTACACTCTTCAACCGACTCAGACTTCGGCTCCTCACACTCATAATCTTCACAGAAATCACAATGCTCGGCCGCCTCTTTTTCCTCCTCGCCTTCGTCAAGTTCAAGATGTTTGTAAATTTTTTCCAGCTTCTCAAGAATCGCATTTTCACCATTCTTTTCAGCATATGCCTTTGCAGACGCAAGACCACCACGATTGTAAACAGCCTTTTCGCCCTCGAGACACATAACCGGATATTTCAGGGCGCCTTCAATTCCGTCTTCCCATCCTTCACGAAGATCAAGGAAAATATCGTCGGCGATGGACTTAAAATTCTCCGCCGCAATAACACGTTTACGAAGTTCTGATTTGTCAACTTCTCCCCAGGGCTTTTCAGACATTGCCTCTTTAGATTTGTCGACTTTAAGAGCGCTTTTTGTACCGATATCATCTTTGGCAAAATCTTCAACACCATCGATAATTACTTTATTTTCCAACTTTTCTTCCTCCTTTCTGTCAGGATTAAATCCAAGTTCCGATTCTTCTATTTTTGTTTTAGAATCATCATCCAATTTATTTTCATCCGCACCGAACGCTTGCTCGTATGCGAAAGAAAGCATTTTTCTTTGTTCCATCATCGCATTATCATCCAAATTTTCAAGGATAGACAAATGTGCTCCAGGAACTCCTTCAAGAACCTCTTTCCCGTTTTTACTTCCAAGAATCGTTGTTCCGTTTAAAGTCCAATCCAAAAGATCAATAACTCCATCTTCTCTCTCTTCCGATTTATGAACGGTAATTTCAACGGAAACTTTTTTACGACGATCTTTTAAAAGTCTTTTAACTTGCGAATAACAATATCTAACACACAAAACGCAACGGAATTTAATCCAATGCAGCCCATCTTCTTCCACAAGTTCAACGGGATCAGACTCTCTTACCCAACCAAGAATTCGTTCACCACGTTCAGTATTCCAATATTTTTCTCCGAGTTCGATATCGTAATCGGCATATCCCTCGTGCGTAGTAAAATCTTGATTTTTAAAAAATCCAACAATAGGCTTATTTTTAATAGAGCCGTTTGCAACAACTCTTTCCATTGATTCAAGAGTAAAATGAGACTTATTTCTGTTTGGATCAATATCCGAAATCGCATAAATCTCCATTTCGACAAACTCTTTATTGAGAATATCTTTAAATTTGATCTGACGTGGAGTTAGATCAAACTGCAAAACAGTATTTTTTTCGCTCATTTAATCTTTTCTCCTTTTAATTTATAGTATATTCATCGCTATGCAAGGCAAGCAATGCTCCAGCAATTCTACTGGTACTCCGAGCTACATTTGTTTTTTGTTCTTCAAAATTAAAATCTGTCGTATCAAATTCCGCCCCCACAAATCCGATAATTAAACCGTCGTCAGATTTTGCCGCACGGAAAAGTGCTGCTTTAGCCCCGTGCTCTGTCAAAAAGTTATACGATGCTTGATCTTCATTTTCTATATCATTTACATTCAGAATATAATAATCGCCAATTTCATCTAATTTTTTATATCCAAAAGTAAACATTGAACGAGGAATACTCTGATAACGACCCATAATATGATCTCCGCGAGAAACGCTTTCTGCAAATACTGACATTTTTAAAAGACCGTGACCAAGAACATTTCTTCCACCATTATGAAATGTAAAATAATATGCTCTCACCGCTCCGGCAGCAACCAGTGAATCAAGATTATGTTGAATCAATTCATGAAGATTTCTATCGTCTTCCTGTTCTTTAACGGTATGAATCGGTCCTCTTTGAATCACATCCACAAGGGTTTTCACAAGGCGATCATATCTATCATTTTCAATAGCATCACGGTCTTTTTCTCTTTTGGCTCTCGCATCTTCTTTCTTTATTTCAAGATCTTGTTTTTCTCTTTTTTCTCTCGATTCAATTCGAGATTTAACAAACATATATCCAAGAAACACCGCAACACCAACTAAAACAGCAAAAAATCCATACGTATTTATCGCATTAACAAAAGCCTCCATAATTATAATTACTTAATCGACAATCGGGATCATCTTTGTAAAGGTTTTGATCCGCGCGTCGAAGCTCTTATAATTATCACGATATCTTTTAGCTTCAACAGCCCAGATATCTGCCTGCTTGCGATATGGCATAATATTAAGCAGAACTTCTTCACCTTTTAATACGACTTCTTTGTCTTCATTTAATTCCGCCAACTCAATAAGTTCAACAACTTTTCTGCGATAATCTTCTGTCGCTTTTGCAATTTCTGCAAAAATAGCCTCCAAATTACCGTTATAGTCTTCATACTCTGCGTGAAGATCTCCGCGAACCGGTCTTGCATTCAATTGAACCATTAAATCGCTCCATTCGTCCGCCACTTGCGGCCAATAATGAGCATAGGACTCGTGAACAATATGCGCAGTTTCGGGATACACTGAGTAGTCAATTTGATAAACACAATTATCACAAATCATATTAAGCAAAAAACTATGAGTAATAACCTCATTCAGCTTTGCTCTCGTTTCCTCCGACATTAGCATCGTTAAGTTCCTCCTTCCCTTTTAGTTTCCTTTTATTATTTTTAATTTTAAACTTTTTGCCGCAACAAACACAAATACCATACGTTGTATCTGGAACGACCATAGTCATAAAATTATCTAAAATTTGGATGGTGGAATTTTCTTTACCAAAATCGTGAACACAATTCGGATTTTTCTTTATTCTCATAATTACCACCTCATATTTTCTTCGTCATATTTTTGACGACAATCGTCGCACAATATTCCATCACACTCTGTGCCACAAACAACGCAAGTTCCAATTTCTGGATCTTTTGTTGCATATTCACGAGTATCGGCCGTATCGAGACCACCATCTTTTGAAGCCGCCGTATTGTCGTTATCGATCTCAGTATCGTCTTTCGAGGGACGACCAACAGAACTCTTCGGAGCATCATCAGTAACTGATTCTTTTTTGTTAATATTTTCCTGCATTACCTGCGTTACCGTTCTGAATCCGCTATATATATCGAGAGAGTCTATATAGTTATGAACAGCTTTTGTGTCTCTCATCGTATATCCAATAGAAGAAATCAACTTCGGCAAAACAAACGAAGCTCCAGCGAAGAACAACTCTTTGTCTCTTTTCACCTCATCGGCAAAAGTAAACAAGCCACCCCAAATGTGGAGTTTCCAACTATATTTTGTCCCAATTATGTCGTTAATAATCATATTCAAGACATCTTCGAACTGAATTGTTACTGCTTCTGCTTCTGCCTCTGCGAGCAGCTGTGCTGTTTTAACCTGCGAAACAGACGGTTTGTCTGTCGTTGTAATAAGACCACCAAGACCAGCACGTGTCAGAACGTTCTTCGTTGCGTTCGCTGAAATCTCCGAACTGTTCGGCTGACTCGGAAGAGACAACAGTTTAAAATTCTTCAAAGGTGCAAACAGCGCTTCAAGATTCGTCGAAGTAGACGAGTTAAAATGTTCTTCGATTGCGGAAATCGTCTCCGGGTTCAAAACAGATTGGTCTTGTCCGGGGTTCGGGTTTGGAATTGTCTCTGCTTCTGCCGTCAAAAGTGCCGTCAGCGGAGTGCTTTCAACAAGCCCCTGAAGCGTATCGTAATCGGCGAGTTCATCCAGAGAAAGGAGAAGCCCGGCGGTATCGGGAACAACCCATGGGTTAGACATATCGCTGCAGAACGTATAACACAAATCTTGCGGCATTTGAACCCAGAAGAAATAAGAACGATTTGCGAGACCTTTGTTAACAATCTCAAGATTACCGCGTAAAGTTTCTTTTCCATTTGCGCCAAAATATTCATAAGAATAATCCAGCAGTTTTCCAACATTTATTCCCGGATTGATCTCTTTTCCATCGGCCGCAGCATACTTCCCGCAGGGAAGATATCCACTTCCGCAACCACCCGTATTAAACGCTCCGGAATTAACAAGATCATTCCAAATTTCCTGAATAAACTCTGGATATTGACAAACAGAAAATGCCGGATTTAAAAATAGCATAAAGTTGAAAGACGCAATATATCCGTGTTCTCCGATTTTAACAAGTTTGACATATTCGCTCGGCAATTTTTGCCATTCTGCAAAATTTACCTTCTTGTTTTTCCCTTCGCCGGAAATGCTACTGCGAAGTAAGTAAGCTGCCTTCCCTTCGCGTTTCACCTCCATCGCAACTCTTTTAAGAGTTTTACGAAGATTAAAACAACTCAGCCAATCGTCGACAAGTTTGTCGTCGTTTTTGAATTCGTCTTTTTTATACTCTGCTTCATCCAAAAGTTCCGGCGTAACATAATATTTGAACATCGGAATGTCTGCGGCCATGCGTAAAATCTTGTAATAAAGATACTGCGTCGAACTCATCGACCACGCTTCTGCGCGAAGTCCAAGCTCGCTTTCTCCGGGGTTTTTAAGAGCCTCTGTAAGTTTTTCTCTACTCATCGTTCCCGGACGAGTATTAATCATTTTCAGACGCTCATTCTGAAGAAACGGATTGTATTGATTAAAATCTAATGCACCGCCGCACCAGCCAGTTGAACTAAGTGTTCTTTTGTAAAGGCCGCTCAGATCTTTCATTACGCCATTAATAGAAACGCCGGAAGAAGGTTTCGAAACCATTTCCAGCCGTTCAGGAGCCTCATTCACCACGGGCTCCGGCTTGACCTTCGGGGGTCTACCGCGCTTTTTGGGCTCTTGCCCGTCTTTGACATTATCTGCCATTGTTGCGCTCCTTTCTTTTTTTTAGTTGTTTTGAGAAGCCTTCGCTTCCTTTATACGCTCATTCAAGCGCTCATTTGCCTTGCGAATATTCTCCTCGATTTTCAGAAGTTCTTTCTGCTTTTCTTGATTGATATATTCCGCAAAAGCATTTTCATAATTTTCCTTGAAGAAGACCGAAACAATGTCGGATTGACCAACGCAAGATTCAGGTTTAACTTCTTCGCAGAAAAATTCTTTTGTTATCTTTTTTGATAACAAGTCGGTTAGATCTTTTTTGAAATATCCCCACCGCAAGTATACGACAGGGACAAGACCATCAAAAATCATATTGGATATTTTAGACAATTCTTCGATTAAATTATTAACATTTACCGTTGAAATATCTAAATGAATTTTGTAACATTGTGGATAAAAGTTATCTTTTGATTCTTTTTCTTTATCTTTCACTCTTATCTCCTCACCGTCTCCTAAACGGATTAGAACCGCCAGCAAACGGATTTCTTCTTTTTTGATTGTTTATTTTGTTTAATGTTTTAGAAGATGCTCCGTAAAGCTTGGAAAAGTCCATAGAGACTCCTTTCCCACCGAATTCATCTTCTTTGCGCAAATTAGACAAAATAAAAGATGCAGCCGCAAGGCAATATCCTCTATCGTCATGAGCAGATTTTGAAGCGGACGGCCCAAGTTTATATATGACCTTTCCGCTATCCGTTCTAACACGAATAAACATTTTAATTTCTTCTTTTGCCAAGTCTATTTCTACTAATCCTCGACGATCTTCTGATGTTAATTTGACCTCTCCATCGTCGAAATATGCAGTATCGCCCTTCGGACACGATTCTGGAAATTGAATTAAATCCTGCGTGGACAAATCTGCAAAAGCCGAAAACATATCTGTTTTAAACTTTTGAGGGCTATATAGATGGAGAACGCCTTCAACCGCGTGAGGGTAATTAACTCTTTCTTTGGAGCTATTCTCATCATCCATATCGATTATTCCATAATGCAGCTCTCCATTGTCGTCATACCAATCCTGACGAAGATAGTCTGCGATAATTTGACCGCCTCCACCAGAACCCGGGTCAATAAACATAATAATGTTTCCCCAATTTGGCGCTCCGCCATTAAAAGCGAGCATTATTTTCTTAATGAAGTCAATTGCTTCTGGGGTTGTCATTAACTTCTTTTCCCCGTCAGGCAATGGCTTTATAAGGTTGTACCCATTTACAACACGGCCAACCCACCCTTTCCCCTTTACTTTCTCTGCTTCCATAACAAGACAAAAGTTGTTGTCTATCTGGTGAGCTGGGTCGATTGCAATAATATATTTTTTACCCGACTTTGGGTCGGGGTTTGCTGTTAGTGGTAAATATTGTCGCTGGTTTCTAAAAATAGTATCAGAAGAAATAATATTATCTGCTCCACCGGCAAGGTCAAATAGATTGTAATATTCTCGTCTTGCACGATACTCGTTAGAACGAAGCGCATCTTCCACCTCAGACTTATCGAACAGAGCGCCATACGGCTTCCCGTTCAGCGTTGGATTAAGAGGCATTTCGCAAGTGACATCACAAACAAAATGATCGTCATAACCCATCATCATGCGACGAGCGCCTTCTTTGTATACTTTCCACAAATAAGTCGCGGTATTTTCAGCAGATGAAAAATACATACACTGATTAGGCACCTTCAAAGGATATACTGTGCTATCATAGCCCACGCCGGTTTTAAAGTCTGAGCTAACAGTAATAAACTTTTCAGTTCTTGCGAAATAATCTTCAGTAATGTTACCGGCCTCATCATAAACGCAAAGATTACAACGCTGACCAACAATTTTCTTTTCATTACTATTTAGGCAGATAACCCTGGATCCATTATAAAGATCGAAATGTGCATCGCCTGATGTAACAAATCCATCTTGGTTTCCATTTGGTTTCTGCAACTCCGCCGCAAAAACATCATTTCCGACAAGAGTTTCAATTTGCTTTAACGTAATTTGTTTTATTTTGTCAAATAACAATCTCGCCTGACGATCAGACGGGGCCATTATACAGGTAACATAATCCGGAAATAATACGGATTTTGTCATAATAATACAGGCCGCTATAAATGATTTTCCGCTACCTCTGGATTGAACATATACAGCTTTTCTCGCAGTCCACCCACCCATAATAGCATACTTTTGATAATCCAATAATTGATATTGAAAAATATTTTCAATAAACCAAACAGGATTCTGTCTGCCATATTGAACAATTTTTCCCCAATCGTCTAATTGCTCTCTGCGTCTAGCATTAATTTCCGCATCCGAAAGCTTATTATATATTGAAATCACACTTACTCACCATCCTTTGAGTAATATGTTTTCACTTCCGCATTTTTAATAGCTACACGAAGAACGTCAGGATCTTCTATTTTCTTTGCTTTCAAATCGGCAACATACTCTTCAATTAATTCTTGCTTAATTTGTTTCTCTCTCAACAGACGATTTGCTTCCTGCAACTTGGCATTTGTTTCACGCATCTCTTTAATGGTTTCGGCTTGTTCCTCAACCATTTTTCTATAATCGTCAGTGGTAAACTGGACTTGATTTTGAATTGCACGAAAGCTTATATTCGCCACTTGCTGCATAGCATTTCCGGTTTCGATGTCGAATTTATTCACGGCAAGACGATCGAAGTGCTTTTCCTTGCCATCTCGCACAACGCTTGACAATGTTCCTGCGCCTTTAGCTTTCGCCGTAGCATAACGCTGCGCAAATCCATGGTCTTTCGAGAATTGCGTGACCGTTTTGATTTCCTTATCTTTTTGATCTGCCAATTCTTTCAAAACTTTAGAGTTATCAACGATAGATTCTGCGCTTGATTGCAATCTCTGAATTGTACGTCCAATGATTTCTGCGCGATAAAAAGACTTCACAATTTCAATGGCTGCATTTTGTTTTACAAGGTCTTCCGCCATAGCATCATCGTACATTGTAACGAGGTCGGCATAAAGCCTTCCTCGGTCTGCCACAGGCTCATCTTGAAAAGGATCTTTGTGAAACTTTTCAATAACACTATTTCTCGCCTCAATATCAGCTTCTGACATTTCATCAAGAGAAGAGCTATTCCTCTGTTTTCTTACTATATATTCAAACGGCACGTCTCCTTCATCCATAAACGATTTACGTTCAAGTCGAGGATCGTCTTGAACAGCTCTTATATATAGTTCATACGGAGAAATGAATTCGCTTACTTTTTCTCCGTTCTCATATTCTCTGTCTTCCTCCCACACACGGTGTGCGAGAGCATCATCATAATAAAGACCAATAAAAGCACACAACCGATATAACGCTTTGTATTGATTTCCATATTTCTCTTCCATACGCTCGCAAAATTTCACGCAGCAATATGTGCAAAACGTCGCTCTTTTACGACCATTTTCTCCAATGTGATAAATATCTGGATCTGAAACATATGGAAACTCTTCAAGCGCACGAGTTGTCGTGCAACAATCGCAAACCGCTTGTTTACGTGGTTTATCAAACATTTCCATCGGTTGATATTTTAATGCTGGCAATTCCGGAGGTTTATTTCCAACATACTTCCGGTCGCTAACTCTTCTTTTATAAATCATATGAGGATTTTCCCCTTTCAATCACCTTTTAATCAAAAATGAACCACCCGGAAATTCCGAGTGGTTCTTATAAATGTCTTCTCTGGGACTCTTCTGCGAGAGGAGCGAGAAGTCCTATCCTATGAAAATCCCGGCGGTTTGAGCTTCTATGAGAGGCTTGCCGGGTTCTGTTTTAATTTAGAATACAAGTATAACTTTCGATGTGTCCGTATTTTTTATGGAACCCATAAATCGAACAACTTGCCTTCGAACCCACCATCAACTTATCCGCATACGGGCAAGAACCAATAAAACTTCCAAGCGTTAATGTTTGAATGTTATGATGTTCTCCTTCTGCCGTAATAATCTCGCGGGCGGAATGAGTGTGTCCCAAGAATACATAATCGTAAAACTTGCGATCTCTGTTTGCAAGGTCTTTGCTGACAGTCGCCGGATTGTTAATCTGATGTCCGTGCATTGCTTTACAATGGAAGTCCCAAATATCAAATTCGAGACTATCTCGATTTGTGTCTCCAATAATTTGGATTCTTTCATTCAACGAGAGAACATCGGTTAAATATGCGAACATAATCTTTCCCATATCTTCCGATGCGAGTTCACTCGCCTTCGTTCCAAGCGGACGAAGCTGATCGTGGTTAGAATAACAGACCATCAAAAACTCAATTCGGCAATACGCACTCAACTTATTCAAGAAGTCGGCAATCAATCGAACTGCAACAACGAACGAGTCAACAACCGGTCCTTCATTCAAACGAAGATCTGAAATTCTGATCAGGCCTTGAATGGCATCGCCTAGAGACAAAATCTTCAACTTTGAAATACGCTTCTTCTGAACAAAATCGATCATATAACCAAGAAGAACATCAAAACGTCTCTTTGCTTCCGCAATAGAGTACGAATTATTTACTCCCTCAAAACAAGAACCAATATGAAGATCGGCAAGACCGAGAACATATTCCATATCTTCTTCATCGTTACCGTCATAATCAATCGGCGCAATATAATCTGGAGGAGGAAGTTGCTTGATCTGATCGGCAATCAATCGATAAAATCTCTCAAACCGAGAATCCTGTCTCATCAGTCGATAATACGGGAGCTTTTCGGTTGCCGTCTGATATCTCTGACGAAGTTCAAAATCTTCTGCTGTAAAACTTACAACTGACTCTTCGACAATCGGCTCCCCTTCCACGCTCCTTGCTCCGGCTTCTACACCCTTACAATATGTGCGATAGTTCTTGCGATACTTTGACTCACTAAAAGACAGATCTGTCTCTTCGTTGATAATGTCTGCAATTTCCTGCCAAGTTAAACGATTCTGCTGACCGAGAGCGCTCACTCGAATCATATAATCATCAATCGACTCTCCGTCTCTTATTTGATACTTTTCGTCTACCATCCATTAATCTCCTTTTAAACACTTATAGTCTTATTGTCTGCTATCGGCAGACGAATTTTGTTATGGTTGGAAAGGTGGGTGCCGACCCCACTGCTCCCGAAGGAAACGGTTTTACAGACCGCCGCAGTTGCCGATTTGCTACTTTCCAATATTGCCCTCGGACCCGTAGATTACCGAGGGACGATCTGGCGCCTCCTGCTGGACTCGAACCAACGACACACGGATTAACAGTCCGTTGTTCTACCGACTGAACTAAAAAGGCGTAGGGTAAGGGGAGACGTCGTAACGCCGCCCCTGCGAACGATTTCTCGTTCTGGTAACTAAAATTCAGCTTTTATTTATTTTTTTTATTATTCTCTCTCCACTTAATGAACCAAGTATTCCTGCGGAAAATAACGAAAATCCATTTATTTTTATAATAAAAATGACCTTTTATAATAAATCAAAATTTTGCATTCCTGCGGAATTTGTTTTTCTTTCTCTGTCTTTTTCTTTTCTATCTTCTTTCCAACATTTATCGCAAATCAATCTTTTTGTCCTACAATTTCCAACAAACTCTTTTCCACAATTCTCGCAAACTAACTTTGAATCAAACCAACCTTTATATTTCGAAACATCATATGCGTTCCAAATTTCGAAAGAAACGATGTCGTCCGATTGTTTTTTATTTTCAAACTCATAAACGGTTATCTTATATGAAGACCCTTCTTCGTTGTCCCACTGCTCTTTTTCTGCTTTCTTAAACAGCCCAACTCGAACAGACTCTTTGACAATATCGTTTGCCATAAACGGGGTTGTATATACGGGCGCCTCTTTAGAATATTTAACAAGCTCATCAACAAAAATGTTTCCGACCTGATTTTTCCCGGTGAACTTAAAATAACACACCATCGCAAGGAGGATTTCTTTTTGCCAAACCGTCTTTAACTGACAAGAATTTATCAAATCGATTTCTCTTTGATATATTTTCCGATTTTTGACCGGCTCTATCGTAACACCTTTTAGATTTTCCCATTTTTTTGAAAAAACGCTCATCCAACCATTTGAGTCTTCTCCGTGTTTCGATTCAAAAACTTCTTTCCATATCTTATACGATTCATTCATGTTTTTGGAAAGTCGTTTTTTTAAATATTGGAGAATCCAGTTGTCTTGCGTATTCTCCGGAGGTCCTTCAATATACCTTCTTGTCGCAAGAATTTCCTGACAAGCTTTCTCTCTATCAACAAGTTCCATTAACAACCTCCCAAAACTTCTCCGCACATTCGGTTCCCAAGACATCCATAACTTTCTTCCACCGATATTTTCCCGTCTGCTTATCTATCGTCCAACCAATTGAATAATATGTCGAGACCGCATTCTTACTCCCGGTCACTCGCATCTTTAATCCGAACGGAACTAAATCTGCAAAATCCTCACACTTCAATGTCTTCAATCCGCCAATCTCCGCAAGCTCATCAATCTCAAAACGAATCCAACCAGACTCGTGCCAGTGGAGTTTTTCGAAGCAAAGCAATGAATAAAATAATCTTTTTATCTTTTCGTTCGGAAGCGATTTCAGGAACTCGATTTCAAGATCATAAAACGATATCGTAAATTCATCAAGCAATTGATTTTGAATTTTTTCGAGCCAAATTTCCTTCATCTTCCCAAGAAGTTTTCTTTTTGCGTCTTTATTTTTCACAGACGGCAGGAAAGAATCTTCGAGCTCCTCCGTTGTTTCCGTTCCATCTTTTATAAATGAATCATAAACTGCTTTGATTTCCTTATTTTTCACCGACAAACCTCCAATCGTCTTTTTATTCATATGTAGTATAACACAAAAACCCCATTTTGTCAAGAGGTTTTTGGAAATTTCTTTATTTTTATTTTCCATACTTCTTATTGTATACGCGCACGCACACGCGCGTTATTATATATATTAATATTTATTACTAGTATCTATTATTTACTAATATCAAGTACTTATATATATCAAGCATATTATATATTATATTATATACTTATTCTTATTATCTATTCCCGCCCAACCACCCCTATTATACACTAAAAAAATCATTTTGTCAATACATATTTTAAAATTTTTTTGTAAACATATTATGAACATCATAGTCTTTATTCTAATTTCTATTTCTCTTTCATATTTTTTCTTATTCTTTATCTCTCTTATCTATATTTCACAATTTTTCTCTAAAATTTTTTCTAAAAATCACAAAAAATTTTGTAAAACCCCTTGACAAACAGGAAAAAATATGCTATAATATATATAGAAAAGATTTAGAAACTTGTCTTTATTAATAATTAAATTTTTAGAAAAGAGGTGTTAATTAATGAAAATTCTAAAATCATACAAATATCGAATTTATCCAAATAAAGAACAAGAAATATTAATTCAGAAAACTTTTGGTTGTTGTAGATTTGTGTACAATCAAACACTTGCCTATAGAATAGAACTTTATCAAACGCAAGAGAAATCGTTGAGCAGGTTCGATTGCGAAGAATATATGATTTATAATTTAAAAACCAATTATGAATGGCTTTTAGAACCCGATAAGTTTGCCTTATCAAGCGCAATTGAGAATTTGGATAATGCATATCAAAAGTTCTTCAAAGAACATTCTGGATTTCCAAGATTTAAGAGTTGTCATAATCACAGAAAATCATATACAACCAAAATAACCAATAATAACATCGAAGTTTCTTTTGAGAAGAGTCAAATTAAACTTCCAAAATTACGTTGGATTAAAGCAAGGCTTCATCGAGAATTTGTTGGTAAAATTAAAAGAGCAACTATATCACAGAATACCTCTGGAAGATATTTTGTGTCAGTTCTTGTGGAACAGGAATATGTACCATTACCAACGACCGGTTCTGCTGTTGGACTGGATTTAGGAATTAAAGATTTGGTTATTGCTTCCGATGGAAAGAAATACGCTAACCCCAAAATTCTTACTAAATATGAAAAGAGATTAGCGAGAGAACAAAGACGATTAGCACACAAACAAAAAGACTCTCATAATAGAGAGAAACAGCGTATTAAAGTAGCAAGAATCTACGAAAAGATTCATAATATCAGATTAGATTACTTACATAAAACATCTAACGAAATTATTAGCGAAAACCAAGTAATAGTTTCAGAAGATTTAGCAGTGTCTAATATGATGAAGAATCATAAATTGGCAAAATCTATCGGCGATTGTGGATGGTATGAATTGACACGACAGTTAGAATATAAAGCAAAATGGAATGAGAGACAATATATAAAGATTGGAAGATTTGTTCCATCAAGTCAGATTTGTAATTGTTGTGGATATCGGAACAAAGAGACGAAAGACTTGTCAGTTAGAGAGTGGGTCTGTTCGAGTTGTGGTATAAAACACGACAGGGATACCAATGCCGCTAAAAATATTTTAGATGAAGGGTTAAAACTTTTAAAAACCTCTTGACAGATTAAAATATTTGTGCTATAATATAAATAGGGCAGGAACTGTCCGAATTCAAGCCTGTGGAGTTAGTAGGTTGCGAGGACGAAGAAGCAGGAAATCCAGATGTTTTGGCGTCGTGGGTGGTTCACAAACGAGTGAATTTATGGTATAATATAATCAAGGAAAGGGAATGCCGGGTTTCCTAAATAATAAAACAGGAGGATTCTTGATGTAATGTTTTTAGTTACATACTTCATCTAATTTCTATGGACAATATTCAACAGAGAAAAATCAAACTTTTTATAGACGCTGATGATACAATTTTAGAATCGTCAAAAGCTTTTATTGATATTGTTAATCGACAAGACAATATCAACCCACCTAAAACACACGAGGAGCTTCGAGATTGGAAATATCGGTCTTTATTCCCGTATATGACAAACGAAAGAATAGTTGAAATATATGACTCGGAAGAATTTTTTAATATCGTAAAAGTTAATCCAGATTTTGAAAGTTTTTATCTTAAACACGAAAATGATTTTGAATGGAATATTGTAACAAAAGGACATAAATCTAATATTGAACATAAACAAAAATACTTTAAAAAACATCTTCCAAAAGCGAGAGTTGTTGGCTGCAGATTTGATTCGAAGGAAGAACAGAACTTCGACAAGTCTCATATCAATATGAATTATGGAATTCAGATTGATGACAGAACAGATTGCTTAGTTGGAAGTAACGCAAATATAAAAATCTTATTTAAAAATAATCGAGACTTTTATTGGAATCGAACAGATATGACGAGCGAATCTCTTTATATAATGAATAGCTGGAAAGAGATAATCGAAACTTTAGAATTTGCTCTTGAAAATCCAGATGTGTTTATGGAGAGGTGTTGAAAATGAAATCAACTAAAATTATTTTGTTTTCAGGGTTTGCAAGACACGGAAAAGATCAGAGTGCAACATTCTTGAAAGAAGAACTAGAAAAAGCAGAAAAGACGGTCCTTGTATATCATTTTGCTGATGCTCTTAAATCATTGTGTGAAAATTCATATAATTGGATTAAAGGTGATAAAGGACCAATTGGAAGAACAATTCTTCAAAGCGTTGGAACATATTATCGACAGAACAATCCACAGTGTTGGGTTAATATTGCTCGACAGATTGCTCTTGGGTGTTCGGAAGAATATATGTTAATTCCGGATTGTCGATACAAGAATGAGGCTTTTGGTTTTTTAGATTTTGATTATAAAAACATTCGTGTTGAAAGACCGAATTTTGACAATGGACTTACTCCGGAACAAAAATCACATATTTCAGAAACAGAAATGAGCACGTTTTCTGAATATGATGGAGTAATTATTAACAATGGCTCTCTTGACGATTTGAGAGAAAAGGTAAAACAAGCGTTTCAATTAGAGGTGGAATAATGCCAATTAGAGAACAGAATTTGTATCAGATTTACAAGTTCTCTGCCGCATGTGTTTGCGAAAACAATTTAGATATTAAAGATTACACTCCGCGAAGAGCGGCTCAAGAAGGATGCCTGGTTTCTTGCGGAGACAATATCGCGTTTGACCAAGCGCGAAAGATTCGTGGCGACAACAGAAGTTATAAAGAAATTTTTTCAAATATTCAATTCCTTCGAAACTCTCTCCATAGAGCAAAAAAAGAAGGACGAAATAAAGAAGCTAAAATATTCTGGCAGGCAATCTTAAATACACTGTTTGTCAAAGATTTCGTTGTTGTTGAAGTAAAAAAGAAAGACGATTATAAAAGACTTTCAAAATCTGGATTTTATGTCAATGGAATTCGATATGTTCGATTTAGCGCATCAGCAGGACAAATACGACACGGATGTTGTTTAATGGCGAATGAAGAAATTGCAGAGGAATTAACTAATCGGTTGATGTGTGATTTTAACAATCGCGTTAAAGAGTTCAATCTAGCTAAACTTTCAGCATATTTTGCCCTTTCGACATCATCGATTTTGTGGGTTTCGACTCCGCGCGTTTGTGTTATTAAAGACTTTTTCACAACACTTCCAAATCAAAAACTCGATTGGATCACAACGGACGAAAATGGAAAGAAAGCGGTTGAAGAAAGAATTTTAGACATCACAATGAATTCTTGCGACGGACAGGGGCTTGTCTCTCCGGAGATGGCACAAAAGTGGTCTCAAGAAATGAACCTTGGTTATGTCGCAAGTTCATATGTCGTTCGTTCGATATTCGTTAAAGGAAATCTCGTTCCGTTCGACTTTCACGCATATGCGAAAGAAAATGGAATCGAATATATTTATGATAAATGGGGACACCCGTATAAAATCGATGAGATCGATGTTCTGCTTTCTGAATCACAGTTCAAGATGCATAAGTATTATTCGAGTTGGGAAGATTATTCAGAATATATTGAAATGGCGCAGATTGGTTGGGGTGTTTCAAGATATAACCGAAAATTTGACGATGAATGGGTTCTTGCGAATTATCAGATAATTCAGGTTTTGAATATCAACAAAGACGACATTAAAAACCTCGTTCAACCGACAATAGATTGGATTAAGAAGGTTTGCTCTGGAGATCCGTTATATGCGATGTTATATTCGCTTGGAGGATTTTCAGAAGATTATCAGATTGAATATAACGATGTTTATACGAGAGCACAAAGTCTCGCAATGAAAGCTGTTGTAAAAAATCCCGACTTTTTAAAAGACACATATGTTCAACGGAAAATTTACCGCAACTTGATTCGGAGCATTACTCAAGCAAAGATTGGGAAGATTTGGGTCAGAGGAAATTATTCATTTATGATTTCAGATCCAATCGCACAGTGTCGAAGCGCATTGGGGCTTGATTCGAAAGGCGAAGTTCCCGGAGAATATATTTATTCAAACTTCTGGAACAGGAGATATGACCCCGGGAAAGATATTGTGTTGTGTCGGTCGCCGCTGCTGGACAAACACGAAGTTAATCACTGCAAGTTATATAGAAGCAGTGAAGCGGATAGATGGTATAAGTGGATTGAAAGTGGAATAATTTATTCGATTTATGATTTAAGCACATTAAGGCATTCGGACAGCGATTTAAGTAAACGTCGAGGTCGCTTACGCAGTGATACGTAATAAAAATCCTGAATATGCGGGAAACTCCTTAGAGCCAAAACTACTTAAAGATTGGATAACGCCAATTTAGTCAAGTAAAAACGTTTTGGATTGGACAATCCGCAGAGATATGAAAAATCATAGCTCTCAACGACTACCAAAGGCATCCGAGATAATATCAACGATGATTGTATAGTCTACTCCCCTAATAAATATCGGGAAACCGAGGGTATAACAGTCGATGGGGACCTAGTAATGTCATCAGACAACGAGATTCTCCTAAAAGGTTCGATGAAAGATGTGACAAATCCAATCAGCTACGATAAAAAATCTGCTCCTGTTCACAAAATCTGTCACCGCGAATTCGTGAAAACAGACTTGCGTGGATTCGGAACAAAGGTTGGAACATATAGTAACTATTCCACACAACTTGAAGCAATGCTTCCGTTGTTTCAGAGACCCGATCAAAAACGCCAGCGAGACGAAATAGAGTTGCGTAAAAAGCTTCTTCGTGAAATCAACGGACAGGAAATTGACCGAATCAAGGGCGTTGAAGCAAAAGGACCTCCGAAAGACGAATGGCTTCGCACACAGAAGGTTGAAAAAGATGACCCGGAAGATGTGATTAAAGCAAAGAGATATCATAATTCCCTTGTTATCAACAAGAAACCGTATTTCTTTAGATATTTATATCCGGAGCTAAACACTTCGTATAAAATACACGAAAAGAGATATGATGAAATCGCAAAGTGCACATATCGGACGAGATTGAAGAAACTTTTGACGAAAGAGAATAAAACTCCGGAAGAAAAAAACTTTATTAGAAATTATCATCAGTTCTCCCCGGTTTTGAACACAAACTGCACAATGAACATTTTATGTCATATGATTGAGGATACGGACTTCGACATCCAATACAACAAGAATTGTGTCAGCCTGCTTCCATATTACAACCTTAATGAGTATAAGTTCAACACGGAGATTCTCACGAAATTCCGAGATATGTATCGGAAATTCAATGACAAAAAAGCAATCACAATTGTCAATCAAATTTTCAACAATTCTGACGAAGAGCAGGCAGATGAAATTCGAATGGAAATTCTCGATTCGATTCGAGATGAGCTTCGTTCCGAATATGATGAACTCGAAATGGCTCCGATGGACGCGCTGACATATATTAAAGCTCTTTCGCAGAGTTATTCAAAGTTCAATTGGGATTTCGCTTGGAGTTTGCTTGACGAACAGATTCTTGATGTTATCGAAGAAAAAGACGCATACGCACCGGTTGAGTGCTCTGACGGAGAAGAATATCTTGGAAGACGATTTAAGCTGAAAAAGATTCCAAAACAAATTCAACAAATGATTATCGATCCAGAAACTGGTGAGGTTCTGGAGGAAGGAAAAGAAAAAGAAAATGAGAATTGTTAAACAGGGGAAACCAAAAGAAGAAAAAAAGACGGTTCGTTATGTTTGTGATAATTGCGGCGCAGAGATAGAAGTTGGAATTGATGAAAGTCTCGATTGTTGTCCTTGCTGTGGAAAAGAACAGCTGATGTTACTTCCGGGAAATGAAGACAAAACATCTCGCAAGCTGCTTTCTGCCGGCGAAGCATTTCCGGAAAAGTATTTTCGGTTCGGGGTATCTGACGGAGCCGTAAAGCTTTCAGACGAAAGAATTCGTAATATGATTGACGAAACGGTTCAAACATATCTCAGAAGTAACTGCGGATATTGTTATAGTGGAACCGGAGACACATTCATCGCAGTATTTCAATCGGACGAAAACGACATCAACGATTATTTTGTAGTGATCGGCAAAAACTATTATGAAATCAATTCTTGCGAATTGGAAGATGATAGTTGGGAAGAAGAGGAAGATGAAGATGAGTAAATTTAGCCTGTTCATTAAACATCATAATTTTAATGCAGACAGAATCGAAAACTATGACGTCTTAAAGCATCAGGAAGATTTTATCAAAAGACTAAAAAAGAAATGCGCAAGCAAAGAGGAATTTGCTCAAAAACTTAAAGGCGAATTTCAGTATAGATTTTGGGCAAAGTGCGAGTGGGAATTAATCGTTTCCAAAACGGAGGAAGGACGAATTATCCTTTCTCCGTGGATTGGAGGACGCAACCCTGAAACATCTTCTCTCGATGTGACAGATGACGAAAGTTTTGATTGGGTTGGTTTTGCAGATAAATACATTAGCAATCAATGTTTTGGAGATCAGGCAAAGGTAGATGTATATGATCAAATTATGTACGGAGACAGATTTTCAAATCTTGTAGACGAATTGTGGTATACTCGGTTGCCGTATGAACGCGACAATCCTAAATTTCATAGAAATTAACAGTGAGGCTTATTAAATTGGAAAATTTTGAAGTAGAAGTATTAAAGCATCCAGATACGGAAGATTGGATGTTGTGTAAAAAATGCACGCTTGTCACTGTCGGAAAAGACTCGAATAAAGAACCGACAATGGAATGGAAACGAAAACTAATTGGGGCACAACACAGCCCCATTAGAACCCTTAATTTCTGTTTTCGAATCAAAAACATTCCGTCGTGGGTGGCAACACATCTTGTGCGTCACGTTCACGCAACTCCGTTTGTAAAAACACAGCGCAACGATCGTCAGGAAAGTTTTGACAGAAATCTTGCCCCGCAAGGAGCGCCTGTAGATATGTGTTGGTATATGAATGTAGAAGAACTAATCACAATTGCTCACAAAAGACTTTGTGCGCAAGCATCTCCTGAAACAAGAGAGGTTGTAAAAGAAATATGTCGCAAGGCAATTGAAACAAATCCAGAACTTGATGGATTTCTCGTTCCGCTTTGCCAATATCGTGGCGGATTATGCACGGAGTTTAATCCGTGTGGACTGAATAAAAAATTTCAAACGAAAGAGGAGAACAATTAAACCCAATGGCTAACCGTTTCAAAGACTATCGAGCACAATTGAAGAGTAATAAAACAGTCGTTTTATCCGATGATGAACTGAAGCTTTATTCAAGAACAGCAAACAACGAGGGCGTTTCTCACGCAAATGTTGATTGGGGAGATTGCGTTGTGTTTACAGACACAAACAAGCGCGACGAAGCGACGGATGAGGATGTGTCGGAAGTTCCAGATAATTCAGATAAAGAAAAGACAATTATCAGAAATATGGAGAGAGAACAAAAAACAAAAGAGACAAAAACAGAAGGAGATATAGAATAATGTCCGAAAAAGAAACGACAATTAACAGGGAGTTTTTACAGACACAGGTTGTTGAAAGTCCGTATGACGTAAGAGACTATCAGATCGTTGCTGGAAAAGATTTTCCTAAAACATTTGAACTTCCTAAAAAGGTTAATGTTAAAAATCAAGGGATGAAGCCGACCTGCGTTGCACACGCACTTTCCTCACTCATTGAATATCACAATTTAATCGAAACAGGAAAATATCGCAAGTTCAGCACGGAGTTTATTTACGGGACTCGAGATATCGGTTATTATATCGGGGATGGTATGGTAATCCGCGATGCGCTCAAGACAGTTCAGAAATATGGAGACTGCTACCACGCAGATTGTCCCGGAAACCACAACACAGCGGAGGCAATGAAAAATGTCAACGAGAAAGTGGAAGAGTATCGAGATCTTGCATATCCTCATCGAATCGGTTCTTATTATCGCGTTAGAACTCAGGAAGAAATCAAAACCGCTCTAATGAACCACGGACCGGTTGTTATTTCGATGACTTGTAAGGAGAATGCATATATTGTCGATGACACATATTGTTATCCGCAAAACGCAAAAAATTCCGGAGGACATTGCGTTCTGATTGTTGGATGGAATGAAAAGGGCTGGATTGTTCAAAACTCTTGGGGCGTTCTTTACGCAGGAGATGGTTATTTCACACTGCCGTTTAATTTTAAGATTGGCGAAGCGTGGGGAACGACCGATCAAGAAGATGATTATTCTCTTTTGAAACGTAAGGCAAGAAACAAGTTTATGAATAAAGTTTACGAAATTATTAACATAATTGTAAATTGGTTTTACAATAGAAAGAAGCAGAAAGAATCGTAAAAATTTTTTTGAGAAATTTCATAAAACCTCTTGACAAACGGGAGGTTTTATGATATAATGGTATCAGAAAGAACAAGGAGGTAAAACCAATGACAAATATTGAAAAACTCAGAACAATGTCGCTCGATGAATTTTCACTTTGGCTTGATGAAAACGGACTGTTTGACAATTCTCCGTGGATGAATTGGTTCGATAAAGAATATTGTGAAAACTGTGAGGCCGAAAAGGTTATGATGGAAAGCGGGAAAACTTGCCCGTGCGCATATTGCGAGATTCACGAGCACTGTCGATTCTTCCCAGATGTTCTAACTCCGGTAAATTATGACATCATCAAAATGTGGCTCCAAAGAGAAGAGACGGAGGAAAAAGAGAAATGATTCTTGTGTTGGTAATGTGCCTCTTTTTACTGGAAGATCTCAAGCGAAAATAATCGAAAAATTTTTTGAGAAATTTTCAAAAACCCCTTGACAAACGAAAGAAAATGTGGTATAATATAATCAGAAGGAAGAAAGAGTAAAGAATAAAGGGACTCCTTCTGACGGTGACTCCGATAACCGAAAATTTTCGGAAAATATGGGCGGGTATCTCAGCTGGATAGAGGAACGGTATCTATCGAGTCTTGACGAAAGACTCAAACAGCAATTTTTCTTATGATTAGAAAAGGGCTCCGTTAGTCGATGGTTCGAATCCATCCCCGTCCACCAAAATTAAATACTTGTCATTCGACAAGTATAGGACATAAAAAGACACAAACAGCAACCTTATTAATAACAATTTCAAATTAGAAGTAATTATACATATTGTGTCTTGTAAATTTATGTTCTATATTGGTCGAATGACCACTGGGGCGCGAACAGCAATTTTTTGGATTCTAATGATAATAGAAAAACCTGCGCCCCGGATTTCATATAAGAAATCAAAAAAGTGAGGAAAAGAAAATGTTTATGGATGCTGTTCGAGATAATATTCTCGAGAACCACAACGTATCGATTACCGAAAACGGAGCAATCGGATACAAAACCACTGGAAAGAATCTTCTTGATTTGAACTTCTCAGTCGCTTCTCTCCGAAATGTTTCGGAAGCAGAAATCGCAGAAAGATTTTACAAGGCGCTTCTTGAAGATAAGAACCTTGCGATGCGCTGGCTGTTCTTCGCAAGAGATGTTCGAGGCGGGCTTGGAGAACGTCGTCTGTTTATAGCTGTTATCGAAGCTCTTTCAACGGAAGACCCGGAAGTCGTTAAGGCAATTATTCCGCTTGTTCCGGAATATGGTAGATATGATGATCTCTGGTGTCTGCTCGACACTCCTGTTAAGGATGTTGTGATTAGTTTTGTGGCAAAACAGTTCGAGAGTGACATCACTTGTCTGATTGACCGTAAACCAATTTCCCTTCTCGGTAAGTGGGCGCCGTCGCCTTCTGCTTCTTCGAGAGAGACGAAGCGTTATGCGAAAATTATCGCAAAAGGACTTGGTCTGACGGAAAGGGATTACCGCAAGGGTTTGAGCAAGATTCGCAAATATCTCGATGTTGTTGAAGTAAAGATGTCTGCGAAGAGATGGAATGAAATCAATTACGAAACAGTTCCTTCTCGTGCGAATCTGATTTATAACAATGCTTTCCTTCGCAACGACGAGGAGCGTCGGCAAGAGTATCTTGAGAGTCTGAAGAACGGTGAGGCAAAGATTAATGCTTCCGTACTCTACCCGCACGATATTGTTCATAAGTATCTGGACGGTCACAGTAGAGGTTGCTATCTATATGACGAAACTCTCGAACAGTTGTGGAAGAATCTCCCGAACACTGTTGATGGAAACGAAAATACTCTCGTTGTTTGCGATGGTTCTGGCTCGATGGGATGTCAAATTGGCGGAACGACCGCAACCGCTCTTGAAGTGGCAAATGCTCTTGCGATTTATTTCGCAGAACGTTCAAGCGGACAGTTTAAGGATAAGTTCATTACGTTTTCGAGCAAGCCGAAGTTTGTTGATATCAGTAGCGGCAAAACGCTTCGCGATAAGATTCGCATTGCGATGGCAAATGACGATTGCTCCAACACCAACATTGAAAAGACCTTTGATTTGATTTTAGACGTTGCCGTTAAGAACCATATGAAGCAGGAAGATCTTCCGAAGAATGTGCTGATTATTTCGGATATGGAATTTGATGATGCGACCTCGCAGTATTACGGATGGAATTGTAAAAAGTGTGATAAAACTCTGTTTTCAACCATTTCGAAGAAATTCGAGAATGCTGGATATAAGATGCCGCGACTGGTTTTCTGGAATGTGAATTCTCGGACCGAAACGATTCCTGTTCGCGAAAACGAACTCGGAGTTGCGCTCGTAAGCGGGTTCTCGGTTAATGTCTGCAAGATGGTGATGAGCGGCGAAATCGATCCGTATAAGTGTCTGTTGGACGCAGTTATGGATAAGAGATATGATGCCGTTTCAGAAGCGGTTAAAGAAATAATCTAAAAAAGGAATATGTGTGGGAGCGGTCAAAGAATAAAGTAAATAAGATGACCGCTCCTGCTTTTGTGAAAATATGAACATTTATGTTGCCGCACCGTTTGGTTCCGTTGGTAGTGAAAAGAGATGCGCTGTCGAAGAAATTAGGAAAATTCTTCAATCAAAAATTTCATACGGAGATAAGATTTTCTGCCCGTGGGATTACAAAATTCCAAACGCTTGGGATTATCCGAACGCAGAGTGGGCGCAGATGGTTTTCGCCAATGATGTAAAAGCAATTAACAGTGCAGACATTGTTGTTGCTGTTTCGTATGGTAGAGCAGAAACGACAAGCGGAACGAACTGGGAAATTGGATATGCTTTTGGAATTGGAAAGAAAATTATCGTTGTTGAGATGACCGATAATGTGATGAGTCTGATGATTTCAAATGGATGTTATGCCGTTGTGCGCGGTTTAATTGGATTGAAGGATTACGATTTTAACAAGATGCCAAAATTGAGAACGGATACGGAACAAAAGTAAATATCTATTAAAAGGAGATTTGAAATGAAAAACAGTTTGTTGGACGGCGTTGTTTCCGCAGAAGAAGCAAGAAAAATTATTGGAGCGAAAAAGAATTCTCTGACAAGAGAGGATTTCGAGTCTTTTCGAGATAATAATAAGGCTTTCGTAAATTTTTTAAATGAAAAAGTCACAAATGTCGCCGAATATGGATGTCGTGAATTTACATTTTTGCTCGGAGATATTTGTAAGGATTACAAAATCAACAAAACCGAACTTCTTCTGCCGTTTATCGAATATCTCGGATTTGAAGTTAAATATGAGAGAACGATGTCTGGAAATCCGTGCGTAAAGGTCAGTTGGTGATGTTTGTGAAAAGCATTGAAAATATTAACGATCTGATTGAGATATTCGAAGAGATTTCGGAAGATATTGATGTCAATGGACAAGACAGGGATTTCTACGAAATTCGTTTTATGAAAGAAGAAATTAAAACATTGCTCAATTGTTTGAAGGAGTTAAAAACAGAATGACAAAACAAGAAGCATTAGAAGAAATCAAAGAGAGAATTACAAACGCTGACAGTACTGGTTCTGATTATTGTGATTGTGTTTCGAAAAAGGCACTTATAATCGCCAAACGAGAAATACAAGATCAAAAAATAAGAGGTAGAATTCAGGATTATTCTACGCTTTTGGAAGCAATTAATGAAAGATTAATCCAACATAAAGAAAAGAGTTTCGCAGTTACTTTTATATGTTGGGACATAGATCAAAAAAATTTTTATTTCGATTTGGTGAGACAGTGTGATTGCGATATTAAAATTCTTGAAGATAATGATCTTGTAATTTGTGGAAGGATTAGCAGAAAATCAGATTAACCCCGCCCGGGTATGATTGTGATGTTTTGAGTGAACTCGATGATTTCGTGATGATGAAGATTAGTAGAAGATAAATAAATAGAAGGAATTATTATTATGAAGAACCGTTATTTTGATGGGAAAATCATTAGTGCTAAAGAAGCAAATGATATAATGATGGAAAAGAGAGAGTTTGGCGGAGTATACCCTTCGCAGAAAGAACTGATTTCATTTTATGAATCAAAAAAAGAATTTTTTGATTACGTAAGTAGCGGTATTGTTGCGGGTGCGAAAGTAGGAAACACAGGTGTTTTAGTTGAATCATTAGATGAGGTTTTTGACGATATTGATGATCTTCTTATGGTCATAGCATTTTATAGAGACCTTGGGTTTAAAGTTGGTCTGAAGCGTAATGAAAAAGAAACAACTCTTAGTATTTCTTGGGAAATCGGTTATAATTTCTAAACTAACCCCGACCGGGTATAATTTTGAACCGGTACCCTGAAAATACCCCCGGTAGGGTATAATCGGTCGTAATTGTAAAAGACATTTTTGTGGAGGATATATGAAAGAGTATTATGTGCTTTCGTCTTTGTGTAGGAGAATACTTTCTTACTCGGTATGGTCGCAGGTGAGAGAAGATCAAAATCGAAACAATTTTCAGCTTGATCTTTCGAGAGATGAAATTTGTATATTGGTCAATCTGATAAATAAGAGACTTGAAGAATTGACAAACGACAAGGAGAACTATTATGGAAACAATTAAAGTTAGATCTCCTTTCTGGCTTGGAGACACTGTTTTCCTCACAGAAAGATTAGAGTCAGATCAAACAAAATTTTTGGTCCGAAAAGCGATTGTGGAAGAATTGACGTTTTCTCAAAAAGAAAATGATATTTTAAAGTATCGAGTAAAATTTTATGATAATTGCAAAACAAAATCTTGTCATATGAGCGAACTTTTAAACAGTGAAAGACTTGCCAAAGACGCAGTTGATATGGCAAATTCATATTTTGAAGACTACGAAGACCTCATTCGTCTTGGCGTTATACGCGGTCCAATCCTTGGAATTGTTAACCTTTGCGAAAGGAACGATAAATATAAATGGCATGTAGTTAGAGTCCCGGACGATGACGGAGATCTTCATATTAAGCTTGGAATAATGGGAGAAACTATATCGTGGACAGAAAATAATTTGAGTAATGTTGTAATATCTGGTAAGATTGGATTAAAACAGTATGAAAACAATTAAAATTGAATCATCATTTTGGGTTGGCGATATTGTATATGGCATTGTCGCGAAGCCGATAACGAATTTAGTCTATGAGATTGAGTGGTGATAAGATATGATTACAGCGGAAGAAGCAAAAGAAAATGTTCGATTACACTCTCTCGATATTTTTCATACGGCGATAAAACTTTGTTCTGATCAAGAAGATAATTATGAAGATCTTCTTGAGACAATTTATTGGACTATTAGAAGAGAGTCTCATGCCGGACATTCGATGATAAGCGTTCTTGTAAATGCACCCACATCTGTCGAAGAAGCTATCGATATTTACAAAATGGTAGAATTTTTAGAAGAACAAGGATTTGTTGCGTTTGTTGCTGGTTCGGCCGACGGCAAGCAAGTGGAACTTATAGTGAAGTGGTAAAATGATTAACATAAAAGAAATTATTAAAATTACTAAAAAGGCAAGAAAAGAAAAACAATTTGAAAAACATTTCGCAGAACATAATTCGGAGGTTATTGAATATGTTGAAAGCGAAATTTTGAAAACTGCCGAAAAAGGAGAATATTCACTCCGCATAGAGTTAGACGATATTCTAAAAATTGATAAAGATATTAAAACTTCGGATTTGATTAAATTTTTGGAAAAACAAAAATATGATGCCTATCTGAATTGTATTTGCATGGAGCTTTGTATTAATTGGAATCAATTTATGTTATAAGGAGTAAGAGATATGATTGATGCTAAAGAAGCAAGAATGGTTTGCGATAAAGCTCGTATTCCTCCTTCTAAATTAGAATTCTCCGATCTGATTAAAAATATATCGGACAAAATTGAGCTTGCGGCGGCTGCTGGATGCGATAAAATAGAACTGTCGTTTATTTCAGTTGGTCTTTGGCATTCAAGTGCGAAGTCGGCTGATTTGAAAGAGTTTTTGAAAGAAAACGGATACGGGGTTAGGGTTATTTTCGACGGCCCGTATAGCGACGCACAGTTTATTATTTCGTGGTGAGAAGTAGGGGATAAGATATGGAAGCAATTGGCGCAGAAAGTAGGAATGATTATGAATAAGGAGTTTGTAGTAAAGTTGATTGAGAAATTGGGGAACCTTGTAGTAAAAGATGACATAGATAATAAACGCGGACATTTGAATATTAATTTGTCTTTTATGGAAATTGGAACAATTATCGGAGCACTTCAGGCGTTGATCGATGATTGCGAAAAGTGATCTTTTTAAATATTAAAGAGTCGGTTGAAATACCGGCTCTTTTTTTGTAAAAATTGTTGGGCTGGCGATGGGTTGAAAAATGGATTAGAACAGATGATGTGTTTTAAACCGGTTGATTTCGACGAGATTGGACGCTTTCAGAGGATTTTGAAACGGATTTTGGATTAAAACAGAGTGGAGGGGTTATGGGGGGTACAAGAGGTTATGAGAGAGATTGTTGGAGATCTGCTCTGGAAAATTTGCTTGAAAAGTATTAGTTTTTAGATAGTTTTGGTGCGGATTTGGTTTTGGAGACGGAATGGATGGAATAGGCAGGGCGAAGGGGAGTTTTAGTAGTGGAGTGATGATAATGGTGGGAGTGCCGATTTTGAGACGATTTTCCTTTATTTAATAAGGCGTGAGGAAAATGTTTAGGTTAGATGGGTAGTGAGTAGGTTAGATGGGGTTGCGCGAGAATGAGAGAGAAATTGGAGGAGAAATGGGGATATTTTGGATATGAAGAATTGTGGTGTAAGAATAAAAATAAAAAAATATTTTATATAAAAATTATGTTGACAAAATAAGAAAAACAATGTAATATACTAAGGGCAGGGCAAGATAATGTACTGTTGGTAACCATAAGGCCCCTTGGTCAAGCGGTCAAGACACCACCCTTTCACGGTGGTAACAGGGGTT